>Ga0302278_10003357_pt1 | contig 17615 bp, 17 predicted proteins | sample III_Bog_N3_2_FD_194543 | JGI IMG/M metagenome (GOLD analysis project Ga0302278, IMG submission 194543) | Peat permafrost microbial communities from Stordalen Mire near Abisko, Sweden - III_Bog_N3_2 | ecosystem: Environmental > Terrestrial > Soil > Wetlands > Peat | place: Sweden: Abisko...
CGACCGCTGGCAGAATACCGGCGACCTGCTCAGCGAGTTGCAATGGATCGCGGAGACAGGCCCCGAGGCAGGCATTCCCGCACCCGTCGCGGCCAAGCGTCGCAGCCGCGAGCGCCTGATGTGGCTTGCGGCCGGGCTGCCGACGCTGCTCCTGCTCGCGGCCGCTGCCTGGATCGTGGTCCATCTGCGCAATGAGCCTGCCCCACCCGCAACGGTATGGTTCGGGATACCCGCGCCGGATAAGACGATTACCTCGTACCAAAATCCCGTTGCCATATCGCCGGACGGTCGACGAATTGCATTTACCGCAACCAAGGACGGAGGCCACGTGGACGGGCTCTTCGTCCGTCCCCTGAATGCAGCCGCTGCAACGGAGATTCCGGTTTCCGGTTCCTCCGCCTCCTTCCCTTTTTGGTCGCCGGACTCGCAGCAGATTGCATTCGTGTCCGGAGGAAATCTCCAGAGAGTGGATCTCTCCGGGGGACCGCCCGTCACCATCTGCAACTGTGGCTCCATCGGCGGGACCTGGAGTGTCGATGGGGTGATTCTCACCACAGTCTTCTCATCCTCCGCCCTCGTGTTCCGGGTTGCGGCGTCCGGGGGAGATCCAAAGCCAGTATGGCCGCTGGCGGCTGGCGAGACGAACCAGATGTGGCCCCAATTTCTTCCCGATGGAAAGCATTACCTGTATCTGTCTGTTGGCGGTCCACCCAATCAGGAGGGCATCTACGTCAATTCCATCGACTCCAACGACCGTAAGTTCCTGGTCGCGAGCGATACCAACGCCGCCTATGCCAAGGGCCAACTCCTCTTCACCCGCGGAGAAGTCCTCATGGCCCAGCCATTCGATCCCGGGAACTTGAAACTGTCGGGAGAGCCGCATCCAGCCGCAGACCACATCGAGAGGTCAGGCCGATCGCGGAGCTCATTCGATATCGCTACCTTCTCCATCTCTCCCACCGGTGTGCTCGCGTGGCGCAGCCACACTCAGTCCGCTCAGGCCTCCCTGCAATGGCTGGATCGTAACGGCAAGAAGCTTACCGCCATCGGCCAGGTTGACGATTACTCGAATCCTTCCCTCTCCCCGGACGACAGCAAGCTGGCCGTCTGCATCCGCGATCCGCAGACCAAGACCCGCGATATCTGGATCTTCGATCTGGTGCGGGGCACACAAACCCGACTCACGTCCGACCCCGCCGACGATATCGATCCGACCTGGTCGCCCGACGGAACCCGAATCGCCTTCACCTCCGACCGCGCCGGGCAGAGAAACCTTTATTGGAAACTCGCCGATGGTTCGGGCCCGGAGGAGCTTTTGCTGGGGGGTAAAGACGGGCAGCAAAACGTCGAGGACTGGACGCGAGACGGCAAATATCTCATCTACAACTATGGGCAGAACCCGGTCCAGCTTTACGTTCTGCCGCTTGCCGATCGCAAGCCCGTGCCCTTCCTCAACGCAGCCTTCAGCACCCAGGAGGGTCAAGTCTCTCCCAACGGCCGGTGGATCGCCTATCGCTCCACCGAAGCAGGGAGACCCGAGGTCATTGTGCAAGGGTTCAACCTCGATCCCTCCCAGCCACGCGGTAAGTGGCAAATTTCCGTGTCCGGAGGCGAGCTGCCACGCTGGCGCAACGACGGCAAGGAACTCTTCTACCACTCCGGCACTACCTACTACGCCGTGGACGTGAAGACCGACGGCCCATCCTTCTCCGCCGGCATCCCCAGGGCCCTCTTCCAGATCCCCACCGTAAACTCCAGCGCGACCGGCGGCAGCCCCTTCGTGGTCACCCGCGACGGCCAACGGTTCCTCGTCCTCGAAGCCACCGACGAAAAGGTGTCGAGTTCGCCGATAAACGTCGTCGTCAACTGGCGCTAGCCGGGGCTGCAGGCGAGTACGTTCACACGTGACCGCGATCACATCCACCCTGGCCATCGCCCGATAGACTTGAGACAAGTCCGGAATCGAGGAGCGCGGCTTTATGCCTGGCCCTATATTCCAAGCTGAGACGTCCATGCCAACTCACTGATTCCAGGTATACTTAGAAAATAACTACCGTAAAATCAGGATCTTGCAATTCCGTGCCAAGGCTAAGCTATTTGTTTAGAAGATTATGCAAGAAATGGGGGGAGGGGGTACATGCCATCCAGGCCGCGCTTACCGTCGCCCCGCTCCGCCCGCTGCCGCCGACGAGCGAACCCTTGCACCGGAACAGAGGCGAGTGTGCGAGAATTCTCGCCTACACAGCAGAGTTCCATTTTCCCGGTGAGGGTTCCTTTATGTCGAAGGTGAGGATTTTGTTGGCGAGCGCGGCGATTGCGCTCATTGCGTTTGGGTGCAAGTCGGAGACGGCTACAGCGTCTGCTGGAACAGGTGCCGTGGCTACAAGCAGCGCCGGTACTGCTGTGGCGGCGACCGCTCCGGTGAAGAAGGAGATCGTCGATCCGTCGTTCAACAATATGAACGCGGTAGAGGTGACCGTCCCCGGGAACTGGCACTTCCAGGGCACGCTGATGCAGGGCGGCCAGTGCGTGGGAACGCCTTTTCCAGTATTCCGCGTAACCAGCCCGGATGGCCTCTCGGCGTTTGAGCGGGAGCCTACGTTGGGTTGGCGGTTTGGTACGGGACCGATGGTCGGCAACGCGACGGACTGCCTCGCACTGAAGAGCGCCATTGGGGCGCAGGACTTTCTGAAGTATCTTGCGTCCACGATGCATCTGACGTACGTTTCGGAGGTGCCGGAGCCCGCGGCCGAAAACGCAGCCGCACAGGCCGGGCTGGCGGCCGCCGAGGCGGTCTATGCACCGAAATATGCGGCCGAGCACCTGACACCGCCGAAAAACACGCGGGTAATGGCGCGCGCGCGAGTGAGCTATCAGAACGGGACTTTTCCCATGTTGGGCGAGCTGCGCGTGCAGTTGGATTGCACCGAGTCAATCTATCCCGGAATGAAATCGATTCTTCAGGGAATTCCTGACCGGCCGGATTCGGACGTAACCCAATGCACCGCGGCAACGCGTTTCTATAGCGCGCCATCAGCGCAATTGACCAGCGTTCTGGCGGTGTGGGACGCTCCGGGAATGGGCGCTGTGGCGCTGATGCCCTGGCAGCAGGCGTGGGTGAACCGCAACCAGCAGCAGGCGAACATCGTCATGTCGCAGATGATTGCGGCAACAAATGCGGCGATGAAGGCCCAGTATCAGCAGTTCCAGCAGTCGATGGCGGCGCAGGCGCAGATGCACCAGCAGTTTATGGCGCAGATGCAGGCGAGCACGGACGCGTCGATGGCCAACGCGAATGCCAGCATGAATGCGCAGTCGACGGCGGCGTCGGACTGGGTGAACTTCGCGCTGGACCAGCAGACCGTTCTGGACCCGTCGACCGGCCAGGTCAGCAACGTCTCCAGCGCATACACCTATACGTGGTCGAACGGCCAGACCAGCTACCAGACCAATGACCCGAACGCGAATCCGAGTGGCACGATGCCGGGCACCTGGACCAAGACCCAGCAAGTCCACGGAAACGGGACGCCGAAGTGACGCCCCAGGGACAGCCAGCGAGGCAGAGGCAAACTGCGTCTATCGCAAGTATGGAGACAAGAATGATGGTTGGGCGAGTCCGAATCACAACAATCCTGATTGCACTGACGCTGTTCGGATGCAAGGGCTCACAGACCTCTGCGGCAGGCGTCCCGGGAGGTGCGGCGGCAGTGCCGGCGGTTGCCTCTTCGCTGGATGGCGGCACGCGGTCGGAGGATGTTCCGGATACGACGTTGAACAATATGCCTGCATACTCGGTGACACTGCCGGCGAAGTGGAAGCTGCAAGGCGTAATCATGCAGGGCGGTCCCACGACCTGCGACTCCTACGCCTTCCCGGTGTGGCGGGCGACCAGTCCGGACGGGCTGAGTTACGTGGAGGAGATGCCGCAGATGATGTGGGCGTGGGGAACGGGCCCAGTGCCGAAGTACGGATGCCTGCCGATCAATGGACCGATGTCGGCGCAGGATTTTCTTAAGTATGTCTCGGCAACGCTGCAGGTGAAGTATGTGGGTAGCGCGACGGCTGCGGCATTGCCCGCAGGTGCGCCAGTTGCCGGGACGACCGTCGACCAGGCTGCTGCCACAGTTAGCTTTCAAAATGGATCGTTTGCTATATCTGGACGATTGTGGACCGTGGTGAGTTGTGCGACGAAGAACTTTCCGGGATTCAGATCGATCCTGGCGGGCATGCCGAGTACACCCCCATCGACTTCGACGAAGTGTACAGCGCAGTTGATCTACTACACCGCTCCGGCGAGCCAGTTTGACGCCATGATGAAGGTCTGGAGTGCGCCTGCTATGGGCTTCCACAACAACGTCGCCTGGGGCAATGCGTGGGTAAAGCGCTACGCCGAGCAGGGGAATAAGGTGAACGCGGCAATGATTACCGCGGCTGAGGCAAAGACGGCGGCGGGCAACGCGCAGATTGCTCACACCATGGCGGTGCAGCAGCAGGAGCACGACCAGTTTCTACAGCAGATGCAGGCGGGGACAGACGCCTCCATGGCGCGTGCGGCGGCCGTTGCGGACTCGAACCACCAGATGGCGATGGATACAGTGGACTACTCGCTGAACCAGCAGACGGTGATGGATCCGAGTACCGGCGCGGTAAGCAAGGCGTCCAGCGCGTACAACTACACCTGGGTGGACGGCTCAACCAGCTACCAGACCAACGATCCGAACGCGAATCCGAATGGACTGCTGCAGGGAACGTGGACGAAGCAGCAGGTAGTGCATGGAGATGGCACGCCGAAGTAGAGGGCGCGCGGTTACGCCACCGCAACCTGCGCCTTCGGGCAGCGCGCGGTGAGTTCTTGCTGCAGGCGGGCGAGGTCGGCTTCAGCGTTTGCGGGGATGAGAACCGCCTGGTGGATGGGAATGATCTGCGTGGGGCCGTAGGGGTTGGGCACGGAGCGCTCGAAGTTGAGCAGCAGGCTGCGCGGCTGACGCTCGTCGATGGTGGCAGAGACCAGGTAGACGCTGACGTTGAGCCACTGGGTGAAGACGCCATCGCAGAAGATGCCGTCGCGTCCGAACCACGCCTCGGGACTGGCCTGCATCAGTTTGGCATGGAGTTTGGCGGCATGGGACGCGCCGCCGCGACCGCTGAGGACAGCGATGGCGAGAATGGCTCCGCAGACTGGGGTGAGGTAGAGGACCTTGAACAGCCATCCACCTGGAACGAAGAAAGCCACTCCGCCGATGATGATGGCGAAGGGAAACAAGAAGCGGTGCCAGTCGCGCTGGAGGACGAAGCCAGGCGGCGTGGCGCTCAAGCGCTCGACCTGAACGTTGCTCCACTGCGCCCATTGGTCCGGCGTGTAGATCCAGTGAACCCACGGGTTGAGCTCGGTCTCGGTGAGCGACTTATCGGCGGTCCGGGAGGTCCAGTAAAGCACCGGCATCAGAATGACGGCTAGAAAGAGTGTCATGCCACCAATCGTGAGGGCGATGATTCGGGTAGCCCCGGGAACCAGCGCGAGCAGCGCGAAGATGCCGAGCAGGATTGCGAAGACCTTGACCCACACGTACATTTTCCGGCGGTTGTTAGTGACGAGTTTGACCGAGTGGGGCAGCGCGGCGGGCTTCGACTCCTTGGGAGTCGATACGGCCGTAATGATGAAAATCAGGGCGAGGGTGCCGAAGATGATGACTGCGCCCAGCGCGATGCCGGCCACTACCGGAGATCGGTTCATGACGAAATTAACCGTCGCGACGATGAGCAAGATGACGCCGCCGATCGCGAGCAGGCTGATACCCGCGGCGCGCAGCGTCGAGCGGGTGGAGTACAAGGGGTTGCGGCGCCAGGCGGCCCAGGCGCCCGTCATCAGAAAGATCGCGAAGATGAGCTGAATCATGGAGCAGCCTCCAGAGGTTCGACTGCGATGTTACATGGAGGCTGCTGTCAGCAACAGGATTAGTCAGATTTGGCGGGCGCGGAAGCGGAGGCCGAGCAAGTTCCAGGGACTGACGGCTAGGCGACCTGGCGGCGAGAGTGGTTTGGGTTCATCCAGGCCTTCATGGGCTCGACGTCCGTCTTTGATTCGGAGATGTAGCTGGCCATTTGCTGGGCGAGTTGCGAGTCGACCTCGTCCGCGATGGCCATGACACCGACCAGGAGCACACTGAAGTCGATTCGCTTTAGGTTGTCCTGGAGCGTTTGGAAGATGCTGACCTGCAACATGCGTGACTCTTCCACCAGCATGGCGGCTGAATACCCCTGCTGGTTGCGCCGCAGACCGTGCTCGGCGGCGGCAGTAGAAGCGGGCGCGCGCGTACCGAGCTTGATGGGGAAGCGCAGACGGTAGACCAGTTCGCGGAACAGTTGCGGCAGGTGGGCGCAGCGCGCCTCGTCGTCCAGAGGCACGGAGATGACTTCCGGCTCGCCATCTACCAAATGCAGCCACTCCTCGATGCTTGACTGGGTCGACCGTTCGAGGATGTCGGCAACACTCTCGACCGGGAGCGGAGGAGTATTCACCCCCAGCTTCATCCTTTCGTTGATGATCTTGATCAGGTTATCCGGGCGCAGAGGTTTGACGAGGATCTCGTCGGCCTGGTGCAGGATTGCAGTAGTGGCCGCTTGCATCTCAGGAAAGGCGCTGCAGAGCAGAGTGACAGCTTTGGGATTGGTGTGGCGCATGGCGCTGACCACGGTAAGGCCGTCGCCGGGTCTGGGCATGTGCAGATCGCTGAGCAACACGTCAAACGTCTGCGCGCCGATGAGGGCGAGCGCCTGGTTGACGTTGGCGGCGGAGCTGACCTGGAAGCCGCTGATTTGGAGAACCTGGGAGAGGGTGTCGAGGACTGATTCGTCATCGTCGACGAGCAGGACTCTGGGGAGGGCTGACGATTCGTACGGCAGAAGAACGTTCTCTGCGTCGAGATTGGGCATATAGCACCGTCCTTCGAGCGTTAGAGACGAGGGCCCGACTTAAACCATCTCACCCGGGGGATGGCGACGTCTGGTCAATTTTGAACACTCCGGACAGTACGTGCGCGTTTCTTCTTTGGCGCCTTCGTTGGGGTGAGGAGTGCGGCGCTCCTGGCCTTTCCCTCTGAGGGCTGGTCGTAGAGGATGACGTTGAGCAGCGACTTGTTGACGCGAATGCGGCCGTTGTACTCGATGAAGCCGTGCTGGCGAAAGCGGTTCATAAAGAAGCTGACGCGAGAGCGCGTGGTGCCGATCATCTCGGCGAGCGTCTCCTGCGTGATTTTGGGAATGAGCGCTTCGATTTCTCCTGGCTGACCAAATTCCGCCATCAGCAGCAGGATGCGAGCCAGGCGTTTCTCGCTGGAGTTGAAGAGCTGGTCGACGAGATCGGCCTGGGTGCGCATGCCGCGAGCAAGCAGGAAGGATAGGAAGATATCGGAGAAGCCGTGCTCTTCGTGCATGACGCGGATCATTGCGTCGCGATCGATCTTGAGGGCGGTGCAGGCGGTGATGGCGGTGGCCGTGGCCATGCGCAGGCCAGGCAGCGTCGCGACTGACTCTTCTCCGACGAAGTCGCCGGGGCCGAGCAGGGTGATGGTGGCTTCCTTGCCGCGCTCGGAGACGACGGTTAGCTTGGCTCGGCCTGTCTGCAGGTAGAAAACGGAGTCTGCCTTGCTGCCCTGGGAGAAGAAGATCTGTTTTGCGCTCAGGCGCACCAATTTTCTCCCCAATCCGGAATTTGTTAGAAAGGCGATTGGATCAAACTTCGAATCTTCAGAGTTTGTCATCGCGACAGCCTCGGGCGGATACACACTGCGCGAGCTGATTGCCTATCGTCCGTCGGCGCATGCGGATTGGGATCGGCGCTGGATCGCACAACGGATCGTGGTGCTCTTGCCCGCGGGATAGCCGAATACCTGGGTGCCCAGATGGCCCTTCACCTGGATGACGTGGATCCCATGAATTGGGACGCCCTTGACGACGAGTATATCCCAATGTAATCCATGCGACATAAGACTGGGCAGATTTATTTTTATTCTGCCCGAGGAATGCGTGGACCATGCGGACAGTCTCATTTCCTGGTTCTGAATCGCGGAGCAAAAAAAGACGGAGCGCCGCGCCCTCGCGACGCTCCGGTCTAAATGGGACAAGGAGGAGAACTATGTTTTGCCGCGCTTTCTGCGGAAGAAGAGGGCCGAAGAGCCAACCAGGCCGGTCCCGAGAAGGATAAGACTGCTGGGTTCCGGGCCGACGGCGACGACATCGGCGGTATAGGTTGAGCCGTTGGCGACCGCGGTAAGGTCGAGCACCTCATAGACGGTGGTGTATCCAGTCTCAGACAGGTTCCCGCCAATCAGTTCGCCGCTGCCGGCCAGGTTGACATTGGAGTAGAGGAAGGTGGTCGGCGCGAATGAGATGGTTGTCCCGCCGAAGCTTGTGGTGAAGAGGAGTGCGGGAAGGGTGGGCGAGGTGAAGGGGGTGACCGTGACCGGCTGCAGGGTGGTCGGAAGCGTGGGGAACGTGTTGAAGCTGCCGGAGGCAACCGCGAGATCGGCGGTATTGTTCGTTAGGGTCAAGGTCAAGAGAGAGCCTGAGGTGCCGGAGAGGCCGCCATTGCCGCTGAAGTTGATTTCGCCGAAGGGCATTGGCGTAGCCGAAGCGACGGACGCGGACGCTATCAGTACTGCACCAAGGGCTGCGAGGTTTCTAAAGTTATTCATGGTTGGCCTTTTGAAAGCTCCGCTTGGGAGCGGGTTCCGGTCGTGAACTGCGGACAGAGACACGTGTGGCTTCTGGGGTTATGGTCCCCAGGGCTCAGAATCTCCGTTGTCGACGGATTGGATATCCGACATCGGCTATCTAATCCGGTGAGATGCAGCTATGTGCCTGCTTGGTGGTCTAGCCGACTTACGCTTACTCCCCAAAGAGACAGGTCCACGTTGTTGCGATGAGACTAGTGTCATCGGAGGGGACGGGGCGAATCTGGTCAAAATTGCTCAGGTCAAGGAGTTTTCGCCGCGGCGAATGTGCTGCGGTTCTGGGGGAGCAGCGGGCACGGGTGCGGGCACGGAGGGTTTGGGGAGTGCGGGCGTGGGACGTATAATGGAGTTTTGGTCGAGCACGCGCGGCCGGTGCAGGTGCAGGTGACGATACGCGCGTGGAACAGTTCCCCGGTGATTGCGGCGGTTCGCGAGGAGCCTGATTTTCCAGGTCTCCTCTCAAAGCAAAGCCACTTGCACGAGCATTCAAACCTTACAGTACTGTGAAACTGCGTGTAGAAGATTCCGGAAGGCCCCATGCCAGATCATATTAAGAAGCGGCTCGAAGAAGAGATCAGGTTGCTGGAGCGTGAACTCACGACGGAGCTTCCGGCGGAGATCAAGAAGGCGGTCGCGCTGGGCGACCTGAGCGAGAACGCCGAATACCACATGGCCAAACAGCGCCAGGTATTCGTGAATGCGCGGCTGGGCCAGTTGAAGGCGCGGATGGGCGAACTTGCGCTGGTGAACCTCGTCAACATTCCGCACGACAAGGTTGGCTTCGGCGCGACCGTGGTGGTGTTCGACTCGAGCAAGAACGAGGAGATCAGTTACAAACTGGTGACGAGCGAGGAGTCGGACGTGACCAAGGGGTTGATCTCGACCACCTCGCCGATCGGGCGCGCGCTGCTGGGCAAGAAGCTGGGCGACGTGGCGACCGTGGTGACGCCGAACGGCAAGCGCGAGTTGGAAGTGCTGAAGCTGATCACTATCCACGATGCGGCGGAAGAAGAGATTTCGGACGCGGATGTTGCGGCCGACAAGAAGTGAGTGGTGAGTAGCATTTGATAGTGGCTGCAATTCAATGACCTGGACAAGCGCTTTCGGGAAGGGCAGCGGATGGGTGCTGCAGAAGATCGTCAACGGCCTGGCGCTGACGAGGATCTCGCCGAACGTGCTGACCTTTCTGGGCCTCGTGATCAACATTATTGCCGCGTGCTTCTTCGGCTTTGCTCGGGTACATAACGCGAACAAGATGTTCCTCATTGCGGGCCTGGTGATCATCGGCGCCGGCATCTTCGATATGGTGGACGGACGGGTGGCGCGCAAGACCAACCAGGTAAGCGTGTTCGGCGCGTTCTTCGATTCGGTAATGGACCGCTATTCGGATGTAGCGATTTTCTTTGGCCTGCTGGTGTATTACGCGCGCGGCAACCGGCTGTTTTACGTGGGGCTGGTGGCGTTTGTGATGACTGCGTGCGTGATGGTGAGCTACACGCGCGCGCGGGCGGAGGCGCTGATTGGGACCTGCAAGGTGGGCTTTATGGAGCGGCCGGAGCGCATTGTGTGCGTGATCCTGGGCGCGCTGCTGAACCGCTGGGGGGTGATGGCGCCGTGCTTGTGGGTCCTGGCCGTGTTCTCGACCATCACCGTGATTCACCGCATCCGCTATACGTACCTGGAGACAGAACGGCGCAAGTTGGCGGCGGTCACCAGGTAACTTTCAGAATTCTTCGAGCATCCCATTGATACTGGTGGTTTCCCGGCGGGACACCGCACCCGATGCGCCACTCGTTCGTCTGCGCCGACGCGCTAGATGTGATCGTGCAGAGACGATCGGCGAGCGCGTGGCTGCGGCGGCTGTCGGGGCATATCTTTCCGGAGAAGAAGTCTCTGGGCCAGGCCCTGCGCGACGAAACACTGCACTGGACCGACTGGTAGGAAACCGCGCATACCGCGCGGCTCCCCCACCAGCGTTCCCCGCTTGCAGGACTTATCGGATTCCGCCTGATATGTTGAGCGTCTGGCCGGTCATGTACTTCGAGTCGGACGAGGCCAGGAAGACAGCGGCGGGTGAGATGTCGTCCGGCTGGCCGATGCGTCCGAGCGGAGTCTGGGCAACGAAGCCCTTGTCGAAGTCGCTGCCGATGAAGCCGGCCGTGTGCGTACCTTCCGTCTCGACAATGCCGGGATTGATGGCGTTGACGCGGATATTGCGCGGGCCGAGTTCTTTGGAGAGGATGACGGTGATGGCGTCGACCGAGGCCTTCGTCGCCGTGTAGGTGGAGCTTCCCGGGGGATAGAGCGTCGTTACCGCGGAGCTGATATTGATCACGCTTCCGCCGTCCCCGTTAAAGTACTTCGTCGCCTCCTTGGTGGTCAGCAGAAGGCCGAGGACGTTGAGGTTGAACTGGCTGTGAAACGCCTCTTCGGTGATTTGATCGAGCGGCGCGAACTGGTAAACGCCTGCGTTGTTGACTACGATGTCGAGCTGCCCGAAAGCCTTCTTCGTCTCCGCGAAGAGGCGCGTAATGTCTGCCTGTTTCGATACATCGCCCTGAACAGCGATGGCCTTGCCACCCCTGGAAGCGATCGCGGCGACTACTCTGTCGGCGCCTTCCTTGCTGGATGCATAGTTGACGACGACGGATGCGCCTTCTGCTGCCAATGCCTTCGCGATGTCCGCGCCGATGCCCTTCGAAGCTCCGGTTACAACGGCTACCTTGTTTGTAAGCTTGCTCATGATCCCCTCCCAGGGTGTCACATCACTTTGATACTTTTACAACCATCTAATTGATGGGAAGCTACGCAAGAAGGATTCAGGATTCTTCTGGGAGATCAAGCGCCAGCAAGGAAACAAATACTGAGATTCTGACGCTTCGAGTCAGAATGAAGCCTAGGAAGGTCTAGATCTGCGCCATGCGGGCGAGGTAGGCTTCGAGGATGTCGCGGCGGAGGCAGTAGGTGACGAACTTGCCCTCGCGTGTGGATGCGACCAGGCCTGCGGTTTCAAGTTCTTTCATGTGATGGGAGACGGTGGCGGCGGTGACCTCGCAGCAGCCTGTGCGGATGGCCTCGCAGGAGAGAGTGTCGCCAGCCTGGCCGATGCGGCGGAGGAGATCGTAGCGGCGCGGGTCGGCAAGCGCCTTCGCGATGAGGTGGAAACGGGCGTCAGTGATTCGTGGTGCAGCCATAGCATTATGTTAGAGCGAAACCGGGGATACTTGGATTCCACTCGGCCTTTGTACTGGGTCGCACTCCTTGGGGTCGCGTCGACTCGAGTGCAACCGCTTCGAGAACCGCCATCCCTGATTTCGCTGGAGCGGTTCCGTCTGCAATTGGACTCGCATAGACTGGAAGACGCGAATGGAGTGTGCGATGGCGGATGTTGCGGAGTTGCAGAACAGGTTTGCGATACCCGGCGTGCTGGAATTTGAGAAGACGGCGTCGGGATTGGTGATGGCACGGGTGACGACTCCTGCGGCCGAGGCCACCATCTACCTGCAGGGCGCGCATGTGACGCATTGGAAGCCCGCGGGCCAGGTGCCGGCGATCTTTCTGAGTCAGCGCGCGGAGTTTGTGCCAGGCAAGCCGATCCGCGGCGGGGTGCCGATTATTTTTCCTTGGTTCTCCGAGCGGCACGACGGCAAGACCGGGCCACAGCACGGCTTTGCGCGCATCAGCGAGTGGGAACTAGCGTTCGCGGCGATGGCGGGCGAGGAGCTGCATCTGGCGTTTACGCTGGCGCCGAATGAGCTGAGCCGCAGCCTCGGATTCGACCACTTCAAGCTCGGTTACCGCGTCAGCATCGGGCACAAACTGACGCTGGAGTTGGGCGTGCAGAACGACTCGGGCAACGGCGGTGCGAACGGCGGCGGACCGGCCGAGGCGACCGCGAAGGTCGATCAGATGGCGGAGGGCGCGCCGCTGGTCTTCGAGCAGGCGCTGCACACATACTATGCGGTCGCCGACGCGCGGCAAGTCTCGATCGACGGGCTGAGCGGAACGACCTACATCGACAAGGTGGATGACATGAAGCGTAAGGTGCAGACCGAGCGCGAGCTCAAGTTTGACGGAAGAACCGACCGGCCCTATCTGAACACGACGGCGACGTGCGTGCTCCACGATCCGATGGGCGGGCGAAAGATTATCGTCGCGAAGTCGGGGTCGAGTTCGACCGTGGTGTGGAATCCGTGGAAAGAGTTCACCGCGGCGATGGCGGACATGGAGCCCGATGCGTGGCTGCATATGACCGCGATCGAGACGGCAAACGTTGGCGAGAACGCGGTGACGCTGAAGGCCGGCGATACGCATACGATGCGCGCGGATATTTCCATCGAGGCGGCGGGATAGTGGCTTCGGCAAGACAGGGGTTTCGGCTGATTCTGGCGAGTGCATCGCCGCGGCGGCGCGAATTGCTGGCGCAAGCGGGGTATGCGTTCGCCGTGGAAGCAGCGGACGTGAATGAATCAGAACACGAGGATGAAAACTCTGCCGAGTATGTCCTTCGTCTCGCTGAAGAAAAGGCGCAGGCGGTATTTGCGCGCCATGTGACCGAAGCTGAGCCTCTCGTCGTGCTGGGCGCGGATACGACCGTGGTCTGTGATGGAGAGATTCTGGCGAAGCCGAAGGATGTCGCCGATGCGAAGCGGATGCTGCGGCGGTTGTCGGGCCGGACGCACGAGGTGCTGACTGGAGTGGCTATTGCGACGAGCGTAGGTTTGGTGAGCGGAGTGGAGACCACATCAGTTACATTCAGTGCGATCCCTGAGACGGAGCTGGATTTTTATTGCGCGACCAATGAGCCGATGGATAAGGCTGGTGCTTACGGGATTCAGGGGTACGCGGCACGGTGGATTCCGCGGATCGATGGCGACTATTACAATGTGATGGGGCTGCCCATTGCGCGGGTGGTGAGACTGATTGAGGACGCACTCGCGAATTCTCAACAGCCTTAGGTTGCGGCAAGCTCAGCGCGGACGCGGAACATTGTGTCTAGGTAGAAGCTGAGATTGTGGATAGAGTTCAGTGTGGCGCCCAGCGGTTCTTTCGCGACGAAGAGGTGGCGGAGATAGGCGCGGGTGTAGCGGCGGCAGACGAGGCAAGAGCAGGCGGGATCGATGGGGCGCTGGTCTTCAGCGTATTCGAGACGCTTGATGTTCATGCGGACGGCGGTACGGGAAGCGGGTGTGCCGTCGTCGCCGGTGGACAGCTCTTCGCCGGGTTCGGGGGCGCGGAAGAGCAGCCCGTGGCGGGCGGCGCGGGTAGGCAGGACGCAGTCCATCATGTCAACGCCCATGCGCGCATACTCCTCGATCTCATCGGGATAGCCGACGCCCATGACGTAGCGAGGCTTGTCTGGCGGAAGGATTTCGAGGGTGCGGGCGATCATCTCGCGGGTGACCTCGCGGGGTTCGCCGACGGCCAGTCCGCCGATGGCGTAGCCCTCGAAATCCATCGCGACAAGGCGCTGGGCCGACTCGCGGCGGAGGTCGGGGTACATGCCGCCCTGGACGATGCCGAAGAGGGATTGATGTTTGCCCTCGAAATTTTGCCGCGGGCTGAAATACGGAGATTCTTCGCTCCGCTCAGAATGACAAACGTTATCAAGGTGGGAATCGGTCGCCCAGGGGACTTCGTGTTTGTGGGCTTCGAAGTAATCGCGGGAGCGCGCGGCCCAGGCGTGCGTCAGATCCATGGAGTCGCGTGTGCGTTCCCAGGTGGCCGGCGTTTCAACGCACTCGTCGAAGGCCATCATAATATCGGCACCGAGCGCGATCTGGACTTCCATGGAGTGTTCCGGCGAGAAGAAGTGCTTGCTGCCGTCGAGGTGCGAGCGGAACTCGACGCCGTCGGAGGTGATCTTGCGTAGCTTGGCGAGGGAGAAAACCTGGAAGCCGCCGGAGTCGGTGAGCATGGGGCGAGGCCACGACATGAAGCGATGCACGCCGCCCATGCGCCGGATGAGTTCGTGGCCGGGGCGGAGGTAGAGGTGATAGGTATTGGCGAGGATGATCTCGGCGCCCGTGCCGCTGGCGCCGAGGTGTTCGAGCGTTTCCTGCTGGACTGTCTTCACCGTCGCTGAAGTGCCGACGGGCATGAAAACGGGCGTTTGTACCGCGCCGTGCGGAAGGTGCAGCGCAGCGCGGCGTCCGCCAGTGGCCGTAGTCGCGCTGATTTCGAACTTCAAACCCATCGTTCCAGTATGCCCGTTTGGTTACTGCTCCACCATGGCGACGGCCTGGGCGACGGTGAGGTTATTGGGGACGCGGATGAAGTTGCCGTGTTCCGCGTGCTCGTTCCTGGCGATGGACTTGAAGAAGATGATGCGGCCGTTGATGGCGGTATCCACCTGAGTGGTCTTCCAGTCGGGCTCGCCGAAACGGTCGCGGGTGGTGGCGAAGCTGCTGCCCGCACGAACGGTGGCGATCAGCCCGAAGCCGATCGTGACATCTTCGGGCAGGCGTCCTTCGATGTGGTGCAGACGCATGGCCTGCGGATCGATCAACATGGTTCCCGACATGGCGTGGAGGACGCGCTCCTCCATCGTCTGCGTATCGAAGTCCGGGTTGGGACGGAAGTCGACGCGCAGATAGGCGCCCTCGACGCGTGCGTCGCTGAAGAGAAAGGCGCGGTTGGCGAGCGAGAGCATTTGGAGGGCGTGCGCCTCGTCGTCCTTGGTGGCCTGCGACTTCTTCGCGAAGCTTTCGGGGTCGGCGACGATGGCGGCGAGGCGGCTACGCTCCTGCCCGATGCGGTCCGGCGAGAGTGGGTGGCCATCTTCGGCAAGGAGCATGCGCACCTTGCCCGCGTCGGTCTCGACTACCTTCTCGAACCATAGATGGCCGCCCGTGCGGTCGGATCGCTCCTGCGAGAGATACTGGTAGTGATCTCTGTGGTGAGCGGCGGCGTCTTCGTTGGCGAGCATGGTCGCGACGATCTGCTTGGCGGACTGGGGCGAGAAATCCGCCGCGCGCACTCCGCGAGCGGGCCACGCGAGCAGAAGGCAGAGCGCGGAGCATGCGGTCGCCCAGCCAATCCCGGCCACGACGCGCCAGGCTTGCGGGGGATTCTCGCGTTTTGCCGACTCGATCATCTTCTCTGACTCCCTGAGATCTGACTGCCTAAGACTTGACTCCTTATGATGCGTGTGGAGGCTGGACGGATGGGGTCAAAACAGTGTTCACACGGCGGCCTCGGGTGCAGCGTTCCGCGGACGAACCAATTGTGCTACGACCAGCGAAACGACCAGAAGCGCGGCGGCAAGGTAGAACGCAGCTCCCGGCATTTGGATGGACGCGCCTGGCCCGTATGACTTTGAGAACACGTAGGTAAACATCACCGGGCCAACGATTCCGGCAAGGCCACGGAGACTCTGGATGGCTCCCTGCATCTGGCCTTGCTGGCTTGGTTTCATTTCGCGCGACATGATGCTCTGCGCCGAGGGCCATGCCACCGACATCAAGTTGAGGACGGGGATTGCCCAGAGCATGAGCAGGCCAGTCTTCGAAAGGCCGATCATAGCGTAGCCGAGGATGCCACCGATAAGGCCGAAGGTGAGCGCGCCGCGTTCGCCGATGCGTTTGACCAGCGGCTTGACCAGGCCTGCGCCGTAGAAACCTGAGAAGATGCCGACCAGCGCCAGGGAGAGTCCGACGGCGCGGTCGGACCAGCCGAAGCGATAGTCGCAATAGAGGACGTAGACGTTCATCAGGGACTGCTGGGCCAGGTAGCCGAGAATGAGGAGGGCGGAGAGACCGAGCAGGACGCGGTTGTTGCGCAGCAGGCGGAGCGAGCCGAGCGGGTTGGCGTTCTTCCAGGTGAAGGGACTGCGGTGTTCGCGGCTGAGCGATTCGGGTAGCACGAAGATGCCATAAAGTCCATTGAGCAGACTGAGTCCACCGGCGATCCAGAAGGGCATGCGCGGATTGACATTGCCGAAGATTCCCCCCATTGCGGGGCCGAGCACGAAGCCCATGCCAAAGGCAGCGCCAAGCAGGCCGAAGGCTCCGGCACGCTTCTCGGGCGGGGTGACGTCGGTCATATAAGCCATGCCAGTAGGCACGCTGGAGGCGGTGATTCCGGAGATTATTCGGCCGAGAAAGAGCCAGCCGAGTGCGGGCGCCCACGCCATGAGGAGGTAGTCGAGGCCGAGGCCGAAGTTGGAGAGCAGGACCACGGGGCGGCGGCCGAAGCGGTCCGACAGCGAGCCGAGAATGGGGGAAAAGAAGAACTGCATCACGGCGAAGACGGTTCCGAAGATGCCCAGCATGCGCGCGGAGCCGGAGACGTTGCCTACCATGAAGCTGGCGATGAGGCGCGGCAGAACGGGCGCGATCATGCCCAGGGCGAGCATGTCCAGCGTAATGGTGAGGAAGATGAAGCTGGCGGCGGCGCGGCGGCCGGGCGGCTGATAGACGGGGACGGCGAAGTCGGCTTCGGGCAGCTCCATTCCGGGCGCGGTGGCGATAATATTTTCCGCGATGCCTGCGTTGAGCGGGTTTTCCGGACTGGGGGTCGAGTTAGGGCCTTCTGTGCTCATGGTGTCTTCGGTGTACCCCCCTCCCCCTATAGCAAAATGCAAAATCAAGTAAATAAACAACTTACGCCGAGCTATGTCCGCAAGATCTTGCATTCAGAAGGCTTACGGCTATGATCTTCCATTCAAATGACTTATCTAAGTTAATAAGGGGCTTGGTGCGTCGGATCTGAGGGCCAGGCACGCGACCGCGCACCTCATCTCCTATCTTCCATTATACGCGGTGTGTCAAGGTCCACTGTTGAAAACAGGTCTTAATTGGCGGGGAATAAGAGCGAATCACGGAAGGTGCTGGCTGCGCCGTTGTGCCGCCATGTGGCGGCGCAGCAATGCAAAGTTATCCC
>Ga0302278_10003361_pt1 | contig 17600 bp, 9 predicted proteins | sample III_Bog_N3_2_FD_194543 | JGI IMG/M metagenome (GOLD analysis project Ga0302278, IMG submission 194543) | Peat permafrost microbial communities from Stordalen Mire near Abisko, Sweden - III_Bog_N3_2 | ecosystem: Environmental > Terrestrial > Soil > Wetlands > Peat | place: Sweden: Abisko...
TAGCTGGCTCATCTGGAAGCTCACGCAGGGCACGACCCACATCACGGATGTGACCAACGCCTCCCGCACCATGCTCTTCAACATCCACACGCTGGAGTGGGACGAAGAACTCCTGAAGCTGTTCGACGTTCCCGCCTCCGTGCTGCCGCAGGTCGTCGCCTCCAGCGGACGCTGCGCCGTGACCAAGGGCATCCTCGACGGCATCCCCATCGCCGGAATCGCAGGCGACCAGCAGGCAGCGCTCTTCGGCCAGATGTGCAGCTCGCCCGGCATGGCGAAGTGTACCTTCGGCACTGGCGCCTTCATGCTGCTGAACACCGGAGAGAAGCCCGTCCCATCGAAGAACCAGCTCCTCACCACTATCGCGTGGCAGATCGGCCAGCGCGTGGAGTACGCGCTCGAAGGCAGCATGTTGATGGCCGGCGCCGTGGTGCAATGGCTTCGCGACGAGCTGCAGATGATTCGCTCCTCGGCGGAGATTGAAGAACTCGCAGCCTCGGTCCCGACCTCGAACGGCATCGTCCTTGTGCCGGCGTTTGCGGGCCTCGGCGCGCCCCACTGGGACCAGTACGCCCGCGGCTCCATCGTCGGCATGACCCGCGGAACCTCGCGGGCCCACATCGCCCGCGCTGCGCTGGAGGGAATCGCACTACAGGTAGCCGACGTGCTGGAGGCGATGCAGTTGGACTCCGGACTGCCTCTCTCGCAACTTCGAGTCGATGGCGGCGCTTCGGCCAACAACCTGCTCATGCAGATTCAGTCGGATGTTCTCGGCATCCGCGTCGTCCGGCCGAAGAACGCAGAGTCCACCGCCATGGGCGCGGCATATCTGGCCGGAATCGCTGTCGGATACTGGAAGGACGTGGAGTCGATCAGCAAGCAGTGGCAGATCGACCGCGTCTTCGAGCCGGCGATGGACGCCGCCGAGCGCAGCCGGGTGCGCTCCGTCTGGCACCGCGCCGTGGACCGCGCAAGAGACTGGGAACTGCACGCATGATGGAGAGAGCAGAAATCCTCCGTCATTTGGGCGAGCAGGGAAAGCCTTGGGACGTGCTGGTGATCGGCGGAGGAGCCAGTGGCCTGGGCGCAGCCGTCGAATCCGCTGCACGCGGCTATCGAACTCTGCTGGTCGAGCGCGTGGACTTCGCCAAGGGCACGTCCAGTCGCAGCACCAAACTCGTGCACGGCGGGGTGCGCTACCTGGAGCAACTCAACATCACGCTGGTGCTGGACGCCCTGCGCGAGCGCGGCCACATGCTGCAGAACGCGCCGCACCTGGTACACGATCTCTCCTTCGTGGTCCCGGCGTACAGCAGACTTTCGCTCTCCTACTACGGTCTCGGCCTGAAGGTCTATGAGCGGCTCTCGGGCAGGCACTCCTTTGGCCGCTCCAAATTCCTCTCTCGCGAGCGCACATTGCAACTGCTTCCCCCCATTGCGCGCGATGGCCTGCGCGGCGGCGTGCTGTATCACGATGGCCAGTTCGATGACGCTCGCTATGCTATCTCGCTGATGCGCACCTTCCAGGACCTCGGCGGCACCGCCATCAACTATGTAGAAGCTACCGGACTCATGGAGCGCAATGGGAAGACGATCGGCATCTCCGCGCGGGACACGGAAGACGGTGCGGTCTTCGACCTGCAGGCGAAGGTGGTGATCAACGCCAGCGGCACGCACACCGAAAACATCCTCTCCATGGACAGCGCCCCGCATGAAGCCGTGCTGGCCGTAAGCCAGGGCACTCACTTTGTCTTGCCCGGCGGTTTTCTGGAAGGCAAGACCGCCCTGATGATTCCCAAGACCACGGATGGTCGAGTCCTCTTCGCGATTCCGTGGCACGGTTCCACCATCGTAGGCACAACTGACGAACCGGTCGATCACGCGTCGGATGAGCCGCGCGCTCTATTAAAGGAGAAGAGTTTTCTGCTCGATCACATCGCCCGCTACTTCGGCCGCAGGCCCGCCGCCGGCGAGATTCAGAGCGTCTGGTCAGGCCAGCGCCCCCTGGTCCGCAGCAGCGGCGCCAAGACATCGCAACTCTCCCGCGACCATCGCGTGCTGGTCTCGGAGTCAGGCCTGGTGACGATTACCGGAGGCAAATGGACAACCTACCGGCGCATGGGTCAGGACACCATCGACCGCGCCGCCGAGGTCGCCTCCCTCGCCAAAATTCCGTCGCGCACCGTGGACCTGAAACTGCATGGATGGATGGACACGCCCCCTGAAGGCGTCCCAGAGTGGGAGCTGGTGTACGGATCGGATTTAGCGCTGCTCAACAATCTCTCCGACGAAGAGCCGGATCTCAATGCGCTGCTTCATCCCTCGCTCCCCTACAAACGCCGCGAGGTAGTGTGGGCGGCGCGCTACGAGATGGCGCGCACGGTCGAAGACGTCCTCGCCCGCCGCACGCACGCCTTGTTCCTGAACGCGCGCGCAGCCATGGAAGCGGCGCCGGCGGTGTCAAAGCTTCTGGGCAGGGAATTAAAACGCAGCGAAGCATGGATCGCCCAGGACCTGGAGCGGTTCCTGGCCACCGCAAAGGGATATGTCTACGCAGAGGTGTAAAGTCATCCGGAAACCTGCGCGCGCCTTGGAGCTGCAGCGAACGCATGGAGCCGCAATCTTGATCTTGGAAATACGGGAGAACGAGCTGTGAGAAAAGATTTTGTCGGGCAACTGATATCGGAAGCGATGGCCATGTTCATCATCATCGCCTTTGGCGACTCCGTCGCGGCGATGTACACCCTCTACAACCCCAGCCCCTATCAGCAGGCCTACTGGGGCGTCTGCATCGCATGGGGTCTCGCCGTCACGCTCGCCATCTACACCACAGCATCCGTCAGCGGATGCCACGCCAATCCGGCAGTCACGCTCGCGCTCGCGGTCTACCGCAAATTCTCCTGGAAGAAAGTGCTGCCCTACTGGTTCGCGCAGGTGGTCGGAGCCTTTCTGGGCGCCGCTCTCGTGTACCTGCTCTTCTCTCCTGTCATTGACAGCTTCAATCTCACCAACCATCTCGCCCGCTCTTCCGGTGGCGCCGCCGGCGTCTTCTTCACGCATCCCGGCCTGGCCATCACGCCCATGCACGCCTTCCTGGACGAAACCATCCTCACCGCGTTCCTGATCTTCGGCATCTTCGCCATCACCGAGAAGTTCAACGAGATGGCCCCCGGCGCCAACGGCGGCGCGCTCATCATCGGCCTGCTGGTCGCTCTGATCGGCGCCTCCATGGGCTATCTCGAGGCCTGGGCCATCAACCCCGCCCGCGACTTCGGCCCCCGGCTCTTCTGCTACTTCGCCGGATGGGAATCGTCGGCGCTGCCGTCACCCAACAGCTATTGGTGGATTCCCGTCGTGGCCCCGCTCCTTGGCGGCGTCGTCGGAGGCGGCGCCTACCAGCTCTTCATCTGGCCATTTCTGCCGGCGCGAGAGCGAGCTCAACTGGAAGAAGTCGAGCAGCGCGGCGCTGCAGCGGATCGCCTCTAATCATCTTCTCTCTGCAAGTCTCATCAACACTTGATCTCTGAACTTAGGCGGTGCACCTTGGCAACAACCGAAACTGTCTCCTCCACGCGTTCCATGCATGGCCTCGGCGTCTTCTGCGCCATCGCTGCCGCCACCTGGCTGGGCGGAGCGGAAGCTCCCACCAAGCTGGTCAACACCGGCTTCTCTCCGGTCATCATCTCGCTCTGCATGATCGTCGGAGTCTTCTTCGCGCGCTGGACCGTACCCACGTTGCTGAAGGGCACGGCCTATGTGATGTACGACCTCAAGCGCAAGCCGCACCTCATGGTCTGGGCCGTCATCGCGGGCAGCATCTGGGCAGTCGCCAACACGCTGACCATCGTCGCCGTCCGCGATGTCGGCCTGGCCATCGCCTTCCCCCTGTGGAACATCAACTCCCTCGTTGGCCTCTTCTGGGGATGGCTGCTGTTCGGTGAGCTGCGCGGCGGCGGAGCGAAGACCTGGATCAGTGTGCTCGGCGGCGCCATCGCCATCACCGTAGGAGCCGTGGTTCTATCGACGGCGACCGCAGGCTCCGGAGCCATCGCGGCGCACCGCGTCTTCTCCGGAATCTCCGCGGCGCTGGGAGCCGGCCTCCTTCTCGGGACCATGTACATCCCTTATCGCAAGGCCTATATCTCCGGCCTCAACCCACTCTCGTTTGTCACCATCTTCACACTGGGCGAGTTGCTGACCATCGGGCTTCTGGCCTTCACGCTGCATGACGGCGGCCGATCGACGCTGGTGCAACTGCATGCAGTGAAATCCTCGGCCCTGTGGCTCTTCCTCGGCGGCTTCTGCTGGGTCATCGGCGATCTTTTTCAGCAATACGGAACAAAGTACGTCGGCATCAGCCGGGCGATTCCTCTCTCCAACACCAACCAGCTCTGGGGACTGATCTGGGGAGCGCTCGTCTTCGGCGAGTTCGCTCACTTCACCCGCCTCACGCAGATCGTCATCTTCTCGGCTTCTGCTCTCATGATCGTGGGGGCACTCGCCATCAGCACGGCAGCGGCTTCCGCTGGAGAACGCGCTTCGGGCGTTCGCGCGATCACCCGGGAATGTGTGCTCTATAACATGGACCTCGTGGAGACGCTCGCAACGCAACATGGCGAAGAGCCCGCCGGAAATGTCGCCCACCGGCGCCGCTGGTGGGACTACGCCATTCTTCTCGTTGCTCTCGGCGTCTTCGTCCAATTCGCCCGCTACGCCCGACGGCCGGCGCTCGCCATCAACTATGACTTCGCAACGCTGCTTATCGCAGTAATGTTTCTCTTCCTCGCGGCCGGCGGCTGGGCCCTGTGGAAGTACACGCGCTTCGCCTAACGGAATCTCTGCATAAGGCTTGCCTTGAAGGGGCGGGGCTTCAGTCCCGCCGTAAACAGTCTGCAAACAGAGGGGCTTTAGCCCCGGAGGCAGCGGATGTACGGGTGACAGTTAACTTGTCCAGAGCCTTCCCGGCGCTACTTTCAACAGTCTTTCCATAGGGAGATTGCTATTGCCAACGCGACTCAACATCGGTCTCATCGGTCTCGGCCGCTTAGGGCGTGTCTACGCGATCAACCTCGCCAACCGCGTGCCTAACGCCAAACTCGTCGCCATAGCAGATAGAAACGACGACGTCGCCCAAGCCTTCGCCAACGACTTCAGCATCCCGCGCTGGTACAAAACACACACGGATCTCCTGGCCGATAAGAACGTCGATGCAGTCGCGGTTCTCACCTCCACCAGCAGTCATAAGCAGGTGGTCATCGACGCGGCCCGCGCCGGCAAGGCAGTCTTCTGCGAGAAGCCGATCGCCATGTCCGTGGAAGACGCCGAAGAAATTCTATCGGTCGTCGCGAAGGCGGGCGTCTTCTTCCAGCCAGCCTTCCAACGCCGCTTTGATCCCGGATACATGGCGGCCAAAGTACAAATAGAACAAGGAACCATCGGAACTCCGGTGGTGCTCACCTCCACCTCGCGAGACCCCTTTCGCCCTTCGCTGGAGTTCTGCGATCCAGCAGTCAGCGGCGGCCTGATCTCGGACATGGGCATCCACGACTTCGATCTAGCGCGAATGTTCATGGGCAACGTAAACAGCGTCTACGCAACCGGAGCCACGCTGGCCTATCCGGAGATGAAGGCCATCGGAGACATCGATAACGCGATCATCAACCTCACGTTTGACAGCGGCGCTCTGGGCGCCGTGCATCTCAGCAGAAATGCAGTCTACGGCTACGACATCCGCACCGAGATCTGGGGCACCAAGGGTTCGCTCCAGATCGGATATCAGCAGCAGACACCGGTGCTGATTATGACAAAAGAAGGCATCACCCACGACGCGGTTCCTTACTTCATGGAGCGCTTCGAAGGCGCTTACCTCACGCAGATCCAGAACTTTGTGGACACCGTCCTGAGCGGTGGAGAGCCGGCCGTGTCAGGGTCGGACGCGGCAGAGGCGATCCGGGTCAGCTTCGCCGCAACCCTTTCCTGCCGCGAACAGAGAGTGGTCCATCTCACAACCGGTTGAAGGAATAGCAGGCACGAGCGGATCCGGGCCGCTGACATCTGCCCTGTCAAAACGTACGAATATAGCTACTAGAAGCGACCGCCGCTACTGGCCAGGCGGCGGCGAACTCGCTGGCCGGTGAGCTGTGTGGAGGACGACGCCGATTCCTACGCGCAGGGTGTTCTGCACATTATTGGTGGCATTCGGAAGACCCGTTCTCTCCCAATCAGCTTGGAGCAGTCGAATAGAGACATGCGGAGTAAAGTAGATATCCATGCCGCCGCCAGCCTCGTAAGCGAGTGAGTTGGCATTGGTCGTGGGGCCATTTGGATTCGGATAGAGTCCCTTGAACCCGTTGGCATCGCCGGCTAAACCCTCGACGAAGATGTTGACGGGATGTCTCCTGCCGATAGGGCGAAACGTGTACCTGGGACCGAAGGCCTCCACAATCACATTCACGGGTACTGAATATCCACTTTGATTGGTGTGGAAGCCGTTGACGCTCGCAACAGCCGCAAATCCCCTCCGGAACTGGAAGGACAACTCGGCGCCGCCGCCCTGCGACTGAAAGCTGATCGGATTTGCGTAGGTTAGATTGGCGCCTGCATCTTCATACGTGAGCGACAAAGCGACTTGTCTGCGGTCGGCAAAATAATTTTTCACCTGGATGGCATAACCCTTCGCGTCGGAGGCATACGCCTTGGCCTTTTCGGCGGCAGCAGCCGCTGGGTCCGATGCGGCGGGAAGCGCTTGTCCCGACGCCATAGAGGAGCAAGCCATGACTCCCAGTGCAACAACGACTCGAATTGACAGGTTCTTCAGAAAAGTTTCAGACATGACAGAAGTGTTTCTCCTGGAGATAAGCGCGCTTCAGCTCACTGCACCTGCAGATTGACGGGTGCGGCACTGTGAGTGACGCCTCCGCTAGTGGCTGTAACCGTGATGGTGTAATTTGCAATCGGTTGACCGAAGAAACCGTTCGGATCAGCGCAGCCCGTAACCGTCAAGGCAGCAGCTCCCAGCAGGAAGAGCAGCATCAGCGATTGAGCCAGCTTGCGGCGAAGTTTACGGCGCAGGAAGAACGGCAATAGAAGGGCCAGCGTCCACGGCGCTGTCTGGCGAATGCGATTCATCGCGATGGCCTGTGCCGTGGTGATGGTCAATGTGAGGGTCTGGGAACCTGCGGCCTGAGTCACAGTGCCGGAGGTCGGCGTGAGCGTATAGGTCGCTCCTGGCGGCAGACCGGTGACGGTATAAGTCACGTTGGCGCCTGGGTAGTGGCCTCCGAGTGGGGCGAGTGCATAGGTATAGACCACTACGCTACTAGGCACAACCGTCTGGCTGGTCGGCGAGTTTGCGGTGATCGTGAAGTCAAATGCGTTGAGCGTGACCGTCTGTATCGGCGCTGCGGCAAAGTTGCCGGCCGCAGGTTGCGACAGCGTGATGGTGCAGGTCCCCGCCGCCACCACGGTCACCACGCCGCCCGGCGATGTAACCGTGCAGACCGTCGGCGTGGCCGAGACATAAGTGATAGGCCCGCCTGATGTTGAGGTAGCTCCGATGGGCACCGTCGTACCGGGCGCACTGTTGGCCGGCACGGTCGGGGGTACGACGATCGCGTCGACGCCCGGCGTGATCAGGAAGCTCTGCGTCACAGGGGTTGCAGCTGCATAAGTTCCCGTTGCCGCCTGGTTCGCCGTAATGGAGCAAGTACCGATGGAGTTGAACGTGACAACTCCAGATGGTGTAACCGAGCAAGCTGCAGTCGCGGTAGAGTACGTGACGGGCTGGCCCGAGGTTGCCGTGGCCGCGGTAACCGGCGGTGTACTGGTAAAGGGCGTGTTCGGCAGAGCCGGGAAGGTAATGGTGTTCGTTGCGCCCGAGACTGTAAGGGTTACAGTCTGTGGAGTCGCAGCCGCATAGTTCCCTGCCGCGGGCTGAGTCACGGAGACAGAACACGTCCCAATCGCTGTAGCGGTGATCACTCCTGTAGAACTTACCGAACAGAAAGCAGGCGTCGTCGAGGTGTAGGTCGGTGGCAAGCCAGAGGTCGTCGTGGCACCGATGGTAACGTTCGCACCAACGGTGGTCGTGCTTGGGACGGTCGGCGGAATGGTAATAACATCCGCGGCGGGATTGACGGTCAGAGTTTCGACCACCGGCGTCGCGGCCGCGTACGTCGAGTTGCCAGTCTGCGAGGCAGTAATCTGGCAGGTGCCGACCGCAAGGATGGTGACAGCACCCGCGCTTGTCACGGAGCAGGCAGAGCCTGTTGAAGCGTACGTCGGGGTCAGGCCGGAGGTCGCTGTGGCTGCGAGAACCGGGGCCGCTCCGCCGTAGCTGGCTGTGATCGGGGTTCCGAAGTTCTGGATCGTCTGCGACTGGCCGCTCACCGCGATCGTTACAGTCTGCGGAGCAGCAGCAGCGTAGTTGCCCGCGGCGGCTTGCGATACCGTCACGGAGCAGCTTCCCGATGCCAGGTCGGTCACAACACCCGTCGCACTCACGGAGCAGACTCCCGGCGTGGTGGAGGTGTAGGTAGGTGTCACACCGGACGTCGTCGTGGCGCCAATCGGTGTGTTTGAGCCTACCGTCGTTGTGGTGGGCACCGTGGGCGGAATCGTGATGACATCCGCGGCGGGATTGACGGTCAGAGTTTCAGGCACCGGCGTCGCGGCCGCATAGGTAGCGTTGCCGGCCTGGGAGGCAGTGATCTGGCAGGTGCCGACCGCAAGGATGGTGACAGCACCGGTGTTTGTGACGGAGCAGGCAGCGCCAGTGGAGGCGTACGTCGGGGTCAGGCCGGAGGTCGCCGTGGCTGCGAGAACCGGTGCCGCTCCGCCATAGGTAGCTGTGATCGGAGTCCCGAAGTTCTGGATCGTCTGCGACTGCGTGCTCACGGAGAGCGTCACAGTCTGCGGAGGAGCTGCAGCGAAGTTGCCTGCTGCCGGCTGGGTGACACTCACGGAGCAGGGCCCAGCCGAAAGCGTCGTGATGACACCAGTCGAGGAGACCGAACAAACCGCCGGAGTGGTCGATGTATACGTCGGCGCAACGCCAGAGGTTGTCGTGGCGCCAATCGGAGTGGTTGAGCCTACGGTAGCAGTGGTAGGCACCGTAGGCGGAATCGTGATGACATCAGCCTCCGGGTTGACGGTCAGAGTTTCGCTCACCGGCGTCGCGGCTGCATAGGTAGAGTTGCCCGGCTGTGAGGCAGTGATCTGGCAGCTTCCAGCCGCAAGGATGGTGACAGCACCTGCGCTTGATACCGAGCAGGCAGGCCCGGTTGAAGTATAGGTCGGAGCCAGACCCGAGGTCGCGGTCGCTGCGAGCACCGGAGTCGTTCCACCATAGGTGGCTGTGATCGGAGTTCCGAAGTTTTGGATTGTCTGCGCCTGACCGTTCAACGCGATCGTCACAGTCTGCGGCGCGGCAGCTGCGATGTTGCCTGCCGCGGGCTGCGTAACGCTCACGCTGCAGGTTCCGGAAGCAAGCGCCGTGACCACACCTGTCGCAGACACCGAGCATGTTGCCGGCGTGGTGGAGGTGTAAGTCGGTGTCACTCCGGAGGTGGTCGTCGCTCCGATGGGCACGGTTGCGCCTACCGTCGCGGTGGTGGGTACAGTTCCTGGAATCGTAATGACGTCTGCTTCTGGGTTGACTGTGAGGGTCTCACTCACCGGAGTCGCTGCCGCGTAGGTAGAGTTCCCGGCCTGCGAGGCGGTGATCTGGCAAGTACCGATAGCCAGTATCGTCACCGCACCCGAGCTCGTCACGGAACAGGCGGCGCCGGTTGCAGCATAGGTCGGAGCCAGGCCGGAGGTCGCCGTCGCTCCCAATACGGGAGCGGCGCCGCCGTACGTAGCCATGATCGGAACTCCGAAGTTCTGGATCGTCTGCGCCTCACCGCTCAACGCGATCGTCACGGTCTGCGGAGCAGCAGCAGCGTAGTTGCCCGCCGCGGCCTGCGTTACGCTCACGCTGCAGCTTCCGGAAGTGAGTGCCGTCACCACACCTGCCGTTGAGACCGAGCACACTGCCGGCGTGGTGGAGGTGTAGGTCGGCGCCACTCCAGATGTCGTCGTAGCGTTGATCGGCACAGCGGCACCGACCGTCGCATTGGCGGGAATCGTGCCGGGGATGGTGATTACGTCTGCCGCCGGATTCACGGTCAAGGTCTCGCTCACCGGCGTCGCTGCCGCGAAGGTAGAGTTGCCGGCCTGCGAGGCAGTGATCTGGCAGCTACCCGCAGCGAGGATCGTGACCGCGCCGGCTGATGTGACGGAACACGCGGTTCCTGTCGCCGAATACGTCGGAGTCAGGCCGGAGGTCGCCGTTGCCGCGAGCATGGGGGCTGTTCCACCGTAGGTAGCGGTGAGAGCGGTTCCAAAGTTCTGGATCGTCTGCGACTGGCCGTTAACAGCGATCGTTACTGTCTGTGGCGTTGCAGCCGCGTAGTTCCCTGCTGCAGCCTGGGACACAGTAACGGAGCATCCGCCGATGGCTAAGGTCGTGACCACACCGGTCGCGCTCACCGAGCAGATCGCCGGGGTAGTGGACGTGTAGACAGGCGTCACGCCGGAGGTCGTGGTCGCCCCGATAGGAACGGTACCGCCCACGATCGCTGAAGCGGGAACGGTTCCCGGAATCGTGATGTTGTCCGTCAGCGGCGTGACCTGGAAGCTCTGCGAGACCGAAGTGGCCGCAGCATAGTTACCCGTTGCGCCCTGCGCCGCGGTGATCGTGCAGGTGCCCGGCGTCAGGTCCGTGATCACTCCGGCGGAGGTCACCGTGCAGACGCTCATCGTCGATGAGGTGTACGTGGGAGCGACGCCCGATGTAGCCGTCGCCGCAGGAACCGGCGCGGTAGCTCCGGCCGGCGTATTGGCAAGCGCCGGGAAGGTGATGGTGTTCGTGCCCGCACCAATGCTGACCGTGACCGTCTGCGTCGTTGCGGCTGCGTAGTTGCCCGCGGCTGGCTGCGAGACCGCGACCATGCAGATGCCCGTGGAGACCTCAGTGATGACGCCGGTCGAAGAGACCGTGCACGCGGGGCTCGTGGTCGAATAGGTCAGAGGCTGGCCGGAGGTGGAGCTCGCAGTGATCGGCACTGTGCCGCCGTTGGTGTAACTCACGTTGTCGGGAGAGGTCGGCGATGTCACCGTGATGTTGTCCGTCAGCGGCGTGACCTGGAAGCTCTGCGAGACAGAAGTGGCCGCTGCATAGTTACCCGTCGCACCCTGCGCCGCGGTGATTGTGCAGGTGCCCGGGGTCAGGTCCGTGATCACTCCGGAGGACGTCACCGTGCAGACGCCCATCGTCGATGAGGTATATGTCGGAGCCACGCCCGACGTAGCTGTCGCCGCAGGCACCGGTGCCGTAGCGCCGGCCGGCGTATTGGCAAGCGCTGGGAAGGTGATGGTGTTCGCACCCGCACCGACGTTGATCGTCACCGTCTGCTGGCCTGCCGCCGCGTAGTTGCCCGCTGCCGGTTGGTTCAGGTTGACCGTGCACACGCCGGTGGACAGCGTCGTCACGACACCGGTCGTACTCACCGAGCACACCCCGGGAGTCGTCGTGGAATAGGCGATCGGCTGGCCCGAGGTCGAGCTCGCCGTGATCGGCACTGTGCCCGACCCATAAGCGACATTGTCAGGAGAAGCCGGCGAAGTGACAGTGATGTTGTCCGTCAGCGGCGTGACCTGGAAGCTCTGCGAGACCGAAGTGGCCGCAGCATAGTTACCCGTCGCACCCTGCGCTGCGGTGATCGTGCAGGTGCCCGGGGTCAGGTCCGTAATCACCCCAGCGGAGGTCACCGTGCAGACACTCATCGTCGTCGAAGTGTACGTGGGAGCCACGCCCGACGTAGCCGTCGCCGCAGGAACCGGCGGCGTTGCGCCGATGACGGCGTTGCTCAGTGCCGGGAAGGTGATGGTGTTCGCGCCCGCGCCAACGTTGATCGTCACCGTCTGCTGGCCTGCCGCCGCGTAGTTGCCCGCTGCCGGCTGGTTCAGGTTGACCGTGCACACGCCGGTGGACAGCGTCGTCACGACACCTGTCGTACTCACCGAGCACACCCCGGGAGTCGTCGTGGAATAGGCGATCGGCTGGCCCGAGGTCGAGCTCGCCGTGATCGGCACTGTGCCGGATCCATAGGCCACGTTGTCCGGCGAGGTCGGCGACGTCACCGTGATGTTGTCGGGGTCCAGCGTGACGGTCACACCGATGGTCGGCGCCGTCGTGGGAGCCGCATAACCCGACGCTCCTGTGGGTGTGAAGGTTGCCGTCACCGTGGTCGGGCTGCCCAGGGGGATGTTCGTTGGAGCTGATGGCGGGTTGAGGAGGTAGCAGAGTCCAGAGCCACTCGGGCAGGTTCCCGTCACGGGAGTTGCCGGCCAGTTAGAGGTACCCAGCGAGGTGGCGCCAGCGGTAAACGCAACCGATCCTGTGGGAACGGCCGCACCGGTGATCACGGGGATCGCGAAGGTAAGTTGATCCGCCGTCCCAAGAGTGGTCGTGGTGGTTGCTGCACTGACCGTGTCTGCCGCGCCAGAGACCAACTGCACCACCTGCGCGAACGCAGAGGAGGACGCCGTGTTGTAAGCGCCATCCCCGCTGTAGACCGCGGTGACCGAGTCTGTTCCCAACGGCAGGCTTGACGTGGAGATCACCGCCGTCGTGACGCCGGCAACACTCGTCGTCACCGTTACCGGTGAGCCGGTGATTGTGACCGGAGTCGCTGGTGCGGCTGTGGTCGTGTAGGTAAAGGCGACATTGTCTGTCGGTGCCACGGCTGAAGAGTTGGGCGAGGTGACGGTCGCGGTGAAGGTAACGCTCTGCCCAAGGTAAGACGGATTGTTATTGGAATTCAGCGTCACGGTCGGCGTAAGCTTCGTGCCCGTGCCCGCCAGCGTGATCGTCTGCGTGGAGGCGGTGTTATAGAGCGAGTTGTCTGTCTCCACCAGGTTTCCGGTGTAGTTGCCGGCCACCGTGTTCGGCGTAAAGCTCACTACAAAGACGCACGGCGTGCCCGAGGCCAGCGTGGTTCCGGTCGTGGTGGTGGAGTAGATCGGTCCACAGGTGGTGGCGTTGGTCTGCGCAAACGCCCCGCTGGTGGAGACCGCGGCGTTCGGGTCGGTCGTGGTGACCAGGGCGTCGCTGTTGGGCGACAGCGGCGAGGTGTAGGTGAGTGTGGCGTTGCCAATGTTGAGCAGTGTCTCGGTCTGCGTCGTGGAGGTGGTGCCTATGGGCTCGGTTGGAAACGTATTGGCCGCGGTCGTATTGGTGGTCACCTTGCGGACCCGGTTGCCACCGGACTCGACGATGTAGACATTTCCAAACGGATCCACCCCAACGCCGGTCGGGCCGTTCAACGACGACACGTTAGAAAGGCCGCCGTCGCCGCAGGTGGAGCCTGGCAGAGTAGTGCAGGCGGTGCCATTACCGGCGATCGTCACAATGTTCTGGGTCGCGGCGATGTAGAGACGGACAGCGTTGTTGTTTGTATCCGCTATGTAGAGGTCTCCCGCGGGGTCCAACGCGATCTGAAAGGGTGAACTGAGCTTTGCGGAGGTCGCCGCACCCCCATCACCGCTATATCCCGCCGTGCCTGTTCCGGCGATGGTGCTGATCTTCCCGGTCGACTTGGTCACCAGGCGGATGCGGTTGTCCTGCGAGTCACTGATGTAGATGTTCCCGCTGGCGTCCACGGCGATACCGTTGGGCTGGTTGAGCTGGGCCGCCGTCGCCAGACCGCCGTCACCACAAGCTGCGGTGGTCGTAGCGCACCCGGCGTTGCTGCCCGAGACACCGACAACCGTCGTGATAACCCCGGTGGCGGCATCGACCTCGCGCACATCGTTATTGCTCGGGTCAACGATGAAAAGGTTCCCTGTGACCGGGTCGATGGCCAGTGCAGCAGGGCCGGAGAGCTTTGCAGCGGTCGCCAGACCACCGTCACCGGCGCTGCCAATCACACCATATTGGCCGGCATAGACCTTGATGTCGCCCGTCACGGCGTCCACGCGGGCCACCACATTATGAAAGAAGTCGGGAATATAGGCGTTGCCCGCGGAATCAAACACGACCCCGGTTGCATAGTTGAATGCTACTGAAGTTGCGGCCACACCGGTGCTGGTCGAAGAATACGCTGTCGTGCCGCTACCGGCGCCGGCGAACTGGCTGATGACGCCGGTCGCCGTGGTCACCTTGCGGATCTCGGCTGTATCCGTTGTGCCCGCACCGTTTCCGATGTCGCCGATGTAGTAGTTGCCCGCATAATCAAAGCCGATATCGCGCGGCAGCTTGAGGCCGGCCGCCGTTGCCTGGCCATTGTTGCCTTGTCCTACGGTTCCGGCTACGCCGGCGGTATTGACTACCGTGCTCAGTACGCCGGGCAATAGGACCGCCTGCGGCGCAAGACCGGTGCCCACCAGTCCAACATTGAACGTGCCACCGGTGTACGCAATAACCAGCGGTGCTGACTGAACGCCAGGATAAGCCGGGCTGAAGGTCACAGAGATCGTGCAGGTCGTATTGTTGGGCGCTGCTGTACCGATCGTGCACCCTGAAATAGAAACGTAGTTGAACTGCGGCGATCCGCTCGCGGAGTTCGGCACACTGATGCTGGTGATGGTGGTGGTGCCGGTGGTCTTGACCACAACATTCCCTGCGGCACTCGTACTGGCCACATTCGTGGACGCAAACGTGGGCGTCGACGTGATCGTGAAACCTTGGGCCTGCGATGTGCCGGTTGCCGCAAGCATCAAAGCGGACAGGCCGAGCAAGGCCAGTATGCCTCGCGTGACTTCGGTTGAAACACGATGAATAGAAGATCCGGGGTTCTCCGCCTTCGAGAAGCGAAGAAAAGCTTGGAAGACACACGTGGACACTGCTTAAAACCTCCGAGGCAGACAGACCAGGGACAAAACCCGCGCGCCATGACGGAGGCTTAGCGACTCAAGTCCTACAAAGAATCCAATGTCAACCATATACCGGTTACTTATCGACGCTATGCCTCGAAAGGATGACTACTGACTAAGTCGATACTTAACGTATGTGTAAACCCCTCAATCTCTTAGAGCGTGCAAAGGTCAAATATTTCTAACCGAAACAAGAGGGGCTCCGGCCGCACCGATCGATGTACTCCCGGTCATCAGCGACGAGCGAGGACGCAGCGAGACATCACGCATGCATCGACTGGGTTCGGGAAAGGGATGGTGTGTTGCGGCGACGGTGCGCTGATGGGGGGAAGACAGCGGGAGTCGATTGCACTCACCACTCTTGCCCCCCTTGGCGGCTTTACCCCAAGTTGCTACTACAGATCAACCTTTGTCGCTATTGAATAGAATGGTAGGCACGAGCGGATTCGAACCGCTGACCTCTACCGTGTCAAGGTAGCGCTCTAACCAACTGAGCTACGCGCCTCTGCGTTCTGCTAGTTTACCCGCTGCCCAACCGTGCCGCAACCGGCTCACGCCGCCGGAGCCACAGGCGGAGCGCTCACTCGCCGCACCACAATCCACGCATACTCCGCGGCGGAAACCGGCGCCAGCACCGCGATGGTCCACAACAGCAGGCCCTTCAGCGCCTCCAGTTCAGGCACGGACACCACCTTGCACGTCATCACCGTCAGCACGCCCAGAATCTGCACCGCCGTATTCAACTTGCCCAGCTTGCTGGGAAGAAAATCGCGCAGCGTGTGGGTCGCGAACAGCAGCGTCGCAATCAGCAGGATGCCGATATCGCGGCTCAGTACCAGCACCGTCACGTAACGCGGAATCGCCCCAACATGCGTCAGCACCACAAACAGCGTACTCAGCAGCAGCTTGTCGGCGATGGGGTCCAGGTACTGCCCCAGCGTCGTACGCAGCTCCAGCACGCGCGCCAACAGACCATCCAGCCCATCGCTCACCCCGGCCACCCACAGCAGCGCAAACGCGATCCGCCAGTGCCCGTCCAGAATCGTAATCACCAGGAACGGCAGCACGAACAACCGCAGCATCGTCAGCAGGTTGGGAGCAGCTCGAAATTGTCGCAGTGCGGTCACGGAAGCAGCGTTGGATGTCCTTTGAGCAAAACGATGGTATCCGATTTTGGCTCCATCCAATGTCCGACCACTTTGGTCTTGCTTCCCGCCACCCGCCGCCGTACACTGGAATTGGCTGTTTTCGTGCTCGTTGCGCACACGTCTCCACCCCCAACACTCATGCTCAGGCTCACCAAAAAAGCGGACTACGGCCTGATGGCCTTGAAGTACCTCGCCGAGCAACCGCACGCCGGCGAGCAGTCGCCCAGCGCCGCGGCCTCCGCAAAAGCTATCGCCGAGGCCTACCACATTCCCCCGCAGCTGCTCGCCAAGATCCTCCAGACGCTCGCCAAGGCGGGCCTCCTGGTCTCACACGCCGGCACCAACGGCGGCTATGCACTTGCCCGCAGCGCACACGATATCTCCGCCTTCGAGGTCATCCGCGCCATCGACGGCCCTCTGTTTATCACCAGTTGCATCACCATCCATGGAACCTGCGACCTGCACGGCACCTGCACCATCAAAGAACCGTTGCGCAAGGTCAATGACAGCATCACCGGCCTGCTCAGTGAGCTGAGCATCGCCGACCTCGTCGAGCACTCAACCACACCCGCGGATGCCGCACTCGCCGGCGGTCTCGTCGGCATCGCCCGCTAAATCTCGTAACTGGATAACTGGCAACTGGAAGCTGTTTACGAAGTCTCAGAATAACCCTGGCGCACGTCGCCTCACTTTAGGAGCAAACACCATGGCCGAAACCCTCGGAATCAACGTCACCCAGTCCAGCCACCCCCTCCCCCCCGGCGTCACGCTGCCCATCTATATGGACAACCACGCCACCACGCCACTCGACCCCCGCGTGCTGGAGGCCATGATGCCCTACCTCACCGGCATCTTCGGCAACGCCGCATCGCGCAACCACAGCTTCGGCTGGGAGGCCGAGGCCGGCGTCGAGAAGGCCCGCGAGCAGATCGCCAAGCTCATCGGCGCAACCGCCAAGGAGATCATCTTCACCTCCGGCGCCACCGAGTCCACCAACCTCGCTATCAAGGGCGTCGCCGAGATGTACCGCGAGCGCGGCAACCACATCATCACCCAGATCACCGAGCACAAGGCCACGCTGGACACCTGCAAGCGCCTCGAAAAGTCCGGCTACCGCATCACCTACCTGCCCGTGCAGGCGGACGGCCTCATCGACATCGAAGACCTGAAGCGCGCCATGGATAGCGAGACGATCCTCGTCAGCATCATGTACGCGAACAACGAGATCGGAGTCGTGCAGCCCATCGCCGAGATCGGCAAGCTCTGCCACGAGAAGGGCGTCATCTTCCACACCGACGCCGTGCAGGCGGTCGGCAAGATTCCCGTCAACGTGCAGACCGACAACATCGACCTGCTCTCACTCTCCGGCCACAAGATCTACGGACCGAAAGGTGTGGGAGCGTTGTATGTCCGCCGCCGCAACCCGCGCGTCCAGCTCGCCGAACAGATTAACGGCGGCGGCCACGAGCGCGGCATGCGCAGCGGCACGCTCAACGTCCCCGGCATCGTCGGCCTGGGTGCGGCGTGCGAGCTCTG
>Ga0302278_10003370_pt1 | contig 17543 bp, 12 predicted proteins | sample III_Bog_N3_2_FD_194543 | JGI IMG/M metagenome (GOLD analysis project Ga0302278, IMG submission 194543) | Peat permafrost microbial communities from Stordalen Mire near Abisko, Sweden - III_Bog_N3_2 | ecosystem: Environmental > Terrestrial > Soil > Wetlands > Peat | place: Sweden: Abisko...
TGGCTGAGATGGGTGGGCCACTTGACATCCCCTTTTATAGAACCCGCCGGACCTTGCCGGTCGTGAAGGGAGCAATCGAGGGGCAAGGTATCTTCCTTGGATGGCCGACGGGGTGACCGCTAACGCAACGCCCGATTGGCGCGCTCCTTAAAATTCCGCTGGTTTTCCTTGTCGAGAACTCCCCCAGGGTAGAGCAGTTAAGGGATGGCGCGCACGCCGCCCGTTTGTGACGGTGGTGCCGGGCGCTCATTTTGTGTGCAGTTCGTTGGCGTTCTGAGTCACTTCACACAGTTTCCACGCTACCTGTTTGTACGGTGTCAGATGCCGTTTACTTCTTGAGCTGTATATTCAAGCTCGGGAAGGTTGAGTTCGCACGTTGCTGAAGGTCTGGCGCGTGACGGGAAAAGGAAGCTCCATGGCCAGCAACGCTCTTCCGCTCGTTTGCCCGCAAGGACACGGTCCCGCGCCCCCGGGTTCGCGATTCTGCACCTCGTGCGGGACCCAGCTCGTGGCCCCAGCCGCGCCGCCGCCGTTTGCGCCATTGGCGCCGCTGCCTGCACTATCGGCGCCACCGCCTGCGCCATCGGCCCCGCCGCCTAATGAGCGCCGCCCAGTTTTGGTCTGCAAGGTCTGCGGCGGCGGCGGGGTTGGCCTGAGCACCGCGGAGATTGTCTGCGCGCAATGCGGATGGCTGCGTCCGCTGTTTCCCGGTTACGAGCTCGATCGCTCCGTCTTTTTGTGGGCGCAGGACGGCCAGGCGATGGCCAAATTGCTGAAGATTCCCGCGCTCCACTCGATTGTGGGTTCCGCCTCCGACAAAGTGGGCCGTCCGTGGATCGAATCGACATTCAACGGCATTCGCCTGGGCCCGAAGCAGTTGCCCGATGTGTGGAATCAGGGGGTTCTGGCTGCGCGCATTCTTGGGCTGTCCAGTATGCCCGATTTGTATGTCTCGGGCGATTCCCAGTGGCAAACGTATACCTTCGGCTCGGACAGCAGCGCGTTTATCGTGCTGGGAACCGCCATCTTCACCAACTTCCAGAACGACGAAATGCTCTTTGTGCTGGCGCGAGAGATGGGACACTGCCGCGCCGGCCATGCGCTTTTGAAAACCGTGACTCGTTTCATCGCCGGCGACTCCGGCGCGATGCACGGCCTGCTTTCCAACGGACTGATGAACGTGCTGCACCCCATGCAATTGCTTGAGGGCACGGTGGAACTGCCGCTGCTGGCGTGGGCGCGCCAATCGGAGATCACCGCCGACCGCGCCGGGCTGCTCGCCGTCGGTGACGAGGCCCTGGCGCGCCGCGTTCTGCTGGCATGGTCCATCCACTCCGCCAAGTTGCTGAAACAGATCAACATCGAGGAATGGATGAAGCAGGAGGAGGCGAGCGACGACCAGATGACGCGCTTTTCCGAAATGACGACCTCTTCCTCGATGTACACCACGCGGCGCTTGCGGTTGTTAGGCCAGTCGGCGAGCGAGCCGGAGCTTATGCGCTGGAGCCAGCGCGTACAGACCGCGCGCAAGGAACTCGCCCCTCCACCGCGGCCCGCGCCGGTTTCTCACGTTGCCGCGCCTGCCCCGGCGCCAGCACCCGCGGACTCAATTCGTGTTGTCTGCGCCAAGTGCCAGGCCGCGATGCGGATTCCGCTTGCCGTTTTGCGGGGCCAATCGTCCCTGAATGTCCGCTGTCAACAGTGTCACAACGTTTTCACCTTGCGCCCCAAGCCGGCCGCTCCGCCGCCTGTACCCGCCCCTGCGCCAGCCCTGGAGCCAGCCAAGGCGCCAACACCCGCGGACTCCGTCCGTGTTGTTTGCACCAAGTGCCAGGCCGCCATGCGGGTTCCGCTTGCCGTGTTACGCGGCAAATCGTCCCTGAATGTTCGCTGTCCACAATGTCAGAACGTTGTTACGTTGCGCCCAAAACAGCCTGCTCCGTCGGGGGCGCCTGCCGCCGCACAAACAAAATCAGCCCCACCGCCGGCGCCAGCCGCCGAACAGAAATAAGCCGGGTGACCGGGAAAGAGAGATCGAGTTATGCCAGACGAAGCCATCAATGAAGTCGTAGTGATTGTGCCCGAGGACTCTGGCACACCGGCCGCGAACCCAGGGGATGCCGCAAGTCCCTCCGGCTCCGAAACAGCGTCGGAAGAAGTTATTGACGCAATCCTCGATCCGTTCGGGAGCGGCGACAATTCCACGGGTTCAGACACAACCACAGAAGGTGTGGTGGAAGAATTTGTTGTGGTGGAACCCGGCGGGGATTCCTCGGCAACGGGCGGCGAAGGGACGGCGACCGATCCCACGGATGGAATCGCGACGCCGGAGGGTGTGGAAGAGCCGGTTGGCGTGGTGGACCCGGCGACCGATTCGCCTGGAAGCGAAGGCACCGGGGGCGCAGCCGATCCCACGGATGGAACCGCGACCCCGGAGGGGGTGGAAGAGCCGCTTGGTGTGGTGGAACCGGCTGCCGATTCGCCTGGAGCGGAAAGCGAAGGGAGTGGGGCTGACCCCTACGATGTCGGGGCTTCGCCTGCGGCCGAGACCGGTTCAGACGATCCGGCGTCAGGGGTCGCCGGCTCCGATCCCGACGCCACCCCTGCCGATCCCGGCACCACGCCCGCCGATTCAACTACCGGCACGACTGACCCCGAAGCCCAGTCCCAGAGTGACACTTTGAGCGACGCCCAGGATACGCTCCAGCAGGATGAGCAGTCAGAGGCGCAGGCCGTCGCATCAGGCGACTACGCAACGGCGCAGGACGACGCTCAGCAAGCTTATTCGGCCTCGCAGGACGTGGCGGACGCAGGCGGCCCGGACTCGACCGACGAGACCTGGGAGGCGGCTCAGGACGAGAGCTGGGCCAATTCGGACCAGGAGACCGCTAACGAGGACGCGCAAACCGCCGAGAGTTACGCGGACGATCCTTCCGGGAATCCTGACGATGCGGCCGACGCGCAGCTCTATGGAGACGCCGCGCAAAGCGAAGGAGAGAATGCCGCCGATGCCGGCGAAGCGGGCGAGTATGGCGATCCGTTGGGCCCAGAGGACGACTCCTCGGCTGTTGCAGAGGAGGCTCCGGTCGACGAAGCTCCTGTGGATGAGTCCGCGGCGGTCGACGACGATTCGTCGTCCGCGGGGGATTAGCTCGAGAGATTCTCAACCGTATTTTCCATGTTTCAGGACCTTGTAGGTCAAGGCCTCAAATTCCTGCAGCCAATCAAGCGAGAAACTCAGACGGCCTTGTCTGGCCCCTGGTTCCAAACCGGCGAAACGGTCGGGGAGGGTTTCTCCTTTACTTCACCGAGACTTGGGTGTTACCTTGCTTAACATTCCTCAAATCTCAGGGCCGGAGGGCTCCTATGTTTTGCGCCCGCTGTGGCACCGCGTTATTGCCGGGAAATAAATTCTGTAAGAGTTGTGGAGCGACTGTTGGAGCTTCTAGCAGTGCGCAGGCCGCTCCGCTTGCGGCGCCCACGCCAATCCTGCAAGCCGTTCCGCCAGGTGCGAATCAATATGCGCCTCCAGCTTCAGGCGTGTCGCCCGGAGCTTACCAGGCCGCTCCCCAGCCCGTTTACTACATCAGCCAGGAAGCGGCGGCAATGGCGCACAAGGTTCAGCAGAACAATCTGCTGCACGGTCTGAGGGGACGTATTCAGAAACTGGCATCAACCGAGAGCCTGGAGGGGTTCAGTCTCAAGGAGATGTTTTCCGAGGTTTTCAAGCGCCACGGCGCTGAGGCGGTGGAAGATTACATCCTGGTCGGTACGACAAAGTCCACACCGCCGATTGAGCTGATCGAGACCGGCTGGCCGAAACCATGGCTGTTCTTCCGCCTGCTGGCCATGATGATTGCCGCCTATGTGGTGCTGACCTTCATGTTCATGCAAACGGGCAACGCCAACTGCGTCCCCGGCATGATGTTTCTGGGCGCGTTCGCGGTTCCGCTGGCTACTCTGACGCTCTTCTTTGAGCTGAACACACCGCGCAACGTCTCCATCCATGTCGTCGGGAAACTATTTCTGATGGGAGGCGTGGTTTCGTTGGCCGTTGCGCTCATCGGCTATGCTATACCCATCTTCCAAATCTCGGAGATGGAAGCGGGCGTGGTTGAGGAAGTGGCGAAGCTGCTCACGGTGGTGCTCCTGATGCGTAGCGTGCGCTACAAGTACATGCTGAACGGCATCCTGTTCGGAGCGACGGTGGGCGCGGGTTTCGCCGCTTTTGAAACTGCCGGCTATGCATTGAACGAGGCTTTGCTCCCCGGATTGATCCAGGGCCTGGTCCAGGGTGGTTCCACGTCGCAACAGGCGATGACCGCCGCGACGCACCAGGGCGTGGTGGCGATGCTACAGATTCTGCGCTTGCGCGGAATTGAGGCGCCGCTGGGGCACGTGGCGTGGACGGCTGTGTCGGCAGGCGCATTCTGGCGTGTGAAGCAGGGCAAGCCGTTCAGCCCCGGGATGCTGTTGGACTCGCGCTTTCTCAAGGCGCTTGCCATTCCCGTGGTCATGCACGCCACCTGGGACGCTCCCTGGCAGTTGCCGTTCAGCGGCAACCAGATTCTCACTGGACTGATCACCTGGTATGTCGTGTTCATGCTCGTGCAGCAGGGGCTGCGCCAGGTTCAGGCAGAGCAGAAAGTTCAGTTGCAAACCACTCTGGCCCACGTGGAAGCTTCAATGCTGCCGCCGGGTACGGCGGTGGTCTGACCGAAATGCCGGAACTTTGCCTAGTGCGGGAGTTTTCCCGCCGTGAGTCAGGTCAACATTCATCAGGATTGCAAGGAGATTAAGAAGATATGACATTCTGCGGCAAATGCGGCGCTCAGTTGCAAGGCGATGAACGCTTCTGCGTGGCTTGCGGAGCGGATGTTTCAGCACAGACGGCGTCTACAGCGGCGGTAACATCGGCGCCGGCAACGGCCCCGGCTCCGGGGACACCGGTTCCGCCCAGGCCTGTTGCGCCGATTCAGCCGACGGGATTTAACGGTCCCTATGCGGCGCCTGGGCAGATTCCTGTTGTCGTGGGCATGCCGCCGCCGGCACAGCCCAAGCGGGGATGGATGTGGGTGGCCGTCATCGTTGTGGTGTTGGGTGGGCTCTACTACATTGGCAAGCACAATCCGCCGGCTCCGACACAGCAGCAGCCAGCTCCAGGACAGCAGCCAGCTCCAGCACAGCCCGGCGTTCCGAGCCAGCAGCCCGGCGTTCCGAGCCAGCCGGGAGTTCCGGAACAGCCGGCGGTGTACCCTGAACAGCAACCGGGGGTTCCGGGACAGCCGGGAGGGGCGGGACAGTCGGGAGACAATGCGGCGCTGGTGAAGATGCAGATGTTCGGCGCCCGATGGGACCCCGTGAATGGAAATATCCAGATCTCGCAGGCGCGATGGACGAATAACGCGAATGTCATTATCCAGTCGGCGACCCTCGAATGCGTCCAGTTTGCCGCCAACGGCGCCGTTCTCACGCAACGGCAAACCACGCTGAACGGGCCGGTTCAGCCCCGGGGTACCTTCTACTTCGGTCCATTTCAGATGGGATCGATCGTGCAGAACCTGGCCAAGGTAAACTGCGGCATTGTCGGTGTAACTCCTGTCAGCCAGTAAGGCGGAACAGGCCCGTGCACTGCAGAGAATGGAGCAAGGGCCTGCAGGCACCTGAAAGCGAGCTCGCAAAAAGTGGCCTGAGAGGCTGCGGAAAAACTTGGGAGTTCGGTCGAAAATGGCGGAAAGAGCCCGTCCGTGGCTAAAGCCGGCATTCATCCTGTTTGCGTTATGCGGGGGTTGAAACCCCCGCCTCCCTCCGACGGGAGTTTTTCCGCAGCCTGTTGAGCCACAGGGCTTCCGGCTATGCCGTCCTGCGCCGGGTGCTCCAGGTCTCGGGATCCCCGGGCGAGCAGCCGGCACTCTATCTCCAATTCCCCATCAGCACAAACGGCGCCCAGTAGAAGGGATGCGCGTATCCGGCGGGAGCCGGGCCCTCGCGCTTGCTGGTACCAAACCCCCTGTCGCTCCCATCGCCCTGCACCCTCGCCTTGCCGAGCAACAAATCGAGCTGCGCCTGCCGCAACGCTTCCACCTTGGGCACCTTCCCCGCGCCCTCCGCCCATCGTTTATAGAAGTCGCCCATCAGTTGGCCGGTGCTCGCGTCGTTCACCGACCACAGCGACGAAATTACCGCCTTCGCGCCTTTATATTCCGCTGTCATGCCCAGCCCGTCTACCTCTTTGCCGCCGTTCGCGTTGCCGCTCATCCCCGTTTCGCAGGCCGAGAGCGTCAGCAGCGCGGTTTCGCTCAGCGACAGGTTCGCGTTGTCGCGGAAGTCCTCCACCGTCAAATGAAAAGCCGCGCCGCCTTGGTCCTTGCCCGCCAGCAGCAGATAACTCTTGCTGGCGTCCCCGGTAGGGCTATACACAAAATGGCTGGCAATATGCACCACCGTGGGCTGAGCGCCCAACTGGTTCTCCATCGCCTTCTCGGTAAACTGGCCATCCAGCAGAATGGTCCCCGTCAATGCGCCATTTGCCCCCTGCACTTTCGCGTCCTTCACCACGTCGCCCAGCTCGCCCGCCACCGCCGGCAGCGCAGGCAATCCCTCCTCGTACTTCCGCGATATTCCCATCGCCACCGTGCTGAGGTTGGTCATGTCCGGCAGGTCGGCCAAGTTCGCAATGCTCGTCGGACTAATCGTCACCGTGTTGTAGTTCTCCACCACGTACTGCTTTCCGTCGTAGAGCGCCGCCATCGGCACATAGCGCAACACTCCATCCAGCGACCACACCAGCGTCTCCGCCTTCGCCTGGTCCAGATCCGCCTTCACCGGACCAATCAGGACCTTGTAGAGTTCCTGCGCCAGCGGCCTGGGGTCCTGCCCCGGCTGGCGCAACACCTGTTGAAACGCCGCAACCTTTTTGTTCAGCTCGACCTCCGAAATCGCAGACTCCCGCACCACCGCGGGCACGTCCGCCGATCCGGCAATCACGATGATGCTGGTTCGATCCTTGCCCACCAGCGTATAAAGCGCTGTCGTATGCGGCATCTTCGCAATAATCCGCTTCAAATCGCTGACAGGCCCCTTCACGTCTCTTACCTGATTGTTGGCGCTGGTTGTCTTTCCAAAGACCTCGTACAGCCGCGAGTAGAAGACGTCCAGCCCCTTGCTTGCCTGTTTGAGCTGATCGGATAGCTCCTGGAACTGCTTCTCCTGCTCAGCCGTGCGCGCCGTATTCTTCTTCAACTGCGCCCACTGCTGGCCCGTCGAAACAAGCGCCTCCGTGGACTTCTGGTATTCCTCCTCCGCCTGGCGTTCCGCCGCGGTCAGCGCCAGCGGGCTCAGCGTGTCCGCCGCCTCCCCGCGAACATAGTCCGAGTACTCCTGCTGCTTCTCCAGATCCAGCACCTGCTCGGCCTCCGGCAATCGCCCCTGCGCAATCAGCAGGTCCGCCAGATCGCGATAGTAGCTGTCTTTCGACGCCAGAAAACTGGCTTGCAGCCCCTTGTCCAGTCCCTGGATATTCGCGCGCACCTGTTGCAGCAGGTTCACCGTCTGCTTGCCATAGAAGATAGCCAGCGCCGGCTGCGAGTCTTTTTGAGAGCGCATCAGGTTGTAGAAGATGATCGCTTCCGTCAGAGGGTCGCTTACCTCGGATGCCACCGGCAGCGCCTGATCGTAAAATTCAATTGCCTTTTGCAGTTCCCCAAGATCGAAGTAAACATGGCCGATGTTATTAAGATCGTCCGCCTCACCGCTGCGATAGCCCACCTGTCGATTGATCGATAGCGCCTGCTCGTAGTCATCCAGCGCCTTCTGGCTCTCCCCAAGAGCAACGTAGGCGTTGCCCATCTGGTTCAGCACCAGCGCTTCGAAGCCGCGGTTGCCTACACTCCGAAAGATCGGCAGCGCCTGGTTGTAGTAGCCCAGCGCTTTCTCCGTCTCCCCAAGATCCGCGTAGTCGAGACCGATGTCGTTCAGCGTCATCGCCGCGCCGTCGCGGTCGCCGATCTCCTGCTGAATCGGCAGCGCCTGCTCGTAGTACTCCAGCGCCTTCTGCTTGTCCCCGAGCGCGTTATAAACATTGCCGATGTTGTTGAGCGCGCCCCCTTCGCCTTCACGGTCCTTCAACCGGAGAAAGATCGGGAGAGCCCGATTGTAATGCTCCAGTGCCTTCTCCTTCTCTCCAATATCGCCGTAGACGATTCCCGCGTTGGTCAGTGTTCTGGCCTCGCCGGTAGGGTCGTTGACCTCTTGAAACATGGCCAGCGCCCTCGCGTCATAGTCCAGCGCCTTCTGATTTTCTCCCTGCTTGTTGTACGCAATTCCCATGCAGCTCAGCGTCCAGGCTTCGCCGTCGCGGTCCCCAATCTCCCGTTGAACCGCGAGTGCCTGGGTGTAGAAGCCCATCGCCGTCTGGATCTCGCCGGTACCGGCGTAAACATATGCAATTCTGAAGACTGTATCCGCTTCCCCGCGCCGGTCGCCAACCTCTCTCCGGATCGGAAGAGACTGGTTGTAGTACTCGAGGGCCGTCTGCCTCTCACCGAGTTCGTCGTGAACCGAGCCGATTCTAGTCAGTGTCTCGGCTTCGGCGCCGCGGCCGCCGAGGGCGCGTTCCAGCGAGAGCGCCTGATTGAAGGCCTCCAATGCCTTCTGCCGCTCCCCGACATCGGATTGGGCAGAACCGATCCTGTTCAGCATTGTCACTTCGCCACCACGATCGCCCAACTGGCGGTAAATCGGAAGAGTGCGGTTGAAGTAGTCGAGCGCGGTCTGTCGTTTCCCAAGGCCGTCGTAAAGATCGCCAATGCGGGTCAGCGCGTCGACCTCGGCCTTCGCGTCCTCAGCCGCCTGCGCTGTTTTCAGTTCCTTCTCCAGCGTGTCCAGTCTCGCCCGAGTCGAGGCCGGCAGTTCGGTTTTCCCGGTCTGTGCGCTCGCAGCCGCGCCGCTATCCGCAGGCATCTGGGCCCCAGTCACTGGAGCTGACGTCGCTGGAGCCGTCTTGGTCTGGCCGGCCAGATGCAAGGGCAGCAGCGCCGCTACCCCAGCCAGTGCCAACAGCAGGCTGCCTGCAAGCCATTTCGGGATGAAGCGGAAACTTGCCATTCTGCTCACCTCATCTTGCAGCGAAGTCAGGTTCGCTTGAGGATTCCCCAAAGATACACCACGCGTTCGAACGAAGCACACCCATTTTCCCGGACAATGGCGGCGCTGGTGCTCTCAAAACGCATGGTGGTTGGGGAGGATTTGCAGGTTTAGCTCCAATTTTGCAAGCGGGAAAGACTGACCTGCGTTACCGTTTTCGCCCTCAAATGTTCGGCCATGACCAAAGTGATCCTGGAGCCCCTGATTGGAAGCGGGTTTAGGGCCGATAAGACAGTCGACTCTCTCAGTCTCCCCGCTCTTAGGGTCTCCCGGCCTGCGAAGATTCTTCGTCAGGTCAATTGCGATGGATGAGACGGAGAGCTGTGTGACAAGTGAACGCCCAAGTCGACACGGGGGAAGCGCCAGAGCCAAGAAAGCGCTTGTCACCAGAAATCAGGCAGAGCCGGACCCATCACCCGCCCCAATCGAAGTCGAGCGTTCCGGAGGCTGGATGCCACCCGAGGACTTGCGAAAGGCTGCGTTGGCTGCCCTGGCTGCGAGCGGCGATGTTGCCCTCAATCTGCACGGAATCGATCATCTGGATGCCAGCGCGTTGCAGATTCTGATTGCGCTCGATGCTGAACAAAAAAGGCGTCAACGGAATCTGCAATTGACGAACGCCTCTCCACGTCTACGGCTGTGGTTTGAGTTTGCGGGAGTAGCCGATCTTTTTTCCCATAACCGAGCGGAACAGCAATGAACAGATCTGTACAGAACCAACAAGGCGGTTCTTGGTCTAACGTACCCCCGGGGGGTGCTGGGGCGGTTGCTGGAGAAGAGCCGGGAGTGGAAGCCGATCTTGGCCGGTATTTGCCGCACCTGAGCCGGATGAGCAAGCAACTGAAGCAGACATCGACGCAAATCGAAAGTTCTGTTGTAGGGGTCTGCAACAGCTTTCAGGGAATCGCGGAGCGCGCAAGAGAAGCCGTTGCCCGAACCGCGGGCTTTCTCAGTTCCGAGGGCAACGGAACTTCCAGCAAGCAATCCTTCGAAAGGCTCATTGAGAATTGCGGCAAAACCTTGGTGAAGATCCTGAGTTCGCGGGAGGAAGCCAGCGAAACCTCGCGTCGTGCAATTGAGCGAGTCCAGGAGATGGATAAGGCCTCACAGAAGATCAGCTCTGCGCTGCTCACGTTAGAGCGGATCGCCCGGGAGAACAAGATGCTGGCGATGAATGCGCGCATTGAAGCCGCGCACGCAGGCGTTCTGGGGGCAGGGTTCAATGTCGTTGCGGTGGAAGTGGTATCGCAGACGGAGAAAACGCAAGCGGTAACCGCGCAAGTCAGCGACCTGATCGCCAGTCTGCGGACCCTGGCTGGATCGACGCTGGGAGACTTGCAGCGGATGATCGACAAAGATCGGAAGCAAGCCGACGAATGCAGGCACGAAGTGGACGATTCGCTTCGCGACATGCAGGTTGCCCACGGCGAGATGAAGAGACTGCTGACCGGCATGACGGAAGAGGGAACACTGCTCGCCAGCGAGATTGGATCGGCGGTGCGCGGGCTTCAATTCCAGGACCGCACGAATCAACAGATTGCCCATGTTGTGGAAGACCTGGACACGTTGCAGGCCAAGCTAACGGCCCGAGCCGGCGGCGTGGGTCAATGGGAAGCCGCCTCCGATGAAGGGTTCAGCGCCTACACCATGCATGAAGAGCGGCAAGTGGCCGGCGTCGCTGAGAACGAATCCGCGGGCGGAGATATTGAGTTGTTTTGATCGCGATAGAGAATGCAAAAGATGGAAATCTCTGGAGGGATAGCAAAGTGCGAAAAGTAATGATCGTCGACGATTCGGTGTCCATGCGCCAGATGGTCGGCTATACGCTGCGACAGGGCGGATATGAAGTGATCGAAGCCCAGCATGGACAGGATGCGCTCGGCAAGCTGCAGAGCTGCACGGTAGACCTGATCATTACCGATCTGAATATGCCCGTAATGGACGGTATCACTTTGATTCAGAATGTGCGCAAGCAGCCGGCCATGAAGAGCAAACCAATCCTGATGCTGACCACGGAAGGTCTGGCGTCGAAGAAGGAACAGGGAAAGGCGGCCGGTGCAACTGGATGGCTCGTCAAGCCTTTCGACCCCGAGAAGCTGCTGCTCACCATCGCCAAGGTTCTGCCATAAAGCCATGAAAATCGACCTCAGCCAATTTCGCCAAACCTATCTCGTGGAAAGCGCGGAGCACATTGCTTCCATGGAGACGGGCCTTCTTCAGCTTCGGTCCGCGCCTGCCGACGTTGAACTGCTCAACAGCATCTTCCGCTCGGCGCACACCATCAAGGGAGGAGCGGGCTCCTTTGCAATGACCAGCCTGATCCGCTTCACTCACTCGCTGGAGAACCTGCTCGATCGGCTTCGGTCATCGCAGATGCAGGCCACAGGCGAGGTAATCGATCTGCTGCTTCGATCGGTTGACGTACTGCGTGAGTTGGTTGAAGCGGACGCGGATGCCGCAATGCCCGTCGCCGCGCTGGAGCTTGAGAGACGAATCGAGGCAATTCAGCCGGCCGACTCCGCGCGGGAGGAATCAGGCTCAGAGAACGCGCCGGAGCTGGTCCAGGACGATCGGGAGATCAAGCTCTACATTGTGGAATTTCGCCCCGACCGGGAACTTTTCGAGAGCGGCACAAACCCCATCGTGCTCTTGCGGAATCTTGCCGCCCTGGGGACTGTCAGTTGCTGCCATCCGCATACCGAGGAGTTACCCGCACTGGCCGATCTGGATCCGGAGAAGTGCTATCTGAGTTGGACAGTAGAGTTGGCCAGTGCGTGTACCGAAACAGAGTTGCGCGAGGTCTTCGAATTTGTCGAGCATCTGGCTGAAATACGCATTTCCTGTTCGAATGCGCCGTCGCCGTCCGACCAATCGCCAGCCCAGGACTCACCGGTCGCGCCGATCCTCGCGGAGCCGCCCGCATTGACCCTCGAGCCCTTAGCTCAAAACCGCCGTACAGGGCCGTTTGCGGACCGGCGCGGGACGGGGGCAACGGACCCCCGCGGGCCCGGAGCCGCGGATCGCCGCCAGAAGCCGGCTGCCGGTGGCGAATCGAATTCAATTCGGGTAGCAATCGACAAGGTCGATCGGCTGATCGATCTGGTGGGCGAGTTAGTCATCGCGCATGTCATGACGGCGCAAATGGTCGAAGACTTTGAACCTTCGTGCCTGCCCAAACTGCGCGAGGCGGTGGCGTCGATGGAACGCAATACCCGCGAGTTGCACGAACGAGTGATGGGCATTCGCATGTTGCCGGTAGGGACACTGTTTCAGAGGTACTCGCGGACGGTTTACGACATTGCGCAAGCCACCGGCAAGCAGATTCGTCTGGAGACGAGTGGAGAGGAAACCGAGATAGACAAGAGCATGTTGGAACTGCTCGGTGACCCGCTGACGCACCTGGTTCGCAATTCAGCCGACCACGGCATCGAGGCTCCCGAGGTGCGCCTCGCGGCTGGGAAGCCGGAAGAAGGAGTCATCTATCTGAAAGCCTTTCATCGCTCGGGAAGAATCGTGATCGAGATCTCGGACGATGGAGCCGGAATCGATCTGGACAGAGTGCGCAACAAAGCCATAGAGCGCGGACTCATCGCATCCGATTCCCAGTTGAACGACGAGCAGTTGCGCATGTTGATCTTCGAGCCCGGCTTCTCAACCAGGGAAGAAGTGAGCGACCTTTCCGGCCGTGGCGTTGGCATGGACGTAGTGAAACGAAATGTCCAGCAACTGAACGGCACAGTGAGTCTGGTGAGCGAGAAAGGCCGCGGTTCGACAGTAACCATCGAATTGCCCCTGACACTTGCGATTTTGGAAGGATTGCTGGTGCGTGTGGGCGACCGGACTTTGGTGCTGCCGCTTCTGTCGGTAATCGAAACCGTGCCCCTGCGCAACGAGCAGATCGTTCGCGTCGCCGAGCGCGGTGAGGTGGTTGTCATCCGCGAAGAATCCGTTCCGCTGCTGCGCCTTTCCCGATTCCTGGGCTTGCCGCAGGAGACAGCAGGCGCCACCGGCGTGGAGAACGGCAATCGCCGCCTGGCGGTGATTGTTGAAGCCGGCCGCCGCAAGGTTGGCCTGGTAGTCGATGAACTTCTCGGCCAGCAGCAAGTCGTTGTCAAGAGCCTCGAACGGCATCTTCACAAGGTGGACGGCTTGATGGGTGCAACCATCCTGGGCGACGGCCGCGTGGCTCCCATCGTCGATGTGACTGGCCTCGGCGCCATGGATCTGTTCTCGCTTCAGGTTCCAGTCAAGGGTTCCCAGCAGGTTGTACTTCCGGGCTAGCCGGTCAGGGCAGTTTGATCCATTGAAAAAGTAATGAGGAGAAATCGCACATGAACTGGTTTAAGAATCTCAATGCAATGCCCCGGCTGATGAGCAGCTTCGGGGTCCTGTTGGTGCTCACTCTGGGCATCGGCTATCTGGCAATCAGTACGCTGAGCAAGGCCAACGATCGTGTCGATTCCTTGTATCACGTGGATATGGTCGGCTCGACCCGCGCGGACGGCATGACAATCGATGTGACCACGATCAGGGGAGACGATCTCAACGCGATGTACCGCGCCTCCGACTCCGCCGCCGTCGCAGGCGCCGAGAAAGATGAGATTGCCATGGCAGCAGAGCTTCACGCCAATCTCGATGAGGCGGACAAGCTCTTCGTGACCAAGAAAGGCATGGAACAACTGGCCATTATCCGCAAGGCGCTGCCGGATTATGAGCGCGCCCAGGCAGACCTGTTTCGCGCCCTCAAAGCCCACGACATGGCCGCTGCCGATGCAGCCCTCGCATCAGCGGTGCAGTTCCGGTCGATCATTCTTGGGGCCAGCGACGTCGCGAGAACACTCAAGACCGACCATGCGGAAGAGGAATTCCAGGCCAACGTCCAGGCGTATCAGTCTGCGCGCACGCTGATGCTCTCTGCCGCCGCCATTTCACTGGTGCTCGGCATCATCCTCAGCATCGTCATTGCCCGCGGATTCTCTTTGCCTCTGGGACAGGCCGTAGCGGTACTCGAACGAGTTGCCGACGGCGACCTCACTGTCTCGCTCGATGTGTCCACCAAGGACGAAGTCGGGCGCATGGCTGGGGCCCTCAACCGAGCCGTGGAAAGGCTGAACAGCACCTTGCAGGAAGTGGCCGAAAGCGCCGCCAGCGCAAGCGCATCTTCGCAGCAGCTTGCCGCCGCGGCTGAAAACATCGCCTCCGGCGCGCAGGAGCAGGCGGCAAGTCTGGAAGAGACGTCCGCGAGCCTCGAGGAAATCACCGCGGCGGTTCGGCAAAGCGCCGACAACGCCAACCAGGCCAGCCAACTCGCGGCCAGTTCGAAGGACTCCGCGCTGCAAGGGCAGGACGTGGTCACGAATGCGATCACCGCGATGTCGGAGATCAATGCGGCCTCGGCAAAAATATCGGACATCATCTCGACCATCGACGAGATCGCTTTCCAGACCAATCTTCTGGCTGTCAATGCCGCCGTTGAAGCGGCGCGCGCGGGCGATGAAGGACGCGGCTTTGCCGTGGTAGCTTCCGAGGTGCGAAGCCTGGCGCAAAGAAGCGCGGTTGCCGCCAAGGAAATCAAGGTCCTGATTCAGGATTCGCTGCGCAAGGTCGATGCCGGGTCGGGTTTGGTGAACCGTTCGGGCGAGACGCTGCACGGCATCGTCGGATCGGTCAAGCGGGTGACCGACATCGTCGGCGAAATCGCCGCGGCCTCGGGTGAACAGAGCACCGGCATCGAACAGGTGAACACCGCGATGACGCAGATGGACCAGGTAACGCAAGCAAACTCCGCGCAGACCGAGGAACTTTCCGCCACTGCGCAATCGCTCTCCGAGCAGGCAGCGCAACTGATGGAATTGGTTGGCACATTCACGCTCAGCCAGGGCGGAAGAAATGCGCGGGACCGGCAGTTCTCTCATCCGCGCGAAGCAAGTTTCGCACGTTCGGCCGAAGAGAGTCCTGTGAGTTCTCCGAGGTCGAGTGTCGTGCGTTCCACGCCGCATCCAAGCCCAGCGCCGCAATCGAGCCAACAGCCGCAGCGCTCCGCCAAGCAGGCACGCAGCAACTCCACGCCTAAGCCGGAGCGTGCCCGCGGCAGCAAGAGCGCAGCCGCACGGCAGCCGGCCCTGGCCGTAGCCGCCATCAGTGCAGCAGGCGGAAACGATGCCAGCTTCGAAGAGTTCTGAGACCGTCGGCAGGGAAAGGAATGATTCACTCACATCCGGTATCGATCGAGATCCGTGCCGCGGCATAGCGACCTCGGAAAGGAAACACAATGAAAGTATTGGCTGAAAAAAAAGGTCAGGAATCGCAGCAGTTTCTGACCTTCCTGCTCGACGATCAGGAATACGGGCTGGAAATCTTCAAGATCCGGGAGATTCGCGGGTATGCGCCCATCACTCCAATTCCCAACGTTCCCCCGCATGTACGCGGCGTGATGAATCTGCGCGGGACCGTTCTTCCTGTCGTCGATCTGCGCATGAAGTTCCGTTTGCCGGCGGTGGAATACAACAAGTTTACCGTCATCGTAATTGCCACGGTGGGCAACAAAACCGTCGGGCTGCTGGTGGATGCGGTTTCAGACGTGCTTATGGTTGCTAACGATGCGATGCGCGAAGCGCCCGACTTCGGCTCGGCCGTCGATACACGATTCATCAACGGCGTCTTCGAGTCGCGGGAACATCTCACCGTCGCGTTGAACCTGGAAGAGCTTCTTTCCGAGGGCGAACTGGCGCTGCCGCAATCCATCGCGGCATAGCGCATCTTACGTATGAAACCACCTCTTCACACGGTCGCGACATAACGCGTCTCGCCCCTAAAGCAAGTCATTGAAAAGGAGAACCGATCTTGCTGGCGCCTGCATTAGACAACTCGGTTTTTCCAATGGGCCCGCGTGAATTCAAGCTGTTTCGTACCCTGGTTCACGAGCGTACCGGGATTTGGCTCCGCGACGGCAAGCAGATCATGCTGGCCTCGCGCCTGTCGCGGCGGCTGCGTCACCATGGCCTGCAGAACTTTGCCGACTATTACTCGTACATCCAGAACTTGCGGGACAATGGCGAGGAGATCGGTGAACTGATCAACTGTGTGACGACGAACAAGACGTCGTTTTTTCGCGAGCGGCATCACTTCGATTTTTTAGCCAATTCCGTTGTGCCGGCGATTCAGTCGGCGGCTCAACGCGGAGGCCCCAGGAGCATTCGTGTATGGAGCGCCGCTTCGTCCACCGGCGAGGAAGCATACACCATCGCCATTACCCTGCTTGAGGCTTTGCAACCGCATAGTGGCGCCAAGAGTCCGATTTCTCAGCGCACCAGAACCGCTTCACCCAATTCCTCAGCGTCTACATTCGCCCCCGGCTCCTGGAAGATTGACGTCGTCGGCTCCGATATCGACACTAAAGTTCTGGCTACCGCCCAGCGCGCAACGTACAACCTGGATTCGCTTGCAAGCGTCGCGCCGGCGCTCAAGAAAAAATATTTTCTCCGCGGCAAAGACGACATGCTCGGCCAGGTGAAAGTGAAGCCGGAGGTTGCCCGGCTGGTTCACTTTCTGCGCATCAATCTCATGGATGCCCGCTGGCCGCTCGAAGACCTTTTCGACGTCATCTTCTTTCGCAATGCTCTCATCTACTTCAATCAGGATACGCAGGATATCTTCCTGCGCAAGATGGTGCGCCATCTCAAGCCGCGCGGCTATCTCTTCCTCGGCAATGCGGAACACATCCCCTGGTTGCACGACATCCTGGAACCGTTGAATCAGACCATGTATCGATTGAGGGACGTGGAATGATCAACATCCTCACCAACCCACGCCCTCACGCTACTGAGCATTGTGGCACTGTGTATAACCTGCGCGTCAAGAGCGATCTTGTCGCGGCAGCCAAACCGGCGCGGCATAGCGTCCACCCGACGGTCAGGCATCGGATGCGGCTCTACATCGGCGATGTTGCGGCCAGCCAGTCTCCAGCGGTCATCGACACATTGCTTGGGTCCTGTGTTGCGGTCTGCATGTACGACCCGGTGCTGCGCGGCGGCGGCATGAATCATATCCTCTTGCCAAAGTGCCGCGTGGGCGACACAAGTCCGCGCTGCGGAATCCATGCGATGGAACTGCTCATCAACGAGCTGATGAAACTCGGAGGAGACCGGCGAAGATTCGTTGCCAAGGCGTTTGGCGGAGGCAATGTTCTCGGCGGTCTTAAGATGCCCTCCATTGGAGAGTGGAATGCAAAGTTCGTGCGCGAGTTCCTTGCCCTGGAAGGAATACCCCTGGTCGCGGAACGGCTGGGTGGAAATCATGCAGTCCACTTGTATTTCCGAACGGACACCGGCAAAGCTACCGTACACACTGTGGATGGTTCGAGCCTGCCTAAAATCATCGCCGCGGAAGGCTCATACTGG
>Ga0302278_10003380_pt1 | contig 17486 bp, 14 predicted proteins | sample III_Bog_N3_2_FD_194543 | JGI IMG/M metagenome (GOLD analysis project Ga0302278, IMG submission 194543) | Peat permafrost microbial communities from Stordalen Mire near Abisko, Sweden - III_Bog_N3_2 | ecosystem: Environmental > Terrestrial > Soil > Wetlands > Peat | place: Sweden: Abisko...
CCGTGGGAATCATCAGGACGGCGACGACGGTGATGAGGAGCCAGTCTGGGCCTACGGAGAGGGATTCCGGGAGGGCGAGGCGCAGGCCGCCGACTGCCAGAAGGGCTAGCATGGCGGGCCAGCGGGGTTCGAGGCGTTTTGGGGTGGTGGGCGGTGTGGTTTTCATTTGTTGGTGCCTTTGGTCTGGGAGAAGGACCTGCCTTTTGACGGGAATGGCCCTTCGTTGGACTGGTGTTTATTGAAGCATAGTGCGGCGGGCCGGTTCGGCGTTTTTGATTCAACCCCCGAACTGAAACGTTGATAGATACAGGTGATTTGTGATATAATACTAAAGGGCGAATCGTCCTGGACTTCGCTTTGTTGCAAGCCAAATAAAAGCGGGGCAGAAGACAAGAGGAGGGGGAGATGGATCAGGTTGTGGAGGAATTTTTCCTGCGGTATGAGAGAGCGAATGGCTCTTTAGATGTTTCGGGGATCGGCGGACTTTATGCGGATACGTTCATGTTTGGCGGGCCGAAAGGTGTTCAGACAGTTAAAAAGGAGGACTTCCTCCGAGTCGTTCCCAAAATGAAGTCTCACTACTCATCTTTGGGGTTGTCTGAGACCCGGCTTCATTCTGTTGATGCGAGTGCTCTGGATTCCAAATTTATGCTCGCGAAGGTGGGATGGAGGATGACGCTCCAGCAAACATCCGGAAGCAGAGATTTGGACACATTTGCGACTTACGTTTTGGAGCGTGGGAACGGAGATGCGTTGTCGATCGTTTTCCAGATTGACCATCAGGATCTGGCGAGCGTGATTAACGAAATGCAAAACACTCAAGTGGGCAGACAGGGGTTGGGAGATTAGGGGGTAATCTCCGTAACCGTCATAAAGGCCGTTACAATCGCAAAATTTAAGGAGTCACCCGATCTGGCATGACCCCCTCTACATGATCTATGTTCTTACTGGTGTGGCGGATGAAATGCTATTTTCCACTGGTTCCGCGACCGAGCAGAAACCCGACAGCGAGGCCGATCGTCACCGAAATGAGAACAGATTGGATCGGGCTGCGCTTGACGCTCCTGGCCGTATCGTCGATGAAATCTTCCACCGCGTCACGTCCATCTTTAACTGCATTCTTGGCTGTCTTCATACCATCGTTGACACTACCGGCCACGCTGGATGTGAACTCCGAAGCTTTGCGGAATGATTCGCCAACATTGTTGGCTTGATCCACCAGGGTTTTCGCGACTTGGTCTACGACTGACTTTTGCATCTCGTCACCTCCATACAAGTCCGATGCCAGCGTGGGTCGGGAGGCTGCCCCGGCCTTTCGATTCATCTTCCGAGGGCGGAGGAATGGGGCTGCTCTGGCTGGACCGACTTGGTCTCTCGACAGCGACCCTGAACCCATCAATATGATCCGCCGATGGGTACCTCACCTCTGTGATTCGGGCGTTTAGCGTCCACCAAGTGGAGTTTTGGAATCCATCTTCCCAGTTCGTTTTCCACCAACAGGTTGGTCAACGGGAGAACGGCGAATTCACCTGCGGGGGAGCAACTGTTCGCCAGCTCCTTGAGTTGTTCGAATGAATTGTAGTCTCCCCAAGTCGCAGCGGCCCGAGCGCCTACGGCGGGATATCCAGCTGCGATGAACTCGCGCGTTGGATTTCCATCGAGCCAGTCACGGACCTCTTGAAGTTCAATTTCCGTGATCCGGTCAGCCTGCTTCCGGATCAGCAAAGCGCTCTGTTGAGCAAGCATGGGAACCGACCATAGAGTGAACCAATCCCCCGGCCGGCTGTTTTCGATCGCGACCATGTAAGAATTCAGGTCAACGAATGCACACGGTTCCGGCCCTCCACCTGCGCAATAGAAGGCATGGATCCCGCAGAGAATTCCTGCCTCCAGCGCGTCGCTGACTTTCGCGACGATGTCCGGCGACAGGAGGTTAGCCGGCTCCGAACTCCAATCGTGTTGCATGAATTCAAGATACATGCGAAGACGAGTTGTGGCTGTCAGGTTGAGTTGTAGTCGAGTTCTTGGCGCACCAGCGGCTCACGCGGTTCATGCGAGCGTACCTGTCAGACCTGCTTGATCCTAATTTGGAATATGACGGGATCTGACGGTGGGTCGGGCCACGGTTTATGATGGCCGAGCCATGATTATTACTCTGCAAATTGCTCTGAAACCTGTGCTTTGTGTCCTGACTCCGTTGATGGTTCTGGTTGGTTCCTGCTGTATGACCGGCGCGGCTCAGACCAAGGCCCCCTCGAATGCTCAACTCGCTTCAAAAGAGGTGAACACGCGGGTGGAGGCGCTGCTGAAGCAGATGACGCTGAACGAGAAGATTGGGCAGTTGGTGCAGTTTTCAGCGGGGTATGCGACGGGGCCGAATGCGTCGAATATGCGGTATGACGATCTTGCAGCGAAGGGGCAGGTGGGGTCGTTTTTGAACGTGGTGGGAGCGGAGGCGACGAACCACTATCAGCATATTGCCGTGGAGAAGTCGCGGCTGCATATCCCGCTTATTTTTGGGCAGGACGTGATTCACGGGCACCGGACGACGTTTCCTATTCCGCTGGCGATTGCGGCGAGCTTTGATCCGTCGGCGGCCGAGACGGCGGCTCACTATGGGGCGGTGGAAGCGCGGGCGGACGGGGTGCAGTGGGTGTTTTCGCCGATGGTGGATATTGCGCGGGACCCGCGGTGGGGACGGATTGTGGAGTCGGCGGGCGAGGACCCTTTTTTGGGGTCGGCAATGGCGCGGGCTTGGGTTAAGGGATACCAGGGCGACGACCTGACCAAGCCGGATGCGGTGGCTGCGTGCGTGAAGCACTTTGCGGCGTATGGCGCGGCGATTGCGGGGCGCGACTACAACGCGACGGACATGGGTGAGGGTACGCTGCGGCAGGTTTATCTGGAGCCTTATCGGGCGGCGGTTGAGGCCGGGGCGGCGACGCTGATGAGTTCGTTCAATTCGATAAACGGGATTCCGGCGACGGCGAATCCGTTTACTTTGAACCAGGTGCTGCGCAAGGAGTGGGGGTTCAACGGGTTTGTGGTTTCGGACTGGGGCGCGGTGGGGGAGTTGCTGAACCACTCGATTGGCGACAAGCCGACGGTGGCGCGGAAGGCGCTGGAGGCGGGCGTGGAGATGGACATGGAGGGGAACCTCTATGGGACGGTGATCGCCCAGCAAGTGCGCGACGGGAAGATTCCCGAGAGTGTGGTGGACGAGGCGGTGCGGCGGGTGCTGCGGGTGAAGTTTGCGATGGGGTTGTTCGACCATCCTTATGCGCCTGAGGGGCCGGCTTACGTTGCGACGCCGGAGCGGCGGGAGGCGGCGCGGAAGGTGGCCGAGGAAACGTTTGTCCTGCTGAAGAATGAGCCCGTGGAGGGGATTGGTACGCTGCTGCCAATGACCGCGAAGGCAAAGAAGGTGGCGCTGATTGGTCCGCTGGCGGATAACCAGCTGGAGATGCTGGGCGCGTGGGCGGGCCATGGCGATCCTAAAGATGCGGTGACGCTGAAGACGGCGCTGACGGAGCGGCTGGGAGATAAGCTGCTGTACGCGCCAGGGTGCGAACTGCTAAGCGGGGAGGATGCCAACGTTTTGAAGCGGCTGAATTTTGGTGGGCCGGAGGGTGCGGATCAACACTTGCCGGTTCCGGATGATGATAAGACGATTGCCGAGGCTGTGGAGACGGCGAAGAAGGCTGATGTGGCGATTCTGGCGTTGGGTGAACCGACGAACTGGATGGAAGGTGAGGCGGGGAGTCGCGTACACCTGGGATTTACAGGGGCGCAGGAGCGGCTGCTGGAGGCGGTTGTGGGGACGGGGAAGCCGGTGGTGCTGGTGGTGCTGGCCGGGCGTCCGCTGGAGCTGAAGTGGGCGGCGGGGCATGTGCCGGCAATTCTGCAGGCGTGGAGCCCGGGAGTGGAGGCGGGACACGCGCTGGCCAATGTGCTGTTTGGCGATGTGAACCCGTCGGGCAAGCTGCCTTCGAGTTTTCCGCGCGCGGTGGGGCAGGAGCCGCTTTATTATGCGCAGCTACCGACGGGGCGGCCGGCGCATGGAGATCTGAGCCGCATGCCGGCGAATTCGCTGGAGAAGTTCATGTCGCGGTATGTGGATGAGGAGAATTCGGCGCTGTTTCCGTTTGGGTGGGGGCTGAGCTATACGCGGTTCAGCTACTCGCAGCCGACGATCAGCCGCGGCGAGGTTCCGGTGGGGGAGATTCTGGGGTCGCGGAACGGGCCGGTTGCGAAGGTGGGCGTGGACGTGAAGAATACCGGGAGCGTGGCGGGGACTGAGGTTGTCCAGATGTATATACGCAACACGGCGGCTAGCGTGGAACAGCCGGTGCGCGAGCTGAAGGGCTTTGCGCGGGTGACGCTGGCGCCCGGCGAGAGCAGGCATGTGGAGTTTCCGGTGGGGTTTGACGAGCTGAATTTCTACAACGTGGAGATGCAGCGAACGGTGGAACCGACGACGTTCAAGATTTGGGTGGGGGGGAGTTCGCTGGCTACGGCGGAGACGGCGCTGGTGGTGGAGTGAGAAAGCAGTGATTAGTGGTTAGTGATTAGTCCTCAGAGACCGGGACCTGTTCTACCGCAGCTCGATCGTGGGTGATATATATTTGGGCATCCGATTTGGAAATTGAATTTGGGATGCTGTGATGCGACGTTTCGTCCTGCTGAGTAGTGCGGCTGTGTTGCTGGTGGCGATGTGTGCGCCGCTTGCGCTGGTTGCGCAATTTCAGGAGCCGACCAAGAGCGAGCTCCAGATGACGGCGGATGAGAAGGCACCGGGGGCCAGCGCGGTCTACCTTTATCGAGAAGATATTACGGACCAAAAGAGCCGGACGCGGACTTTTTCCGAACAGATCAAGGTGCTGACGGAAAAGGGCAAGGAACTGGCAACTGTGCGGTTGCCGTACGATCCTGTGACTGACAAAGTGGATGTGCAGGGGCGGACCATTCACGCGGATGGGGCGATTATTCCGCTGACTGAGAAGCCTGCGGATATTGAGGGTGTGAAGGCAGGGAAGTTCCAACTGGACATGCTGGTGTTTACGCTGCCCAGCGTCGAGGTGGGGAGCATTCTGGAGTATCGGATCACGGTGACTTACCGCGAGATCCCGGTTGATCCAACGTGGGAGATACAGCAAGCTTACTTCGTTCACAAAGCCCACTACGTTTACAGACATCTTGGTCCCTGGTCTATCACCTATGGGTCGCGGCTTGGGCCCGACGCCAAAGTGGAGAAGGACGACAAGGGGACGTGCACGCTGGACCTCGCGGATATTCCCGCTTTGCCGGATGACGACTGGATGCCGCCGTTGAATACCGTAGGTTGGCGGGTGTGGTTCTTTCGCTCTCCGTACGGTACGCCGCAAATATATTGGTTGATGACTGGATTGCAGTGGATTGATTTTGTGAAGGAGTATACGAAGACCACGAGTACGCTGAAGAGCGCCGCGGCCGGGATGGTCGATCACAGCGACACGGAAACACAGAAGGCGCAGAAGATTTATGCGGCAGTGATGAAGCTGGAGAACACGGACTATACGCGTGAAAAGTCCGCGGCTGAGAGAAAAAAAGAGAAGATCAAGGACGTTCACAATGCGCAGGATGTTTGGCGGGAGCAGAGCGGGAATTCCGACGAACTGGCGCTGCTGTTTGTTGCGCTATGCCGGGCTGCAGGGCTGGACATGGATCCGATGCGGGTTACCGACAGGAGTCGGGCGATCTTTGACTATGGCGTTTTGTCTGCAAGGCAATTCGAAGACTACATCGCGGTAGGAAAGCTGGACGGCAAGGATATGTATGCCGATCCCGGCGAGAAGTTTTGCCCTTTCGGCATGCTGCAGTGGAGGCATACATTGACGTCGGGGTTCCGGCCTGGGGCCAACAAATCGGCGGCGATTGTGAGGACGCCAGGCACGAGCGACGAGTCGTCTGGTGTGGGTCGGGTGGCCGATTTGACGATTGATGAAGCGGGAAATGTGAAGGGCCAGGTTCGGATCATCCTGAGCGGCCAGGATGCGCTACGGTGGCGCCAGATTGCGATTCTCAACGACGAGAGCGAGGTAAAGAAGCGATTCAACGAGTGGATTGCGGAGTATCTTCCTGAAGGAGTCCAGGGGGATTTCGATCACTTCCTGGGGCTTGAGGATTACAACGTAAATCTGCTGGGATTTGTGCGCGTTACCGGTAGCCTGGGGACGACTACCGGCAAGCGGATGTTTCTTCCGGGGATGTTTTTTGAATCGAAAGGGAAGCATCCGTTTGTGGCTCAGGATAAGCGGACAATCTCAGTGGACGTGCAATACGCGCGGTCGGAAAACGACGACGTGACGTATCGCCTGCCGGCTTCGTACAAGGTGGAGAGCAGCCCGGAGGCGAGCCATATTGAATGGGCGGATCATGCGAAGCTGGCGATTACTACGACGCTGGATGGGGACGGAGTGCATGTGACGCGGAGCCTGGCTAACAACTACACAATTGTTGATCCGAAGGATTACGAAAAACTGCACGAGTTTTATCAGAAGTTGGCGGTGGCCGATCAGCAGCAGGTGGTGCTGGTGAGAAGTTCAGGGAACAGGGAATAGGGCCTCAGCTGGATGGCGAGAGATGGCTGAGGAGACTGTCGAAGCAGCCGGGGATTTGGGCGTCCCACTGCGTCCAGTCGTGAATGCCGGGTAACGTATGTATCTCGACATTGAAGTGGCGGGTCTCGGCTAAGTTGGCAAAGCGGACGATGGGTTCGAGGAGCGGTTCCTGCTGTCCGGCGGTTAGATATAGATAGGGTGTTGGGGCAGAAAAACGTTTGGGGCCCCTTTCGCTCCTGATGAACGGCCTCATGCTTCCCGCCTTTGCGCCAGGAAAAAGGCGCAAAAACGGGGCACGGAGCCTTTGTACCCAATCCGGTGCGGTTTCATTCCAGCCGTAACTCGACTTGGTGAGTCAAGATACTCAGGATGACTGGCCAATTGTTGATTTGGATTTTGGATACAGGATGCTAAGTTTTGGCGGAATCGAGGGTGAAATAGAAGGTTGCGCCCTTGTCGACTTCGCCCTCGGCCCAGACTTCTCCACCATGGCGGCGGATGATGCGCTCAACTGTGGCGAGGCCGATGCCGGTGCCAGGGAATTCGCTGACCGCGTGGAGCCTTTGGAAGGGCTTGAAGAGACGGTCGGCGAAGCTTTGATCGAAGCCTGCGCCGTTGTCACGAACAAAAAAGACGGTTCGGCCGTCGCGCTTGGTGCAGCCGAATTCGATTTTGGCGGGCTGGCGAAGTCCGGTGAATTTCCATGCATTGCGGATCAGGTTTTGCAAAGCGATTTGCATCAGGCCCGGATCGGCGTTCACCTGGCATCTCGATTGAATCTCGATCTCCACCTGCCGGTCGGGATTCGTCTCAGCGAGGCCGTTGAGGATGGAAGTGGCTACCAGGCTCAGGTCCAGTTGCTGCAGGTGCAAGGCGGAACTGGTTGAGCGGGAAAGGTCGAGCAGGTCATCGATCATGGTCGACATGGCTTCAACGGATGCATTGAGCTGGACGAGCATGGGCGCCCTGTCCCCTGAGAATTCACCATGGTCTGTTTGCTGAATGAGGTAGCAGATGTTGGTGAGGGTTTGCAGCGGGGCGCGCATGTCGTGGGCCACGGTGTAGGAGAAGGCCTCGAGTTCGCGGTTTGCGGCCTGCAGTTGAGCGGTGCGTTCTTCCACACGGAGTTCGAGGCTGGCTTTGGATTGCTCCAGTGCGGCGTCGCGCTGCTGGATTTCAGTGAGCATCTCGTTGAAGGCCTGTGTTAGGGACTGGAGCTCGTCGTAACTTTGCTGGGGCGTAAACCGAAGCGAGTAATCGCGATAGCGCGAGACCATCCGTGCCGTCTCAGAAAGGGAGACAATGGGCCGCGCGAGGAAGCGGCGGAAGATGTTGCCAACGAGCAACGCGACGAACAAGCAGAGCAGGAGAACGACTCCGGCGATGGTGGCGTATTGGATGGCCTGTTTGCGCAGACCATGGAGCCGCGCCTGAATGTAGACTGTGCCCGCGACCTTGCCTTGCAGCACGATCTGCGAGCCGGCCAGAATATCGAGCCCGTCGACCCAGTCGGCGTGCGTCGAGCCCTGGGGGATTTCGCGAGGCATGGGAGGTAGATTGGCGCCCTGCACGTATTGAGCGAACAGATCGCCGGAGGGGGTGTAAATGGCCGCGGACACAACTTCGCTTGAACTCTTCAAAGCGGAGAGAGTGATGCGTGCTGAGTCCACGTCGTTGAAGATGATGGCGGAAGCGCTGTTTGACCCGATGATCTGCGCCTCGCCGGAGAGACTGCTGATAGCGGCCTGGCGGTAGGCGTAAAGGTTATAGGCGAGGAAAGAAACATAGGCCAGCATCAAGCCGATGCCGCTGACCAGGACATTCATCCACGTGAGCCGGGCGGCGATGGAGGTGCGGCGAACAGGAGGCTTCATTGCGTCGCCTCCTGGGCCGGCTTTGTTGTTACGTAGACGGCCACCTTGAGAAGTTCAGAGCTGAGTTGAAGGCCTGCCTGCCCGGCGGCGGGCATGTTGACGGAGAAGCGGACTTTCCTGTTCTGGAGGATGAATTGAATCATCCCGCCGTGTTCCAGAAATCCCGGAAGGCTGCTGACGGTGAGGATGGGTTTCTTTTGCAGGGCGGTCAGGTCTTTCGCAAGCCGGCTTTCTTCGGATTGACCGATGAAGAGGATCTGGCAGTCATTGCCTGCCGCCGCGGATGACAATCGGCGCACGACGAGCTTACGTCCCTGGTGAGTTTCATCCGCAATGAGGGAATTAAGCGATTCGCCAAAACTGTCTTCGCCGAGGATGCAGATAGCGAAAGGGGCGGAGTCGTGGCTGGAGTCGGAAGGCCAACTGACAAACTTTTCAAAGTTGTATAGATAGGCAGCCTCAACGTCGGAGGTGGTTGGGACTACGACCGATTCCGCGGAGCTGAAGAATGAGACGGAGAGCAGAAGAAGGAGAACGCAGGCGCGGAGGACGCGGGCGAGCCTCATTCCGCGCGCGACACTGACTTGGATAGTCGATCTCACTGCCGATCTTCCAGAAAGAATGCGCTCAGGACCCGTTGGGCAGCGGGAAATACGCGAACCATTGTCGTGCTCCAGAATCTGGCCTGCAGGAGATGCGGGATGTGGCTGGGGTGTTCGATGTTCACCGGATTCAACCGGTTGCCTGAGGGTTCAGATTTCTTTGTCGGGGGTCTTGGTCAATTCGCGGAGGGTGGAGAGGAGCAAGGCAGGGTTGCCCTTGCGGACGAAGCCCTGCACCAACGGCGCTATGTCAGTGGGAGCGTCATATACATCGGACAAAAGCACAATCGGAGCGGACGGATATTGGTGGCGCACCCGCTTGGCAACGTCGCAGGCCGAGATGTTCGGGGCGAGGCGGTAATCGAGAAGCACGGCGTCTACCTGCTCCCCCTCCGGGAAGTCGAGTCCGCGCATGGACACAAGGACGGGCAAGCCTCTGAACCCGGCCGTTTCCACGATCAATCGATAGATCTGCAGATGCGCTGGGTCGTCGTCGATGAGGAGAATGGAAATCTTTTGGTTCATTGGACTTCCGATTCAAGGGGAATTGAATGGAACAACCCACAGTATCACAATCCTTACGAATTCTTCAGCGGATATGGGTTGGATATTGCGGTTCGGGAATAGCCGAGGACTTCATTCTCAGGCGGGGATCAGAGAAGGGCCGTGCATTTGCGGGTGCCCTGCGAATTTCTCTCGACCATTGGGAGGGGTGTACAGGTACACTGACGGGACACAGGAGGAACACCCATGCAAACGCGGATACAAGGCACGACTATGCCCGTGCTTGATGTGCAGCTTAACCCGAACGAGAGTGTGTTTTCAGAGAGCGGCGAGCTTTCGTGGATGACGGCGTCGATCCAGATGACGACGCATACGCAGATGGGCGGGGGCGGCGGCCTGTTTGGGATTCTGAAGAGGGTGGCCGGCGGCGGCAGCCTGTTTATGACGGAGTACCGGGCGTACCAGTATCCCGGCGAAGTAAGTTTTGCCACCAAGGTGCCGGGACACATTGTGCCGATACAGGTGCAGCCGGGTCAGGAGTTCATGATTCACCGGCACGGGTTCCTGTGCGCGACGGATGGGGTGACGATCGGCGTGGGCTTTCAGCAATCGCTGGGAGCGGGAATTTTTGGCGGGAACGGGTTTCTGCTGCAAAAGGTGGCGGGGCAGGGAACGGCGTGGCTGGAGTTGAGCGGTGAGCTGATCCTGAAGGACCTGCAACCGGGCGAGGTGCTGCGGGTGCATCCAGGACACGTGGGCGCGTTCCAGGGGTCGGTGGCGTTCCAGATCACGATGGTTCCGGGATTGAAGAACGCGATTTTTGGCGGGGATGGGATTTTTCTTGCGGTGCTGACGGGGCCGGGACGGGTTTGGCTGCAGACGCTGCCTATTTCGCGATTGGCGCATCAGATTGGTGAGTACCTGCCGCGGGGTGGCGAGTCACGGAATGTTGGACCGGCAACTGGCGGAGCTCTTTTGGGCGGGATTGTGGGATCGATTCTTAGCGGGGACCAGTAAGAAGCAGTGGTTAGTGATTAGTGGTTAGTGATCAGTAAACGCTGCGTGTTTCGACCGGAAAGACTTAATGGCAGGGGTAAGGGAAAAGCCGCGCACGCTTCGCAGCGACATCGTGTTTGTATTTGCGCTGGCGTTTGCGTGCGCGCTGGCATGGCTGGTGCGCGACGTATTGCTGCTGCTTTATGTGAGCGCACTGTTTGCCGTAGTGCTTACACCGGTGGTGCGGTGGACCGCCGAATTGAGGGTGGGCCGTTTTCAGCCATTCAAGAAAATTGCTGTGCTGGTGCTGATGCTGGTGCTGCTGGCGCTGCTGTTGACTTTTGGTTTCACGGCGTTGCCGCCGGTGGTTCGAGACCTGGAGCAGTTTACAAAAGAAGCACCGGGTCGGCTGCCCCAGATATTGGCGAAGCTCCAGAAGATTCCCCTGGTTGACCGCTTGAACCCCACGGAACTGAGCGCAAAGGTAGAGGACTGGGGCAGTACCGCCGCGACGCAATTGGTGCTTTCCATACGGGATTGGGCGGGCGGACTTTTTCGCATTGCGATGGGTGTCATCCTGACCGTGTATTTTATTGCGGAGGGCGAAAAGGCTTACAAGTGGTTCCTATCATTTTTCCCGGTGGACGGGCGGGAGCGGCTGGACAAAGCGTTGCGGCGAGCCGAGATTCGGATGGGGAAATGGCTGCTGGGGCAGGGAAGCCTGATGCTGATTCTGGGCGTGACCAGCACCGTTGTGTTCGCTTCTCTGCATGTTCGGTATGCGTATGCGCTAGGTGTGCTGACGGGGCTGCTGAACCTGATTCCCGTGCTGGGCGCGGCGATCAGCATTTCGATTGCGCTGCTGGTGGCGGCGATTGACTCATGGACCGCTGTGGTCTGCATCCTGGTGTTCTACGTGCTGTATCTGCAACTGGAGAACTCGTATCTGGTTCCCAGGATTATGCGGAGCAGCGTGGATTTGCCTGGGCTGGCGATCCTGGTGGCATTGCTGCTGGGTTCGGCGCTGGAAGGGATTGTGGGCGCGATGGTTTCAGTGCCGACGGCGGTGCTGGTGGCGGTGCTGCTGGACGAGTACCTGGTGCAGCGGGATGTGGAAACCGAGGCGGCTAGTTAGCGAGTTTGCCTAGATCCGGGATGGATCCCAGATCCCAAACACGGAACCTGGGATTCCCGGTATTCCTCTGGTGGATTAGTAGCTGGTGAATTTCCATTGCTGCCAGGCGTTGCCGCCATAGGTGTACTGATCGATGTCTGCGCCGGAGGTTGTTGACCCGCTATAGACATCAAGAGCCAGGCCGCTGTTGACGCTGGTGAGCTCGTAGGAGCCTCCTCCAAGCGAGATCACGTTCCATTGCTGATTGGCATTGCCGGTGGCGGCCCATTGGTCGACGAGGGCGCTGTTCGATTTCGAAGCACCAGTGACATCGAGCAGATAGCCGCTGGCGACATTGGTGAGGGTGATGATGTTGCTGCCGAGGTTGTTCACGGTCCACTGCTGATTGGTTCCATCGGTGACTGTGAGCTGTTCGATGTCGGTGCCTTCGGTGGTTGAGGAGCCGGGATCGCCGAGTGCCAATCCGCTATGCACGCTGGTGATGATGTAGGTGCCGTTGGCGATCAGGTTGCTGCCGCCGGTGACGGTGATGACAAACGTCTCCGTGCTTTTGCACCCGCCGGAATTGGTGTAAGTGGCCACGTAATTGTCGGCCCCCGAGCTTAACGGAATGGCGCTGATTTGCCGGGATGTGGAGGTATATCCGTTGGGGCCGGACCAGCTCCAGGAACCGCCGCTGGCGGGCTGCGGGCCGAGATTGACTGTGGATCCGGACGCAACGGTGGCACTGGATTCTTCTTCCCAAGTTCCGCCATTGACCTGGATGTAGGGAGTTATCGCGGTGGGGGTGCAACTGCTGCTGACGGGAATAAGAATAGCCGTCGCCGAGTAAGCCGGGACGGTGACCGTGAAGGTATTTCCAACTCCGCCGATGTTGCTTTCGCTAATGCCAGAGTTAGCGGTGGAGCTGCCGCCGGAGAAGTTGGCATTGCCAAAGTTGTATTGAGTGCCGGAGGTGGAAAGTGTCGCGTTTGAGATGTTGACGCTGACTTTCGTGTTATTGCTGGGGTCGTCGTTGATGAGGACTACGCCGACTTTCCCGTCGGTGCGGTTGACGGCGTGGGCGCGGAGCAACGAATTGGTGGAACTGGCGGTGACGAAGTTATCGCCGACACGCGCAACGGTGCTGCTGAGGCTGGCGCCATACCAAGGCCCGTAGGGAGTGGTCCAGTCGGAGCTGGTGGATTCAAGGAAGCCATTGTGCAGTTCCTGGAATTCGACGTTGGAAGCGCCGTTTTCAAGCCAGGTGAGGTAATCGTCGGTGGTGAAGAGGAAGGGATAATCGCCACCCGCGACGCTGGGGCCTGATTCGGTGATCGCGATTTGAATACTGCCTTTGTTGCTGAGTGTGTAGTAGTTGTTGATGTCGGAGCGGATCTGAGAGACCTGGGCCGGGATGCCGGACTGCGCGGCCAGAATCTGCGCATCGGAGCCGCTGGGATACCAGTGCACGATGACAAAGTCGAGGGTATATCCGGAGCCATTGAGAGCGCTGGAGATTGCGGAGAGAACATCCTTATCCCAATTGGTGTAGTAACTGGCGGTGTTGACGAAGACGCCGCACTTGATGCTGGGATCGACCGCCTTCATGGCTTTGATAAAGGCCGCGGCATTGGTGCCGTAGGCAGTGGGTGATAGCGCGGAGTTGCCTACGCGGGCGGATGGAGTTGTGTTGGTGTCATGCAGGTCTTCTTCCCAGTCGAGGCTGGTGCTGTAATAGCCATTTCCGTATACTTCGTTGCCGATCTCCCAGTAGACGATGCCGTAGTTGTTGGTGACATTGGCATATTGCACCCAGGAGGCTGCTTCGCTGGTTGGGGCCGGCCCTGTTGCTCCGTTGTTGGAACCATAGTTGACGGTAATGATGGCTTTGGCTCCGGACGGAATCACGAGGTCATTCATGAAGTTGTTGAAGGTGTCGCCGGATGCGAAGTAACCTCCGTTGAGCGTTTGGTCAGTTCCGCTGATGAAGTTGAAGATGTCGGCGTAGGAGCCGCCGGGATAACGAATGGCGTTGATTCCGGCGGACTGCAGTTCACCTGCCACGCCGCTGCTAACCAGGTAACCGTCATAGACTGCGGTATCGACGCCATAGCCTTCAGAGGGGACGGCGGCGGTGACGGAGGTGGCGTTGACAGAAACGGTTGCGCTGGTCTGGGACCATGCGGCAGATGCGAAGAGCAGGACGGCCACTGCAACTGCCAGGGCGCGATGTAAAGGTTTTCTTAATAGGAGATCACTGACCGCCTGAGGGGAAATTTTCTGGGTTGAGAACATAAAATCCTTTCGGGGAGGGCTGACGCCGAGCAGCCGGAAGCTCGAGGTTGAAAGCGGTTCGGCATGGAGGTGGTTACCGGTTACCAGGAAGTAACTAGGCCTGATGGCACCTTCATGCGACACTCCGAATAACTCGGGACCAAATGTAAAGGGTTACAATTGGCGGGCTGAAACTAATCGACGGAGTGTTTGTTTGTCAACGGATTTTTATTGAGTTAGAAGAATTCAATCGGGACTAAGTTTAACTATAGATACAGCCGTTGTGAAAGATCCAGTGAACCGCGCCGAGAGAGATTGTGGCAGCAACAGATTTGTTGCGGCTGCGGCGGGCAGAGATTCGAAGGGGAAATGGAATTATGCGGCGGCCTGGTGTAAGGGTTTATTCCGATTTGAGGAACCACTTACCGACGATCAGCATGCCGGTGAGGACGATACAGGCGGCAGCGCAATAACCGATCCAGGTCCTGTGATCTACGGCTAACCCGATCAAGAAGATTCCCAGGAATACGGTTGTGACCCCGATGATCCAGGGGGTAATCTTCTGCGTTTCCGATAAGGTAAGAATCGCTTTCATCTGAGGTACCTCGTCCTTTACATTTTCTTGCGGACAGGTTAGCAGATTCTGTGTTGTGCGGCACATGGAGGTGTGTCGGGAAGCAATTGATTGCCGCTGCTGGGAGACGTTATCTTGTTTGGGATGGGGCTGTGATTTCTGCGCGCACGGCTGCTTTCATGACGCCACAGCTGGACATGAAATGGACAAGGTTTGAGGTTAATGGTTCTCGGGTTTCAGATGCGGGGCTCGGGGGACCAGGCTGATTTGCGTCGGCCATTTTCAGGTCGCCGGTGCCTTGAGCGTCGAAGATGTAGGCGGTGAGCTTGCGGGCCAGGTCGAGGTCAAAGCTTTCGGCAACGAATACCATCTTGCCGCGCGTGGTGATGAGGACGGGGCCTTCCGCAGTGGTGAAGACCTGCTCTTCAACTCCGGGGGGAGTGGTGCGCTTGGCGTCGAGGTCAGGTTTCAGGCCGGAGTATTTGCGGCCAAGTTCATCGGCGTAGAGGCGGGCAAAGATCTGCGCGGATGTGGCGTTCTTCCACGAAGACAGGTAGAAGAGGGCGAGGGATTTGGTAGTGGCCTTCTCGGCTGTGGTTGCTGAGCGGCGCTGACCGGCCCAGTAGATGCCGCCATCCCATGCTGGAGTCAGGCTGCGGGCGGCATTCTCGCCGCCGAAGATTTCAGCGAGTATTTTGAGGTCAAGCTGACCGACCTGGCCAATGTCATAGGGGCTATAGAGGGTGTCGACGAGAGGATGAATGTCAGGCAGGATGGGCACGGAAGGGACGTGCTTCTTCTCGTATTCGCGGGGGTTGATGATCTCCCAGGAGGACGTGGGCGGTCGATCGAGTGCGCCGGCAAAGGCAGCAACCTGACCCTGGTCCATCCAGACATCCTGCTCAAAGCTGAGGCCTTCCTTGTAGGGAAAGATGAGCGACTCAGAGAGGAGGATGGGGGCGCGGGACATGACGGGCGACTGGTCAGTCGAGCTCATCAACTGCTTGACGGAGTCCATGACCTCGGGATCTTTAACGAGGCTTTTGTGCATGGGCTTGAGGATGTAATCCATCATTACGGCAGTGGCCTGGCCTTCAGCAACGGCGTCGCGGGCGGTATCCATTTCGTCTTTAGCGAGGTGTTCGATGTCGGCGGAGGCGGTGAGGGAGACTTCGTCCGGAGTCTGGTCATTCCATTTTTCCAAGTCGGAGTGTTGATCCTGGAGGGCGTGGGTGAGTTCGTGGGCGAGGACCGGCTTTTGCTCGTCGATGGAAACCCAGTCGAGCATGTTGACGGTCTTGGTTTTGGAGTCGTAAAAGGCCTCGATCTGCTCATCAAGGAGGGCGAGCAGGAAGGGCTTGAGGGCGAAGTCATGGTCGAGGAGGCCAAACTTCTTGAGCACGATTTCTCCGCGCTGGAGGCGTTTGGCGCCTTCGTCTTCGTCAAATTTCTGTTTCAGATAGGTTTCGACTTCGGCCTTGCTGGTGATTTGGCGCTTGACGTCGCTTTTGACGGGAAGGCCGGTTTCCTGCGAGGAGAACTTGAGCAGTTCGTCGACCAGCGAGAAAAGCTGTTTGGCCTGGTCGGGCGTGATGTGCGTGGGTGCATCCTTATCAGCGGGCTGGGAGGGAGGTGCTGGGGCTTTTTGTGCGCTGGCTACGACTGACCCGAAACTGATTAGGACCGCGAGGGTGAGATTGCGACCTGCCGTACCCATCCCTGACACTTTCTTGCTCATTCAATCTCCCAGCGGTTACCGGCTGTAATGCCGTAACAGCGGCTTCTATTCCAAGGCTATAATTAAGATGCGGCTTGGCGCGAGGCTTGGACGGAATTTCTCGCAGCCAACCTGAAGAAAAACTTCCCTATGATTGAAACCGCGCGTAGCGCATCGACCCCTTTAACCCCATTGGCATTGCTTCTGGCCTCGACCGCGAGACCTTTGGAACTTGTGGATTACCGCGGCGCACAGACCGCTCGTGAATTGGACGCGCCGGAGTTGGAAACAGCGGCTCTGATGGAATCTGCCGCCGTGCACGACCTGGGCTGGCTTAAGCGGGTTGCGGTGCGTGGAGAAGACCGGCTGCGCTGGCTGAGCGGCATGGTGACGAACACGGTGAGCGACCTGGTGGAACATGCCGGCGCGTGGAACCTGGTTCTGAATGCGCAAGGGCGGATCCAGGGGGACGTGACGGTTTGGCGCGAGAGCGATGAGCTGGAACTGGAGATTGCCGCTGATCAGTATGACAAGCTGCTCGGACACCTGGAGCGGTTCATCATCATGGACGATGTGGAGCTGGTTCCGCTGAATGGTGAGTCGGCAGGCATGGCCCGCGCGGAGGCTGCACTGGGGGTAACGGGGCCGCAGGCGAGCGAGGTGCTGGAGCGAGCGGGATTGCCGGTTCTGGCAGCGCCCATGACGAGCACGCGTGTGGAGTGGTACGGTTTCGATTTGCGGGTGGAACGAGTTTATGGCGTGCTGGGCGCGCACTACGTGCTGTGGATTCCAGTGGCTGGCCTGGAGAAGCTTTGGAAGTTTCTGCTGACGGCGGGTGCGACCCCGGCGGGCTGTGCGAGCCTGGAAGCTTACCGGATTGCTGAAGGAATTCCTGCTTACGGGATCGATATTGCGGAGAAGGATTTGCCGCAGGAGACCTCGCAGGTGCGGGCGCTCAATTTCAACAAGGGCTGCTACCTCGGGCAGGAGATTGTGGAGCGGATCCGGTCGCGGGGCAAAGTGCACCGGCATTTGCGACAGCTTGAGCTATTTGGAACTGTGCCGGCGCGGGGAACCGATTTAACCTTGGAAGGCGACTCGGTTGTTGGGCAGGTGACGAGCGCGGCGGAGTTGAAGCTGGCGACGGGCAGCCGGGTAGTTGGTTTGGGGATGATTCGCGCGGAAGCCGAGGTGGGGGAGAAGACTTTCCACTACACGGACGGGACGAG
>Ga0302278_10003410_pt1 | contig 17344 bp, 14 predicted proteins | sample III_Bog_N3_2_FD_194543 | JGI IMG/M metagenome (GOLD analysis project Ga0302278, IMG submission 194543) | Peat permafrost microbial communities from Stordalen Mire near Abisko, Sweden - III_Bog_N3_2 | ecosystem: Environmental > Terrestrial > Soil > Wetlands > Peat | place: Sweden: Abisko...
GGAAGGTTTCACTAAAATGAAGAACGCTTTTTCGCGTATGGGACGGACGTGTGCCTCTTTCGTTATCGGAGGCGGTTTGACGGCGGGCGGGCTGCTGGCGGGCAGCGTCAACGAGATCAGTGTGAATTTGCCGCACGCCGTGGCAGTTGGCTCGACCACGCTGCAGGCCGGAGCCTACAAGATCGACGAAGTTGAAATGGGTGGCGATCAGTTCTTCGTGGTGCGCAGCGAACGCGGAGCCGCCGTTGCGACCCTGCAGGCTCAGCAGATCGTAAACGAAAATTACAGCAACAAAACTCAACTCGTGTTTTCGACGGATGGCGATGTGTGGCATTTCGACAAACTGGAAATCGCGGGCGACGGCAACAGCTATCAGTTCACCACGAGGTAACCCACTTTCACGCGGACTTCATTACCTGGGGAGGCCGGTTCCGGTCGCCCCAGGTTCCACTCCGGTCACCCAGGGATCGAGCAGACTTCCGACGGTGACGTGGATGCGATAGGTTGCCGCGGGATTCGCCGGGGGCAGAAACGCGCTGAACGGACGCGGTACGTGAATCGCACGCGGCGTGTTTTCGATATAGCCCGAGATCCTGGTGGTGCCCCGATTGTTCGGATAGGTATTCCGAAGGGTAATCCGAACAGTTGCCGGGAGTATCAGGACGGAATGGCGATCCGGATAGCGGGACCGAAGCGTGTCCACTTTCGTCGCGGCATCGACATCGATCAGACCGTCTGTACGCAGTTCCAGCGCGACGAATACTGCGCGCGGAACTTGGCGGTCGTAAAAATCGCGGGCGCTCTCGTTCGATGGATCGAGACTGCAATAGAAACCCAGCGACGTTAGCTTCGCGCGATCCAGCCAGTCCTCGGAATCCGGATGATATCCGTACGGCGTGTAGTTCGGACGATCGCGGAAATTCAGTAGCAGCGTTACTCCGCTGTTCTCCACATCGGGCATGCGGGTCAGATCGCGCTGTGTCAGTGTCATCTCCGCGTCCACTTGCCCGGCCCGGTTCCGTGCCGCGTGCAGCAGGGCGAAGCCGTTCGCCACCAGCACCACGAGTCCGGCGACAGCAAGCGAAGTAAACTTCATGCCGCCACCTCCGCGGGATATTGCACCCGCAGACGTTTCAGCGCGGCCACCAGCAAAATTCCCACCAGTCCGATAATTGCGAAGAAAAGATATTTCGGAATCCACTCCCAAAGCCAGTGATACAGGCGGCAGAAGAGCAGGATGGCGAAGAATACAGCGCCGGTGTTCACCACGCCGATCCAGTCGCGCACGATGCCGAGCGAGATGAGGCCTGCGGATATCAGCAGCCCGGCGAATTCATAAAACAGTTCGATGTTCTTCGTCTGACCCGGAAGGAAACTGCCGCGGCCCCACTCGGCTAGCGAAAGCAAGCTCAGCAGCAGAACCAGGCTTCCGACGAGCCGGTACACCGCCGGAAAATCCGAATTGCGCTCGTGCCTCAGGCGCAGCGAAAGAACGAATACGGCAACGCCCAGTAGCGCCGCGATCTCGGGGCGGTCGCCGAAATCCATCCACTGATAACCCAGACGGGCCGCGAAAAAAGCCGCTCCATAACTCACAAGGAGGAAAAGGGCTATGAAGAGGATAAAGCGCAGGCCGTATCGATAGGCGAGCAGAATTCCGAACAGGCCCCACGCCAGCAGCGCGTTTTCCGTGGCGGCGATATTGAAGATCTCCCCAACCACCTGAAGATTCAGCACGAAGCAGGTGAGCGCCACGAGCGCCATGAGCCCGGTGAAATAGCGGGCGCGTTCGCGTTGTGCCGTGTACTCCGTACCCGCCAGCGCGGCGAATGGTGCGATGAAAACGATCGCCGCTTGCGCCCAGCTATCGAGGTAACCCCAGAAGCGCAGGAAGAAGAGGACCACTGCCGCGCAGATCGCGAGCGCCCCCAGCGTGGAGGCGATCCGCATACCCCAGGACATGCGTTTCTGCGAGGCGCAGGTATCGATGTCGAATTGCCGGCTCAGGGCGGTCAGCGACGATGTCGCCCACGCATCGAAACGGGCCGTTTGCTCCGGCGTGAGCGCCAGCGCTTCGGCGATTTCGGGATCGCGCAGTTCTTCGCGCAGCGTTCGGATGCGGTCGGCGGATTTTTGGGCGTCGGCCGGGCTGAGTCCTGAAGTTTTCACGCCGGTTCCGATTGTACGACGAAATTTCGCGATTCCTTTTGGGTATTGGCAGTAATACTGTTCAGAGAGATTGATGGATCGGGCGGCATTTCTGCAGACCTTCGAGGAGTATCACCAGCCGTTGTTCCGGTTTGCATACCGGCTGACAGGATCGGTTGCGGATGCCGAAGATGTCGTGCAGGAGTGCTTTCTGGAGCTGTTGCGGCCGGGATGTGCGTATGATCCGGAGCGCACCGCCGCGCGAACGTATCTGTTTGGCGTGGTGCGGAACCAGTCTTTGAAGCTGTTGGCTAAGAGGGACATCGGCGGCGAGCACGATGCGGAAGCGGATGAGAAGAGTTCCCCCGAGCATGAACTGCTCACGGCCGAGTGCGGAGACGTGGTCGCTCGCGCAGTGTTGCGGTTGCCTGAAACGCAGCGCGAAGTGCTGCTTCTGGCGCACTACGAACAGATGGCCCTGGCGGAGATAGCTGGAATTGTCGGGATCGAAATCACAGCCGTGAAGTCGCGCCTGCAAAGGGCGCGCAGTGCTTTGAAAGGGATGCTCGCGGCGTATGCGCCGGAACTGGAGGGACGGAAATGACCGATACGGAGCTTGACGAATTGCTCGACCGTTGGGTGGTCCCTGTGGCACCGCTGTCGCTGCGGGCGAATGTGCGGGCGGGGCTGATCACGCCTCGCCCGCGAAGGCGCAGGTTGGCCATATGGGCGTTGGCGGGAGTCGCGGCGGCCCTGCTGATCGCCGTACAGGCTTTTCCGCAGATGCTTACGACCGCCCGGATTCCATACCTCGTGGAATCTGAGTTCTTTGCCTACGCGGAAGATGGCTCAGCTTCGGTCCAGCTACGCACAACCTCTTATGACCGCGACGGGCGCGAAGTGTTCCTATCGAAGTCGTTTCCGGCCGAATCGTTGCGAACAATGGCAGCACGTGTTTTGGATTTCGGAAACACGGCGTTCCTGCGGCCGATTCAGGAGCTTACGTTGCTCCTTGTAGCCTCGCCCGAGCAGATCCAAAAGGTCAAAGAACTCGCCCGCCTGGCCGACTGCCGGGTGGAAACTGCACGAGCAGCTGGTGGATTATCGGAAATCGGACCGCTCTGCTGAAGTCCGGGTGCGAGGTTGCCCCGATCATGGGGCACGAAACGATTCTGGGCTATCCGACAGCGGCGATACAGCGTGAAATCGGGCCGAATCTGCGGATAACGGCATGGTTGGCACCAGGGCTGGGGTGTTTCGCTCTAAAATCTCTGATCGAGGAGAAGCAATCGGACGGCACCTTTGAAGGGATCCGCGGAAGACGCGCGCTGAAGGTTACCATGAACCCGTAAGCGCGGCAGGTGCGGTCGCAACCGCGAAAGCGTAGCCTTTCCTTGCCAGAATGTCGGATACGCAACGATATGATCGCGGTTATGGCTTCATCTTAGCCGCAGGCCACAGCTTCGGACCGCTGCAAGGGCGGACAAACGGCATCTGCTAAAATCACTTTGTTATGGCAATCCCCAATGTCAAGCGGTTCCGGCCGTTCTGCCCCACCTGCAACGATAGCTTCACGCTGATGGCTGTGCTGCCGCGCGAGGCAAATGTAGACTCTTTCCTGAACGACGCCGTGGCTCGCCACGATCACAAGGCGTTCAGCGACGCGAAGCTGGCCATGAATAAGGTCCGCGTCGGTCAGCAGAAACAGGTTAAGAAGAAGTAGTTCAGACTTTCAGGCGGGCTCTGAGCGATCTCAGGGCCCGCAATCCTTCCTGCGCAACCTCGCCGTCGTTGTCCCGGCTCACCTTCTCCAGAAAAGGAATCGACGCCTCGTCACCACTTACGGAGAGTATGCGGGAGAGTTGTATCTTCTCGTCTCTCGTCCCCTGCTCCAGCGGTTTGTAGAGCGTGTTCCGGATGGCGGAGCGCCTTGCCGCTTCAATCAGGTAACCCGACGCGACGTCGCGGTAGGCGGCTGAATTCAGTGTGTTGATCAGATAGCGCAGGGGCGCATCGTCTCCCAGATCCAGGTTCCCCTCCAGCACCAGCCCGAATGCCGACGCGAGGCGCGGCAGCATCTTCTCTTCCTCTTTCCACGCTTTATCGAGTACGGGTTTATCCGCCGGATCGTCGACACGTCCCAGGCCCTCGGCGGCCGCCGCGCGAAGCTTGTCGTCCTTCGAACCAAGATAGGTTTGCAGCAACGGACGGTCCTGCGTGTCCGGCATGAGCGCAATGGCGTTCAGGGCCGAGCGCTCCGCTTTGTTGTTACGCGGGCTCTTCACGATATCGCGCAGCGCAGGCAGTGCATCCTTCGCGCGCAGCAGGCCCACCGTCTCGATGGCCGCGGCCTGCACTTTGTCATCGAGATCGCGCACCAGGTAGGCGACACGCGGGCCGGCCTCGGGATCGCGGATCTTCTGCAGGGCGATCAGCGCTTCGTACATCGTGCGGTTGTCTTTGGTGTGCAGCGCGTCGAGCAGATCCGGCACCGCCGCCTGACCCCGGAGGATACCCAAAGCGCGGCAGGCGTTGGCGCGCACGTCGAGGGTCGATCCGGTCCGGGCGAGTTGGCCCAGCGCAGCGATAACGTCGGGCCGAACAGTTACGTAGGCGTCGATGACTTGATCGTTGGTGTCGCTGAACCTGGCCTTGATGGAGGAACTGGCGCGGATGACGGACGAACCCAGGCCCTGTTTCACGTAACCGGGCAGATAGTAGTTGACCAGACCGTCGGTGGCGCGGATCTGAACTTCGGCGTCGCTGTCGCGCGTGCCCCGGATCAGCGGATCGATGGTGTCCTTGCCGCCCAGCGCAGTGAGCTGTTTGATGGTCTCGACGCGCGTGTCGACACTCGTGCTGTTGAGGTATTGGGCGACAGTGGGAATCGCCTGCTGGCCCTGTTTGGCCACGGCGCGGACATCTTTCGGAGTCTGCGCCGCGGCGGAAATCGTGAGGCAAAACAGAATGGGGAGGGCGCGAGTCATCTATACACGATTATGCCGCGAAATCGCGCGCAGTTTCGTGAAAGTAGCTTCATGCGGCGCGGCTCGGGACAAACGCGGCCCACAACGTGTGTCCGTCGCCGCCGTCCTTTAGCGGATGAATTCGACCTGTACCCGATTCGGGATCAGGCCGACTTCGTAGCCCTTATCCAGTAGCAACTGTACGGACTTCGGAATCACCTCGCCGGCATCCACCGTGTAGTGGTTGACGTACATGCCGACAAACTGCTCGGCCAGACGCGGTTCCATGTCGCGGGCGAACTGCATGGCGTATTCGAGCGCCTCGGAGTGATTGTCCAGCGCATACTGAATGCTTTCGCGCATCATGCGGCAGCATTCGCTCTTGATATCGTCCGGCAGAGATCGCAGCAGAACGTTGCCACCCAGCGGAAGCGGCAGACCGTATTTCTCTTTCCACCACTTGCCCATGTCGAGCACGCGATGGAAACCCACCTGGTTATAGGTAAGCTGCGCTTCGTGGATAATCAGTCCGGCGTCGGCTGAACCCGCCTGGACGGCATCCAGAATCTTGTCGAACGGCACCACGACCGGCGTGAAATCGGGCTCGAAGATTTTGAGCGCCAGATACGCGGTGGTCAGCGTGCCGGGGATGGCGATCTTCTTGCCTTTGATCTCGTGCGGCTCCATCGGGTGGGTCGCGACAACCATCGGACCGTAGCCGTCGCCGATGCTGGAACCGCTGGCCATCAGGACGTATTTGTCGGCAACATAGGGATACGCGTGATAAGAGATTGCGCTCAGATCGTAGAAGCCCTCCATCGCCTTGCGGTTGAGGGTTTCGATATCCGAAAGCACGTGACGGAATGTCACGCGATTGGACCGAATTTTCTTGGTAGCGAGCCCGTAGAACATGAAGGCGTCGTCGGAGTCCGGGCTGTGGGCGCTCACGATTTCGATTGAAGTGGGATCCGGCATACAGGAATAACAGCGGAATCGCTAGTATCTCACGTCGCAGCTTTCGGACCCGCCAGAGGAGGCAGCAGGGGGCAAAAACAGAGAAGGGCGGCACCCCTGCGAGTCATGAACTAAGAATCGGGACCCTTCGATACATTTCACGCCAGAGCGTGCGCGCAACGTTTCAGTGCGCTACTCTCGAAGACTTCCCGCTTCCGGAACACATGTTCACGGAAACGCAGTAGATGCCGCCCTTTTCGCTCTCCGGTGGTTCTATAAGCACCTCCCGCCGCTGAAACGCCAATGCGGCCACTCAGTTGACTCAGGAGAGAATCGATGCTGTGAAACTGTCTCCTGCCCACATGTTCGCTCCATCCGGACAATGTGTCAAGCGAGTTAATATTTTCCAGTCCGTAACGGACCACTACACTAAAAGAACATGAACCGTCGCGACCTGCTCGCCCTGGCCCCAGCCTTGCTGCTCCCGGGATGTTCGTCAACACCGGAACTGAAACCCGAGGCGAAACCGGCCGAACCGATTACGGGTCTGCATGCGCTTTATCAGATGTATCAGTATTCGCGCACATGGGCGACCGATCTGCAGGCGGTTCGTTGTTCGAGCATCGACATCACGCAGGTGAAGCCGCAACCCGGTAAGGTGGCTGCATGGCAGGCTGTGTTCGCGTCGCCGTCGCTGGGGCAGCAGCGGGCTTATACGCTGTCGGTCTTCGATGCGAGCGTTTCTCTGCGGCTGGGGATTTTCGCGGATGCCCCGACATCGCTTGCGAGCGACGTTCATTACTTCCTGCTGGCCGCCGCGCGGACCGATTCCGATCAGGCGTGGGACACAGCGCTGAAGCATGCCGGGGACTATAACGTGAAGAACCCGAACATGCCGATTTCTTACATTCTCGAAATGGGCAGGAATATCAACGATCCGGTCTGGCGCGTGATCTGGGGCGGAAGCGTAACGAGCAGCGTGTTCTCGATTTTGGTGGATGCGAGCACGGGGCAGTATTTCGAGACACTGCATTAAACACCCGCCGCGGCGTTCTCGTCATCTTTTGAGGGATGGAAATACCGGGAACGACACAGGTATTCGCCGTGATTTTGCGTGAGCAGCCGGGGTTGAGACTGGTACCGGCGAAAGGCCCGTCGAAGTTTTCGTTGTCGACCGTGCGGAACGCCCATCCGGGAACTGATTCCGGGTCTTTACCGGTAGCGGTAATCGTGGCGGAACACGCCGAGCGGCCCGTCGCCAATTGACCGGACGTTAAGGCTTAGAAGCCTGGATCTTTGCGCCAGGCGAGCAAAGCGAAGGGCACCATCACCACGAGAGAGATCAGGGCGCAGCTGTCAAGAATATCCGCTGTCAGCCATTGTTTTCCCGCGGCATCGGTTACGACGGGCGGAGCCATGGGCAAGTTGAGAATCAGGAGATTTCCCAAAGCACAGACGGCATAGAAGAGAATCGCCGGAAGCCAGAAGCGCCGCGACAGCACGGCCAGCGTCGGGTTTGCTCTGCAATAAAGAGCAAAGGCCTGATAGTAGAGATAGGCGGTGAGAAACCAGCCGAGGAAGTTGCTCACTGGTACGCCGAAATACGCTCCGCCGTCCCGCCATATCCACGCATGATCCAGCGTCGACCAGTCCGGGTCCATGGAGACGTCCCAGGCAACCATGATCAGGCTTGCCAGCAGGGGCACCGTGAATACACGAGCTCCCCGGATGGGTTTGTCGCATGTGCCGAGAATAAGAACAGCCAGTATCCAGGCGACATAGCCAATGCCAAGATATGCGAGACCGAGCAGCACCGGGAGCTGAAAGATCTTAGGACCCATCACATCCGTGAAGTAATACCGCCCAAAAGGAAACCCGGTGCGCAAACCGATGCTTTCGGCGAGAATTGCACCTCCCAGACAGAAGGTCGCGAAGACCGAGATGCCCTTCGGCGTATACAGAATCGAGCCGTGAACGAGCGCAAAGAGTGCAGGGGGGACAACGTGTAACACGACAATGAACAGCGTGGGCAACCGGTCGGCGTAAAGCTGACAGATCCGCGCGGTCACATAGATCAGCAACATCCCCCAGAGGAAACGCCGTTGCCATGCGCCAACCATCGGGTTGCTCCCGCACACGTCGCCCCAGCTAGCTGTGGGACGCCGAGTACGCCTGCTCCACGTGCTTCCGCGCAAACTCCAGATCCCGTGCCGAAGCCCCGATCGCGTTCTGCGGCGCGTACTCGATCTGAACCGACATCGGCCCGGTGAAGTGCGCGGCCGCGAGGATCGAAAAGAACTTATCCCAATCGACCATGCCCTGCCCCAGCGGGCACTTCTGCATGCTCCATTCACTGCCCGTCTTCACCCAATAGAAGTCCTGAAGCGATACAGCGCGCAGGCGCGGTACCGTGAGCCGCAGCGCCGTCTCCCATCCGCCCAGACCGCCTTCGGCCGTGGCTTCGGCGGGATCGAACATATAGCCAATCCAGCGCGGGTCCATCTCACCGATAATCGACTGCGTGTCCCAGACCGCTTCGCCCACAAATCCGCCGGCACGGTTGGGGAAGGCTGCCGCGATGCCGCAACGCTGGCCGAGCGAGACGATCTGAGCCAGATCGAGCCGCACCTGCTGCAAGCGCTGCCTGATATCTCCCGTTTCGGCATACTTCCAAAGGCCCAGCCGAAAGATCTGAATCTGCGAGTGCCCGGTCAGGTAGAGCACCGGATAAATCGTGTTGTCGGCGGGTGTGTTGATCGCCGTCGTAATCATCGGCACTTCGAGATTCGAGCCGCGGATACTCTCGAAGGCGCGGACAAGATCCACGTTCGTAATGCGCGGATCGACGTGGCCGCCGATCATGACGGTGAGGTCGATGCCTTCGAAGCCGATCTGCGCCGCGATATCGCCGATCTCCGCATAGTGAACCTTCGGCATGTTGCCGGAGAACATACACAGCATGGGCGTGGTGCGTTTGGGCGCGGAATAACCGAACTTCGGTTTGGCGGGATCGTTTTCCTGCTGGGCGGCGGCGCTAAGAGTGGCACTGAGGGCTGCGATCGCGGTGCGGCGTGTCATGCTGAAACCATCGTAGACCTTTTGAATCCCCGCCTGTTGAACCCTCCGCTGTCGATTCCGAAAAAGAACCGGCCCGGCGTCATGGGGCATCGCGGCGCACGCGCCACGCATCCCGAGAACACGCTTGCGGCGTTCGAACATGCGCTGCAGTGCGGGGCGGATGCCGTCGAACTGGATGTGGTCGTGACCGTCGATGGCGTGCTCGCCGTGACGCACGATCCGGTGATGCGGCCCTTTGCCGAACTGCCGTCCGGCGTCCCGGATCTCGATCGGGTTCTGGCGGCCGGCGCGGGGAACGACTTGATCTTCGATATCGAGGCGAAAGAATGCGGAGCGCTGACGCCGACACCTCATGCCTACGCGCAGATGATTCTGGATGCCGTGGACCGGGCGGGAATGGCGGAGCGGGTCTTCCTGCGCTCGTTCGACCATTCGATTCTGCGGGCCGCGCACGATCTGCGACCGGAGATTCCGCTGGTGGCATTGGTAGCGGACCGCGCATTGAACTGGGTGCGCATCTGCGAACGAGCCAAAGCGCGCTGCATTTCGCCGTGGTTCAAGCTGGTGTCGAAAGCTGCAGTCAGGCGGGCGCACGAAGCCGGGCTGGTTGTGATGCCCTGGACCGTGAATAAGCCCCGCAGCTGGGCGCGCATGGTCCGGCTGGGTGTCGATTGGATCATCACGGACGATCCCGCGGCGCTGGTGGAGTATCTCCATAGCCGTGCTGAGGCGGACTGACAGCTATGTTTACTGGGGGAAGTACCCTTGCTTACCCCGGACTTTGTATTCCGGTGCGCCATCGATTGCGACCTGAATCGCGCGCCACCTGGAATCGTCTCCCCCGGGCGGCTTGTAGGAAAGCAGGTACATATGCTTCAGTTCGGCCTGGATGTCTGTGAAGATTTTAGTGATGTCATGCCCGGTCTTCGCCTGGTAGCATAAACCTCCGGTCTGCGTAGCCAGCGACCGAAGCTGCTTAAGCAATTGACCCTCACGGATAGCTTCACCTTCCGCGACGGCATAGATGGGAATGCCCGTTTTGAGCGCTCGTCGAATGGCCGCGTCCGGGACCAGATGGCTGGCGTTGTCGGCTCCATCGGTAAAGAGAACGATGACTTTTTTTCCCTGCCTCGGCGCAATCTCACGGGATGTTTCGGATATGGCGTCGAAAAGGGCCGTCTCACCGCCGGCACGTGTGCGTCCGACGGCCCGTTTCGCGGACGCCTTATCGGTAGTAAAGTCCTGCAGGGTTTTGAGGGACGTACTGAAACCGTATACCGCGACGGCGTCGTCGGGACGCATCTGGTCCAGCAGGTTTGAGACGGCGTTGCGGACGCTTCCGAGCGAATCCCGCATGCTTCCGGTTGTGTCGATCAGAATGGCACAGGAAAAAGCGTCCGCAGTGGTTTCAAAAGAAACAATGGCCTGCGGGTGGCCTTCATCGACGACACGAAAGCGCTCTCTCGGCAGATTGTCGACCGGAAGCCCTTTGTGGTCGTAGACGGAAGCATAGACTTCGACCAGTCTCACATCGGACCTGAATTGCGCCGCGGCGGAAGCGACGGCAGAAAGTAACACGACAGTCCGGATTTTCACTTGCTCTCCTGGAGGGCTTTACCGATCGCCTTCTCATCAATGGCGCTGAACGCCTTCATCGCTGAACTCCAGTCCTTAGTGTCGGACATGCGCATGTTGCCGAAAACGATTTTTGCAATCGGCTCGGCGAGAGAAGGCATGAGCCCCGCGGGCAAGGCGTTTCGATCGAGGGCCAAGGCAAGATAAAGCTTCATTTCGGCCGCGCGCTCGGCCATATCGCCTGGAAAAAGGTGGCGTTCGTACTCTTCGTAGGGAGCGAATAACACGCGGTCGGGATGGTTGCAGCCGTAAAGGCTTACCGGTAAGGCGCCCAGCAGCCGAAAACTCGATACATGCCCGAGTGAATTCGATTGCCGCAACGCCGCGTCGACCGGCGAGTTCCACGGGCTCTTCGCATAACGCACGGCGTATCGGCCGGAAAGGTACAGCAGATCGGACACAGTCACGCTCGCCCAGACGGATTCCCAGTCGTGCGCCGCGATGCCCGACAGAAGGAGGCGCCGCCGCGTCAGAGACAGAATTCCGAGCGTGTCCTCGGCCAAATTGCTCAGCAGCGCCGCATCGTCGGCCGCGTAAACGCACCACTCGCGAGCCATCCGAACACGTAATCCAAGCAGACGCTGATCGTCGTCGCTGAATTTCGCCCACGGTGTGGTCCGTATAGCGGCCAGTTGATTAGCGTAAAGCGACGACGAAGCCGCGGACGGCGGGACTCCCGCGCGTGCAGCCTCAATGGCGAACCCGCCGAACCCTCCCAGAAAAAAACTCCCTTCGCCCGTGCTTCCCGAGATCAGTTCCGAATGCGCAAAGCGGTTCTTCCGGGACGTGGAAGCGCCCAGTTCATGGGCCTGATGTTTACGCACAAGCAGAGGATCGTCGGCGACGAGAATGTTGTCCGGGCCAAGGTAGACTGCATAAACAAGGCCGATGAGAGCGATTTTCGCCTGAGGCGCGAGTTCGGTCAGTATCTCGTGGCAAGTCTTGCGGATTTCCTCCGCGTTGACCTTCTTCTTCGATGCCCTAAGCCGCAGTTCTTCGACCATCGGCGCTAACCGCACCGGAACCGTCCGCAGCAATGCGGTCTTAGCGTTGCCTTCAGCCTTCAGTGTCTTTGGGATTTCCACGGAAGGCAGCGAAGCCACATCCTTTACGAGTGCTGCGATCAGTTCACTCAGAGGTGTATTTCCGGCCGCGATTCGGCGCACAGTCTCGTCGATGCGCAACAGGAGCGCAAGGGAAGGCACTTTCTGAAGGTCCAGCACGCGCCGGAATGCCCGCTCGCGATTGCGCCGGTCGTCCAACTGAACCAGAGCACCTTGCCAGTCGAGATCCACCGCCGGTCCGCCACCGAGCACCGCCCGGCGCAGCGCCGTGTCGGCGTCGGTTCCGTCGGAACTGGTGCGGATCAGATCGTGAATGGTATCGAGGGCTGCGGAGACGAAGCCCGCATTGTCCGGAGCGGCCAGAAAGCGGGCGCACAGGCTGCGAAACGCCTGATTTCCACGCGCTTCCGGGATGCCTCCGAATTCCATCGCAAGGCGGGTCAATTCGGTCACCGCGTAGAACTGGCCCAGAGCCATATCCGCGTCTGAAGTGTCGGCAGTGCGCATTCTGGCGAGGAAATCGAACAGCGACTTCAAATCCGGTCCGCTTAAGTCGCGGAACGCCGTGAAATAAGGATAAAAGCTGGCAAACTCGACGTAGTTCTGCGCGAGGAGCAGTGCCGCTTCATCGTCGAGCGCCGCCTCTTCACCGCGCACGCCGCTGCGGCGATGCTGGTCGATGCGCGTCACCGCCAGAAAGTTATCGATTTCGGACGTCGATTCGTTATCAGCCTTGTTCGTCGTGCGCGCGAGCCGAAGCAGTATTTCATCCTCGACATCGGGTGCTGCCATCTTGCGCGCCTTCTGCAAAAGCCGGGCGGTTTGCCGGTTGGCAACGGAGTGGCCTTGCGCCACCATCCAGATTTCCGGGGAGCCGGGAAAATCTACATTTTCGCCATCGAGCGGGATCTCCCTCAGGAATTCCGAGAAGGTCCCGCGTCGCATCAGGGTGGAAGCTCCGGTTCGAATGTCCCCGGAAGTACTGAACGCGTCGTAGAACGCAGCCGTGCGCTTTTCACTGCGCGTGAAAAAGTGCTGATGCGGCGTGTCGAGTTGCGACAGAGCAAAGAACCACGCCATTAACTTCCCGTTGTCTTTTTCGAGCAGTCCCCGGTAAAAACGAGCCGGGTCCGCCGGACTGGCGCCGCCGAGTTTTGTCCACACAGACTCGGCAGGTTTGCCACCGGGCACGACCACTCGGCCTCCCGATATCGACAGCGCGGACGAATAAAGTGCCAGCAAACCCGCATATCGGTTGAGTAGTGCGGGGAGCCCAACATCGTATGCGAGGGTGGCCGCCGAGACTCCATCGACGTTGCTCAGGCCGAGATAAACGCGGGCCACCTCAATGCGCTGGCTCATGACCTCGGCGAGACCGCCCGTATAGCGGTCGGTTTGCAATGTAGTCCGCCACGCGTTCTCATCCAGAACCATCGGTGCCCATTCGAACGGGATCTCAATTCTGAAGGATTTCCCTGCCCGAAAAGCTTCCTGCATCGCGACCTGGTCTACTCCGAGGGCCGAAGGAAGATCCTGCTTCCTCGACTGGCCGCTCCTCTCATCGGATTCAACCGCTATCTGCTGCTTCGTGCGCCGAATTTTCCAACCGAACATATTCAGCACGGCTTCGGTCTGGCTCTGGCTTTGTTTGTTTGCGAGCGAGAGCGTGAGTATGGCGCGGTTTCCCGTTCGAGCCGACATGGCGATGAGTTGCTTCAACTGTTCGAAGTAGGCGGAGATTCCTCTGCGATACAGTTCATGCTCTTTCTCCGTGCCCTCGGAAAGTCTGGAAATCACCGTCCGGCTATACTCCACCAGAAATGTGCCGGCCTTTGAGCCTGACTGCCCTCCGGCAACGAACGCCAGTGCATCGAAACCGCCGGGAATCCAAATGCCCTTCTTAGCCGGTCCGGGGTCCGGGAGAACGCCTTGATTCGGCATGTGGCGATGCTCTTCAAACCACACCGCTGTCGTGAGATCGCCTTCACGGAGACAAACACGCCAGCCACGCGCCAGCACCTGATCCACATCTGACTTCGATCTCCCGTCTCCAAGCAAGGCCTCCGCGTAGCGCTTCCACGCGGCCGGAGCTTCGCCGCCAAAGGAATCGGCGACTTCCGCGCGGCGCCGGAGAATTGCGATATCGGCGTTCTCGGACGAAAATTCCTCGATCGAATGGCGGAGATCATAGATCCGGTTGAGCCGCTCAAGGGAATTGACTTTCACGAGCTCCAGGCGACCCGATGAACCGTTGGTTTCGAGCCCGTGTTCCGCGGCGTCTAACGCCTCTGGATAGCGATTTTGAGCGAACAGGATTGCCGATGCCGCGTAATTAGCACTTTCGCGCTTCGGATCCGCGGCGATCACGCGTTTCCAGCAGGCCAGTGCGTCGTTCGGACGCCCCAGCGTCTCGTAGAAATCGGCCCATGTAGATTGAGTATCGGCGTCCGGGGGCAACGACGGTAGTTCCAGATCCGCGTGACGCGACGCATTGGCGCGGTCGCCGGCGGTCAGATAGATGCGAATCAATTCGATTCTGCGGTCGACGTGATTACCTCCCAAAGCGAGGGCGTGCTCCAGGGCCTCGGTTCGACGAGGTGCGTGTCCCAGCTCCTTGCCAAGATCGGCCGCGAAAAACCAGAGGGACTGTTGCGCAGGATCGAGCGACAGACTTTCATCGATGTAATCCGCGGCGTGAGACAGATCGTGCTGGTCAAATCTCATTCGGCCGAGTTTTTCCGACGACGCCGCCTCCCTGGCGCCCAATTCGCGGGCACGGACCAGAGCCCGTTCGGAGGCCCCGAAGTCTCTGCGCTCATACTGTAGATCTCCCAGACGGCTCCATAAAGCCGCATCGTTGGGAGTAAGCTCGACTGCGGTGGCGAGAAGGGCGACTTCGCCCGTGGCGTCGCCCCGTCTCTTTGCGAGACCGATCCCAAAGGCAACCGCCTCCCGATCTGAAGGATTGATAGCGAGAGCCTTGTCGAGTGTTCCTTTGAGAGTTGCTGGGTCTGCGTCTCCGGGCGCGGCTCTCAGAGCCTCCCGCAAAGCCGCCAGTTCAAGGTAAGCGCGCGGGTCCGGCAACACGGATCGGCCCGAAATGGACGGGAGCGCAAGATTCGGGAGGTCGTCGAAGCCAATGATGCGGGCCATCTGCACATCGAAGCCGCTGGTCGGCGGCCTGGTGTCCCAGGAGACTGCGGCAAACTGGCTGGGCGCGGCCAGGATCGCGGCAGGGTCTTCACCCGGAGCGAACGCGATACCGCCGGTGGCCCCGGCGGCGAAGACAGCCCACTGCGGCAGCGGCGATCCTGAAATGTCGCGAAAAAGCAAGGTTCTCTTTTGGGCGATCGTCTTTCCGCCAAGCCAGGCGGCGGCATATTGAGAGACCGAGGGACTGACTGTTAGCGGGAAGTCCGGGATGCGACCCAGAACGAGCATTGCTCCCCAACGCGGAGGATCGGGATCGGCGCCGTCCGCGAGCGCCGGGATGAAAAGGCCGGCATCCCGAACGGTAGGCGATTCGGAATCGGGCGTAGTTCTGCGAAGAACGGTCTGCAACTCGGCGGCCGAGCGGAACGGACCGGCTATTTCCAGCCCGGCGCCCTGGCGGAGTATCGCCACTCTGACGATTGTGTCGGAATGAAGCGATTTATACAGAGACGCGATCAGGCGGCGGATTTCGGGGTAGTCGTCCTGTGCGAGAGTGTCCTTCGCAATGGCAATCAGAAGATCGGGAGAAGGGTCGAGCCGTGTAACTGAGGCGCTGGTCTCGCCAAACGGAGTTACGACCTGCACGGCGTGGTTCGGAAGCGAGGTCGTTCGGATCACCGCTAGCTGTCCGTCCATTCGCTGGATTGCGAAGAGGTAGACGATCCCCAGCAGAACAGCTTTGATTTTCGAAGGCATCCGTGAATCCCCGGTTTTCGGCAGTATACAAGATGCTTAGCGTTAAAACTCCCGGAAACGGGACAGTTCCGGGCCGGACGGCTGAGTCCACGGGACTAAGGCCTGCTATTCACTGACGAAGTCCCTTGCGGTTCGCGTCAGATCCAGCGGTATCCCTCCGGGCCGTCCAGCCGGAGCAGAATCCACTCACACGACAACGCGCGCGATTGAATCGGGCTGCAGCACCAGACCGTCCGGCCCGGGTGAACCCGAAGACTTTTCCGTTAATCGCAAACGATGCGTTTCTAAATTTCGACGTCACCTGGGCACCGCCCAGCCGGGCAGCCGCGAACGTTTTCGCAGCTGCCAGATCCACTTTCGGCTTCGGCTGGGCCAATCAGGCCTCCATGAGGCCGGCCAGCTTGGTGAGCGAGCCGCCCCAGCCCTGTTCATGCCGGTCTCGCGAGTCTTCCGTGGCAAACTGCTCGTGCTTCAGGGTGAGGCGGGTTCCGCCTTCGACGTCTTCGAAGGAAATCGTGACCAGCGAAGTTTCCGCCGGGGAGCAGTTGGTGGACCACGTGAACTGCAACAGCGAGTTCGGCGCCACGCGCCGGTACGTTCCGCGCGCCACGAAGACGTCCGGGGACGCGACCGGGACGCTCATCTGAATCTCGAACTCGCCGCCTTCGCGCACGTCGAGCGCGGCGCCCGGCACAATCATCTCGCCCGGGGCGAACCACTGCTTCAGTACTTCGGGCCGGGTCCAGGCGTCGTAAACGCGCGCGCGGCTCGCGCGGATCACGCGCGTCATTTCGAGCTTCGGGGCGGCAGCCACAGCGGCGACCTGACTTTCCATTTCCTGTGTGTGCATCGTTTTATTCCTTTCGAGGTGTTTGTTCTGTATTTTCGAGGTGGTCCTGCAAGGCGTCAAGACGCGTATTCCAGAACCGTTCGTAGAAGGACAGCCAGTCCTGCGCTGCCCGCAGAGTATCCGCCTTTAACCGCACCATGCGGCAATTCCCTTTGCGCTCGCGTTCAATGAGATCGGCGTCTTCGAGCACCTGCAGATGCTTTGAGACCGCCGCGAGCGACATGCGATAGGGCTGTGCGATCTCGCCCACCGTCTTCGCGCTTCCGGTCACGTCGCGGAGGATGGCGCGCCGTGTGGTGTCGGAAAGGGCGTGGAAGATGGAATCGAGAGTCACGGTCGAATATTCAACCATATGGTTGAACAGTAATCTGAGCGCGGGCAGTTGTCAACCGTTTAGTTGAATAGATTTTGATTTATTTTCTGCGCCCGGTTAACCAGGCCGAAAGATCGACATTCGTCCAGTCGATGGTGGCGAGCGCCTGCCCGGTGACGATCTCCGGAGTGATCTGAACCTGCGATGTGGGGAGATCGCTTTCGGGCGTCTTCAGGTTGCTTTCGGCGGTAGTTCCGGGAAAGCGCGTAAGGTTGAAAAATGTCTGTCCGCGCTGGAGCGGAGATAACCAGGTTTCGTGCGGACCGGGAGAATATGTGAAGGAAGAGTTCAGGCGCCCCCACCACCTTCGTCCGGACGGCGGGTGGAGCAACGTAATCCGTGTCTCGGGTATTTCACCCGGCGATTC
>Ga0302278_10003416_pt1 | contig 17319 bp, 16 predicted proteins | sample III_Bog_N3_2_FD_194543 | JGI IMG/M metagenome (GOLD analysis project Ga0302278, IMG submission 194543) | Peat permafrost microbial communities from Stordalen Mire near Abisko, Sweden - III_Bog_N3_2 | ecosystem: Environmental > Terrestrial > Soil > Wetlands > Peat | place: Sweden: Abisko...
AAGCGAGGGTCACGCACCATTCATCGGCAAACTTCGAGAGCTCGTGACTTTCCTCGTGCTGCAATCCGTCGATTCCGTTGGACGCCTCGGTTTCCGATTGTCCAAATGAGGAGTTGTGGCCCTCGTTCATGGAGGAGCACGTTTTTGCCGATGAGCAGGCAGGTATCCGCCGATCCCGGTTGCGGACAGGACCGTGCTGTGGCATTGAGGATCAATGATCTCACTGAAGAAATATCTCGATGCTCTGCCCGATCGCCCGCTTGAGGATTGTGCTTCGGACCCCAGGGATGTTCTTTCCGCGGCCCTCAAGGCGTACGGCTCCGCGGTGCGCGCCATGGGAGAGAGCAGCGTGGAAGGCTGTCCGGCGCTGGGAGCGGAACTCAAGCAGTCGCTTGCCAAGTTATCCAAAAGCCTGCAGCAAGAGACGGATTGCGAGACCATCGCAAGAGCCGGGAAAGAGGTTGAGATACAACTGCGCCGGTGGGGCAGGCAGGCGGAAGGCCACTACCTGCAAAAGGCCGGCGAAGTGAAGGAGTTGTTGATTGCGATGGCGCACACCGGGGAGTCGTTTGCCGCGCGGGACCGGCGGTGCGCAGCGCAGCTTAACGATGTTACGAGGCGGCTCGAGGGTATTGCGAGCCTGGAAGATTTGACCGAGATTCGGGCCTCGGTCGAGAAGAGCGCGGGGGAGTTGAAGGCGTCGGTTGAGCGAATGACTCTGGAGGGCAAGAACGCGATTCAGAAGCTTGTGGAGCAGGTGACAGGCTTCCGGGCCAGGCTGGAAGAGGCTGAGGAGACTGCGTGCTGCGATATCATGACAGGCCTTCACAACCGGGTCTGGGTGGAAGACCAGATCGAGCGCCGCATCGGCTCGGGCGCGCGGTTTTGCGTTGCCATTGTCGATATAGACGGGTTCAAGAAGGTGAACGACGATCATGGGCATCCGGCGGGCGATCAACTGCTGCGGCAGTTTGCCGCCGAGTTGCGATCCGCGGCCCGTTCCACCGATGCCATCGGGCGTTGGGGCGGGGACGAGTTCATCCTGGTGCTGGATTCTGAGCCGCACGGGGCTCCTGCGCAGATCGACCGTCTGGCCGTGCGCATTTGCAGAAGCTACAAGATTGACTCCAGAGACGGCGAGCGGGAGCTGACGGTAGTCGCCTCGATCGGCCTGGCGGAGTACATCCCGGGGGAGACGATCAACGAGTTGCTGGCTCGGGCAGATCAGGCGATGTACGCGCGCAAAGCGATCTCCCACGCGCAATTGACCAATGACCGACAAAAGCTTTCGACGAAGGAACACACGGGCCAGGAGCCGCACTTTGGCTCTGGCGAAAGGAGCAAGAAGATGAAGAGCCTGGTTGCGGAAGACGACGCCACAAACCGGAAGTTGCTGAAGACATTCCTTTCCCGCTATGGAGATTGCGACGTGGCGATCGACGGGAAAGAAGCTGTGACCGCGGTCCGCGCGGCCCGGCAGAATCATGCCAGCTACGACCTGGTGTGCATGGACCTGAGAATGCCCCAGATGGACGGGCAGGAGGCAATCCGCGAGATTCGCAAACAGGAAGCCGCCGCGGGCGTCTCGAAGACCGTAAAGATCATTGTGACCACCATCCATACCGACATCGACAGCATCGCCGGGGCTCTGCTTAGCCGGTGCAATGCTTATCTGGCCAAGCCCATCGATACGGCAAAACTGCGCTCGGAGCTTCTGAATCTGGGCCTGATTCAATAGCCGTCGCCCCGCCGCCAATCTCCTTCCCGCGGCGGCGGGGCCCCCGCGCGCCGGTCACCACGAAAGTATCGCGATGCGGTACGCCGCCCCGGCTTGTGACCTTTAGCACATGCGCAGGCTCTCCATAAGGTGAGAATAAAGGCGTAAGGCCGGGCCAAGGTTCTCTGCGCCGGCCGCGAGGAGATTTGAATGAGCGATCTTGCCACTCTGGCTGAAGCCGTAGCCCTTGACCCCCTGGTTGGACATCCCGCCGACTACCACGTCTTTCACAAGTTCATCGAACGCTGCAAGGGACTGCCGGCCATCACCACCGCCGTCGTGTGGCCGCTCTCCGGCGTGGCTCTGAAGGGTACCGTGGAAGCTGCGGACGAAGGGCTCATTGAGCCCACGCTGATTGGCGACGAAGCTGAAATGAAGGCGCTGGCGAAGAAGATTGGCGTGGACATAAGCGCTTATCCCGTGTTGCAGGCCGACACCGAGCGCCAAGCCGCTGAGCTGGGCGTGGCTATGTGCCGCAGCGGCAACGCCCAGGCGATGATGAAGGGCAGCCTGCACACCGACGAGCTGATGAAGGCCGCCATGAAAGCCGACACCGGCCTGCGCACCGCCAAGCGCATCTCCCACGTATTCATCATGGACACACCGGCCTATGCGCGGACACTGCTGATTACCGACGCGGCCATCAACATCACACCCGAGCTTGAAGACAAGATTCACATTGTGCAGAACGCCATCGACCTGGCCCACGCGCTCGGGATTCCGGAGCCCAAAGTAGCGCTGCTTTCCGCGATCGAGACGGTGAATCCCAAGATCAAGTCCACGCTCGACGCTGCCGCCCTGTGCAAGATGGCGGAACGCGGCCAGATTACAGGCGGCATTCTGGACGGCCCCCTGGCCTTCGATACCGCGGTCAGCGCCAAGGCAGCTTCCATCAAGGGCCTGGTGTCTCCGGTAACCGGCCAGGCCGACATTCTGGTGGTTCCCGACCTCGAGAGCGGCAACATGCTGGCCAAGCAGCTTGAATACCTGGGCGGGGCGCAACTGGCCGGCATTGTGCTCGGAGCGCGCGTGCCCACCATTCTCACCAGCCGCGCAGATTCCGCCGAAACGCGCCTTACCAGTTGCGCGGTGGCCGTGCTGCTGCACTACGCCACGCATCCCGCAGTCAAGGTGTAACCTCCCGCCTCTCTGTGAATTTAGCGGGCGCCCAATCTTCCACTAGCTACCAGCAGTCGTCGCTGGAGTGGATTGGTGGGTGCCCGCTTTAGTTTTCTCCAAAACAGGGGGGCCACCGGGAACCCTTCTCGCCGCGTTGGCATCCAAGCCTGTGCGTGGGGAACGAGCGCGGACGATCCATTCCGGACATCTCGATACTCACCCCTCAGCAAAGGAGTTTTGCCAATGTCGACACACACCCATGAGGACTCGAAAGCAGCCAAAGTCAACGTTCCAGACGGTTTCGATCCGGAGCAGGTCAAGAATCTTTCCAGCGTTCTCAACGCACTGCTGGCCGATGCCTTCGCCCTCTACCTGAAGACCAAGAACTTCCACTGGCACTTGAGCGGCCCGCACTTCCGCGACTATCACCTGATGCTCGACGAACAGGCCGGCCAGATCTTTGAAATCACCGACGCCATCGCCGAGCGCGTACGCAAAGTCGGCGGCACAACCATCCGCTCCATTGGGCACATCGCGCGTCTGCAGCGCATTACCGACAACGACCAGGAATTTGTGCCTGCTCGCGATATGCTCCTGGAACTCCACGGCGACAACAAGTCCCTGGTTGACAGCATGCGCGCCGCGCACGAAGTCACCAGCAAGGCCAATGAATACGCCACCACCAGCCTGCTTGAGGTCTGGATCGATGAGGCCGAGCGCCGAGCCTGGTTCCTCTTCGAAGCCACCCGCTAAGACAGCATCCGCGCGCAACCGGCGAAGCATCGCTCCCCCGCTGGCGGACGAAAACGGGCGCCATCTCCCACTTGGGTGGCGCCCACTTGTTTTCTTCAAGCCTCCACGCTCCGCTCTGCGAAACTGAATGTATGCCCAGCGCATTGCCGGCCTTGATCTTCGACCTCGATGGCACCCTCACGGACTCAAAACCCGGCATCATCGGCTGCCTGCGCAAGGTGCTCGACGCGTGGCACATCTACGATCCAGGCCCGCTGGACCGATTCGTCGGGCCTCCGGTGGAAGAGTGGTCCGTGGAACTGCTGCCGGACGGAAGCCAGGACGACCGGATCCGCCTGGCCAGGGACTACCGCGCCTGCTACGACCGCGAAGGCTGGAAGAACAACTCGGTCTTTGCCGGCGTGAAGGAGATGCTGGCCGAGCTTGGCAAGATTGGCCATCCGCTCTATGTCTGCACCTCAAAACAGCAGCATTTTGCCGTGAGGATTTTGGATTTATTCGAGCTGACCAGCCTGTTTACTGCCATCTATGGCGACAAAGCCGAATATGCCAGCCACAGCAAGGTGAACCTGCTTGCCAGCCTGCTGCGCGAATGCGGGCTCAAAAAGAATTCCACCTGGATGATCGGCGACCGGATCTACGATATCCAGGCGGCCCACGACAACCAGATCCGATGCCTGGCAGCCGGTTGGGGATACGGTTCGGCCGCCGAATATTCACAGGCAGACGCTCTGGCTGGAACTCCGGCAGACGTGGCCGCGCTGGTGCGGCCTGTATCAGCAGAGGAACCAAGGCAAAGTTTCGAAGGATGAAAGATCTAGGACATTCCTGCTAAATGAGTGCTATACTGCGCAACAAATCGGTTTACCCGATTCACTTCCCCGAATGAAAGGCCATCGGGCCACTCTGCACGACACAAGAAGTTCGCTGAAAAAAGAGCTTGACACACACCAGGTGAGCGGAGTGCTTCCCGTGTGTGGACCGGCCACGAAGAGAGACCGAAATGCCAACCCAAGCGGAAGCCAACCTCTCGGCTCTAATCGAAACGACCGAAGACTCAGTTTGGTCCGTCGACCTCGATTACCGTTTGCTCACATTCAACAAGGCATTTCAGCTCAGATGCGTGCGAAACTTCGGTGTGCGCCCTAAGGTGGGAATGAGCCCGTGGGACTTCCCTCCCGAAGGCAGAGGAGAGATTTGGCCTCCTCTCTACGATCGCGCATTCACTGAAGGCCCTTTCCGCATCGAATACACCACCTTCGACAAGCGGACACTGGAGCTATCGTTCAATCCGTTCGTGGTCGACGGGAAAGTCGCCGGCGTCTCCATCTTTGGCAAGGATATTTCCGAGCGTATCGCTGCCGAAGAGTCGCGCCAGCTTCTGGCCAGAATCGTGGAAACGTCCCTCGATGCGATCATCGCGATTTCGTCTTGCGGCATCATCGTGACGTGGAATCGAGGCGCGGAAGAGGTTCTTGGATATTCCGGCGAAGAAGCCGTCGGTCAGTCGATCCTCAATTTCGTGCTGCCGGAGGATCGCGATAGACAGACCGAAAGAATCGAAACGCTGCTGCGCGATCAGGCCCTTCCCCTCCAGGAAGGCGTCTGCATCCACAAGGATGGGAGGGAGATCTTCGTCTCCTTTGCAGCCTGGCCCATTCTGAGTCCCGCCGGCGAGGTAACGACCATCTGCCTTATGGCCCGCGACATTACCATGCGCCGCAAAGCAGAGGAGGCCAGCGCCCTGCTCGCGTCCATCGTGGAATCGTCCGATGACGCCGTGCACGCCGTAAACCTGGATGGAACTGTCGCCAGTTGGAACCGCGGAGCTGAAGAACTGTTCGGCTACACGCGCGAGGAAATCATTGGAAAGAACCTGGCCATTATCGTTCCTCCCGGCCAAGAGGAGGAGTCCCGGGAGATATTGAAAGCCATTTCCGATGGATTTACAGTGAGCCCGTTTGATACGCTTGTTCGCCGGAAAGACGGCACGAACGTGGATGTTTCGCTGTCGATCTCCCCCATCCGGAACTCGAGCGGGATAGTCGTGGGTGCGTCCGCCATTGCCCGCGACATTACCGATCGTAAGCGGGCTGAGCAGGCCCGCCAGGAGGCCGAGAGGAAGTATCGCGATATCTTCGACGGAGCGCTTGAGGGTGTGTTTCAAACCACGCTTGACGGGCAATCCCTGACTGCAAATCCGGCGCTGGCCAGGATGCTGGGTTACGATTCACCGGAAGAGGTCGTCTCGTCGGTTAAAAACTCGGCCTACGATGTGTGGGTCGACCCGAATGAGCGTTCCAGGTTTATAAAACTGCTCGAAGAGCAAGGCTCTGTCAGAGGCTATGAGTGCCAGTACAAGCGCAAGGATGGCGCCGTTATCTGGGTCTCGCTGAGCAGCCGAATCGTTTGCAGGCCGGATGGCGAGACAATCCATCAGGGATTCATTGAAGACATCACCGAACGCAAGCGGTCAGAGATGCAGCTCCGCGACAGCGAGGAGCAATACAGGAAGACATTCGAACAGGCTTCCATCGGCATCGTACACGTGGACTTTGAAGGTCAAATACTGCGATGCAATGCGCAATTTGCCGAGATCGTCGGCTACACGCCGGAGGAACTCTGCGGCAAGGCCTTCCAGCAGTTCACGGCCCCGGAAGATTTATCCCAGAGCGTGGCAATACTGCAGGAATTGATTAATGGATCGACCGGAACTCCCACGTGGGAGAAGCGCTACATCCGTAAGGACGGCAGCCTGGTCTGGGTCAAGCTGAGTTCCTCTACACAGCGCGACGGAAATGGCCGGCCGATACACATCATCTCGTTTGTCCAGGACATCAATGCCCGGAAGGAAGCGGAAACCCTGCTGACCACGGCCGCGAATGCCCTTCTGGCCAGCGAGACCCGCTATCGTACCTTCTTCCAGATGAGCCTCGACGCCATCCACCTGAACCGTCTGACCGATGGCACCTATCTCGAGGTCAACCAGGCATTCCTCGACATCACCGGCTACGAGCGCGAAGAAGTGATTGGCCACTCGTCTCTGGAACTCAACGTTTGGGCGAGTCCCCGCGATCGGCGGTATCTGGTTGAGGCAATGCGCAAAAACCCGCAATTCCGGGACTTCAGAACCCAGTTCAGAAGAAAGAACGGGCAGGTATTCTGGGGTCTGATGTCCGCATCGCTGATTGACCTTGACGGAGTTCCTTGCGTCCTGGCTGTTACTCGGGATATCTCCGAAGCGGTGGCAGCCGAAGACGAGATCAGAAATCTAGCCTTCTACGACACGTTGACCAGCCTGCCCAACCGCCGGCTCCTGCTGGACCGGCTGCAGCAGGCCCTGGCCGCCTGCATTCGAAATCCCCAAAAGCAGGGGCTGCTCTTTGTCGATCTCGACAACTTCAAGACCTGGAACGACACCCTGGGCCATCAAACGGGAGATCTTCTCCTCAAGGAAGTTGCAGTGCGTTTGACCGCCTGCGTCCGCGAGGCGGATACAGTGGCGCGAATCGGCGGTGACGAATTTGTGGTGATGCTCGAGGACCTGAGCGAAATCTCAGAAGATGCGGCCGCCAAGGCAAAGCACATCGCCGAAAAAATCTCTGCTGCCGTCAACCAGCCATTCCAGCTTGGCGATCGCGAACTCCACAGCACATCGAGCATTGGCATCACCGTTTTTGGAGCGCAGCCGGAGAGCGCCAGCGAGATTCTCCAACAGGCCGAAATCGCCATGTTTCAATCCAAGGCCGCGGGCCGCAACACCATGCTCTTCTTCGCACCGGCCTTGCAGGCCGCAGTTAACTCACGCGCCGCCATGGAGGACGACCTGCGCCGCGCGATAAAAGAAAACCAGTTCGTACTGCATTATCAGCCGCAGCTGGATACCACCCGCCTCATCGGCGCAGAAGCGCTGGTGCGCTGGAACCACCCCACTCGAGGCCTGTTGTTCCCCGACGAATTCATCCCCCTGGCCGAGGAAACTGGCCTGATTCTGCCCTTGGGAAATTGGGTTCTGGAAGCCACTTGCGAGCAGATTGCGGCATGGGCCGGTCACGCGGATACTTCGCAAATCGCTCTCGCGGTCAATATCAGCGCACGGCAGTTCCGTCAACCGGATTTCGTGGAGCAGGTATGGGCGGCTCTGGCTCGAACCGGGGCCAATCCGCAAAACCTGAAGCTCGAACTCACCGAGAGCATGTTGGTGGAGAATATCGAGGACGTGATCACCAAGATGACGGAACTGAAACTGCGCGGCTTGAGGTTCTCCATCGATGACTTTGGCACGGGCTATTCGTCGCTCGCCTATTTGAAGCGCCTGCCCCTCGACCAGTTGAAGATCGACCGATCGTTTGTCCGCGACATCCTGGCAGACGCAGCCAGCGGCGCAATTGCCCAGGCCATCATTTCGCTGGGCCGCGCCATGGGTCTATCGGTAATCGCGGAAGGCGTGGAAACCGAAGAACAGCGCGGATTCCTCACCGGCCTTGGTTGTTATTCGTTCCAGGGATACCTGTTCAGCCGCGCAGTGCCATTGGAAGAGTTCCAGGCGAAATGGCCGAACTACCGCCGCAACCCGTCCCCCATCACCAAATAACCCAGCCGCCCCTATTCCCTAATCCCTATTCCCTATTCCCTGTACTTTCAATCCATCGACATGCTCAACTGGTGCCGCACATCCGCGCCGCGAACCCAGAAAATTACATCGGTGGCGATGTTCGATGCGTGATCGGCAATCCGCTCCAGGTTGCGCGCCACCAGTATGCCGTTCATCGACTGCTGCGTGTAGCGCGGCTTCTCCTGGATAAGTTGCAGCAGGTCGGCGTGAGCGCGCCGATTCATCCGGTCGATCTCATCGTCCATCTCGCGCACCGAATCGGCCAGGCGTGCGTCCCCCTCCAGCAGCGCCTGCACCGCCGACCGGATCATGCGCCCCGCAAACTCGCCCATCGCCGCGAAATCCACCGGAAGGTCCACCTCCTCGGAGTTGAGAATTTCCTTGGTCCTGCGCACCACGCCCATCGACTGGTCCCCGATCCGCTCCAGATCGCCGTTGATCTTGATCACCGCCAGAATGAACCGCAGGTCGATGGCCATGGGCTGCTCTTTGGCCAGCAGCTCATAGGCCATCTCGTCCAGCTCCCGCTGTGCGGCATTGATAGCCGCCTCGTTCTGCTTGACGTATTGGCACAGACCCTTGTCGCGCTGCAGGTATGCATCGACCGCCGACTCCACTGCCTGCTGCGCCAGGGCAGCCATGGCCAGCAGCTTGTCTTTCAGTTCGGCGAGTTGCTGTTGAAAGTGAATGCGCGGCAAGGCAAATTCCCCCGTATCCCTGATTGTGCACCATTGCATGTTACCAGCGTGCAAATTTCGTAACCGGGATCACACTTGTTACGTCCCCAATCGACAAAAAACGGCATTTTGTCCCAATGTGGACTTGTTACTGTGACCACACGATCTCGAAATGGCCGGAATGTAGCGCTGGCCTCCCGGCCGGCTGTAGCGCGGACGTCCTCGTCCGCGCTTCTCCATGATGGAATACCAACTCATCGTGTCCATTAGACGCGCCAAGCCCCGCGACAATGCCGTAGGCTATCGGTATGAGTTCCGCAGCCCCAACCCGCACCACAATCAGCACCATGTTCAGCCTGAATCCGGCAAATTGCGAACCGAAACAAATTTACAAGCTCATGACCGGCATGATTGTGCCGCGCCCCGTTGCGCTGGTTTCAACCATGGACCGCAACGGCGTGGCCAACCTGGCGCCGTTCAGCTTCTTCTCGGGAGTCGGCTCCAATCCGCCGACCGTTCTGTTCTGCCCCTCGGTACGCGCTCCCAAGCCGGATGCCTCCGCCTCCGGCGCAGGCAGTTGGCCCGACATTCGCAAAGACACCCTGCGCAACGTGGAGGAGACGGGCGAGTTTGTGGTAAATATCGTCTGCGACGCCATTGCCGCGGCAGCCAACGCAACCTCAGCCGAAGTCCCGCCGGAAGTGGATGAATTTGTGCTGGCCGGACTCAACCCAATCGCCAGCGAAGCGGTGCGCCCGCCGCGGGTCGCGGAGTCTCCCGCGCAAATGGAGTGCCGTCTCCTTCAAGTCATTTACACCAGCCGCGCACCCGGCGGCGGCGTTATCGTACTGGGCGAGGTCGTGCGCTTTCACGTCCGCGAGGATCTCTTCGACGACTTCCGCGTCGATCCCGCCGGCCTGGACGCGGTGGGCCGAATGGCCGGCAACACCTGGGTCCGCACCCGCGACCGCATAGAGCTGATCCGGCCAAAATAGGTTGCAGTGCCTTATGAGTCCGTGGTAAAAATCAGGTCTTGAAATGCCAGGGCTCCAGCGTTTTGAAAGGGCACGACTTTAGTCGTGCCGCCACTGAGGCAAAATTATCTGGGCTTTAGCCCCTGAGGGAAGGCCGGTCAACAGCATCGGAGGCTCCCCAAAAGGCTTCTTGGAGATGGGAATCATGCAGTTTGAATTGGACAGCGCACTGGAAGTCCTGAAGACAACGCCCAGCGTGCTCGATGCCCTGCTGCGGGGAAAATCCTCCGCCTGGTTGAACAGCAGGAAGACCCCCGAGTCGTTCAGCCCGCTCGACGTTCTCGGCCACCTGATCCACGGCGAAATCACCGATTGGATTCCGCGAGTGCGCATCATCCTCGAGCACCGCGACACCAGGCCGTTCGACCCCTTCGATAGGTTCGCCTTCAAAGAGTTGATCGCCGGCAAATCCGTTGAAGATCTGCTGGATGAGTTTGCCCGGTTGCGTAGCGAGGGTCTCGAAACTCTTAGTGAGCTTGGCGTCGGAGCCGATGAGCTCAATCTGCCGGGCATGCATCCCGGGCTGGGCCGCGTAACCATGAGCAACCTGCTTGCCGCCTGGGTGGTTCACGATTTAGGACACATCTCCCAGATTGTAAAAACCATGGCCTGCGAATACCGCGAAGCGGTTGGCCCCTGGACGCCCTATTTATCCATCCTGGCTTGAGCGGGTGCCTGGCGCAGAACGTGCTTCAAGAATCCGTCTTGTGTCAGGGCACGACTTCACAGGTTGCGAAAAAACTCGCTTACCGCGCAATTTATGCAAGCTTTGTGTCAGGGCTCGACTTCACAGGTTGCGAAAAACTCGCTTACCGCGCAATTTATGCAAGCTTTGTGTCAGGGCACGACTTCACAGGTTGCGAAAAACTCGCTTACCGCGCAATTTATGCAAGCTTTGTGTCAGGGCTCGACTTCAGTCGTGCCGAAAACCGCCGGAAAACACTGGGCTTCAGCCCCTGCGGGACCCTGGCAAAATCTCCGCTGGGACACATTTGAAACGAGAAATAGCCACTTTACGGGTAGGTTTCAACCGGGGTAACGTTGGTTGCGTCATGCGTGAATTGATAATGAAGAATCCAAATGCTGGCAACGGCATTCCCATTAACGCGCGCCGCCTTGAATGTCCACCGTTTCGCGGATTCAAGAGCCACCTTGGCGAAGTACTTGCTCGGTCCGGGCGAGTCAAGCGACGCGCCGGTAACCTTGCCGGCTGAATCCACTTCCACTCGTACAGACATGTTGACCTGTCCGTGAATGGACGCGTTGGCACTGGGAAGGATATCGGGCAGAACTCGCCCCGGAACCTCACCCTTGACCGTCGCACCGTTTGAAGATTGAGCCTCTGCACCCGAAGCCTTGGTTGGCGCCGGTGCGGCGGGCACGACAACTGCGGGCGTGCCTGCCGATGGCTTGCGCGGCGTTGGGTTGGCCTCTGCAGATTCGGGCTGCTCGGGCTTTTCCGGCTGTTCAGCCCGCTCAGGCTGTTCAATCACAGGCTTCTCGCTGACCGCAGAACCAGCCTGGCGATGCCGCACCACAAGAAATGCAATAATCGCAATCAAAACAAGCGCCGCAGCAATGAGGAACGGCCCGCGCCGCCTCCGCCTCGGCCCCGCAACCATCTTGTCGAGCGGGACCAACTCCAGCGCAACAGGGCCTGCTACTGCAATGGCGGATGACGCCGGTTCCAGCCGCGCCTTGATGTCGCTGAGGGTGCACCGCCGCGACGGGGCGGTACGCATGCAATCCCGCGCAATATCGAAAAAGGGCTGCGGTATGGATCGCGGAACCACTGGACCTTCGCTGTTCGACCGGTCCCAGACCGGTGGATGCTGGGTCAGCGATTCAACCAGTGTGACACCGAGCGACCATACGTCCGCCGCAGCCGACACTGCCCCGCCGGCTATCTCCGGCGCATCGTAAATGCTTAACACCGCATCGCGCCTTGCTGGCTCTCCGGCCATCTGAAGGCTGTCGGATGAGAGCTTCAGCCGGTCCTCCACGACCAGAATGTTGTTGGGCTTCAGATGACCGTGGACAATCCCTTCGCCGTGCAAATACATGAGCGTATCGGCAAGGGGCCCAAGCATCTCTGCCGCCTCTTGAGGCGTGAGGGCACGCTCAGGAAGAATCTGCGAAAGCACTTCGTCGGAGTAATCCGTTACTGAGTAGACCAGTGTTTGATAGTCCAGGCGGCAGCGCCCGGTATGCAACAACGGCATCAGATGCGGATGAGAAAGCGCAGCCGTCCGCGCCCACATGGCAAGCTGAGTTTCCGAGTCGGATTCGCTGGCCAGGACCAGCTTGATAGCGGCCTTCCGCCACGGTTGTTCCAGTATCTCGGTGGTGAACACGCCAGCCGATTCCGATCCGCCAACCCATTTGAGGAGCGGGAATCTTGCGTCGATGACTCGTCCGATCCACTCGCTTTGAATTGCCGCTATGTTCATGGCGTAAGCCATTTTAACCGAGGCAACGACCAAACCAATGTGACAGAGGAAATCTCCGCGGCGACCTTTGAGCTTATTTCGATGGAATCTCCACCTCTGTGTAGCTGCCAGGCGCTACCTGGTTTACTGCATCAACGACGATCTGAACGTGAGGACGAAGCAGCCCCCAATCCTGTTGGCCTAAGACCATAACCGTTAGTTTCCGACCCACGAGATTCTGCTGGTAGCGCATGTTCTTGTCAGTAGTAAGCAGCATCTGGAACCCCGCCGCTTCCGCCGCGTTCAGCAGATCACCATTCCTGAGCCTGTCCCAACCCTGCTGTGCCGCAGTGCGGACAACGTGGCCTTTAAGGTAAGACCGAAGTGGGACCGGTGTCGCTTGATCGAAGAGGATAAGCATCTATGCCGCGTAACTCGGCTCTTTATCGAGGCTGCGTGCCGCAAACTCGATGACCGCCTTGACTTGCTCACGATCAAGCCCGTCGAACCACTCCATTAAGTCGTCGATGCTTGCCCCGCCCGCAATATTCTCGAAGATCGCGGAAACGGGCATTCGAGTTCCTTTCAGCACCCAGGCCCCGCTCACCTTGCCGGGAATGCTTTCGACAGCATCGCATTGTGACCAGTCCAGATTTGCCATCTTCTTGTCTCCCGCCTCAAGGGTACGCCAAAACCTGCTGAGTTCGATAGCCTTACTCCGCCGTCAACTCCTGTCCCTTTGCCTCGCGCCCCAGCAGCGCCAACCCCGACAAAACCAGCGCCACCAACACCACCGTTATCGCCAGCACCGCGGGATAACTTCCCCAGCGCTCGACAGCCAGCGCCTGAGCCTTGCCGTTCCACGAGGTAATCAGCCCGCCCAACTGGTAAGCAAGTCCCGGCGCCGTGGCTCGAACCGGAGCCGGAGAAAGTTCGGTCAAGTATGCCGGCACCACTCCCCATGCGCCCTGCACCATAAACTGCATCAGCACCGCGCCCGCACCCAGCGTGACCGCCGAGTGCCCGTAGGCGTAGAGCGGAATCACCGGAATAGCCAGCAGCGCCGCGGTCACAATGGCCCGCTTGCGTCCCCACCTTTCCGAGAGCGCTCCAAACACAATGCCGCCGCCGATGGAGCCGATCCCGTACAGTACGCCGATCAGGCCCACTGTAGCCGGCGAAAGCTTCGTCAACAGAAACGTCGGATACAAGTCCTGTGTACCGTGCGAGAAGCTCATGAAGGCCGACATCAGCAGGATGAGAAACAGAAACGTAGGCAGAAAAGCTATCAGACTTGCCGGCGTTCCTGCCTCGGCCAGCCCGCCCGCGCCCGCTGCCCGCGCCTTTCGCTGCTTTTTGCCCTCAAGCCACACCGGCGACTCACCCACCCTCGCCTGCACATAGAACACCAGCAAGGCCGGAGCCGCGCCCAGCATGAACAGACCCCGCCAGCCGATTCCCGGGCAGTGCAACCCGGCCAGTGAAAATCCATTGAAGAAAAGCGCAAACGCTCCCGAGGCCAGAATCGACCCCGCTGCGTATCCCTCCTGCAAGATGCCTGAAAATGTACCGCGGCCCTCTTTCGGCAGCGTCTCAAAGGCAAGCGCCGCGCCCACGCCCCACTCACCCCCCATGGCCAGCCCGAACAGTGCGCGCAACGCCAGCAGCGCATTCAGCGACGGAGCAAAGGCGCAGGCCAGCTCAATCACTGAGAAGCTGAGAATATTCATCATCAGCACCGGACGGCGGCCGTAGCGATCAGCAAGCATTCCGAACAGAATTGCGCCTACCGGCCTGAAAGCCTGCGTCAGAACAACCCCACCCACCACCGCCGAAGTCTGCGCATGAAACTCCCCGGCGATCGCCTTGATGCAGAAGACGAGCAGGAAAAAATCCAGCGAATCCATCGTCCAGCCCAGGAAAGCGGCCACGAATGTATGCCGCTGCGCCGGGGTAAGTTTGCGAAACGTCTCGATCACAGACATAGCCGGGAGCATATCAGAACAAACACTACTGACAACACGCTGTCAGCAGCACCCTGTCATCCTCGCATCATGAACAAACCCATTAGCTGGTTCGAAATCCCTGCGCTTGACCTCAATCGTGCAAGCGCGTTCTACGAGCAGATCTTCGCAGTCACCCTCAACCGCGGCGACATGGGCCCCGCCTCGCTCGCCGTGTTTCCCTACGATCGCGATCACTCCACCGGCGGATGCCTCATGACTGGCCCCGGATTGAAGCCTTCCGCCGAGGGCGCCATCGTCTACCTCAACGCCGACCCGTCGCTCGATGCCGTGCTCGATCGCATCGCAGCCGCAGGCGGCTCCATCGCCTTTCCCCGCACTGAGCTTCCACCGGGCATGGGCGCGTTCGCCCACATCCTCGACACCGAGGGCAACCGCGTCGGCCTGCACTCCTACGCCTGATGCCCGCGCCGATCGGCTCCCGGCTGCTATCGTTTCTCCATGCGCCGCGCCGACCGGCTCTTCCAGATCGTGCAACATCTGCGGGCCCGGCGGCTCACCACTGCCGCCGAGCTCGCCGATCTGCTCTCCGTATCCGAACGCACCATCTATCGCGACATCCGCGACCTATCGCTGTCCTCGATCCCCATTCAGGGTGAGGCCGGCGTTGGCTACAGGCTTGACCGCTCCTTCGAACTGACGGCCCTCATGTTCACTCCAGATGAAGTCGAGGCGGTTGTCGTTGGCCTTCGCATGGCGCAAGCCTTTGCGGGCAGCCGGCTCAGCGACGCGTCCGTCACGGCTCTCGACAAGGTCATCCTGGCCCTGCCCAAGAGCCGCCGCGCCGAAGTCGAGCGTTCGCAAATCTACGTCCCCCCGGTGAGCAAGCATCGGGAAGTCGACCCCATGCGGGAGACGCTGAACGCCGCCATCAACGACCACGCTGTTCTCTGCATCACCTACGCCGACGACGATAAGAAGCAGACCAAACGCAACGTCCGGCCGCTCGCGCTCCACTTCTGGGGCTCGGTCTGGACGCTGGCCGCGTGGTGCGAGCTGCGCGTGGATTTTCGGAATTTTCGCCTGGACCGCATTCGAGCCTGCCAGCGCACCGGAGCCACATTTTCCGATGAACCCGGCAAAACGCTCGCCGATTTTCTCCGCGCTGCCGGCGTCCGCTAACGTCCCCATGCAAAGAATTCAAAAATAATTGTTGCAACGAATACATTTCCACCGGCATCCTATCTGCATCACAAGATTCAGCGCGGAACGCGGCCTTGTTGGCATCTTCCGAGCAAACAATTCGGCGAGAGCGGCTACTCTCCTTCCCAAACCCAAAGCGGCCCAACGGCCCGGCACTGAAAGGATTCTCCACCATGAAGCGTTTGGCAATTGTCACTGGTATTCTGGCGCTCGCGGCTCCCATGGCCATGGCGCAATACTCCACCTGGAACGCTGACCCCAACCACAGCTCGGTCGAGTTCGTCGTCAGGCACGCAGGTGTCTCCAACGTGCACGGCCACTTTGGCGGCGTGGCCGCCTCGCTGGTTTACAACGAGGCCGACGTCACCAAGTCCACCGTAACGGCCACGGTCGACGTCACCACTGTGGACACCGGTACACCGCCGCGCGACACCCATCTCAAGACCGACGCGTTTTTCGATATCGCCAAGTTCCCCTCCGCCACCTTCACCAGCACCAGCGTGGTCAAGAACGGTAACAAGCTAACCATCTCCGGTAACTTCACCCTGCACGGCGTCACCAAGCCTATCGTTCTGGATGTGGACGGCCCCGCAACGCCGATCGAGAATGGCATGGATCACAAGCTGCACTCCGGCTTCACCGCCACCACCACCCTCAGCCGGACCGCCTACGGAATCGGGACCAGCTTCCCCACGGCCATGGTGGGCGACGACATAAAGCTGACCATCGAGTTGGAGATCATCAAGCAGGAAGCCGCCGCCAAATAACCGGCGCGGCCTTGAAGGGCATGGGATGAAGTTCGGGGCTTTGCAGGTTGAGGAAAAACTCATCCGGGCGGTAGGCCGGGGATTTATCCCCGGCATAAAGCCAATCAAATCAGCGTGGGCTTCAGCCCCTGAGGTATGCTTTCGGCAAATTTCACCAGAAAAATCGAGTTTTTCCGCAACCTCTTTGTCCCGTCCCAACCCCATGCCCTTTACACGAATCAGCTCATGCATGGAGGCTCAAATGCAAGTCGACGGAGACTGTCGATGGCAAGTCTGAAACTCGAAATAGTGCAGGAAGCCCCCTTTTCGAGCCCCGAAGAAGAGGCGCTCCTGAATCTGCTCCGCACCTCCGATTCGCTGCAACGCGCCTTCCACTTGAAGACCCGAGACTGGGGCATCACATCCACCCAATACAACGTGCTGAGGATTCTGCGCGGAGCACACCCCAACGGCCTTACCTGTACAGCAATAGGCAGCCGCATGATCACCGCGGAGCCGGACATTACCCGTCTGCTGACGCGGCTCAAGGCGCTCAAGCTCATCCGCCAGCAGCGGGACACCCACGACCGCCGCGTGCTGTGGACGCACATCTCGGCAGCCGGGCTTGATCTGCTGCGCAAAATGGACCCGGTCACCCGGCAGCTCCCAAAGGATCTGCTGGGGCACCTGAACCCTGCTGAGCTGTCTGAGCTGATCCGGTTGCTGGAGCGTGCTCGCGAGCCCGGTTGCCAGCAGCGCGAAGCCGCGAGCTGAGCCGGCCTCGTTTTGTTTGTCGCTTCGGGAAGCAGCGGACAAAGGGAGCAGCAGCCGGAGGGAGCAGGGGCATTTATGCCCCTGAACTCGAGCCCAGCGCGAATGGGCTTTAGCCCCGGGCCTGTCATTTCTTTTCAACAAAGGGAGAAGCAGCCGGAGGGAGCAGCGGACGGAGGGAGCAGCAGCCGGAGGGAGCAGGGGCATTTATGCCCCTGAACTCGAGCCCAG
>Ga0302278_10003420_pt1 | contig 17315 bp, 10 predicted proteins | sample III_Bog_N3_2_FD_194543 | JGI IMG/M metagenome (GOLD analysis project Ga0302278, IMG submission 194543) | Peat permafrost microbial communities from Stordalen Mire near Abisko, Sweden - III_Bog_N3_2 | ecosystem: Environmental > Terrestrial > Soil > Wetlands > Peat | place: Sweden: Abisko...
GTTTCTGCGAACATCTCGCGTCGCTGCTTTTCCCGTGGCTGGCGATATTGTTTTTGCCCGTGATTTTGTTTGCTCCAAAAATTTTCACTTGGCTCACCCTGCCGGCGACGGATGAATTGATCCGCGCGCGCGCGCCGGTGTTTACCTGTGCCGGTTTTGTGGCCGTGTCTGCGGCGTTCTTCGGAGTGTGGTGGCTGCTCACGTCGCGATTGCGCTATTGGTCATTGCGGCAGGACGTGACCGGCGACGCTCTTTGCGTCCAGAAGATGCGCTTCCATTCGGGCTGGGGAATCCTTGCGTTCGCGGCGACAATCACCGGCGCGAGTGTTCTATGGGTTAAATCGCTTCAATACCAGTGGTTCTCCGCGATGTATGGCGTTTACTTTTTCTCGGATTGCACCTGGATCGCGCTCGCGACGGTCTATGTCATCACGGTGATTTTGCAGCGTCAGCGCGTTATCGACGAAGTGCTGCACGACAGCCAGTTTTATTTCCTAGGCGTCTGGTTCTTCGCCTTCACCGTTTTTTCGGCCTACACCGAGTTCGCGCAATACTTCGTCGTTTGGAACGCGAACATGCCCACGGAAACGTTCTATTATCTCATCCGCGAACGCGGCTCGTGGTGGTGGGTGAGCATGATCTTGATCGTCGGCCATTTCTTCGTGCCGTTTTTCCTGCTGCTGCCCGTGAAGGCGAAGAGCAATTTCAAGATCGTCCTGCCCGTCTGCGCACTCGCGTGGCTGATGCACGCGCTCGACCTGAGCTTCAACATCCTGCCCGCCGCGCGCCCGAACGGTTATCCGCTCAGATGGATTCCGTTGCAACTCGGCTGCCTCGCGTTCATGGGCGGATTCCTGGCATGGGTGTTCCTGAAAAAATTTGCCAGCCATCCGCCGTATCCGCAGCGCGACCCGCGCGTGCTCGAAGCCATGGGCATCGGCCTTGAGTCGGAGGAATATCCCGACACGCTGCCGGCCAACGGAGGTGACCGATGAATCAAAAGACTTACACCAGCGCCTCGGGCGCGGCAATCGCCTTCATCGTGGGGAGCGTGATTTTCGCAGTGCTCGTTGTCGCGGTAAAGCTATTGGTGAATGTCCCGGCGATTGATGCGGATAGCGCCGCCGTGCGGACAAAAGCACTTGCTGAAATCCGCGCGACCGAAGCCAAGTCGCTCAATAATGCGGGCTGGGTGGATGAATCCCGGGGCATCGTGCGTATTCCGATTGCGACCGCCATCCAGATTGCCGCGCAGGAATGGCAGAATCCCGCAGCTGCCCGCGCAGATTTGATTGCGCGCGAAGAAAAGGCCAGCGCGCCCGCGCCGGTGGTTGCGCCGAAACCGAATCCATTTGAATGAACGACCTTTCACAGCAAAAAATTGACGCTTCCTGCCGTGTGCCGCTGCTCGCGCTCTTTGGCGGCGCGGCGCTGTGGCTCGTCGTCGGTTTGGCATTGTCAATCATCGCTTCGCTGACGTTTCACGCCCCGCAAATGTTCGCGTGCTGCTCGCTGCTGACTTACGGTCACGCCCAGGCCGCCGCGAACGACGCGATCCTCTACGGTTTCTGCATCCCCGCCGCGCTCGGCGTGATGCTCTGGATTTTTGCCCGCTTGAGCCAGGCTGAACTCGTCCTGCCGCTCGTGCCGGTTGTCGCGGCACACATCTGGCATGTCGGCGTGCTCGTCGGCATCGTCGCCATTTTGATCGGCGACAGCACCGGTTTCGCGTGGCTTGAATTCCCGCGCAGCAGCTCCGTTTTGCTGTTCGCCGCATTTCTGCTGATCGCCGTTTCCGCCGTCGCCACTTTTGGCCAGCGCAAGGAACGTGAATTATATCCGTCCCACTGGTTTTTGCTCGCCGCGCTGCTTTGGTTTCCGTGGATTTATTCGACGGCAAATCTTCTGATCGCATCGGGTCATCCGGTTCGAGGCGTGACGCAGGCCGTCATCGGCTGGTGGTTCGCAGATAATCTGGTTTTCGTCTGGCTTGCGCTGGTCGGACTCGGAGTTGCGTTTTATTTCCTGCCGAAACTCGCCGGAAAGCCGCTGCAAAGCAATCATTTCGCGCTGTTCGCCTTCTGGACCCTGATCTTGTTCGGAACGTGGTGCGGCATCCCGCAGGGCGCGCCCGTGCCGGCCTGGTTGCCGGCGTTGAGCACCGTCGCTTCATCGCTTTTGATCGTCCCGCTCATCGCCATCGCGGTAATTGTTGTCAAGACCGTGTGCGGTGCAGATGTCCATTGCAAAGGCGGGCCGTTCTGCTACATCAAATTTGGCTCGGCTGCGTTTCTTTTGTCCGGCCTGATGTTGATCGCATCCGCTTGTCCGCATTTCAGCCGCATCGTGCAATTTACCTGGTTTGGCCCGGCACAGGAGCAGCTGCAAATCCTTGGCTTCTTCGCGATCATCATATGCGGCGCGGTTTACGAACTGCTGCCACGCATCATGGACTTTGAATTGCCGTTCCCTAAATTTGTCCGCTTTCAACATTGGTGTTTCATGCTCGGCATCGTTCTTCTGGCCGGATCGCTGGCCATTGGAGGCATCGAACAGGGATTGAAAAATTACGATCTTGCAACGACGCTGCCATTTCTGCGCGCCAGCACGACCGGACTTTTGTTCCTCCTGCTTGGCAGCCTGCTGTTCGCCGCGAACATTTTTGTGATGACGCTCAAATGGAAACTCGCGCTGATCAAGTCGGTGATCGCCGCCGTGACTGCGCCGCTGGAAGTTTCGGAGGTGAAGCCATGAAAAACGGCATTAGTGTTTTCATAGCCGCGTTCATCGCGCTCGGTGCCTCGTGGTGCGGCTTTGTGCTTGCACCGGCGTTGCAGCTTGGCACGGCGAAGCAGACCGCCGTTCTCAATTCCGGAGACACCTATCCGGTTCAACGCACCGGCGACGCGACGCTTGGCTTGCAGGTTTATCGTGCGAACGGCTGCGCGGCCTGTCACACGGAACAAATCCAGCAGACCGGCATTGCGTTTGAAGTTGTGCTGACCGGTGCGGGGAAAAATCCGGACGCCGTGAGCAATCTCATTTCCACCTTGAAATTGACCGGCCTGACAAAAGAAGAAGCGGACTCTGCAAATGACAAAATAACCGCCGTTGGTGGCAAAGTTGAGACGCATTTGATTCCCACGGGTGCGGACATTTCGCGCGGCTGGGGTGTACGCCGCAGCGTCGCGGCGGATTATCTTTACGATTCCCCTGTCCAGCTCGGCAGCTTGCGCGCGGGGCCGGATCTGGCGGATGCCGGCACGCGCCTGAACAATGCAAGCTGGCATTTGCTCCACCTCTACGCGCCGCAGAGCGTCGTGAAAAATTCCGCGATGCCGCCGTTCCGCTTTCTTTTTGAAACCAGGAAAATTGGCGACGCGCCTTCGCCGGACGCCTTGAACCTGCCAAGCGAGTTCGCCCCGCCCGCCGGCTATGAAATCGTGCCTAAGCCGGAGGCGAAACAGCTCGTGGCGTATCTTTTGAGCCTGCACGCCGATGTGCCGCTATATGAAGCGCCTTACACGCCGGTTCAAATTTCAACGAACGCCCCGGCCAAATAAAATGAGCGACGAAACAAAATCATGTCCGACCCCGTCCAACGCCGAGCCCACGGCGACGCGCTCGACCGTGCCTATGTGGGTTTTTTCGCTGACGCTCGTGCTTTTGTTTCTCGGGTTTGTTTATTTCGACCATCACGGCGGCTGGTTTGACGAGCGGGTCTACGGGCCTTACGCATCGGCGGATCAACTGGATTCGTATCAGCCCAAGTCCGGCGCGGCGGCGGCCATCGCCCGCGGCAGGAAAATTTACGAATCGAACTGCGGCACCTGCCATGGCGCGGACGGCCTGGGCAAGCCGAACCAGGCGCCCCCGCTGGCCGGGTCGGAATGGGTCAAGGCCAAGGGCGTCCAACGGCTCACGCACATTCCGCTGATGGGCATTGCCGGTTCCATCACGGTGGAAAGCCAGACTTGGAATCTTCAAATGGCCGCCATGGGCGCTGCCCTGCCGGACGCCGACCTTGCCGCCGTGCTGACTTACATCCGCAGTTCCTGGGGCAACGGAATGGGCGAAGTCACGGCTGATGATGTGAAGGCCGCCCGCGCGGCCATCGGCGCGAATCCGCATCCGATGAGCGGCGATGAGATGATGAAAATGCCGGAATAAGATCGCGGGCTAAATGAAACTGTAGCCGTGTTTTGTTAGTCCGTCTGAAAAGTTCCGCGAGGTTTTGGACTGCGGCAGCCCCCCCTGCCGCTTTCACGTCGCCAGCCCGCGGGGGAAAAACGGCGGCGGGCGCGTGACCGTGCAGTCCTAGCAGGCATCCGAGCACTTCGTGGCAGAGCTTGTTCCGCGTCCGTCCATTGTCCTAAACTCGAACCGTTGCCTGAGCGCTTCGGCCTGCAGCCGTCGTGGTGAACCAAAAAACGTTCGTTGGCAATGGTGGCCGTCTGCAAAGACTGGCGGTCAAGGACCGCCCTACCTAAATGTGTTGCAGCCCGGCGTGAGTCGGCTCAAACTTCTTCCGGCGGAATCTTGAGCGGACACATCCCGCATTACGGGACTGCCACCCAACCGGCATTAAAAACTGCTCAAAGGCTACAGTTTATCCATTTTAAGCAGGTTATGTTAAATTCAGCGTTAAAGCCGGTTCCGACGCCCTTCAAAAAACCCGATTTTTTGACGTTTTTGGTCAAAAATCCATCTCATATTTTCATTTTAGGAGTTCCTGAAAGCGTTTTAGGAATTGTTTTTTTCGTTTTAGGAGTTCCTTTTTTCAGTTTAGGAGCTCCTGAATCCGTTTTAGGAGTCGCTAAAATCATTTCAGCGAAAGCTTTTTCCAATTTAGCAATCGCTGGTTTCGGTTCAGCAATAGTTGTAAAGGGTCTAAAGGGGGTCAATTCATAACATTTGCCCATAAGTGCGGGTTCCTTCGGTTTTCTTCGCAACCTTCGCGCGAAATAGATTACTACCCGTTGTCCGTTGTTCATGCGATGGACGGGAATGTTGCTGAATTGAACTTAATTGCCTTTCTTCCGGTAAATAAACCACCAGAACCAGAGCGTTCCCATCGCCCCGCAGATGGCAGCGCCAACGAAATTGGCCCGCGGGCTGATATACCAGAGCCACGCGCCTAGAAAGGAACCGGTCGTGACCGTGCAATCGCGGATAAGGTAATATGCGCCGTAGGTCCGGGCACGCAATTCCGGCGCGGCCTCGCCAATGATGAGCGCCTTGCGCGCCGGCTCGCCGAATTCTTTCAGCCCGCGCACGACGAACGCCAGCGCCAGCCACGCGAAGTTGTGCGCGAAGAGCAGCGTGACCGGGAACAGCGTGAAGAACACAAACGTGATGAGCACGAAGGGTCGGCGTCCGTATTTATCTGCGAGATGAGCGACGGGAATGTAACAGAGCATGGCCGTGACCATCTCGAACGTGACGAGATAGCCGAACTGCTGCGCCGTGACGCCCCCGGAATCCATCGCCCACAAAATGATGAAGGCATACGGTATGCGTTCGCAGAAGCGGATGAGTATGTCGCTGACGAGAAGTTCCTTCAGCGCGGGCGTGAAGGTCTTGACCACGCCGAGAAATGAAATGGTCGCGGCGGTTGAGTTTTTATTTTGCGCGGCGGCAGCATTGCCGTCGGGCTCGAACATGAACCATTGGAACGCCGCCGTGAGCAGGCTCATCACGATGCAAAGCGCGAGCGCGTAACGCACACCGTCCGTCCAACCGAAACGCGTGAGCAGCCAGCCGCCGATGAGCGGCCCAATCATCATCGGCACGCGCCGGATCATGGATTGCACGCCGACACCCATCGTGTGCCGGTTGCTTTGCAGCGACGTGGCAATGACGCTCAATGTGGCCGGCAGCGACAAGGCACTCCACGCGAGAAACAAGAACGAGCCCAGCAGCAGCGCGAGCCAGCTTTGCCAGACTAAGACCAGAACGTAACCGGAAATGGAAATGGCACTGAACAGCAGCAGAGATTTTCTTTGGCCCCAATGATCGGTCAGCCACCCGCCGGGATAGGCATAGATTGCGCCAAGAAAGGTTTGCAGCGCATCGAACAGCCCGATGATCAAAATGATTTGTGCCGCCGAGAGAACGCCGTGCGCAAGCACCTCGATGTATTTTGGCGCGAAGCCGAGCCAGAGTTTCTCGCCGGTGCCGGCGAGCAAAAGCGCGACGAGTAGCAGCGAAGTGTTCCGCCGCAGCGCGAGAAATTCAGAAATGTTCTTCAAGCTCATCGCAAAAAATCTGGCACGAATTTCACGGCTTGGCACGGATTGAATGGCGCAAAATTGTTAAAATCGGTGCCGGACTATTCCTCGAAACTCCGCGGACGTATCGTGTTTACACCTTCGAACACGTCCATTGCTAATGCAAGAAGGGCAAAAAAATCATTTCTTTATCGCAGATTCTTCATGATTTTTGAAAACATATATTGCGCCCGGATTAAATTTGGGTAAAAAATAAGTGAACGCAGGCTTATCCGCCGACCGATGACTAGGAACCCGACAAACGAAACTAATGACCGGCAAGCGCAAAATCCGATTTCTGCGCCGCTGAAACAGGGACTTTACGATCCGCAGTTTGAGCACGACGCCTGCGGGTTGGGCTTCGTCGTCAACATGAAGGGCAGGAAGTCGCACCAGATGGTGAGCGACGCGCTGAAGATTCTCGTGAACCTCGACCATCGCGGCGCCTGTGGCTGCGAGGCGAACACCGGCGACGGCGCGGGCATCCTCATCCAAGTGCCCCACGATTTCTTCGTGACTGAGGCAGCCCGGCTCGGCTTCCAGCTTCCCGCCGTCGGACAATACGGCGTGGGCCAGGTTTTTCTGCCAAAGAATCCGACCGAACGCGAGGCCATCAAAAACGAACTGGCCAAGATCATTGCCGCCGAAGGCCAGACGCTGCTGGGCTGGCGCGAAGTGCCGGTGAACAATTCCTCACTCGGCAAGACCGCCGTGGAGGCGGAGCCGTTCATGGCGCAGGTGTTTGTCGGCCGCAACGCGGCTCTGAAGGACGAGGCTGCGTTCGAGCGGAAGCTTTATGTCATCCGCAAGGTGGCGGAGCAGACCATCCGTTACGGCAACAAAATTCCCGGCGGCAAATGGTTTTACGTTTCCAGCCTGTCGGCGCGCACGCTCACCTACAAGGGCATGCTGATGTCCGAGCAGGTGGAGAAATATTACGACGATCTGCGCAATCCCGCCGTCGTCACGGCGATCGCGCTCGTCCATTCGCGTTTTTCAACGAACACGTTTCCGAGCTGGGACCGCGCGCATCCGAACCGCTACATCGCGCACAACGGCGAGATCAATACGCTGCGCGGCAATGTCAACTGGATGAAGGCGCGGCAGGCACTGTTCACCAGCCAGCTTTTCGGCGACGACCTGAAGAAGATCATTCCCGTCATCAACACCGACGGCAGCGACTCGGCGCAGTTCGACAACTGCGTGGAGCTGCTCACGCTGGCGGGCCGCGAGCTGCCGCACGCGATGATGATGATGATTCCCGAGCCGTGGGAAAATCACGAGAGCATGGACGCCGAGCGGCGCGCGTTCTACGAATTTCATTCCTGCCTGATGGAGCCGTGGGACGGACCGGCCTCGATGGCGTTCACGGACGGAAAGTTCATCGGCGCGTGCCTAGACCGCAACGGCCTGCGGCCGTCGCGTTATTACGTCACGAAAGATGACGTGGTGATCATGGCGTCGGAGGCGGGCGTGCTGCCGGTGGAACCGGAACGCATCGCGGTCAAGGGCCGGTTGCAGCCGGGCAAAATGTTTTTGGTGGATCTCGAACAGGGCCGCATCATCGCGGACGAGGAGCTGAAGAAAAAATATGCCTCCGCGCTGCCATATCAAAAATGGCTCGACGAAAATCACGTCCTGCTGAAAAACCTGCCGGAGCCGCCGGTCCTCCACGAAGAGGATCACATGACGGTACTGCAACGGCAGCAGGCGTTCGGCTATACGTTTGAAGATTTGCGGTTCATCGTCGGCCCGATGTCGCGCGACGGCATGCAGCCGCTCGGCTCGATGGGCACGGACACGCCTCTGGCGGTGCTCTCGAACAAACCGCAGTTGCTATACAATTATTTTAAGCAGCTCTTCGCGCAGGTGACGAATCCGCCGATCGACCCGATTCGCGAGGAAATTATCACCTCGACGGAAATCATGGTCGGTGGCGAAGGCAACATGCTGGAACCGACGCCGGAAAGCAGCCGTCTCGTGAAGATGCATTATCCCATCCTCACGAACGAGGAACTGGAGAAGCTGCGCCACATCCAGCGGCCCGGTTTCAAAACAGTCACGCTGCCAATTTTGTTTAAGGTTGCCGACGGCCCAAAAGCTCTGGCGGCGGCGCTGGAGAATGTTTTTGCGGCGGCCGACCAGGCGGTTGTTGACGGGGCGAACATCGTCGTCCTTTCCGACCGCGGCGTCAGCGCGGCGCTCGCGCCGATTCCCGCATTGCTGGCGGTTTCCGGCGTGCATCACCATCTCATCCGCAGCGGCACACGAACGAAGATCGGTCTGATTCTCGAATCCGGCGAGCCACGCGAGGTGCATCATTTCTCCCTGCTCATCGGTTACGGCTGCACGGCCATCAATCCGTATCTCGCGTTCGAGACCATCGCGGATTTGATGCGCGAGAAACTTTTGGCCGAGACCGACCACAAGCTGGCTGTCAAAAAATACATCAAGGCCGCCATCAAGGGCGTCGTCAAGACGATGGCCAAGATGGGCATCTCGACAATTCAGAGCTATCACGGCGCGCAGATTTTTGAAGCCATCGGCCTCAACAGCGACGTGGTGGACAAGTATTTCACCTGGACGCCGTCGCGCATCCAGGGTGTCGGCCTCGAAGTCGTTGCCGAGGAAGCGCTGGCGCGGCACACCCGCGCGTTTCCGCGCGAGGAGGTCAACACGGAACTCGACGCCGGCGGCCAGTATCAATGGCGTGACGGCGGCGAACATCATTTGTTCAATCCGCAGACTATTCACAAACTGCAAACGGCCTGCCGGCTCGGCAGCGAAAAAATTTACCGCGAATACGCCGAGTTGGTTAACAACCAGGCGAAGAACCTTTGCACGTTGCGCGGGCTGCTGGATTTCAAGTATGCCGAGAAGCCGCTGCCGATTGAAGAAGTGGAGTCGGTCGAGGAAATCGTCAAGCGCTTCAAGACCGGTGCGATGAGCTATGGCTCGATTTCGCAGGAGGCACACGAAACCCTTGCCATCGCGATGAACCGGCTGGGCGGACGCAGCAACACCGGCGAAGGTGGCGAAGACCCGTTGCGCTACGTGTGGACCAACGAAAGGGGCGACTCGAAAAATTCCGCCATCAAGCAGGTCGCCAGCGGACGTTTCGGCGTCACGAGCCATTATCTCGTAAACGCGAAGGAAATTCAGATCAAGATGGCGCAAGGTGCCAAGCCTGGCGAAGGCGGCGAACTGCCCGGCAAGAAAGTTTATCCGCCCATCGCCAAGGTGCGCGGTACCACGGCGGGTGTAGGCCTGATTTCGCCGCCGCCGCACCATGACATTTATTCCATCGAGGATTTGGCGGAGCTGATCCACGACTTGAAAAATTCGAACCGCAACGCCCGGATCAGCGTGAAGCTCGTCGCCGAAGTCGGCGTCGGCACGATTGCGGCGGGCGTCGCCAAGGCGCACGCGGACGTGGTTTTGATTTCCGGCCACGACGGCGGCACCGGCGCATCGCCGCTCTCGTCCATCAAGCATGCCGGCGGTCCGTGGGAACTCGGCGTGGCCGAGGCGCACCAGACGCTCGTGCTGAATAATCTTCGCAGCCGCATTTATGTCGAGGCGGACGGCCAGATGAAAACCGGCCGCGACGTGGCGATTGCCGCGCTGCTTGGCGCGGAAGAATTTGGGTTTGCCACCGCGCCGCTCGTCGTGATGGGCTGCATCATGATGCGCGTCTGCCATCTGAACACCTGCCCCGTCGGCGTCGCCACGCAGGACCCGCGACTGCGCAAGCGCTTCACCGGCGAGCCGGAACACGTCGTGAATTTCATGCGTTTCATCGCTAGAGAAATGCGCGAGATCATGGCCAAGCTCGGTTTCCGCAAGCTGGAAGACATGGTTGGGCGCACCGACAAATTATTTCCGTGGAAAGCGATTGAGCATTGGAAGGCCAACGGCCTCGACCTCACGCCGATTTTGCACCAGCCGGAAATGGGCGCGGACGTCGGACGTTTCCGCCAGCAGGATCAGGATCACGGCTTGGAAAAATCCTTGGACGTGACCAAGTTGCTCGACATTTGTAAACCGGCTATTGAGCGCGGCGAAAAAATCCGCGCCGAACTGGCGATTATCAACGTGAACCGCGTGGTCGGCACGATTGTTGGCAGCGAAATCACGAAGAAACACGGACCGGCGGGACTGCCTGAAGATACAGTGCTTTTGAAATTCAACGGCAGCGCCGGCCAGAGCTTTGGCGCGTTCATGCCGCGCGGCATGACGCACGAGTTGGAAGGCGATGCGAATGATTATTTCGGCAAAGGCTTGAGCGGCGGAAAGCTGATCGTCTATCCACCGAAAGGTTCAACCTTTGTGCCGGAGGAAAACATCATCATCGGCAACGTGGCACTTTACGGCGCGACGGCAGGCGAGGTTTTTGTGCGCGGCATGGCGGGCGAACGCTTTGCCGTCCGCAACTCCGGCGTCAACGCGGTCGTGGAGGCCATCGGCGACCACGGCTGCGAATACATGACCGGCGGGCGTGTCGTGATTCTTGGAAAGACCGGTCGTAATTTTGCCGCCGGCATGAGCGGTGGGGTCGCCTACATTCTTGACGAAGCGGGCGATTTCGCCACGCGCTGCAACATGGAACTGGTTGGACTCGAAAAACTCGTGGACGCGGATGAGATCGAACTGGTCTGGAAATTAATCCAGCGTCATCAGGCTTACACCAAGAGCGAACGCGCTGCGAAAATTCTCGCCGACTGGAACAGCTATGTGCCGAAATTCGTCAAGGTCATGCCGCAGGATTACAAGCGCGTGCTGATGTCGCTCAAAAAAGTGCAGTCTCAAGGCTTGAGCGGCGACGACGCCATCATGGCCGCGTTCGAGGAAAATGTGAAGGGCGGCCATTAAAAAAATTTAATCATTAAAAACCCAAACTAAAAACAGATGGGCAAGCCAACAGGATTTTTAGAGTTTCAACGTGAAGTGCCGAAGGATCGCTCGCCGCTCGGGCGGGTTGCCGACTGGCAGGAATTTCACATCCACATGCCCGAAGCCGACCTGAAGAAGCAGGGCGCACGCTGCATGGACTGCGGCATTCCGTTCTGCCATACCGGCCAGCTTGTCAGCGGCATGGCCAGCGGCTGCCCGATTCACAACTTGATTCCCGAATGGAACGACCTGGTTTATCGCGGGCTATGGAAGGAAGCTCTCGACCGGCTGCACAAGACGAATAATTTTCCGGAGTTCACCGGCCGTGTCTGTCCCGCGCCCTGCGAAGGCTCGTGTGTTTTGGGCATCAATGATCCGCCGGTCACGATCAAAAACATCGAAGTCAGCATTATTGACCACGGCTGGGAAAACGGCTGGGTTGTTCCTGAAATTCCAAAGAAACGGACAGGGAAGACGGTTGCCGTCATCGGCTCAGGTCCGGCGGGAATCTCCGCTGCGGCGCAACTGAACAAGGCCGGCCATCTTGTCACCGTGTTTGAACGCGCCGACCGCCCCGGCGGTTTGCTCATGTATGGCATTCCCAACATGAAACTCGACAAGACGGAAGTCGTGTTGCGCCGTCTCGCGTTGCTCGAAAAAGAAGGCGTGCAGTTTGTATGTAACACCGAAGTTGGAAAAAATTATCCGGCGGAGAAATTATTGAAGGAATTTGACGCCGTCATTTTGGCGACCGGCGCGACCAAGCCGCGTGACCTGCCGATTCCCGGACGCGAACTTAAAGGCATCTATTTCGCGATGGATTTTCTCACCGCGAACACCAAAAGCATTTTGGATCAACACAAAAACGGCAGCTTCATTGACGCCGCCGGCAAGGATGTCGTCGTTATCGGCGGTGGTGATACCGGCACGGACTGCGTCGGCACGTCCATCCGGCACGGCTGCAAATCGCTCGTGCAAGTGGAAATTTTGCCCAAGCCGCCACTGGATCGCTCCAAGGATAATCCGTGGCCGGAGTGGCCGAAGACTTACAAGCTGGATTACGGCCAGGAGGAAGCCGCTGCGAAATTTGGCGCCGACCCACGTGTATATCTCACGACGGCGACAAAATTTGAAGACGACGCGCATGGCCAGGTTAAAGCGGTTCATCTCGTGCAAATCGAATGGACGAAGAATGACAAGGGCCAGTTCATTCCCAGGAACATTCCCGGCACGGAAAAGGTTTTGCCCGCGCAGCTCGTGCTGCTCGCCATGGGTTTCCTCGGACCGGAACAGCCGTTGCTCGAATCACTCGGCATCGAACGCGATCCGCGCAGCAATGCCAAGGCGGAGTTCGAGAAATACACCACGAATCTCAAGGGCGTTTTCGCCGCCGGTGATTGCCGGCGCGGCCAGAGCCTCGTGGTTTGGGCGTTCAACGAAGGCCGCGGTGCGGCGCGCGAGTGCGACCGGTATCTGATGGGCGCGACGGATTTGCCGTAAGTTTTACTCCGCAGGAATCTTTTCAAAAGTCATCGCTGCCTTTTCGGCATCGCAAAGATGGATTTCACATCCACCGGCGGCGTAGACATCAGAAAATGGATGGCGATGATTTCCAGGTTCGTGACGAGCGCCGCGATGGTGAGCGCGATGATCGCCCAGCTTCCGGCGTTGAAGACGAGCAGGGTGGCGAGCGTGGCGAGCAGGCAAAGGCCGTAGAATTTTGCCAGATACGAATGCGTGGCCGGATATTTTCCAAAGCGCACATAGCTGACTAGGATGACCGTCGCCTCGGAAACAAGGATGAGCGCGATCAAAATCCAGTTTTGCGCAAGCACGGGTTTGCACAGCCGCCACGCTACGACGAGGATGAACAGGTAATAAATCACGTCCGTGATGCTGTCGTAGCGGCGGAGCGCGGGCGTTGCCACTCCGAATCGCCGCGCGAGGATGCCGTCATAAATATCCGAAAGCGTGGCGGCGACGAGGATGGGCAGATAAATCCAGCGTGGAACATTTGTCAGCGCGCAAGCCAGGGCGGTTGGGCCAAGCAGCAGCCGCAAGGTTGTGAGCGCGAATGGAAGGTGGCTTTTCATCATTGTTTGCGAATCACCATGAAATTCTAAACTTCTTTCATCCGCGCGGAAAGTTTAAGACTTGAGTGAAGGAAATGTTCTGTAGACGCTGTGGCCCGGAGGAGTTGTTCAATGCTTGGTACTCTTTATTGTGCTGCCAACAGAATTCTAATCTGATGTTGCACAATAGACGCATTGTGATATTCATTCTCAAATTATGAATGCAAAGGCTGCGCAAAGGAACAGCAACCATTCAAATGCTGTAATCAGCCTATAAATATAAGGTTTTCGGGCGATTGGCGCAGCGGTAGCGCAGCTCCTTTACACGGAGAAGGTCGTGGGTTCGAATCCCTCATCGCCCACCAGCCTTTGCTTGAGCGCAGCGAGAATCGAAGGCTGCCGCGCCGAAGTGATAGGCGGGCGACGACAACTGTGTTTCGAGCTTCGGCTCGGCAAGCCAGCCTCTAAATTTCCTCCAAAGTCCCGTCGTGACGCAGCTTCATTCTTCGCCCGCGCCATTCGACGGTGTTGCCAATAAATGCGCCAAGCCAAATCGCCATCTGCAGCAAATCCTTGACCGGCACCAGCCAGAACGGGGAAATCAATCTGCCATCCGGTGTGAAACGGCGTTGCAGTTTTTGCGCGAGAACGATCCGCAAAACTAAAAAGACGAGTGCCGTCATCGGCGCCCAAAAAGTTGTCGCCGCCGCGATTGAAATTACGGCCCAGAGCATGGGCCAGAGCGTGGCGTTTGAGAGGATGCTGAAAAAATAGGGCAGCGGCTGGCAGGCGCGAATGGTCCGCGCCCAACGGAGCTGGTGTTTCCAGACGTCGTGCCAGTCCATCGGCGCGTCCCAGCATTCCACGACAACAGTGCAGAGCGCGATGCCGTGGTTGTTTTTGAAAATGCGGTGGCCCAACTGGTAATCGTCCGCGAGACAGTCCACCAGCGACTTGAAGCCGCCGATTTCCGCAAGCGCATTGTGCCGAATCAAAATCGCCGCACCGAGCGCGAAGTCGAGAGGCTTCAGGCTCAGCGATTGTAAAACCATGCTCCAGAAATCGGCGTTGATGGCGACGGCCTCCCATTTCATCGCCAAGGTCGTCGGATTTGCGAGGCGGTAAAAGCAGTTGACTAGGGCGGTCTTTGGATCGCGCAGCGGTGCGACGAAATTGGCGAGAAAATCCGTCGGCACGCGGACATCGGCGTCGCAAATCAAAATCAGATCATGCCGGGCGTGCGGTTCAAGCTGGGCGAGCTTGGAAACCTTGGCGTTTGCGCCGAGCGGTTCGCTGCAGATCACGAGTTGCGCGTCGCGGCCGGGATTTTTACGGATCAGTTCACGGACGATTGGGCAAACAGGGTCGTTTGCGTCGGCAACGCCGAAGAGGATTTGCGTCTGGCCGGGATAATTTTGATTGAGCCAGCTTTGGAGCGATTCGGCGGTGGTGGCGTCGCAGCCCTTGAGCGGTTTGAGGATGGAAATGGCGGGTGTAAAATCCATCGCGGTGATGCGCTTGTGCAGCGGGAATCTTCGCGAGGCGAGAAACTGCCAGAGCGCGAGCGCAAAACTCAAGACCGCGAACGCGGCCAAAATTAGATTAAGAAAAATCACCGCCGGAATGAGAAACCAAAATCAGGCCTGAACGCCAGAGTTTTTGTCTTCAGGATGTTCATCGAGAACGAGGACTCCATAGGGCGGCAGATCATAATTGCCGGAGAAGTTGTTGCCGGTGAGGAAATCGTGCATGGGTTTGTAAAACTGGATTCGCACGGGCGAGTTCTGGTGGTTGAGCAGGAAATAAACGCGGGTGCCATCCTTTTCCCTCATGCTCACCTCGACATTTTCAGGAACCTTGAGCAGCGGATGGAGCGCGCATGTCTGTCGCAGCCAGCCGGCGAGGTCGTTGTAAAAATGCTGGTGGCTCATTGTGCCGATGTAAATGGCTTTGCCGAGGCCGAATGTGTTCATGGTCATTGCGGGGCGTCCGGCGTAAAAATCCTTCGCGTAGTTCGCCAGGATCTGGCAGCCCTTCGGCTCGATGATGTCGCACCAGAGCTTTGCCGGATGCAGATGGCTCGTCGGGAACGCGCCCTTGAACGTGAGATGATTTTCCTCGCCGGGCGGCAGCGGGTCAAATTCCAGGACTTCGAGGCCGAACAGGTCGGTCAATTCGTTCGGGCAGCCGGTGTCGGGCGCGATATGGTGTTCGTTGACGAGGCCGGTGTTGAATGTGCCGACCAGCGTGCCGCCGTTCTGGACGTAAAGTTTCAGGCGGTCGGCCTCGGCGGACGACAGCACGTGAAGTGACGGCGCGAAAACTATTTTATATTTAGACAAATCTTCCGAAGGCTTTGCGAAATCCACGGGGATGTTGCGGTCATGCAGCGAATTGTAGATGAGCTGGATGTGCTCGCGCAGGCTGAAGAATTTGTTCGGCTGGTTTGGTTGCTGCAGCGCCCAGTCGTTTTCGTGGCTGTATAGGATGCAGACTTCGGCGACGATTTTCGTGTCCCTGATGATTGGCGCGAGCAGTTTCAATTCCTCGCCGAACTGGCAGATTTCCCTGAAGACGCGGCTGCTGCCCTGGAGATGATGTGGCAGGACGGCACCGTAAAATTTCTCGCAGCCGATGCGCGGCTGGCGCCAGCGGAAAAACAGGATGCCGCTCGCGCCGCGTGAGACAAGCTGGTAGGCAAACAGCCGGATGAGCCCGGGACGCACGAGCGAATTCGCGTCCTGCCAGTTCACCTGCCCGACTTTCTGCTCCATCGCCCAGAAACCGGCGTCGCTGTCGGGCGTTTTGACATTCGATTTTTTTAGCGAGCGCAGCATGTCAATGTCGCAGGCCAGTTCGGAGGTTTTCGCCTTCACGACGGCGTTGCTTTCAATGGAGACAAAATCCACTGCGTCGGCCATGTCGTAGTGGTCGTATTTGCGGAGGAACGCACGCATCGTGACAGTCACGGGATGCTTCGGGCTGTGCTTGCCCAAAAGGTCCGCCTGCATCTTGACGAATTGCACCATCGTGTCGCTGCTGAAACGGTTCCAGTCCAGAAGTAGCGCCGGATTGTGCGGGGCGGGCGAGCGCATGGGCATCGGCACCTGGTTCCAGGACGAAACGGTCTGTCCCCAGAAGCGCAGTCCGAGAAGGTCGTTGAGCGTCTCTATCTTTTCATATTTGGCTTCCAGCCACATCTGCCATTCCTTGCGCGTGGCGTCGTTGAAGGAAAATTCCGAATCGTTTGCTCCCATGCCGTTGTCTATCTGCCAGGCGATGAGCTGCGGATGATCGCCCAGCGCCTCGGCCATGGCGATGACGATGCGTTTGGAATAATCCCAGTAAATATCGCTCGAAAGGCAGATGGCGCGGCGGGTGCCCTCGTGTTTGACGATGCCTTTGTCGTCGAGCGGCAGGATTTCAGGATGCTTTTTTGCCAACCAGACCGGCGGCGCGGCGGTGGGCGTGCCCAGAATCACCTTGATATCGTGACGCGCCATGATGTCCATGACGCGGCGCAACCAGAGAAAATCGTGCTTGCCCTCCTCAGGTTCGCAGATGCCCCATGAAAATTCACCGATGCGGACAACGTTGATGCCCGCTTTTGCCATCAGCTCGGCGTCCTGCTCCCAGACAGCCTCGGGATTTTCGGCTGTGCCGCCGTAGGGAAAGACCCAGTGCTCGGGATAATAATCAACGCCAAAATACATAACCTTTAACTCTCGGGTTTCAACCTGACTCTAGAATCAAACCGCCGCGCTTGCAAATCAAATTCGCAGGGTAAGCAAAAAAACAGCAGGAATGATTTTTTTCCGGCTGTTTTTTGTGGCATTCAATAAATCGTTTCACTGTATAGCCCCGCCAAAAAAACAATGCAGGCGGCGGCAATGAAGAATCCGTTGGTTGCCCGCCGCCTGTTCAACCGGAAACAGTCCGGGCAAATCCCCGTCTATGAAATCGAGGTAGGGATGCCGCAGCGCTGTGGCGTCTCTACCAATTTAACTTCCGTCAAATACATAATCCCAAATTTTTTTTGTTTGTCCCTCCCTCACCCTGGCCCCCTTGTATCTGAATTTCA
>Ga0302278_10003421_pt1 | contig 17314 bp, 13 predicted proteins | sample III_Bog_N3_2_FD_194543 | JGI IMG/M metagenome (GOLD analysis project Ga0302278, IMG submission 194543) | Peat permafrost microbial communities from Stordalen Mire near Abisko, Sweden - III_Bog_N3_2 | ecosystem: Environmental > Terrestrial > Soil > Wetlands > Peat | place: Sweden: Abisko...
CATGCCCAAGGTTGCGGAGGACTTTGTCCACCGCGTAGGCCGCACCGGCCGCGCCTCGGCGCACGGCGTAGCTTCCACCTTTGCGGGACCGAGCGAGCGCGGCGACCTGCGCAAGATCGAGCGCACGCTGTCCATCTCGATGAAGCGCTTCCGCGTCCGCTCTTCCGAGATGACCGCGGCCTAACCACCTGCGGTGAGGTCCGCCGCGGCGGACTCGCTCTTGGCTCGCAGGAGAGCGGTGCTTTTCACCCGGCACTCAATCCAATGCCCCATCTTCGACCCCCTGCAACAGGTCGAGGGTGGGGCATTCTTTCTTTAGCCGCTCTCGCTTATGATGCTGCTTCAGCGCTGGCTTGCGGCTCGACCACTCTTCCGCTGAATCGTCCTGTCGCGTAGAGATACCAGAGCAGCCACGCGGGCGTGGTCCACAGAAACCACGGTGTCGTGATCTTGGGACCGAAGAAAAACTCGGAAAGCGCAGCCGCGGAAATCACCGCGATGGGCCAGAGCGAGCGATGCGCGGCGAGCGCGCAATAGACCCCGGCCAGGACCGCAGGCAGTAGCATGGACTCGTCCGTGAGCCATCCGAAGGGTGTGCACATAGCGCCGACCAGCAGCAGGACGAGACCGTGATCGAGCCAGCTCCAGCGCGCGCGCCGCGTCCAGAAGTACCACGCAGCCCACACGCACGCAGCAGCCTCGGGAACAAATTGCAGCCACACCAGCGGCCGGTCGACGAGGATGCGGAGGTAGACGCTCAGCGTGGGCACCGCTTCATCGAGCGCGCCGCCGGCATGCATCATGAACGAGTATTGCGCCCAGGCATGCGGGTCGAGCGCATACGAGAGCGCGCAGCTTGCAGCGAGCGCTGTGGCGAGGCCGGCAAGGATGCGCCAGGAGTTTGTCGCGACAGACCACAAGACCAGCGCTACGCCAAAGGGAAAGAACAGGTGCGGCTTGAGCGAACAGAGCAGCAGCGCCGCGCCGGCAAGGAAAGGCCGCGTGCGATGAAAGTAGAGAAAGAAAATGACGCCGAGGAGCAGAAAAACGCCGAATTGCCCAGCCTGAAAGCAGGCCTGCACAGGCGCAAACGCGTAGCCCAGCAGATGCAGACGCGAATCGGGTCGGCCGCGCATGATCCAGATGAGCAGGATGGCCACGGACACGCCGGCCATGAGCAGCAGCAGCCAGAGAATGAGAGCGGTTTTGGGGCTGACCAGGCCCAGCGGCAGCGCCACAAAAAATGCCACCGGCGGATTGCGCATCATCAGCAGCGGCTCGGCGGGGTCGCGGCCGGCGGCCAGTTCCAGGTTGCGCACGGCCTGAAAATCGTAAGGGTTGTTGCCGTGCACAAGCTGCTGGCCCGCGGCCCAGTAGGAGATGAAGTCGCGCCCGGCCGCGTTCTTATTGCTCAGGCCGATGCTGTAAATGAGAATGACGGCGCACACGCCTGCGACCACGATGGCGGCAGCGGCAAGTTTGCGCAAGGGACTCTGCAACGGCGGCTCTATCTCTCGATTCAAACTGGCTCTCCGCTCAAGCTGGACACACGCGGCTGCTCCCACTCTAGCCGAGCAGCGACGCGATTTCCAAGATGAAGGCGCACGCGGCAGCGCAAAAGTTGCCATGAGCAGCAACAGCGCCGCGACGCTGGCCAGCGGTTAATACGCCGCGATGCCGGTGAGATGCTGGCCGAGGATCAGCGCATGAATATCGTGCGTACCCTCGTAGGTCTTCACGCTTTCCAGATTCATCATGTGGCGCATGATCGGGTAGTCGTCCGTGATGCCGTTCGCGCCGAGAATATCGCGGGCCATGCGCGCGGTTTCCAGAGCCATCCACACATTGTTCCGCTTGGCCATGGAGATATGCTGATGGCCGACTTTGCCTGCGTCCTTGAGCCGTCCCACGTGCAGGCTGAGCAGTTGCGCCTTCGAGATTTCGCTCGCCATCCATACCAGCTTCTCCTGGATGAGCTGATGGCCGGCGATCGCCATGCCGTGGAATTGCTTGCGTGCCTTGGCGTATTGCAGCGCCGTGTCGTAGCACGCCATGGCTGCGCCGATGGCGCCCCAGCCAATGCCATAGCGCGCCTGGTTGAGACACATGAGTGGGCTCTTCAGTCCGCCCGTGCCGGGCAACAGATTCGTCGCCGGCACATGCACGTCTTGCAACGACAACCCACTGGTGACCGACGCGCGCAGGCTCCACTTGCCGTGCACGTCCAAGGCGCGAAAGCCGGGGCGGTCCGTCTCCACCAGAAAGCCGCGAACTTTGTTGTCTTCGTCTTCAACCTTCGCCCAGATCACGGCCACGTCGGCAATGGAGCCGGAGGTGATCCACATTTTTTCGCCGGTGATGGAGTAGCCGTCGCCGGACTTGCGCGCGGTGGTGGTCATGCCTCCCGGATTCGACCCGAACCCGGGCTCGGTCAGTCCGAAGCAGCCCAGCTTTTCTCCGCGCGCCAGCGCCGGCAGCCAGGCATTCTTCTGCTCCTCGGAGCCGAAGGTGTAAATGGGATACATCACCAGCGCCGACTGCACGCTCACAAAGCTGCGCAGTCCGGAGTCGCCGCGCTCCAGTTCCTGCGTCACCAGTCCATACTCCACGTTGGACATGCCGGCGCAGCCGTAGCCCTCAAGGCTGGCGCCAAAGAAGCCCAACTCGCCCATGAGCGGGACGAGCTCGCGCGGGAAACGCTCCGTGCGGAAGCACTCCTCGATGATGGGGATGATGTTGTCATCCACAAACTCACGCGCGGTGCGCCGCACCAGCAGTTCGTCTTCGCTGAGCGTGGAATCAAGATGGAGAAAGTCGAAATTTTGAAACTTGAAACCCATGATTGCTCCTAGCCGTTCCGCGATAGATCAAAACAGGCAAGCGTAGCAGATTGGAACATCCCTCGGAAACCCCGGGGGCCCGGCGAGCGAAGATGGATTCCGCTGCGATGGCGATCGGTTCCCTGCCGGACTCCCGCCCGGTGGATTACCCTTGAGTGTCACGGCTTTCTTGCATGCCGGCCTGATCGCTTGCTGGTGAGCTGACCGTCCAATCAAAGAGGTCCCATGTTTTCTCGCGCACTTCGCACTGCCCTGCTGTTCCCGACCGCGCTCCTGCTGGCCGCCGCTCCCATTGTCCACGCTGAAGAAGGCATGTGGACCTTCGACAATCCGCCGCTCAAGCAGCTCAAGGCCAAGTACAACTTCACGCCTACGCAGGCATGGCTTGACCATCTGCGCCTGGCCAGCGTGCGGCTGGACGACGGCGGATCGGGCTCGTTTGTGAGCCCCAACGGGCTGCTGCTGACCAACCACCACGTGGCGCGCGGCCAGTTGCAGAAGAACTCGACGGCTGAGCACGACTACCTGGCCAACGGCTTCTATGCCGCCACGCCGGATGAGGAGATGAAGTCGCCCGACATGGAAGTCAATGTACTCGTCGGCATGGAAGACGTGACCGCCCGCGTACAGGGCGCGGCCAAAGGCATCGGCGACGACGCCAAGGCGCTGAAGGCGCGCGAGGCGGAGATTGCCAAAATCACGCGAGAGAGCAAAGACAAGACCGGCCTGCGCTCCGACATAGTGAGCTTTTACCAGGGCGGCGAGTACTGGCTCTACCAGTACAAGGCCTACACCGACGTGCGGCTGGTGTTTGCGCCCGAGCAGCAGGCGGCCTTCTTCGGCGGCGATCCGGACAACTTCACCTATCCGCGCTACGACATCGACATGGCCTTGTTCCGCGTGTACGACAACGGCAAGCCGCTGCACACGGACAACTTTCTCAAGTGGTCCGCAAAAGGCGCCGCGCCCGGCGAACTGATCTTCATCTCCGGCCATCCCGGCTCAACCGAGCGCGACGACACGGTGTCGCAGCTCCTGGTCCAGCGCGACGTGATTGGCCCGGCGCTCACCGAGTATCTGGAGCGGCGGGTGGCCGCCGCGCAGGCCTTTGCGGCGCAGGGGCCGGAGCAGGCGCGCCTGGTGGGCAGCACCATCTTCAGCCTGCAAAACTCGCTCAAGGTCTACATCGGCCGTAAAGATGCGCTCACCGATCCCGTCATCCTCGCGAAGAAAAAATCCGAGGAGGCCGACTTCCGCGCCAGGGTCGCAGCCAATCCCCAGTGGCAAAAGGCCTATGGCGACGCATGGGACACCATCGCGCACGCCGAAGACGAGTACAAGCCGGAGTTCAACGCGCAGTTCTTCCGCCGCACAGACAGCCGCCTCTTCGGCATGGCGCTCAACATTGTGCAGTATGTGGCCGAGATCAAGAAGCCCGACGGCGAGCGGCTGCCGCAGTTCCACGACGCCAACCTGCCCTCGCTGCTGTTCCAGCTCAACTCGCCCGCGACCGTTGACCTGCCCACCGAGAAGCTCTACATGACCACCGCGCTCCAGCTCGGCGAAGAGAAGCTGGGCGCGAAAGACGCGTACCTCCAGGCGCTGCTCCAGGGCGGCGCCATCGACCAAACTGTCGACACGCTGGTTGACGGGACCAAGCTCGGCGATCCGGCCTTCCGCAAATCGCTGATCGATGGCGGCGCCGCGGCCGTTGCCGCGTCCACCGATCCCATGATCGTGGCTGCGCGCCGTGTTGACCCGCTGGTGCGCGCAACCAGCCGCCACCTGCGCGACCAGATCGGCAGCGTCGTCACCAAGGAGGGCGAAAAGATCGGCAAGGCGCGCTTCCTGGTCTACGGCAAAGACGCCTATCCGGACGCCACCTTCACCCTGCGCCTCAGCTACGGCACCGTCGCCGGCTACCCCTACAACGGCACCATCGCTCCCCCCTTCACCACTTTTTACGGCCTCTACGACCGCGCCGCCAGCTTCAGCAACAAGCCACCCTTTGACCTGACGCCGAAAGAAGCAGCCGGCCGCGACAAGCTCGACCTGGCCACGCCGCTCGATTTCGTTTCGACCGGCGACATCACCGGCGGCAACTCCGGCTCGCCGGTGGTCAATCGCGAGGGCGATCTTGTGGGCCTCGTCTTCGACGGCGACATCGAGTCCATGGCCGGCGATTTTGAGTACGACGGCACCAGGAATCGCGCCGTCGCCGTCCACTCCGCCGGCATGATGGCAGCCCTGCGCACGCTCTACAACGCGAACGCCCTGGCCGACGAGCTGGAAGGAAAGCAGTAGGCTAATTCCGTTTGCGGAAACGGAGGGAGCATGGGCCTTCAGGCCCATGAAGCCAAGGCAAGATGGTGCCCGCCTTCAGGCGCGGGCCGCGTCTCGCAGCCTTGAACGAAAGGCCCGTGGCTCAAGCCACTCTTGCCCGAATGACGCCCCCGGGGCCTGAAGGCCCCTGCTCCCTCCGCCATCAACACCCCGATTGCCTCGCCCCCGCCCACCTACAGCGCGCTATACATGTAGTCGCGGGAGTCGCCGCTCGCTTCGGGGAAGTCTTCGGGATAACTCCGGCCAGAGAATTCCAGCGATTGAGTGCCGATGTTGAAATCCTGCACCGTCTGCGTCCCGGCTCCGGTGTCGGTCACACCCAAAGGCGTCGGTGTCGGGAAATCCACCGTGGGAGGCTGCGAGCGCTGGAGTTCCACTAGCAGTTTCGGAATTACTGTAGACCGGAAGCGCGAGCTTAAGTGGCTTTTTTCTCAAGAAAAAGCCACCCTGCACACCGTCAATGAGGACCACACAAATTCCGAAACTGCTCTAGCAGCCGAAGTATAGGCTGTCGCGGTGCATGTGGTGGCCGCAGCGTTGGTAAAGTCCAGGTTCGGGACTCCCTGCGTCACCACCCCGATACTGCCCACCGTCGTTCCCGCTGCCACACTAAAGGAAAAGGAAACCGTCTTGGGCGAACCAATGGCCACCGAGCCGAAGTTCTGGCTCGCGGTGGTCCCGGTGTAGGGGACCTGCGCGGCTGCGGGCAGCAGCAGAACGGCCGCAAGAATCGGCAGGACGGAGAGGCGCGCAAGCGCCTTCAAAAAACGCGGGGAGCGAAAGGCAGTTGCAACATGGAGCAGACCTCGCTGGTTGAAACGCTCATTGGCTTTCGAGCAAGACAGCCGCGCCGGGGCGGGACGGAAGCCTGGGGGATTCGACCGTAGGCGAAATTGTAGCCTTTCTTAAGAGAGGACCAGCTATTTTTCCGGGGTCTGAGCCAATTTGAAGCCGCTGGTTTGCACAAAATAACCAGCTTCCGTCGCACAATCACTCATGGTTTAGGCCAAAAGCCCGCGCGGCGGCGATCATAGTCAAAATACCCCCCTCCCCCGTTTTGCCGCATACAGATGAATACAAATGAGTTACACGAAAAATACTCCAAATCGCGCGCCTAAACAAAGGACTTACGCGCCGCGGCATCTTTCGAGCCCGAGGTGCAGAGCCCCTCAGCTGCGCTTGCCGCGCCTCGCGGTCGGCGGGCAGGTTGACTCGCGGATCACGAGCTCCGGCAAAATGGGCATGGCATCGGTGACAGTTTGCTGCCCTCGGATGCGCTCCAGCAGGGTGCGTGCGGCCACCAGGCCCATGCGGCTGAGCGGCTGGCGGATGGTGGTGAGGCTGGGGTTGTGGTAGACGGCGCTCTCAATGTCGTCGAAGCCAATGACGGACACATCCTCCGGCACGCGCAGGCCCTTGTCTTTGAAGGCGCGGATGGCGCCGATGGCGGCCAGATCGTTGAAGCAGACCACCGCCGTGAACTGCGCGCCGCGGTTGAGCAGTTCCATGGCCGGGCCAAAGCCCATCTCCGGCGTGGAGTTGAGCACGCGGATATCGACCATGAGCTCGGGCGGGACTTCGAGCTTGAGTTCGCGAGCCACGGCCATCTGCAAGGCCCAGCGCTCGTCGGCGTCGGAGCTGTGGGTGGGGCCGCGCATGAAAGCAATTCTGCGATGGCCGAGCTGCACCAGGTGGCGCAGCGCCAGCTCGGCGGCGCGGCGCTGGTCAAGCACCACGTTGGTCACGCCCTCAATTTTGCGGTGCCCGGCGACGGCGACGGTGGGCGCCTTGAGCCCGTGTTCGAGTACGGTGTCAATGACGATGAAGCCCTCGACGCTGCGGTCGAGCAGCAGCCGCGGGTACTCCTCAATGAGGTCAGGCTTGCGCCGGTGGCTGACGGTGAGGTAGAAGTAGCCCTCTTCGAGCAGCAGCTCCTCGGCGCCGGAGAGCACCTGCGTGGAGTAGTGGTCGTTGAGGTCGGGCACCAGCACGCCGATGGTGAAGGTCTGCCGCTTGCGCAGCGAGCGCGCGTAAAAGCTGGGCCGGTAATCGAACTTGGCCGCGGCCACGGTGACGCGGTCGCGCGTCTCCTGGGGAATGGAGCGCACGCCCGGCGCGTTGTTGAGCACCAGCGAGATGGTGGCCGGCGACAGGTTGAGGTACTCACCCAGCGTGCGCAGGCTGATCGTCTGGCCCGGGGCGGGCTCGGCTCCTGGTTTTGAACGCTTGGGCATGCTCCCTTGTTTTACCATCCCGCAGCGACGATGCGCGGCCCCGGCCGTGACTTTGCAGGCAGCTGCGCGCACCGGTCGCCGCGCCGCCGGCACCGCCTTCTCGCCGCCCGGCAAGCACCGACTGTGTGGAGGGCGCAGGTCGAACAGTGGTATTTTGGAGAGAGCGGAGAGCTGGCCGAGTGGTTGATGGCATCGGTCTTGAAAACCGACGTACCCGAAAGGGTATCGGGGGTTCGAATCCCTCGCTCTCCGCCATAAAATATTTATAATCAACAGCTTAAATAGATGGCTCGAACTTTCTTGACGTTTTCTGGGCGAATTCGCAGGCATTGCTCTCTGAAACGGACCGAAGACCATTCTCTGCTTGCGACTGCCCTATCCTTGGCCATCGTATTTATAACCCTTCTATGCAGCCCCGTCCGGGCAACCACAGGGCGCCCAATCGCTTGCGAAGAGACCTGCGCAGATCTCCGCGTCTTATTCGCCTTCTGGACCCTTTTTTGGAACCACCGGTATGCAACGAGCCGGCCGAGGCGGGGGCGTTTACTGATGATTGAGAAGCGTGAACCTGGTAATGGCATAACTTCCTGCATACCTGCCCGTTACGGCTGGGCAGTTTCCGACGAAGCTCCGGATGTACGTTATAGAGTCCTTACGGGCGTGGGTGGACTGCGTCGGTCAATTCCTCACTTGTGCCGGTGCTGCGTTGTGCCAACGCTCACTGAAACGCAATTCCTCTTCGGATTCAATAGTGCATGCTCGGTTGCTAGTCCAATGAAGGGCGTGATAGGTTAATTGACCATGTTCCAACATTCTGGTTCTGATGACACACAGCCACTTCGTTCGCTCAATCGCCGTCATTTTCTGAAGGTAGCCGGATCGGCGGCGATTCTTCCTGCAGTTCTCCCTGCGTACGCCCAGATTCCTGGAGCTTCAGCGAACAACCGCATCAATCTTGGCGTGATCGGTATGGGCTGGCAAGGGCCGGGCAATACGAAGTCCTTTTTGGCGTCGGATGATTGCCAGGTAGTCGCGGCATGCGATATTGATGCGAATCATCTGCAGGCCGCGGTCAAGATGATTAACGACACCTACGGGACCGAGGATTGCAAGGCCTACCACGATTACCGGGAGTTGCTTGCCCGGGAAGACATTGATGCAGTGATGATCGCCGTGCCCGACCATTGGCATGAAATCGTGGCCACCGAGGCCGCGCGCCGCAAGAAAGACATCTATGCCGAGAAGCCGCTCGCGCACACCATCGCCGAACAGCAATCCATTGTGCGCGCGGTGCGGCAGAACGGCATCATCTGGCAAATGGGTTCGTGGCAGCGCTCTGTTCCTACTTTTCACAAGGCTGCGGAGATTGTCCGTAATGGACTCATCGGCACAGTAACCCATGTGGAAGTTGGCCTGCCGGGCGGCAACTCGGATTTTGATGACGTGCAGAAGGATGCGCTGGCCAAGTTGGCAGCCATGGGAGAAAATGTCGCGAGCCTGGAGCAGGTTGTGCCCGGCTCGAAGGCCTGGAATCTGCTGGTCTCCGATCCCCCGCCGGAATTGGATTACGAGACATGGGTCGGCCCCTCGAGAATGGAGCCTTATATGCGGGCCCGCTCGCATAAATCATGGCGGTGGAATTACAACACCGGCGGGGGACAGCTTCTGGATTGGATCGGCCATCATTGCGACATTGCGCACTGGGGCCTGGACTTTGACAACACTGGTCCGCTGGAGGTTGAGGGCAGCGGCGACCTGCCGCCGGCCAACGCGGTTTGGAACTCCGCGCCAAAGTACCGGTTTGAGCTGAAATATCCGCAGGGCATCACCATGACCATCGCCGGTGGCTACCCGGACATCAAGGGTGGTGTGAAATGGATTGGCACCGAGGGCTGGGTGTGGGTCGACCGGGGCGGATTTGACGCCTCGAACCCTGACTGGAAGCAGGGCAAGTATTTGCCAAGAGAACTGCGCAAGGTGAAGCTCTACACGTCTTCCAATCATCAGCAGAATTTTCTCGACTGCGTAAGAACACGGGAAGCGACAATTACACCGGTTGAGGTTGGACATCACTCGGCGATTCCCGGACACCTTTGCCTCATCTCCATGCGTACTGGAAGAAAGATCCGCTGGGATGCGAAGGAAGAAAAGATCCTCCACGATGCGGAAGCGAGCAAGCTGCTGACCCGTGAATATCGGGGATCGTGGAAGATGAGCTAAGCTTAATTCAGCCGAAATCTTTCACGGTTGCCGCCGGCTTTGAATGGAAGCTTTTTTGAAAACCTTTGCATTGCAACCTTGGCATCGACCGAGGAATCATGACTGAGTCGACCGAAACAAGACTGGATGTTGTCCGCAAGGGCAACTGGGATTTTACGTTTGCCTTTCTGGCCTTGCGCCTTTGGTTGGGCGTGCGCGCCCTGTTTGTGGGCATTGAGAAATTTGGGGCCTATCACTCGGTGGCGATGCCGCTGCTCGATCCCACGACGGGCCAGCCGGATGCGAGCGGCGTGATGGTCAACGTAAACGTCAAGTCTTATGCGCTGGCCAATTACGCGGGCATCCCCGCTGCGTTCACAGACAAGTTCTCCCATGAGCCGCTGTTTCCGAAATTGGTGTTGGTCGCTTTCGACCGCATGCTTGGCCCGGCATTCATTCTGACCGGAATCATGCTGCTGATCGGCCTCGGCACGCGTCTGTCGCTGGCCGCGCAGGGGTTGCTTTTTATCGCGCTCACGGTCGGCCTGGTGCTGATCGATCAGAACGACGGCGTGGCCTGGCTGGGTATTCATATCCTGGTGGTTGCGGCGGCCTTTGTTCTGGCGGAACACAACCGGTTTGTGGTCTTGAAGAAATGGTAAATCCGCTCCTGAATCGTCGTGAGTTCATCAGCTCGACCGCCGTCGCTGGCGCAGCCCTGCTGTTGGAGGGCTGCAAATCCGAGTCCGGCCAGCAGCCCTCGGCGGCCCACAAGTCGTCCCAGAACACACTGAATATTGCTCTCATCGGGTATGGCGAAGAGGGCAAGGTGTTGCTCGAATCGCTGCTGAATATCGAGGGCATCAGGCTCGTGGCGCTTTGCGATATCTGGGATTACCATCGCAACGAGGGCTCGCGTTACTTGCAGAAAGTCGGCAATGAGGTCCGCGTCTACGAGAATTATGAGGACCTGCTCGCCAAGGAGAAAGACTTGCAGGCGGTGATCGTTGCAACGCCGGACTTCTGGCATGCGCCGATGACCAACACATGCTTGAAAGCGGGCCTGCATGTGTATTGCGAAAAAATGATGAGCAACACGATCGACGGAGCGCGCTCCATGGTCCAGACCATGCGCGAAACCGGAAAGTTGTTGCAGATCGGTCATCAGCGGCGCAGCAACCCGCGCTACCTTTTCACCAAGAATCGCCTGCTCGAAGAGGCGCAGTTCTGCGGCCGCCTTACCGCAGCCCAGGGGCAATGGAACCGCGCGGTGAAGGAAGACTTTGGCTGGCCCAAGAAATACGAGATGCCCGCGAGCATGCTGGCCAAGTACGGCTACAAAGACATGCACCAGTTCCGCAACTGGCGCTGGTACAAGGGACTGGGCGGGGGGCCGTTGTCCGATCTGGGCGCGCACCAGATCGACATCTTCAACTGGTGGCTGGGTACACCCAGGTCCGTTATCGGCAGCGGCGGACTGGATTACTACAAGAACCACGACTGGTACGACAACGCGATCGTCATTTACGAGTACCCGTTGGCCCAGGGCGTGGCGCGCGCATCCTACCAGGTGCAGACCACCACCAGCGCCGGCGGCGGCTATTTTGAGATGTTCATGGGCGACGATGGCACCATTAAGATGTCTGAAGACCCGTCGATTTGCGCGATTTATCGCGAGGCTCGCGCCACGCAGGTGTCATGGGACGATCTTCTTCAGAAAGGCTACGTCCGTGCCAAAGCCGCTTCCGCGGAAGACGCCGCGAAAGTGGACGTGCGCGAGACCGCACAACTGGCCGAATACGAAATTCCGGTATTTTTCAATAAACCGCCGCATCAGCCGCACTTGGAAAACTTTTTCAACACCATCCGCGGCACGGCAAAGTTGAATTGCCCTGGCGATGAAGCTTTCAGCAGCGAATACACGATCCATAAAGCGAACGAGGCCGTCGCCGCGCAAACCCGCCTTGCCATCACTGCCGAAGAAGTGAGAGCTTAAAACAATCATGAAATTTTTCCTTTCGACAATTTCCGTTTCGGCTGTCCTGCTCTTGTCAGCCGCTGGGTTCGCTCAAAATCAGGTGGTGTTGAAGACGCAGTTGCCCGCGCCGCTGTTTGTAGGAACGCCAGCGCCGCTCAACGTGCCTAATCTTGAGCCGCCCATGCGCGGCAAGCGGCCCGACTTTTACATCCCATCCGGAACGATCAACCTCGCCAGGAACAAGAAGGTCACCTCCAGCGACAACAATCCCGACGTTGGAACGCTGGATATGATTGTCGATGGAGACAAGGATGGGAACGAAGGTTCCTGGGTTGAGCTTGGGCCCGGCAAGCAATGGGTGCAGATCGACCTGGCGAGGAGCGCGAATATATATGCGGTTCTCATCTGGCACTTTCATTCTCAGGCGCGCGTGTATCGCGATGTGGCCGTGCAGGTCTCCGACGATCCCACGTTCCGTTCGGGCGTGACAACCATCTTCAACAATGACTTCCATAACGACCTTGGACTGGGTGCAGGCAAGGACCTGAATTACATCGAAACGTATCAAGGCAAGTTGATCGACGCCAAGGGCGTGAAGGGGCGTTATATCCGCCTATTCAGCAACGGAAATACGTCCAACAAGTTGAACCACTACATCGAGGTTGAGGTGTGGGGCAAGCCGGCCGCTTGAAGTGGTCCATCGGCCCCGATGAAGTGCCTGAGTGGGCTCGCTGGGCCGCTTTCCTTCTCGTCGCGCTTCTCGGGTTGGCTATTCGCTTGCCACAACTCGGTGCGCGCCCGATGCATACAGATGAAGCGATCAATGCCTTCATCGTGGGCCAATTGCTGGCCGGCGAATCTTTCCGCTATGATCCACAGGACCGTCATGGTCCGGTCTTGGCCGCATTTGCTTTGCCGTTGGTAAGAATCCAGGGTGCAAAGGCATTTTCTGACCTTACAGAGTCGGAGCTGCGCCTGACAACAGTCCTCTCCGGCACGGTCACGATTCTACTTTTTGGCGCGTCGGTTGAAATGTTTGGCTTCGCTCCCTGCCTGATCGCCGCGCTGCTGTTCGCAACTGCTCCTCTCCCCGTTTACTACGACCGATACTTCATCCATGAATCCCTTTTTGCCGCAGCCACATTTGGATTGATCTTGACCGCCTGGCGTGCTTGCAAGAAGCGGTCCACCGCGCAGGCCGCGCTGGCTGCCGCGTGCGCCGCGCTAATGCTCGCATGCAAGGAGACAGCCTTTCTTCACCTCTTCGCGTTGGCTGCCGCCGCTTTCGTCTTCTGGCGCTGGAATCTGCGCGGTAGGAGTCCGAGCGGGCTGTGGCGGCCCAAGGCGGCGCTGGCCGGGGTTGCCGTTTTCCTGCTGCTGAGCGTGATTCTGTTCTCCTGGTTTGGCAGCAACTGGAAAGCGTTAGCTGCCCTGTTGCAGGCCGTGCCCAATCTTCTAGCACGGGCAGGCGGTGAAGGCCATCAGAAGCCCTTCTGGTATTTTACCCAGCTTCTCACCGGTGGCTTGTCGGGCGGATTGATCTCCGTTCTGGCTCTCATCGGCTTCTTCCGGACCACCAGAAAGCGCGATTCTTCGGCCTTTGGCTTTCTCGCCTTCTATGCCCTCTTCCTTGCTGTAATCTACAGCCTGATTCCGTACAAGACGCCGTGGCTGGCTCTGAATTTCTGGCTTCCGATCGCCTTGTTTGCCGGTCTGGGGATCGAATTGCTTTGGCGCATGCCGGCAAAGTATTCTGCTTTTCGAATCCCTATTCGTGCCGTATGCATCGCGGTGGGCGCGGCGCTCGCCGTGTTGGTCGCCCACGATACGCGGCAGCGAGTCTTTCTCCATGCAGCCGATGAGACCAATCCGTATGCATATGCCCACACCTCTGAAGACCTGCTCGGACTGCCTGCGGAGATCGAAAGACTGGCACACCAAGATGCATTTGCAGCGCCTCGTATCGCCGTCATCGCCGCCGACCCATGGCCGTTGCCGTGGTATCTGCGGCATTTTTCCGAAGTTGGATTCTGGCAGCCAGGTCAGACTCCGGGAAAGGCGGATTTTTATCTTACTTCAACCGAAGCTGCGGACGAATTAGGCGATCAGTTGCAGGATTTTCGTCCAGACTTTTTCGGACTCAGGCCGGGTGTGCTGATCGTGTTGTGGGCACCCGCACCGAAATGAGATTGCATGGCTGACATCCACCAATTCAACCATCGCGCCATGGCTACATACTTCGAAGTGCGTATCGCCGATGAAGATAGAGCGTATGCCGCGCAAGCCGCGCAGGCCGCGCTCGATCTTCTGGACAGGCTGGAGTCGCATTTAAGCCGCTTTCGCGCCAACAGCGATATAGCGCAAGTCGCTGCGCTCGCGCCGGGCGAAAAGATGCACCTGAGCGAGCCGGCATTCGCCTGTCTTGAAATAGCAAAGAAAATGGAATTTGCCACTCTCGGCGGGTTCTCTCCCACAGCCGCCGCCATGCAAACGCAAGGCTGCTTCCCCCAGTGGACTCTGCTGCCGGAGGAGCTTTCCATTCAGTGCGAGAGTGGGCGGTTGCAGTTCGATCTGGGTGCCATCGGCAAGGGATTTGCACTCGACCGCATGGCGGAGTTGCTGCGTCGCTGGGATTGTCCGGCGTTCTTACTGGTTGCAGGCGGCAGCAGCATTCTGGCAGGCGATCCGCCGAAGGAGACCGCCGGCTGGTCTTGCGGGCTCGGAGCTGAAGATGCACCCAAGCGACTCTTTCTGACCGACGCTTCTTTGAGTGGATCGGGGCTCGCGGTGAAGGGAAACCACATTTTCGATCCGCGCACCGGCCGGCCAGCGCTCCGGCAAAACCGTGCCTGGGCCCTGGCCACTACAGCGGCTGAATCGGATGCGCTCTCGACGGCTTGCATGGTTTTGAACGAGCGGGAACTGGAAGAAGTCCTGGCGCAGGATGACTCGTGGTTGTTTTTTCTGGAGCCTCATAGAATTGACCAACCGATGGGAAGCCGCGTGCTTCCTTCGCAAGTCTGATTTGTGGCGATTCGGCGCATAGCACTCAACAAGAAGGCCGGCTTCAAGTGAAAGCGGATTCCAGCTTAGAGCAGTTCTCCAATTCATGTGCTCTGTTTATTTGCGTGCAAGGTGGCTCTTTCTTAAGGAAAAAGCCACTTATCATCGTGCTTTCGGTGTACAGCAATTGGAGAACAGCTACAATCGAATAGGAGTTCCACTCGCGGGCTAGGTCGTGCTGCCCCAGTCAACCCGGCAACCAGTACATCCCAGAGCGCCTTGGCGGCGCCAAGCACCTCAGTCAGTTCGCCATCCGTAGGCTCCTTCACCTGACCAATGAAAGCGTTGCGGAATCTCGTGGAGTCCGGGGTTGCGGCAATTTCCGTCATTGCCAAAGGGTAGGCGCAAGTCTTCCTATCGGAGAACCCTGCATATCACATGGGCTGGTAATTGAGGGCGGCGCGAGGTGCTCTTTTTGCGAGGTCCAAGCTCGAGCAGATGGATCCGGTTGTGTTACCGGCGATTCGTCAGTTACCACTTGTGCACTACCCTACCTGCCTCCGGCGGGGAGGCCGTGCTGGGTGCTGCGGCGCCCCGCTGCACAAGGACGGTCTGCTCCAACTCGAGAACAGGGAAATGCAATTCCCTGATCCCGTGGTGATAATTCCCTGTTCTGTTGAGTGCCTGAATCAAGCACACAGAGTCGGAACTCACAAAGAATCAAGCCCTAGAGAATTTGGCAGGCAAAAGTCGGTCAAAGAATCCGCGAAATTCCCTGTAAATTTCCCTGTTAGCAGGGAATTTGATCCAGAGAACGGTTCGCACCAAACTCAGTCCACCGCCAAGGACTACTCGCTCCGCGGAATTCGCCAATCATTCGCGCCCGCGTTTCTGTCAACCGTTCCCGGCAGTCCGCTCAGCCGGTGAATGCTTTCTGGGCCACTGAAGATCGAATCGGGTTCCCTGCCCCCACGTCGATTCAACTTTGACATCGCCACCGTGACGCGCGAGAATTTGCCGCACTGTCCAGAGCCCCATGCCATTCCCGTGAAGGCCCTTTGAGGTGACGCCGAACTCGAAGAGTCTTGGCATGACTTCGGGCGGGATACCGCTGCCTTCGTCAGCTACGATCACCTGAACCACATCTGGGTGTCCGTTGATGACTACAGTGACCTTTGCGCCAGGTCTGGTAACAGACTCGCACGCATTGCGCACGATGTTAAGCAGAACCTGCCGGGTCTCTCCCGCGAAGCACTCGACGACGCAGTTGCCGTTCACTTCAACGTGGAAGTTGATTTTCTTGCTGCGGATGAGTGGATTGACGAGTAAGCGGACTGAGTCAAGGGCCTCACAAATATCAACCGGTTCCGGCGTGTCTTCCTGCCGAATCAAGGACAGATTGGATTGCGCTATCTCGAGAACCCTGCTTGCTTCCTGTGCGGTGATACGGGCGAGATCGGCCACTTCCTGAGATACGCCTTTTGAGGCTCCAATCAGGTACTGAAGATTCTGGATCGCCTGGAGCGGTCCCTTGATTTCGTGGCTTACCGTGGCCGACATGCGGCTCCAATCCTGAATTTTCTGGGCGGCCAACAGGCCTTCCTGCATCTGGAGCTTCTGGCTCTCCGTGTCCTGGAGCCGATCCGCATAGTCATTGACGCCGAAAGCGATCGTTGATGCCCGCCGCGTGAGCATGATTGCCACGTATGCCGAGAGCGAGGCGGTGATGATGTTGGCCCATGCGTCAACCCAGAACACTGGAACCCAGGTGGTGATTACCTCAAGCAGATGCGTGGAGCCGCAGGCAACAATGAACAGCGCAAAGCTGATCACGAAATAGGCCCAGTCCCGGGCAATCACCCGGCGTGTTCGCCCGGCAAGATAGACCAGTGTGAAGCTGATGGTCAGATAACTAAGAAAGGTGATGAAGTTGGTCACCACCATGGTCCAGATAAGTCTTGGGGCAGAAGCCCAACAGACTGCATGAGGCATGAGAGGAACAGTAGTCATCGTAACGAGCTCTCTGATCTGATTTGGTGTAATCCGAGTCCGAACATGCTGCGAATCGGGCGTTCATCTGCCCGTGAGGCAATATCACCGGATCGACTGATTTTGCGCCCCGGCGTCGAAAATGGCACATCTCACCCTTGCAGCCATCCATAATAATACGAAGTCTACGGACGTTATCCGCCGCAAAAAACTGCAATGCAAATATGGGCGATGGTTTGTCGATTGTCAGCGAGCGAGCCTTGTGAGTCTCGTCAGGCACTTCCGTGAAAATGCCCCTTCACGGAATGCCTGAACTCGTTCAAAACCCGTTTTCGCTGTTGAGCCTCACTACAAGGGTTGCCCCGGCTACGTCTGGCCGGTAAGACCAAGTTATTTGTGGTTAGATGCAAGTCATCGGTAGGGCGTTGCTCCCATGCCGACTGTTAGCGCGCACCTTTTGCCCGCCCCAAAGGGTGCTGACTGATATCGCTCCCGCTTCAGAGGTCCGTCCCCGCACAGCCCGGTCAACTGACTACGCACCCAGCGGCTTGATTGGAGGGAAAGGTGCAGCCTCCGTCGCTGTCGCGCCAGTACATGTCGATACGCCGAGTGTCGTGTCTCTCAACTTCTTGTCATTCAAGAACAACCGCAGCTCCTTCACTTCGTTCAGGATGACAGCGCCTTGTTATGTTGCGAACTTTAGAAACAGGACACTAGCTAATCGATCG
>Ga0302278_10003425_pt1 | contig 17311 bp, 17 predicted proteins | sample III_Bog_N3_2_FD_194543 | JGI IMG/M metagenome (GOLD analysis project Ga0302278, IMG submission 194543) | Peat permafrost microbial communities from Stordalen Mire near Abisko, Sweden - III_Bog_N3_2 | ecosystem: Environmental > Terrestrial > Soil > Wetlands > Peat | place: Sweden: Abisko...
GGCGCCGGTCTTCGTCTTTGTCCCCAGCCCCTTCACACCCAGCGCAAAAATTGTCGGGTACATCATCGACATGAAGAAACTCACCGCAATCAGGCATCCCACGCCCAGCCATCCGGGCCGCAGCACTGCCATCGTGCAAATCACCGCGTTCGCTATTGCAAAAGCTCCCAGCAATTTTGAAGCGTGAACAAACCTCAGCAGCCAGGTCGAAACAAACCGCCCCGTTGTAAACGCCACCAGGGCCGCGGTCAGCCAGTAGCCCGCGTTCCGCTCTCCGAGTCCCGTATAGGTCTGCACGTAAGGAATCTGCCAGCTCCACGCCCCTACCTGCGCGCCCACATACAAGAACTGCGCCACCACGGCAAGTACAAAATGCTTTCGCTTGATCAGCGGCTTCGACGCATCCGTCTCCAGCGTGTTGCGCGAATAGTCCATCCCCGTATGCGGAAACGCCGTGCGCCCAATCATCACTGCCCACAGCAGCACCAGCGTCCCCAGCACCAGGTACGGAACCACCACCCGCAGCGTCTCGCCCTTCAGATACGCGGCATAGGTGCCGGCCGCCTGCATCGCCACAACCTGGTCCGGCTTCAGTTCAATTCCCGAAAAGATAAACCGGCTCCCAATCAGCACCGCCGTAATGCTTCCCAGCGGATTGAAAGCCTGCGACAGATTCACCCTCTGCGCCGCTGTCTCCGCATCGCCAAGCTGAATGATGAACGGGCTCGCCGCCGTTTCCAGAAACGCCAGCCCGCTCGCAATCACAAACAACGCCGTAAGAAAAAACCAGTACTGCCCCCCCAGCGCCGCCGGCCAGAACAGGATGCACCCGGACCCGTACAAACAAAGCCCAATCAGGATCCCCGTCTTGTACCCGGCCCGTCGCATGATCTCGCCAGCCGGCATGGCCAGAAAGAAATAGCCCATGTAGAACGCAAACTGCACCAGTCCCGCCTGCAGCCGATTAATCTCAAACGACTTCATGAACTGCCGTATCAGAATGTCGTTGAAGTTGTTCGGAATGGCCCACAGAAAAAACAGCGCCGTCACCAGCGCGAATGGCAACAGCCGGCCCGCAGGAATCAGCGGAGCGTCAACATCCTTACGCGTGTAACCCGATCCAACCGACCCCGTAGAAATGCTCAACGCTCACCCCTTGGCTGATTCACTCAAACACTTTAGCGCTAACTTTGCACCACCCTTTCTACCCAATCCGAACCCTGCATGGCAAATCCCGCGAAGATCGGTGAGCGCCGTCAGAGCCTGCGCACATATCATTCTCCTGTTCCCTTCGCTCGACCCGCGCGATACGGATGACACCTGCTGCCCGCATGGCGCAGGCGGGTGTTTCTCCGCCCGATCCCCGGTTATGCTAGACTAGACTTAGTCAAGCCGAGGAGGTTGGGGATGCCAGCCACGAGTTCTTCAGTGCCAATAGTCAATATTTACGAGGCCAAAACCCAGTTGTCCAAGCTCGTCGATATAGCCTCAAGCGGCACCGATGTGGTGATTGCGCGCAACGGCAAGCCGGTGGCCCGCCTGACCAAAATCGAGCAGTCCAAGAAGAAGCCCATCGTCTATGGTCTCCTGGAGGGGAAGGGCTGGATCGCCGACGATTTTGACGACCCGCTTCCAGAGGAGATTCAGAAGTATTTTGAAGGGCGCGGCGACGACGAATGAGGATTCTGCTCGATACGCACATCTTCTACTGGCTGTTCTACGATCAGCACAGACTTCCATCGGCGGCACGTACGATTCTCGACGAGGCCGACGCGGTATTCGTCTCAGCCGTATCCCTATGGGAGATCGCGATCAAAGTTAGGGTAGGCAAGCTGAAAGCCGACATTCCTGAACTGATTTCCAGCCTCGAAGCTGCTAATCTGCTCGAACTCCCAGTCCTTGCGCGGCATACGCCGCTCGTTTCAATCTTGCCCCTCCACCACGCAGACCCATTCGACCGCCTCCTCATCGCTCAGGCCATTACAGAGCCGCTGCTTCTGCTGACAGCCGATCCGCAGCTCAAGCAATACAGCGAGTTGGTAATTTTGGTCTGACTCGGAGCCATTCTTGCAATCAGTATGCGCATGCATCACCAAAAGAGAGAATCCATGTGGAAGATGATCAAATCGGCATTCCACTTGAATCGAACACCCGAGCTGACAACACTCTTCTCACCGCAAGATCCCGATTCTCTGACGGACTACCAGAGGGCATTTATCGTTCCTCCCACGTCGTACTCGGAGGAGTTTCCCAACATCCCCAAGCCAAAGGCGCTCACTGAGCTCGACCTGCTGGCTGCACGATGGGCATCCGGGGAGATTTGGCCCGAGAAGATGCCGGGGATAGCCGCTGACCTTCTTGAATCCGGCCTGGACTCACCATCCTTGTGCAGGCTGGCCGGTGAGATGCATGTACGGCGCATGGCAGACGTTCAAGAAATCGTGGAGAAAATGTTTCGCGAACTTGGCGTAGAACTGCCTGCGTCGGAGTTCGCAGCACGACAGCACACCAGTGTTCAGATCGCCCGTGAAGTGATCGCGGGCATGCGCAACCCCTGGAAAGCGGCCGCCGAACTGGATCGAATCTGGACCTATGAAATATGGCATCACAAGGATTTGTGTGACATCGCTCAATTGCTCGAAGAGCTTGACTGCCCAACCATCGCCCGTGGCGGGCTTCCACAGCTTACCACCGAACTGATCGAAGTCTTTACCCGCCTCGGCGCTCCAACGGATCGCGAGAAGCGGGCCCTGAGCCTCGGATGCCTTCAAGGCAAAGGATGGATCGCCGACGACTTCGACGCTCCACTCCCCGACGATCTTCTCGCACTATTCGAAGGCCGTGACGATCCCGATCGGTAGGCCGGCCGCCCCCTCTACAGCACCCCCGCCAGCCACTTCCCCGTATGCGACAGCAAACACCCCGCCACATCCTCCGGCGTCCCTTCCACCACAATCCGTCCCCCGCCTTCGCCGCCCTCCGGCCCCATGTCGATCACCCAATCCGCCGACTTGATCACATCCAGATTGTGCTCAATCACAATCAGCGACCCGCCCCCGTCAATCAGCTTCTTGAACGCCGTCAGCAGCTTCGACACGTCGTCAAAATGCAATCCCGTTGTCGGCTCGTCCAGAATGTAAAGCACCCGGCTGGCCTGGCTCGGCTTGGCATTCGCATTCGCCGCCCGCACTTGCGCCAGGTGCGCCGCCAGCTTCACCCGTTGCGCCTCGCCGCCAGACAGCGTAGTGGCCGACTGCCCCAGCCGCAGATACCCCAGCCCAATCTCATCCAGCACCGCCAGCTTTTCCACCAGCCGCGTCTGTCCCGCAAAAAACCGCAGCGCTTCTTTCACCGTCATCTGCAGCACTTCGTGAATGTTCTTGCCCTTGTACTGCACCTGCAGCACCTTCGTCTGGTAGCGCGTCCCGTTGCAGTCCTCGCACGGCAGTTCCACATCCGCCAGAAACTGCATCTCCACCGTCACCGTTCCGTCGCCCTCGCAGGTATTGCAGCGCCCGCCCGGCACGTTAAAACTGAAATGCCCCGGTGTCAGGCTCAGCCGCTTCGCCTCCGGCTGCGCCGCATACAGCTCCCGCACCAGGTCAAATCCCTTGATATACGTAATCGGATTGGACCGCGGCGTCCTTCCAATCGGCGTCTGGTCCACCAGCACCACATCGTTCAGCCGCTCCACCCCGCTCAGCGATTTGTAAACACTCGAAGGGTCCGCCCCATCCGACTGTCCCAGCGCCCGCGCCACCGCACGGTACAGCACCTGGTGCACCAGCGTCGACTTGCCCGACCCCGAAACTCCCGTAATCGCCACCAGCATCCCCAGCGGAATCTCCACATTCAGCCCGTGAAGGTTGTTGGCATCCGCGCCCTTCAGCACCAGCCATTCCCTGCCCGGCTCGCGCCGACGCGTCGGCACCGGAATCGAAATCTGCCCCGACAAATACCGCCCCGTCAGCGAGTTGGGATTGGCTTCAATCTCCGCCAGCACCCCCTCCGCCAGCAGCTTTCCGCCAAATTCCCCCGCACCCGGCCCCAGGTCCAGCAAATGATCCGCCGCCCGCAGCACGTCCGCATCGTGCTCCACGACAATAATCGTGTTGCCTAAATCCCGCAGCTCTTCCAAAATCCGAATCAGCCGCGCCGTATCCCGCGTATGCAACCCGATCGATGGCTCGTCCAGCACATACAGCGCGCCCACCAGCCGCGACCCCAGCGAAGTCGCCAGTTGAATCCGCTGCGCCTCTCCGCCGCTCAGTGTTGAAGCCAGCCGATCCAGCGTCAGATACTCCAACCCCACCGCGTCCAGAAAACTCAGCCGCTGCCGCACCTCGTGCAATATCGGCCCAGCAATCTCCTCCTGCATCGGGGTAAGATTCAGCCCGTCAAAGAATTCCTTAGCCGCCGCAATCGTCAGCGCCGTCGCCTGGCAAATGTTTTTGGCCCCGTATTTCTGAGTCGTGATCCGAACCGACCGCGCCTCAGCCCGCAGCCGCTGCCCCCGGCAATCCGGGCACTCCGCATACCCGCGATATTTGCTCAGCATCACCCGCACATGGAGCTTGTACTTCTTCTTCTCCATCTGCGCAAAAAAACCAAAGATGCCAGCAAAGCTGCCCTTCCCTCGCAGCACCGTCTCCCGTGCCGCTTCCGGCATCTCCCGCCACGGCACATCCATCGGCACGCCCAGCTCCGCCGCCTGCTTTTTCAGATCGGTAAACCAGGTCCGGTACTTGGGCCGCTCCCAGGGATCAATCGCCCCACCCGCCAGCGTCAACCCCTTGTCCGGAATCACCAGGTTCATGTCGAAATCCACCGTGTTCCCAAAACCCTGGCACCGCGGGCACGCCCCAAACGGATTGTTGAAGCTGAACAGCCGCGGCTCCGGCTCCTTCCCCGGCCTGTGGCAGCTCGTGCACTCAAACGCCCCGCTGAACCGGTGCCGCTTCCTTTCCGCCGATTCCTCTCGTGGAACCTCTTCGAAGACCACCTCGCCCGCCTCGCGATACGCAATCTCCGTCGCATCCACAACGCGCGCACGGTTCTCGGCATCAACCACGATCCGGTCCAGCAGCACAAACACCGGCAGCGTGAAATCCAGTTCCAGCAGCGATTCAGGCGTAGAAAACTCGACAATCTTCGCCTGCTGATAGAGCCGGTTGAATCCTTTCGTTCTCAACTCCGTTAGCCGCGCCTTCAGCGTCAGCGTGTGCAGCGAATCCCCGCCATTCGCCACCGGCTTTGCCTTCACGGCGACCTTCACAGCCCGCCCCGCAGGCTTCGTCGCCTTTGCAGCCTCTTCGGGTACCGGAGTCGCCGTCACCACCGGGAACAGCACCAGCAGCCGCGTTCCCTCACCCAGCGCCATCACAGCCTCGGCCACTTCGTCCACCGATTCCCTTTTCACCAGCCCGTCGCAGAACACGCAATGCACCGTCCCGCAGCGCGCATACAAAAGGCGCAGGTAGTCGTAAATCTCCGTCGCAGTCGCAACCGTAGACCGGGGATTCCGTGTGGTGTTTTTCTGCTTGATCGCAATCGCCGGAGCCAGCCCGTCGATCAGGTCCACATCCGGCTTCTCAATCCGCTCCAGAAACTGTCGCGCATACGCCGAAAGCGACTCCACATACCGCCGCTGACCCTCCGCATAAATCGTGTCGAACGCCAGCGACGACTTCCCCGAACCGGAAACCCCGCTGACCACCGTCAGCTTTCCATGAGGAATATCGCAGGATATGTTCTTCAAATTGTGCGTCCGCGCCCCGCGGATCACGATTGCGTCATTTGCTATTTCAGATGAGCTCAAAGGGAAGACACCGAATTAAATTCGTCCGGCCGCGTCCTTGTCCCCTCTGTGAGGCTAAAGGCGCAACCAGCCATTCTTTATTATAGGACGTGGAGCAACGACCTCTTTTCGAAGCCAGGCGAGAGTTTCAATCCTGACCCCAGCCAACAGAAAGGCCTGCAAGTTTTGTACTCCGCCAAATTGATTCGGTGCAGCCTGGTTTGCTAAGGTCGTCGTCATGCCCGAGCATTCCACCCAGCAGATACGCGAATTGCTCGACTCCCTTTATCGCGTGGATTCGGGACGGATCCTGGCAACTCTGATCCGCTTGCTCGGTGATTTTGATCTTGCCGAGGAGGCGATGCACGAAGCCTTTGCGGCTGCGCTGAGCCTGTGGCCAAACAATGGAGTACCCAATAACCCGCGGCCATGGTTGATTTCAACAGCCCGATTCAAAGCCATTGATACTCTGCGTCGACGGGCACGATTCGATGCGTCTCAAGACGATCTGGCGCGATCGCTCGAAGCGCAATGGAGTTCGGCGGAAAGCTTCAATGAAGCGGACAGCCTTGAGGGCAAGGTCGAGGACGAGCGGCTGCGCCTGATCTTTACCTGCTGTCATCCATCGCTGGCGCCGGAAGCACGCGTTGCGCTCACTTTGCGTGAGGTGTGCGGGCTCACGACCGAGGAGATAGCCAAGGCCTTCCTCGTTACGCCGGCGACGCTGGCCCAACGCATTGTGCGCGCCAAGGCAAAGATTCGAGAGACACCGATTCCCTACGAGGTGCCGACGCCGGAGGAATTGCCGGAGCGGCTGGGCGCGGTGCTTCAGGTCATCTATCTCGTCTTTAACGAGGGCTACTCGGCCGCGGCGGGAGCGGAGGTAACGCGGGCCGAGCTAACCGGCGAGGCGATTCGGCTGGGCCGGTTGCTGACCGCGCTTCAGCCAAATCCGGAGCCAGAGCCGGAAGTGCTGGGGCTGCTTGCCCTCATGTTGCTCCAGGAATCCCGTCGCGCTGCGAGAACCTCTCCGACTGGAGAGCTGATTTTGCTGGAAAATCAAGACCGCTCGCTCTGGCACCGCCCGCATATCCAGGAAGGCCTGGCGTTGCTGGAGAAAGCCCTGCGTTCCCGCCGCTTCGGCGCTTACACACTGCAGGCTGCCATTGCGGCCGTTCATGCGGAGGCGGAATCGGTGGCTGCAACCGACTGGCGGCAGATTGTTGCCATTTACGACCAGTTGGTACGAATTCAGCCTTCGCCGGTTGTCCATCTCAATCGCGCCGTGGCCATTGCCATGCGCGATGGTCCAGAGGCCGGTCTGGCGCATATCGACGCGGTGCTGGCACATGGCGAGTTGGCAAATTACTACCTGGCGCATTCAGCCCGTGCGGATATGTGCCGCAGGCTGGGCAGGACCGCTGAGGCCCGGTCCGCGTATGAGAAAGCTCTGGCGCTGACCCAACAGGAACCGGAGCGGCAATTTCTGCAGGAGCGGATTCGGCAGTTGAAATAAAAAAGACTCGCCAGGGAGCCAATTCGGACAGCGGAAACCCGCCGCCGGGGGCCCTGGTCTCGCACCGTACATTATCAAGTTGAGGGTGCCCCCGGTCCCTCGCACTCGGGGACCGGGGAGGGAGAATCGAATTGCCTGCCGCCCCTCAATCAGTCAGGCCAGTTGAAATCCGTGTAGCCGCCTTGCGGCATCTTCATCAAATGTCAAGGTTGCCGAACAACCTCTCCAGACGCCGAGGGAGCCAATCAAGGCGTCTTCGAATGTTCCGATTCCATTGCGGAGCGAAACAACGGCGGTATAGACCTCTTGCTCATTCTGAACCTCGATTGTATCCGCCGCTAACAGCATTTCGATATCGTCCGCAATCTGCTGCCGGGAACGCTTGAAAAGGCTTTTGAGAACCCATACCACTTCAAGAATACTGACGAGGCTGACGAAGCCCGGCTCTTGAACGGTCAAGCGCCGTTCGACGATCTCCGTTGCGCGACGGGAGTGGGCTGGATCGTCTTGCGCGAGGTAGCGCAGCAGGACGTTCGTATCGAGACCGATCATTTTCTTCGCCGAAATCTTTCTGTTGCGCCTTCCGCAATCGCCCGATCGATTTCTTCAAGAGACACCGGTTGGGCCGGCTTTGGAATCATGCCCTTGAGCCGAGCGGTTGAGATTTTGGGCAGAATGATCACGCCGTCAGGATGGAAGAAGAACTTGAACCGGTCCCCCGACTTGATTTGCAGGCGATCGCGAACCGCTTTCGGGATCGTTGCCTGCCCTTTACTGCTGAGCGTAGCTTCCATGAGACGCACTCCTCTCTTTACATTTTATCAGAAGTAAAGAAATCAGGTTCTCGTCAGCAGGATTACAAAGATTCCCGGTCAGAAGAGAAATTCTTTGGACCAATTGTCGAATTCCGCTCCGGCCGTTCGACTATAGGTTGAAAGCGGGGAAGCCAACAAATCGCTAACCCCGCATTCCTCACGAGGCGCGTCAACGAATTTGTAGCGCCGGCCTCCTGGCCGGCTGTAGCGTGGGTCTCACGACCCACGCCGGACACCGTTCGCTCCCCCACGGTGTGCGCAAACAGTATGGATGAACGAGGCTTTGCTCAGGCGGCGAGGACGCCGCCAGTACAGCCGACCGGGAGGTCGGCGCTACATGGCATCGATCTGGCCGTCAGAAATGCAGGCTAAACCGGAAAACAAGCCATCAACGATCGCTCAACCCAAAGGAGATTTCGCAATGCGATTCATGGTCATCGTCAAAGCAACCCCAGAGTCGGAAAAAGAAGGCGCACTCCCCGACCCACAGCTCATGGCCGAGATGGGCAAGTACAACGCAGAACTCATCAAGGCCGGCATCGTGCTCGCCATGGACGGCCTCCATCCCAGTTCCAAAGGCGCACGCGTCAAATTCTCCGGCAAGGACCGCATCGTCATCGACGGCCCCTTCACCGAGGCCAAGGAACTGGTCGCCGGCTTCTGGCTCTGGCAGGTCAAGTCCCTCGAAGAGGCCATCGAGTGGGTCAAGCGTTGCCCCAACCCCCACGCCACCGACTCCGAAATCGAAATCCGCCAGGTCTTTGAGATGGAGGACCTCGCACCCATCCTGTCCGAAGAGGAGATCAAGTACAAAGTGGCGAAACGGGCTGAGCTGCCAAATCAGACCGCCAACAGATAGAGTGAAATTTAAAAAACAAACCACAGAACAAGGAGAAATCATGCCACAGTATTTCGTTTCCATCTTCCTCCCCGATGACTTTGACCCGTCCACCCAAACCGAAGCGGATGCCGAGGCGATCCACGCGCTTAACCGCGAAATGGATGCTGCCGGCGTGACGAAGTTCGCCTGCGGCCTTTACCCGCCCGTCGCCGCAAAATCGCTGCGCTACCAGCCCGACGGCAAGGTGTCCATCACCGACGGGCCGTACACCGAGACCAAGGAATTCATGGCGGGTTTTTCGGTGATTGAAGCTGCCGATCTGGATGAGGCGATCGAGTGGGCGCGCAAGGGTGCCGTCGCCTGCAAGGCGTCGGGCGAGGTGCGGCCGATTTTCTTCATGCCGGATCCGACCGAAGCAACGGAATAGTCTCACCCGCCGCAACTTCGGAATATGCACAATCTTGACCACGGAATGAACGAGCCAGCGCAAAGCTGCGCCGCTGGCTCCCATCCGGAATAGAAGAAGGGAGCAGAAGGGCAATGAAATACGTTTGTTTGGGCTACTACGACAAAAGCAAATTTGACGGCATGACGAATGGCGAGCGAAACGCCCTATTCGACTCATGCTTTGAATACGACGACCATCTTCGCGCCAATGGGCACTGGGTCGGTGGCGAAGCGCTTCAGGGGCCGGAGACCGCCCTGACCTTGTCCCGGAAGAACGGCAAGGGGTCAACGACCGACGGCCCCTATGCCGAAACTAAAGAACAACTCGGCGGCATTCTCGTTCTTGAGGCCAGGGACATGAATCACGCTGTTGAGCTCATCGGCCAGCATCCGGCCCTGACGTATGGCAACATTTTCGAGATTCGGCCAGCCGGGGACATGAACGAAATCATCAAAGCAAGCGAGCAGCGACGGAGACAGAACACTGCACCCTGAAGACGGTCCTGGTTTGTCACGGACCGAATCGACAAAGCGCTGGCACGCGCAAAGAAAACCGCAGCCAGCGCTGCGGCGATTTTCCTGGTGCGCGAACGGTCAACTGTTGCCAACACTCCAATCCGCATTTCGAGGCTGAGCCCTCATCGCTCCAAACCACCGCCGTCGCGAGCACCCACTGATCACTAATCACTGCTTCACTTCTTCGCCTATTCACTTCTTCAGCCCCGTCAACCGCAGCACATCCCTGACCGCTCCCATGTCTCCCTTTATCGCGTTCGCCGTCAAAGCACGGGCAATCTTCTTCGCGTGCCGCCCCAGTCGCCGGTCCACCGACGAACTCAGCCGCTCAGTGTAGGAGTTGCTCCTCCGCACCCCCGCCAGCCGCATCAACACATCAATCGCTCCCAGTTGCGGATCGCGCCACCGGCGCGGCTTACCCTCCTCGGCGCGCCGTTCATCCGCCGCCAGCCGCTTCGCATGAAGCGCTTTCTCGCGCGCCGCGTTCCGCTCCGCCGCCATCTCCGCCAGCGTCCCCTCCATCGGCTTCAGGCCGTAAATCAGTTCGCAATCCAGCGCCTCCGCCGCCCGCTTCAGCGCCGCCAGCGTAATCCGCGATTCCTTCTCCGCCAGCTCCAACCGGAAAATCTCCCTCCGCTGCACCCCCAGCCGCTCCGTCAGTTCCTCCGTCGGGGTACCCACCGCCACCCGCACCGCCCGCAGCCACCCCTCCTCCACACACCACGGCGCCCCGTGAAACGCCCGAAACGGCACCGTCGCCTCGTCCAGCAGCCTCAACTGCCGCTCCCGCATTGCCTTCCCCATGTGCAATCCCATCCCGCTCTCCCATCTCCGTTTCAAGCGCCGCGCCTGCGCATGCAGGCGCACAAGCATCCTGAAGAATTGCCCCAATTCGCGCGAAAAGGTGCAATTCTATGGTGCGTTTCATGCCCAAAACGGCCAATTCAAGTGTTGTTTGGAACAAGTATTTCACTTTTAGCTGTATTCATATGCACACGCGCCGGGACCCTTTTCGCGCCCCTCCCACCTCCCGATCCCGCGAACAAATGCGCACACAGGCCGTGGGCTGTGAACTGCGAACTCTGAACTATGAACTGCCTCCAAGTGACCCAAATCACACCTCATCCCCTTAGCGTCTCATCGACTTAACAACGCCTGTGACGCAGAACACAGCGAGTCGTTATTTCGAAACGCTACCTTCGCATCCGTCAATCAAAGAATCCTCAGCAAGCGAGGGACGCATGGGTCAGTCTATTTGGAATTCGATGGAGCAAAAGGGCTATAGCCGCAGAGATTTCTTAACCTTCTGCGCAGCTGCGGCTACCGTGGCCGGCTTCGGTCAGTCAGGCGTGGCTGAGGTCGTCTCGGCCTTTGAAAAGAAAGACAAACCGGCCGTCATCTGGATGCACTTCCAGGAGTGCACCTGTTGCAGCGAGTCGTTCATACGGGCTTCGCACCCCATCGTACTCGATGTGCTGCTGAACGTCCTGGATCTGAACTACTCTGAAACGCTGATGGCCGCCTCCGGCTTCCAGGCCGAGAAGAGCCTGAACGATACGATCGCAAACAACAAGGGCAAATACATTGTGCTGATTGAAGGCGCAGTGCCCACCGGCAACGACGGCGTCTACTGCATGATCGGCGGCAAGACAGCCGAGTCCATTCTGCAGACCGTGGCCAAGGACGCTGCCGCGGTGGTTGCGTGGGGCAGTTGCGCATCCAACGGCTGCGTGCAGGCCGCCAAACCCAATCCCACCGGCGCAACACCCATTTACAAGCTCATCGACAAGCCGGTCATCAACGTTCCCGGCTGCCCGCCCATCGCCGACGTGATGATGGGTGTGGTGACTCACCTGCTGGTTCTCGGTTCAACGCCCGCGCTCGACAGCCAGGGCCGTCCCAAGGAGTTTTACGGACGCCGCGTTCACGACACCTGCTATCGCCGCCCCAACTACGATGCCGGGCTCTTCGTTGAGTCCTTTGATGACGAGAACGCGCGCAAAGGCTACTGCCTCTATAAGATGGGCTGCCGCGGCCCAGTCACCTACAACGCCTGCTCGGTCATCAAGTGGAATGAAGGCACCAGCTATCCCATCCAGTCCGGTCACGGCTGCATCGGCTGCAGCGAAGCAGGCTTCTGGGACAATGGCCCGTTCTACCAGCACCTGGCCTCGTTCCCCGGCTTCGGCATCGAGAGCACGGCGGACACGGTGGGCGAGGTAGTGGGTCTGGCCACGCTTGCCGGTGTGGGAGCCCATGCCATCGTCACCAACATCCGCAAACGTCCCGTCATTGCAGAAGTGCATGCAGACGATCAGAAGGAGCTTTGAGGGATTATGACACGCATCGTCGTTGATCCAATTACTCGTATTGAAGGCCACCTGCGCATTGAAGCAGTGGTGGAAAATGGCGTCATCACCGACGCATTCTCGGCAGGCACCATGGTTCGCGGGCTTGAGAAGATTCTCATCGGCCGCGATCCCCGCGATGCCTGGGCCATTACCGAGCGCGTCTGCGGCGTCTGTACAACCGTTCACGCCCTCACCAGCGTGCGTGCAGTTGAAAGCGCCCTGGGAATCACCGTCCCTCCGACCGCCGAACTCATTCGCAACATCATGATGACCACGCAGTACGTGCAGGATCACGTGATCCACTTCTATCACCTGCACGCGCTGGACTGGGTGGACATCGTGAATGCGCTGAAGGCCGATCCCAAGAAGGCCGCGGAACTGGCGCAGTCGTTCTCAAAGTGGGACAAGAACACTCCCGCGTATTTCACCGACGTGCAGAACAAGATCAAGACCTTTGCCGCAAGCGGCCTGGGTATCTTCGCCAACGGTTACTGGGGGCACCCGGCTTACAAGCTTCCGCCGGAAGTGAACCTGATTGCGGTAGCCCACTATCTTGACGCGCTGCAATGGCAGAAGGAAATCGTCAAGATTCACGCGGTGTTCGGCGGCAAGAATCCACATCCAAATTATTTGGTGGGCGGAGTTCCCTGCTCCATCAACATGAATGAAGTTGCCGCAATCAACTCCGAGCGGCTGAACCTGGTGGCGAAGCTGATCAGCCAGGCTGACGAATTCGTAAACGAAGTCTACATTCCCGACCTCCTGGCCGTGGCTTCGTTTTACAAGGATTGGGCGAGCTGGGGCGGCGGACTGACCAACTACCTTTCCTATGGCGAGTTCCCGACCAAGGGATACGGCCAGCCGGAGTCATTCAAGTACCCCCGCGGCGTGGTTCTCAATCGCGACCTCAGCCACGTATATCCGGTCAACCCGAAGGACTCCCAGGAAATCAAGGAATACATTTCCAGTTCCTGGTATAGCTACAAAGAGGGCGACGACGTCGGCATCCATCCCTGGGCCGGCGAAACGAACCTTAACTACACCGGACCCAAGCCGCCCTTTGAATCGCTCGCAGGCTACGAAAAGTACTCATTCCTGAAGACTCCGCGCTGGAAAGAGAATGCGATGGAAGTGGGCCCTCTGGCCAGGTTGATCGTAGCCTACGCCTCCGGACGCACCGACGTGCAGGACCTGGTGAAGGACACGCTGGGCAAACTCAACGTGCCTGTTGGGGCGCTGTTCTCGACGCTCGGTCGCACCGCGGCTCGGGGATTGGATGCGGCACTCGCCATGGGCTGGCTCAAGGAGTTTTTTGGCGAGCTCATGGAGCGCGTGAAGATCAACGAAGTCTCGACGTTCAACGGCGAGTTCTGGGAACCCAAGAGTTGGCCCAAAGACGCTGAAGGCGTTGGTCTGACGGAAGCTCCGCGCGGCGCACTGGCGCACTTTATCAAGATTCACGATGGCGCCATCGATAACTACCAGCTTGTGGTTCCAACAACCTGGAACGGTTCTCCGCGCGATGCCAAGAAGCAACGCTCATCCTTTGAGCAGGCTCTCATCGGCACGCCGGTGGCGAAGATCGACGAGCCGGTCGAGATCCTCCGTACGATTCATTCCTTTGACCCGTGCCTGGCCTGCGCCGTACATCTGTACGATCCGCAGGGTAAGCACCTTCACCAGGTTTCCTTCGAGTGATGCCCATGAGTACGACAGTTGCAGTCAAAGGCCGCGAAACACCGCCAGTCGCCACACGTCCGGCTGACTATCGGCGGATCTACGTCTGGGAACTTCCGGTGCGTGTCTACCATTGGATCAACGCGGTGGCACTGGTGGCCCTTTGCATTACCGGCTACCTGATTGGCGCCCCATCCAGCCCATTTTACGCGGCCCAGGCTTACCAGCAGTATTGGTTCGGCTGGGTGCGGTTCATCCACTTCGTAGCAGCATTCGTTTACGTCTTTAACTTTCTGGCAAGGCTCTACTGGGGCTTCGTCGGGAACAAATACGCCCGGTGGAGCGCCTTCTTCCCGCTGAAACGCGCGCAGCAGCAGGAGATCGTCGATGTCATCAAGGCCGACGTGCTGGAGACCAAACTGCACGGTCCAATCTCCACGGGACACAATGCGCTGGCTGGCCTGATTTACTTCTTCACCTTCCTCGCATTCGTCTTCCAGACCATCACCGGCTTCGCTCTCTACTCAAGCATGAGCAACTCATGGCTGCCGCAGATGTTCAACTGGATTGTCCCGCTGATGGGCGGCGAGTTCGGCGTCCGCTTCTGGCACCACACGTTCCTGTGGTTCTTTGTCACATTCATCATCGTCCACATCTATCTTGCCTTCTATCACGATTACATCGAGGGACGCGGCACGGTCTCCTCGATTATCGGCGGTTGGAAGTTCGAGCGGGAGAAGGATGAAAAGACAGGGACCAGGGATTAGGGAATAGCACTACAGATGTAGAGCGAGAATTACGGAGGGAGCAGGGGGTTTTAACCCCTTGAAAGAGGCCGAACTTACGCGGCCTTTAGGCACGGGCCTTTGCTTGTTCTCCATCGATTGATCGAATTACAACTGCAGTACCAGGGCATAGGAAGCAGGAAAGAGCTTGATCAAGGAATCCAACATGAAGACGCTGGTGCTGGGCATCGGCAACATCCTGATGGGCGACGAAGGAATCGGCGTCTACGCGGTTCGGGCCCTTGAACAGCACAAGCTTCCTGCGAATGTGGAGTGTCTGGATGGCGGCGCCGGCGGCTTTACGCTGCTGGAGCCGCTTCAGGACGCCGATCGCATCATCCTTATCGACGCAGCGGACGACGGCAATCCGGTGGGAACCGTTACCCGGACCACGCCGCGTTTCTCGCGCGACTATCCGCCCACACTCACCGCGCACGACATCGGCATGAAGGATCTTCTGGACATGTTTTATATCCAGGGCGGCCAACATGAGATTGTTCTTTACGCCATCACCATCGATCCGAAACAGCCCATCCGCATGAGCCTCTCCGAGCAGGGCACTTGTGCTGCCCAGGTGGCTGTCCACAGCATCCTGAACGAACTGGCCCATCCCGTCCCCTGTCACGGATAATAGCGGTCGATTCCGCCCTCGATGAAGGGCTTCGACCGCGCCGCGCTGCCGGATTCTCCCAAATCGCTGATCCGGGAGAAGATTCGTTGAGACTGTGTGCGCATGCCCTGCCGCTTTAAAGCGGATTCACGATCATGCTATCTTTCAAGTGTATGGCTACGATTTTGCACATCCCGCTGAGTGAATACCTCGATAAGAACTATCGGCCGGACCGCGAGTACGTGGATGGAGAAATCAGGGAGCGCAACGTGGGCAAGTACGAGCCCGCGCGGGTTCAGGCATTGCTGGCTCGCTGGTTTGGAAACCATGAGCAGGAGTGGGGAGTCCAGGTTGTTACCGAACAGCGCGTCAAGGTGTCGCCGACTCGTGTCCGGATTCCAGATGTGACACTGCTTCCGCTCAGCGCCCAACCTGACGTGATTGTCGATCCCCCGCTATTAGTTATCGAAATTCTGTCTCCGGACGATAGCTACTCCGACACCCAGGAGCGTGCGCATGACTACCAGGCGATGGGCATTGAAACGGTTTGGATCATCGATCCCAGGACGCGTACCGGTCGTATGTGCTCTGGATCGGAATGGGTCGAATCCTCTCGTTTGGAAGTGAAACATACACCAATGTTCGTAAACCTGCCTGATATCTTCAGTCAATTGACATCTGCTTGAGGACTTCTCCTGCGGCGGAAGCTCTTTGCTTAAAGGTCGAACCTGAGACAACTCCCCCCAACACACATTCATGCCAGGACTTAAGAAACAAAAATTGCTTTTCTCCAGAGACGCATCTATCATCTCTTCATGATCGGTACCCCCTGTTGTCGCCTCTGTACGCTGCTTCGCGCGCGCAGGTGACTTGGGTCTGAACTTACGATAGAAATCCAAGGTCCCTTGAATGCCCGCGATGCAGCCTTAGCTGCCGCGGGATTTTTAGTGCCCCCGAAAAGAGAAACATGACACCAGTTGTTCCGGAAAAAGAGACAAAGGCCCAACGCGCTGAACGCCTCAAGCGCGAGAAGAATCCGTGGGAGACCTTTGACGAGGTGCGCACCTTCGCGCGTGAAGGCCGCTCCAGTGTTGTGCCTGAGTGGGCGAACTACTACTTCAAGTGGTGGGGTATCTACACCCAGGGCGATGGCGTGGGAGCCACTGGCGGCAAAGGCGGCGAAGGCCTCGCCTCTGAATATTTCATGATGCGCATCGCAATTCCAAACGGCATCCTCTCCTCCAAACAGCTTCGCGTCATTGGCAATCTCACGCGGAAATACGCCCGCAACCTGGCCGACATTACTGTGCGCCAGGCCATCCAGCTTCACTGGCTCACCATCGAATCGCTTCCCGAAGTGGTGGACGCACTCAGCGCCGTGGGACTTTCCCCTGCCGGAGCCTGCGGCGACGTGGTGCGCAACGTAACCGGCTGCCCGCTCGCCGGAGTTGCCGGCGACGAGTTGCTTGACGCCTCCCCGCTGGCGCTTGAAGTGGCTCATCTGCTGAATGGAAATTCGGAGTTCTTCAACCTGCCCCGCAAGTTCAAGATTTCCATTACCGGCTGCCCCTCGTGGTGCAGCAACCCCGAGATCAACGACATCGGCCTCACCGCCGTGAAGCACAATGGTGAAACCGGTTACGCGCTGCGCGTGGGGGGCGGACTCTCCGCCGACCCCCACCTTGCAGTCCTTCTCAACGCCTTCATCCTGCCAAGGCAGGCCATCCCCGTAATCCGCGCCGTCGTCGAAATCTTTCGCGCTCAGCAGGGCCTGCGCGAAAGCCGCGATCGCGCCCGCCTCAAGCATCTGTTTCTCAAGGAAGGCTGGACCGCCGATAGCTTCCTCGTTGAACTCCAATCCCGACTGGACTTCGCCCTTCTGCCCGGCGCACCTGAGGAGATTCCTGACGATGTATTCCGCGACCACGTCGGCATTCATCCGCAAAGCCAGCCGGG
>Ga0302278_10003426_pt1 | contig 17311 bp, 16 predicted proteins | sample III_Bog_N3_2_FD_194543 | JGI IMG/M metagenome (GOLD analysis project Ga0302278, IMG submission 194543) | Peat permafrost microbial communities from Stordalen Mire near Abisko, Sweden - III_Bog_N3_2 | ecosystem: Environmental > Terrestrial > Soil > Wetlands > Peat | place: Sweden: Abisko...
TATAGAAAGCTGCATTCTCATGCGGACCTTTTGTCCGTTTGCCGGACTTGCCTGAGGCCGCCCGGCACTCCATGAAGTTCTGGCGTTGTGCCCGGCTCCGTCGTGGCCAACCGGTCGCGACCACCGTTCTTGGCCTCGTACAGTGCATCGTCCGCAGCTTCCACCAGATTGACCGCGTGCTGCCCAAGACTCGCGACCAAGGTGGCGCAGCCCACCGAGACCGTCACCAATCCCCGCGGACTGGCACTGTGGGGTAGCCGCCGCTCGCGCATCGCGGACATAATCTCCATGCCCAGCCGCATCGCACCTTCCCGGTCCGTGTTGGGCAGGATCACGGCAAACTCCTCCCCGCCAAATCGTGCCACCACATCGCCCGGCCTGCACACCACGTCCTGTGCCGCCTCCGCAATCTGCTTCAGGCAGCTGTCGCCCCGCATGTGCCCGTAGGTATCGTTGTACAACTTGAACCAGTCGGCATCGATCATCAGGAGCGAGAGCGGCGTCCGCTCACGCAGGCTCCGCCGCCACTCGGCCGCCAGCGTCACGTCAAAATGCCGCCGGTTGGCGAGCCCGGTCAGCGAATCCGTCGCTGCCAGGGCTTCCACGGCCATGTAAGCTTCCTGCAGCTTTGTTTCGGCCAGCTTGCGCTCCGAGATATCGCGAAAAAACCAGACGCGGCCCAGATACTGGCCCGCCGCACTCTGCAAGGACGAGGAATAGCGCTCAAGCGTCCGCCCGTCCTTCAGCAAGATCTCGCATTGATCGATTGCGTCGGGATCGGCATAAAGTTCTCTGACCCGCTTCACGAAGGCATCAGGGTCCTGCACCTGTTCGGCGACCTTCGCAAGCACACGGCCATCGGGAAGCGGCATACTGTCGTCGTAGAGAGAGGCCAGGCCTCCAGACGCTGCGATTTGCCAGACTTCTGTGAATCTCCGGTTGTACGAGAGCACCTTGTCATTGCTGTTCACGACCAGAATCCCGTCCAGCGATACCTCGTTGATGGCGCGGATCAGCGAGTGGTGGAAGGCGCGTGATTCCTCGGCCAGTTTTCGCTCGGTAATGTCGCGCATGATGTTCAGGACTCCCGCCGGAGCTCCGGTCTTTCCGTCGCGCACCAGACGCAAGTTGGCTTCTGTCCAGATGTAGTCACCGCGATAGGTGCGCACCCGTGACTCGAGCATTACGCCCTCCGCGCCGAACCCCAGCGAGCGCACCGTCTCTCGCGCCTTTTCAACATCTGCCGGGTGCAGCAGCGCCAGGCTTTTGACCTTGGCGAACTCTTCCATCGGCCAGCCGATCAGCCGCTCAACCGCTGCGGAAACATAGGTTCGGTTGCCCGCCAAGTCACCCAGAATGATGGCGTCGCGCGAGTTCTCCGTGATCAGGTTGTGCAGCGAGACGATCTTCTCGAGCTTGCGCTCGAAGGCGCGCCGGCTCTCCAGCACCACCGACACGCTGTACAGCATGAACACGCCCGCCGCTACAAATACCTGCAGCACCAGGCAGCGTCCCTCCAGACCGAGAGAACCCGACGCCGCCAAGGGACCCTTTCCCTGCAGAGTGAACCAGCCTCCCGCTAACGCGACAAACAAGGACGCCAGTGCCGCCCATCCTAACCCCAAGCGCAGAAGCACCAGGATCAACGCCGGATAGATGAGGAACATGACGGGCGCTGCTGCCTGTCCGAACACCGCGATGGTCAAGCCGACTAGCAGCGCCAGAAAAAACCAATTTTGGCGCCAGTTCTGGGCAGGTTGATTTCGGGATTGGAGGATGGCGACAAAGATCGGGCAGGAAACAGCAATGCCCAGACTGTCTGAGGTGACCCAGCCAAAGAAAAGCGGGAGCGGGGCATTGTGCCAATAGATGGCTTGCACCACCGCGTTGATTGACCCGGCCAGCAACGGCCCACCCAGAACGGCATACGTGAAGAAGCGGATCAGAAATTTTGGATTTGTGAACTGAGGGATCCGGGTAGACGTTGGACGCAACATCGCAGCGCCCACCAGGACCTCGATCATATCCAGCGCATTGTAGAAAAGATTGATATGCCACGGTTCACGAATGAGCGCACTGCCGACGATCATCGCTGCCAGGCCGGTCGAAAGATAGGCCCGCCAGCGCCAGCGCGGAGCCAGGAGCAGATACGCCAGCAGCAGCCCGTTGGCAATCCAGATCATGTTCCCGGCAGAGCCGTCGCCGCCAAAGAAACTCACCAGCAAGATGGAGACAACGATGCTGAGAAAGCTTGCCGCCAGTGGAATTACCGCCGCGAATCGCCGCTTGTACGCCCTGACCGAATCCGCCGCATAAGACATCGGACCACCGCGGGATGCAGTTTTTTCGGGCACCGGCGCCCCTCCTAGAACACTTATCGGAGGGATTTGCCTTTCAGGATAGTAAATACCGGCCGACTCGCGCACGAAACTCGGCAGCCTGGGCGGTCGCCGGTCCGGTCTTGCTCCTTACAAACCCCGGTCAAGGAGCCGGACTCAGTTGGGGCGCAAACGCGGCCTTGCCGGCGGGCAGCAGATCAATCTGGAGCGTCCCCTCCTGACGTTCGGCCAGCGCAGGGCCTGCAATTTGCACCTGCCGCTCGTCCGCAGTGGTGTATTGGACCTTCAGAGCTCCCGAACCGCGCACCTGAACCCGGTAATGGAACGCGGCGCCCGCGGCAAGCTGGTCCGCACCAAAACTGGCGCTCGGGTAATCCACCTCGAGCAGCTGGATCGGCGCGCCGGTGTGGTTTTCAACCGTTACGTCAACATGATACGAATGGCAGCCGGCCGCGGCCAACAGCACCACGGCAGCCAGCGCGAAGGTTACCCCGGGCCAGAAACGATTGCCGACAAAGCGAAGAGTCATTCCGCGCTCCCATTCTGATCCGATGCGACTTCCGGCGCTTGCGCGGCTACGCGCTTTTCCACCCGGTCCAACCGCTTCAGCAGCTCCGGCAGCCGCTGGAAAATACTCACCGCCCGCAGCCAAACGCGGTTGTCAAAGCCCGGCGAGCCGGAGATCACCTTGCCCGCCGCCACGTCGTGGCTCACCGCCGACTGCGCCGTCAGAATCACCCCGTCGCCCACGCTGCAATGGCCCGCAATCCCCGTCTGCCCGGCCAGGATCACGTCATTCCCGATCACCGACGAGCCGGCCAGGCCGGTCTGTGCACAGATGAGCGTATTCTCGCCGACTTTGGACCCGTGCCCCACCTGCACCAGGTTATCCACCTTGCTGCCGTCGCCGATCTCCGTGGCGCCCACCGTCGCCCGGTCAATGCATGCGTTGGCCTGCACGTCCACGCGGTTGCCGAGCCGCACCGGCCCTGATTGCGGAATCTTCTCCCAATGGCCATGCTCGTTCTTGGCAAAGCCAAACCCGTCCGCACCGACGATCGCGCCGTTTTCAAGCGTCACATCGTCGCCCAGCACGCAATGCTCGCGCACCACGGAATGGGCATGGGCAAACAGACGCTCGCCCACCTGCACGCCCGGGTAGAGCACCACGTGGGGAAGAAGCGTAGCGCCGGCTCCCAGCCGCACATGCGGGCCAATCACAACGTATGCCCCGATGTGCGCTCCCGCCCCGACCTCTGCCGTCGGGTCAATGACCGCCGTGGGGTGGATTCCCGCCCCGTAAGCCGGCGGCTTGTAAAAGAACCCCAGCGCCCGCGAAAACGCCAGGTAAGGGTTCTTCAGGCGCAGAGTGGCTGTCGCAATGTCCTGAAATCCCGGTTCAACCAGCACGGCAGCGGCCCGCGTGGACCGCGCCAGGGCTGCGTAGCGGGGGTTGGCCACGAAGGTCACCTCCGTCGGCCCCGCCTCCTCAATGCCTTTTACGCCAGTCACTTCCAGCTCCGCATCGCCGCGCAGCTCCGCGCCCAGCCGGGTTGCCAACTCGCCTAGCTTCATCGATTGAGATTGTACCGGAAGGCGCCGCCGTTCGCCGTGTGCAGCGCGCACTCTATGTCGTCTCAGGATCGCTGGGGAACAAATCCGTCTGGTCCGCAGCCTGGCGTTGACGCGCCGGCCCTCGCCGTTGCGCCCCGCCAATCAACCCGGCCACCTCCAGCGTCTGGATCGAAGTGCGCGGGACATAGATTCGTTGCGTGTTCGACCGCGTGTCGGGCGGTGTCAGCAGCAGCCCGGAGCCCTCCAGGAGCGACCGGTCGTTCGCCGCCAAGCCCTCCAGCTCGTCGCCGTCGGTCAGAGTCATGCGCAGCCAAACGCCCGCAGTTCTTGGCCGCAGGGCAAAGCGCTTGTGCAGCAATCGTTCCGGGTTGGCGTTGTCGCCGGCCGAGTTCGGGGCGGGGAAGTCGCGGACGTAGCACAGCCACTTGACCTGCTCCCATCCGATGCGCAGAACCCTTCCGCCCAGGTCCAGAATCTCCAGCTCCGCAGCATCCTGGCCAAAACTCAGCCCCGCGTACCCCGCGCACCAATCCCTGGAGAACTTGCGCACAATCACGGGTTTGCGCTGCGAGGCCATGCAAAAGGATTGTCGCACGAAGCAGAGCTGCCCGTCAGCGGATGCTTCCGGCGCTTGCCGGGGTGGCGGTGCTGGGTCGCGACCGCAGAAAGGGCGTCCAGGGGTTCAATTGACTCTAGCCAACCGTACCCGATTGTGTTAATGTACTGCTTTGCCGTCTCCTCCGACTGCGCTGTAAGCGTAACAACATGAGTCACTTGGAAGCGCACCACGAGACCGGGCGGGGACCGGCAAAACACAGGGGAAGCGATGCCCGACTATATTTACCTTTTGGAAAACAGGCTCTCTGCCGAGCAGCAGCACGCTCTTCGCCAGTTGCGCGAGGCAGCTCGCGAAGCGGGCATGATCCTGTTCCTGACCGGAGACGCCGTCCGCGACCTGACCAGTGGCCACGCTGTTCGCGATCTTGAAGTAGCAGTTCACGGAAACGCTCTCAAGTTGAAGAAGCCAATAGAGATGCTTGGCGGCACAGTGTGGGGCGAAAGCGAGCTCTCCCGCACCCTCTATCTGTGCTTCCCCGGCACCGTCCGGGTCGATCTCGTCAGCACCCACCGGATGGACTACGCCAACGTCGACAAGCCTGTCTACCATTCTGCGTCCATTCAGGAAGATCTGCGCCGCCGCGATTTTACCGTCAACGCTATGGCCATCTCTCTCAACGAGGGTTCGTTTGGCCTCCTTATGGATCCGTTGAATGGAGCAGCCGACATCGAGGCCCGCACTCTGCGCCTGGTTTCGAACTATGGGTTTCTGGAAGACCCCTCCCTGCTGATCCGCGCCACCCGGTACAAGGCCCGGCTGGGCTGGGACCTGGACACTCGCACCCAGACCCGCTACGAAAACGCCAGGGGCGAAGACGTCATCCAGCGTCTGTCGGATGAGGCCAGAAGCCGGGAGCTGGAACAAATTGGCCATGAGGATGAAGGACTTAAGGTTCTTCGCGCACTCGCAGACGAGGGCTGGATGAACGTCCTCTTCCCCGCCTGGAACGCAGCCAAAGCCGATGAGGACAGGTTGAAGGCCCTGCACGATCTGGCTGTCGAGCTTCTGATGCAAGGCATCCACGCCGATATGTCTGCCGCGCAGATGCAACTTCTGACCGCAAAATTGGCTCCGAAAGAGCTCTCCGCGCTGAAAAAGCTGTTGTTGCGTCCAGGGTTTGTGGAGGAGTGGAATTCGCTCGATGCAGTAGCGGCAAAGTTTGCCAAGGTTCTGCTCTCCAAGGAGCACGCAAGCGCCTCAGCAGGTTTCAAGCTCTTCACGAGCTATGATCCAGAAGCAGTTCTATGGCTTGGCTTTACGAGCAAGGATAAAGCTGTCCAGGCGCGCTACAACGAGTTCCTCAAGGTTTGGCCCGAAGCCCGCCATAAGACGCCCCATGCGCTGATGCAGGAGATGCGCATTACACCAGACCTGGCCGCCTACAAGGAGATCGTGCAGGCGATCTTCCTGGAGCTGATTGACGGCAAGCTGACAACGGTTGAGGAGATGCGCGCCTTCCTTGAGCCCCACTCTCCACCGGCCCCGCCGCCCCAGGTGACCATCAAGCGCCCCCGCGCCAAGCGTGGCGAAGCCAAGGTTAAAGAGCGGACCTACGACGACGATGAGGACTCCGAAGACAGCCTCGACGAGGATGACGATCTGGATGATCTCGGCGGCGATGACGATGAGATCGATCTTGGCCTGGCCAAACACGATGCGGACTCGGACCTGAGCGAAGACAGTGAAGCGGCCGACGATGACCTGGACCCCGACGAAGGGGACCAAGCGTCTGCCGCCGGCAAGCGTGCCGGCAAGGGCGCCGTCGCTAAATCCGATTCCAAAACAGAATCAGCGGCAGATGTTCGGCCCAAAGTGTCTCCCCCCGCAGTCAAACTGAACGCCAAAGAGCCAGAAAGCAGAAAGGATGACAAGATGAGCAAGAAAAAGGCGGAAGCACCTGCTGAGGGTGCCGCACCGCTCCAAGACACCAAGCCTTCTGAAACCGTGGAGGTGAAGGCGAGCGGTGCTCTGACGCCGGGCGCCAAGCCCCCACAAGCAACTTCCACCACTGAAGTCCTGGCCTCGACCGGCGGCCCGCTCAATCCCGGAGCCAAGCCTCCCCAGGCCGCGAAGCGCAGGATTCTGGCCTCGACCGGCGGCCCGCTCACTCCCGGCGCGAAGCCACCGCAAGCCGTCAAGAAGCCGGTCCTGGCGGCCAAGCCCGTCAAGGCTGCAGCCAAGGCCAAGCCTGCGGCCAAAAAGGCTGCTCCAGTCAAGACAGCCAAGAAAGCCGTGCCGGCCAAAGCAGTAAAGAAGGCTGTCCCCGTCAAGAAAAAGGTTGCGCCGGCAAAGAAGAAGCCGGCGGCCAAACCGGTTCCCAAGCCCAAGAAGAAGGCAGCGGCGCCGGCCAAAGCAAAAAAGACAGCATCCAAGGGAAAGAAGCGCTAGCGCCTTAGTTTTCATCGATCCATCGTGGTATCTTCAGGGCAATCCTTGGAGGATACCCGATGGATCGTTCGCTGCTGCGCGCCACGCTCTGCTGTCTCATTCCGTTCTGCACTCTTCCCGCACTTTCGCTCGCCGCGCCTCCTCCGCACCCTCAGCCTGCTGCTCCTTCCAGCGCTCGGCTGTCAGAGGATCCGCGTCTCCAGGGTGGCTACAAGTTCAATGAGGGCGGCTGGACCTATGTCCACCTGGAAGGAACGCCCGAGCAGGTCGGCTTCCAGCACGGCTATCTTCTTGCCCGCGAGATTGAAGACAACGTCCACGTCTACAGCGTGACCGCGCCGCATGAGGACAAGCGCCCGTGGAGCTTCTTTCGCGAGGCTGGCAAGACGGTGCTCTGGCCGCATATCGATCCCGAATACCAGAAAGAGTTGCAGGGCATCGCCGCTGGGCTCAAGGCACAGGGCTCGTCGCTCGATCTGTGGGACATTGTGGCCCTCAATGGCGACATCGAGCTGAGCAACTATTACTTGCCCACAATCAACAAGAAAGAGCACAAACCTAATCCAGAAGCTGCGGTTGCACCGGGCAAGTGCAGCGCCTTTATCGCCACTGGCTCAGCCACCCACGACGGCAAGATCGTCATCGCCCACTCGAACTGGTCTTCTTACGCCGAGGGCGAACGCTGGACGGTCGTCTTCGACATTGTGCCCGCAGCCGGCCAGCACCTGCTCATGGACGGCCTCCCCGGCGTCATCACCAGCCAGGACGACTTTGGCGTGAACGCCGCCGGCCTGATGATTACCGAGACTACGCTGCCCATGGCCAAGGGCTTCGACGTGAACGGCATACCCGAGTTCGAGCGCTCCCGCAAGGCCATGCAATACGCCACCTCCATCGACGAATATGCTGCCATCATGCGCGAGGGCAACAACGGTGGCTATGCCAACTCCTGGCTCATCGGCGACCGCAAGACCGGCGAGATCGCCTACCTTGAGCTGGGCCTGCACCAGACCCCGCTCAGCCGCAAGAAGGACGGCTACTTTGTCTCCTCCAACTTCGCCGCCGACCCGGCGCTCATCCGCGACGACACCCCGGGGTTTGACCCCACCAACCCCGAGAGCAGCATGAACGCGCGCCATATCCGCGCCGATGAGTTCATGCAGGAGCACTACGGCAAGCTGGACACGGCGCTGGCCGAGGCTTACCTCAGCGACCACTACGACAGCTACGAGAAGAAGCAGGACGCCGGCAAGCGCAGCCTCTGCGGCCACGAGGACACCTCGCCCGTCGGCGAAAAGGTGTGGGGTGACGCGCCCTACGATCCGGGCGGGGCAGTGACCGGCAAGGTGATGGACTCCGACATGGCGGCGAAGCTCAGCTTCACTGGCCGCGCCGGCCATCCCTGCGGAGAGGACTTCATCGCCGCGCCGTTCCTGGCCGCGCATCCGCAGTTCGCCTGGCAGGAGTCTATCCTGCACGACATGAAAGCCGGGCCGTGGACCACGTTCACAGCGAACGAGAAGCAGTAAACAGGTTCACGGCCAGTCGAGTCTCCAAGCGCTGATTCTCGTATGGAATCGATTGTGGAGCAAACTGTGGAGAACAATCCACACATGGAAACCGTGCAGATTGTTCTCGACAAGGAGTTGCTGCAAGCAGCGGACCGCGCTGCACTGCGCACCAAACGTAATCGCTCCGCGCTGGTGCGCGATGCGCTGCGCGAACACCTGCGCAGACTGGAAGTGCACGCTCTAGAGCGGTTCTCCAATTCACGTGGAGTCACCAACGTCGTGCAAGGCGGCTTTTTCTTGAGGAAAAAGCCGCTTGAGGTCAGTGGCTTCGCTCTACACCAATTGGAGAACCGCTATAGAGGAACGCGACCGTGAGGGGTATGCGAAGCAGGCGGTGAAGCGAGACGAGGCGCAGCGCTGGGAAGCGGAGGCCGCATGGCCGGCAGAATAGCCCGCGGGGATGTGCGCCTCTACAGCTTCGCAGCGCCCGACAAGGAGAGGCCGGTCGTCGTACTCACCCGTGACAGCGCCATCGCGTACCTCTCGACAGTGACGGTTGCGCCGATCACTTCCTTGATCCGAGGCGTACCATCTGAAGTTGTCCTGAACGGCGAAGACGGAATGAAAGCGCCCTGCGCAGTCAACCTGCACAACGCGGTCACCATTGCCCAGGACCGGCTAGGAAAGCGGGTCGCACGCCTGAGCGCACCGCGCATGAATCAGGTGTGCGCTGCACTGCGCTTTTCTCTGGGATGCGACCTCATTCTTTCCTAACGGGACCGTCATTTTTCTACCACAATCGGCAGCAGCACCGCGCTTGCGCCCTGGGGGCCGTGCTCCACGGTCATGGTCGCAGCGTGGAAATCGTTCGGCTCGGCAAAGAAGATGTTGGGCACGAAGGTCTGCGGATTGCGGTCGTAGAGCGGAAACAGCGACGACTGGATCTGCACCATGATGCGGTGGCCGGGCTTGAAGATGTAGTTCACTGTTGGCAGCCGGAAGCGATACTCCTGCACCACGCCTGCGGGGATTGCCTCCGGCGCGGCAAAGCTCTTGCGGTAGCGTCCGCGGAAGATATCCATGCTGATGGGCAGCTCGTATCCGGCCAGCTCCGGCTGCCCGGCATCGGTGGGCGGATACACGTCGATGATCTTCACCACAAAGTCGGCGTCCGTTCCTGTCGTCCTCACCATCAGATCGGCAAGCGGCGCGCCTTCCAGACGCACTTCCTTGTCGAGCACGGGGGTCTGATAGCTCAGTACGTCTGTCCGCGTACCGACCGGCCGCTGATCTTCCACCAGCCAGGTTTGCCAGCGCTTGCCGCCGTCAGCCTCGATCGGCGGCGTCAGATAGGGCACGGGCCTGGCCGGATCGGAGACATAGCTGTCTTCGCCGCCGGCTGGCTTATCCATGCCCAACCCGAAGTTCGCTTCAAGGTAGACCGGCGTCAGGTGCTGTTCGTCCACGCCCGGCCAGTCGGCGAACGTGTCCCAGCGGTTCTTCGTCGGGTTATAGATCATCACCGGGGCCAGCGGCTCGGCCGGCTTGCGATCCTTCAGGTAGGTGTCGAAGAAGGGAACCAGCACTTCGCGGCGAAAGTCTGCTGCGGTATCACCGTTCCACTTCAGCGGTCCCAGCTTCTCAGCCGAGCCGTTCACCTGGCTGTGATACCACGGCCCCATGACCAGGTGGTTGTTGGCGGCGTGCCCGGCGGCCTTCAACGCCTCCCAGGTGTGCACTGCGCCGTACATGTCTTCCTGATCCCAGAGTCCCTGTAGCCAAAGGGTGGGAATGCTGGCCGGCTTCTGGACCACCAGTTTGTCCAGTGCCTGCAACTGCCAGAAAGCATCGTAGGCCGGATGGGACGAGAGCCGGTTCCACCACGGCAGCTGTTTGAAGCCGTGAACCTCGGCCCAATGGCCGGCAGTGCCTGCGTCAAGAAAGTTCTGGTAGTCATCCGTGCCCACGCGCGGCACACTGCTGCCTGCGCCCCGCGCGCTCGATTGTCCGGTGAAGTAGTCCAGGTTCACCTGCCGGAAGGCGCCGTAGTGGAACCAGTCGTCGCCCATCCAGCCGTCGATCATGGGGCTCTCGGGCGCGGCCACCTTCAGCGCCGGATGCGGGCCAAGCAGCGCCATGGTCACCGTCCAGCCGTCATACGACGAGCCGATCATGCCCACCCGGCCGTTCGATTCAGGCACATTCTTGACCAGCCAGTCGATTGTGTCCCATGCGTCGGTCGTATCGTCGGTCTTGGTGGGATTCAGCGGCCCGACGGGGGGACGCGTCATCACGTAGTCGCCTTCCGAGCCGTGCTTGCCGCGAATGTCCTGGTCCACGATGATATAGCCGTCGTCGACCCACTCCCTCTGCGCACGTCCTGCCGCGTCGCGCATCTTCGGCTGATCCGAGCTGAAGCTGCCGGCGCTATACGGCGTGCGCTCCAGCAGCATCGGCAGCCCCTGGGCGCCCTTGGGCACCAGGATGACCGTGAACAGCTTGACCCCATCGCGCATGGGGATCATCAGTTCGCGCTTGTCGTAGTTGTAGCCGGGGTGCGGCTCTACCCATTTGGCCGGGATGTCGCTGCCCGTCTGCACCATGTCGGGCGTTACACCGGCAGACTGGGCCACCAGCATGGCCGCCGGGCCCGCAGTTGCCAAAGCAAGAACAAGAGCGGTGGGGAAGATCGATCGTGTGCGCATGGCTTCTATTTTGCCATGGCGCAATGGCCGGCCGACACTCCGGCTGTCGTCAGACCAATGGCACGTTCATCGGAGGACACACAGGAGTCTACGCGTCGTCGGTCCGGCCAGCCTACACCTACATGCCCGCGGCCACCGGCTCGGCAACGGCAACAGCAGACACCATCTCCCGGATCGACTGAATGACCAGATCCGGTTCATCCAGGTGAATCCAGTGCGCGCTGGCCGGTGCGATCACCTGCTGCACGTTGTCGCCAATGCGGGCCACGAGCGCATCGGACAGCGGGGTCGATTTTCCCGGCGTAAGCAGCAGCACGGGAATATCCCTGATCGGTTCGGCGTCGCGCATCTCCCGGACCGTGTCGGGCACGGCCTCAACGTGGTCGCGCATGCCGACGTAATAACCGGGACGCGACCAGTGCGCGGCCACGATCGGCCACACCTCGCGCGGCATCTTGCCCACTTCTTCGGTGACCCGGTTGAGAACATGACGTCCTCCTTTGCCGGCGGCGCCGGCCAGCTGGCCGGAGATCTTGCCCGAGCGGCAGAGCAGAGAGGTGACGGCCAGGCGAGCCAGGCCGAAGCGGGCAATGGGCACCGCATAACCGGAAAGTTTCTTGCCGCGATCAACTTCGCGCTGACGCCCGGCGTTCATCGGCGGCCACTCCTCGCAGCGCATGGGATCGACAAGAACCACGCCCGCCACTTCTTCCGGATAGCTGAGCGCGTAACGGCGCATCACCAGCCCGCCAAACGAGTGGCCAACAAGAATGTACGGCGGCTTGATGCCGGCGCGCTCCAGCAGGTCGTGCAGCTCCGAGGCGCAGTTGGCCGGGGTGCGCGCCGTGCTGCTCGGTCCGCTCCAGCCCAGCCCGCCGCGGTCATAGGAGACGGTGTGCGTAAAGCGCGCCACCGTTTCCTGGATGTGAAACCAGTTCAGGTTTGTGGCGGCAATGCCAGCCTCAAACAGCACGGTTGGTCCGCCGGCGCCTTTTTCGAGCATGTAGAGCCGTTGGTGGCCAATTTCAACCCAGCGGCCGGGCGATGCAAATCGCCGCCTGTCGCGATGGGAACCAATCACCTGGTAGAGAAAACCGGCGCCGACCAGAACCGCGGCCAGCGCGACAACCGAGAGAGCAATGTACATAAGGACAATCCTGGGAACCGGTGATCTGGTCTGAAATGGGTCGTGCGTTCAAGAACTAGAGTTTCAATCAAAAATGGACAAGCCGTTCCGGGCTGAAGTCCGCGGCGGTCAGATTCGCTTTAGCGCTCCCGCGGTCGATGATAAGGAGTGTCGAGCCCGGCTGACCATGATTTTTTTCTTCAATCTGGCTGGCAGACCAGGTACCTCCGGTATGGCGGAGGCCAAAATATGTGAATTCCCGAACTGAATTGCCGCCTTTGACGGTCTTTTCCTCATAAACCGGAAACGCGATGCCGCGATCGAGCCAGGTGCTGGCTGCGCTGTAATGAGTCTTATCGGCAGCGCCGGGCGTGCTTTTAATCAGGTCGCAGTCCCGGGCACCGTATTTCACGTGCTCGCTCACGGCCTGGCCCGCCCAGAACAGATGGCTCTCAAGAAAATCTTCATAGCTGAAGCCGGTTCCCGCCAGCCCGTCGGTCCACCGATCCTCGGGAATGACAGCTGGCGCCGCATCGCCGGGATGGGCAGTGCGAATGGAAGCAGGGCCTCCGGGATGCATTTCTAAGAGTACGTGCAATGGCAGGAGATGCTCGGCCTGGCCTGCGCTCGACGCCGGTGACAACTCGACCATAACGCGCAGCACGCCGGGAAACCAGTGGCCTTTCACCGTGATCGGATAGCTGACCCGCGTGCCCGAGGGGTCCACCTTGACCAGGTGTCCGGAGGCGCGAAAGTCCGCCGTGCGAGCGTTCTGGCGGGCCTGTTCAAGCGTGCCGTGCGCCTCGTTTGCAATCAGGGGAGTGGCTCCGAGAAAGGTTGCCAGCAGCGCCGCGGCGGCGGGAAACGTCATGATTCGATTCTCCCGTCGCGAATGCGGATATGGCGCGGCGCCGCGTTGGCGATATCGTTCTCGTGGGTCACGATAATCAGCGTCATGCCATGGGTCTTCTGGATGCCGGTTAGTATCTCCATAATACGCGCTGAATTCACGCTGTCCAAGTTACCTGTGGGCTCGTCGGCCAGCAGCACGGTAGGATTGTTGGCCAGGGCGCGGGCGATTGCCACGCGCTGGCGCTCCCCGGCGGAGAGCTCGTTGGGATATTGGTTGAGCCGATGGCCCAGGCCCAGCTCCCGCAGCAGCGCCTCGGCGCGCTCGGCCCGGCTCTTCGCCGTTCCGGGTACAGCCAGCATCGGCACCTGCACGTTTTCAAGGGCGCGCAGCGTGGGCAGCAGGTAAAAGGCCTGAAAGATGAATCCCACACGCCGGGCGCGGTACTCGTCGAGATTGACGACCGTGCCCAGGGGCGAGTCCTCAAAGAGCACATCGCCGCTGGTGGCCACGTCCAGGCCGCCGAGCAGTTGCAGCAGAGTCGACTTGCCGCTGCCGCTTGCGCCACTGATGGCGATGTACTCGCCAGCCTGGATTGTCAGGCTCACGCCGCGCAGCGCCTCGATGCGGCCGTCGTCGTAGCTCTTGCGCAGGTTGCGGACTTCAAACTGGGCGCTAGTCATGGCGAAGCGCCTCCACCGGCGACAGGTGCGCGCCGCGCCATGCCGGATAAGCCCCGGCAATCAGCCCGGAGAGCACCGAGATCCCCAGCGCTTCAACCAGGTGCACCCAGGAAAGGGAAGTGGTGACCACGCTCGCCGTCTGTGGCAGCGTCGACAACAGGTGCAGCGCGCCCCAGCCGAAGGCGATGCCGATGAACCCGCCCACAAAGCCCAGCACCGTGGCCTCGATCTGAATCAGCATCAGCACCCGCCAGGTCTTCCAGCCAATGGCGCGCAGGATGCCGATCTCGCGCGTGCGCTCGAAGACCGACATGGCCATGGTGTTGGCGATGCCCAGAATGCCCATCATGAGGGCTATGCAGGAGGTTCCCCAGGCCACGGCATGGGCGAGGCCGACGAACTGATTGTTGGCGGCCCGATCGGCGGCGCCCTGGGCGTTCAAGCCCGGCAGCGCAGCCTCAATCTCTTTCTGCGCCTGCTTGAGAAATTGATCGGCCGCTTCGCCCGCCGGCGCAGGCTTCAGCCGCACATGAAAGCCGGAGACCTTGCCCTGCAGGCTGGTGAGCAGTTGCAACTGATCGATGGGCATGATGATTGCACCGGCTTCGAGGCCGGTGCCGCCGTGGTAGATGCCGGTCACCGTGAACGTCGTCCCCTGCAGCTCCAGCGTGTCGCCAACCTTCTTGTCCAGGTTGCGGGCCAAGAGCGAGCCGAGAATCACCTCAGGCTTGCCGTCATGGAAGCGTCCGCCGGAGTCAAAGGTGAGCGAGTCGAACTCGTAGGAAGTCTGCAACCAGCCAAAGGCCAGCGCATTCACCTCCGGCGTGATGTCCATGATGTTGAAGATCATGGGATCGGCCTGGGCCACCACTGGCACGGCCCGCAGCTTGTCCAGCAGCGACTCGTTCACCGAGGTGTTCATGAAGTTCTTGTCGACCACGGCGATGTCGGTGCCGCTGGAGGAGTAGAGCCGCTCCCACTCGTGCTCAAACGAGCGCGAAAAGCCCACCAGCGCCACAAAAGCGCCGATGGCCATGCCGATACCGCACAACGTGAGCAGAGTTCTGAGGCGTCTGCGCCAGAGATTCTTCCAGGCAAATCCTGCGAAGGACAGATGAGAAGCCATGATACTTAGGATGCGTCCTCAGGGTTTGGTGTTTAGGTAAGGGCCAGTGTATCGATCGTTGGTTCGGGTGTCTATGCCTTGCTGGCTCGGGAATGAGGAAACTTGGAGCGTGTTGATTGCGGCAAAAAAGGACCAGTCCGGTGGTGCCTTTGCAGCAGAAAGGGCAGCCGCTCTCGCAGGGCTGCCCTTTCAGGCTGTAGGAAGCACACTTTTCATCTGCGGAAGACCGAAGGGGAACCGCGCGCCAATCCATCTGCCGGCGCAGGGAACCGAATCACTCGCCCGAACCACTTTCCTGGGCCTGCCTGAAACCGCTTCGCTTCCGTAGCCGGTCAAGGCCGCGGACGTGACGCAAGCGCTAATAACGGCCGCGGCCCCGGGAAGCTCCGCCGCCCGCACCACCGCCGCCACTGCCCTTGCGCGCCTGGTAGCAATCGCGGCAAAACACCGGACGATCGCCACGCGGCTCAAAGGGCACTGTTGTAGGCTGACCGCAACCCGAACAAATCACAGGTGTTCCTGTGGCCGGAGCCGCACGGTAGCCGGAGCCCCCCTGGTCGTTCTTCTTTGCCTGACGGCAAGTCTTGCAACGCTTTGGGGTCGAATAACCACGTTCCTGGAAGAACGCCTGATCCGCAGCGGTGAAGGTAAAATCCTGCCCGCAATCGCTGCACTGTAGTTGAATATCTCCGGCCATGGGTCTCCTCGTGGAGATTGTACAGTGCATTTTGTCATTTGCGTACAAGGATTCTTTGGAGATTCTTCTGAATCGAAAAACCTTGCGCCCGCCGCCAGCCTTTTGAATCGCCGCCGCAACCCGCACCCGCCGCCGGCGCGGTATAGTTCTCTGGAGAGTTCCAGGCACGCGTTTCAATCCGCAATCCACGCCGCGTGGCCCTGCTGTCAAACGCCATGACCAGTTCGAATCCCGAATTCGAGGCAGACTGTATCCGCCGCATCCTGGCCGGCGAGAGGCAGTTGTTTCACGACCTCATCCGCCCCTCCGAGCGCGCCATCTACTTTCTGCTCCTCTCGCTGCTGCGCAACGATGCCGAGGCGGAAGACGCCGCGCAGGACACCGCGATCAAGGTCTATCTGAATCTGAAGAACTTTCGCGGCGACTCGCAATTCCGGACCTGGGTGCTGTCGATTGCCCGCAACGAGGGCCTGGGCCGCCTGCGCAAGGCCGTCACGCGCAAGGAAGACTCGCTTGACGCCGAGACCGACGATCAGACCGGCGACTATACCCCGGCCGTGCTCACCAGCTGGCGCGAAATTCCTTCTGAAGCGCTGGAACGGCAGGAGTTGGGCGTGATGCTGCGCACGGCGATCGAAGGCCTGCCGGAGATATACCGTAACGTTGTGGTGCTCAGGGACATCGAAGAGATGGATGTACGCGAAACCGCCACTGCGCTGGGGATCAGCGAAGGAGCCGTGAAGGTGAGGCTGCACCGGGCTCGCGCCCTGCTGCAGCGGGAACTGGCGCCGCGCCTGGAAGGATTCGCGCCCAAACGCAAGGGGCTGTTTGGGTGGCTGAAACCATGAGGATCGACTGCAAACACGTCTGGGAGTACATCTCCGCCTACATTGACGATGAGGTGGACGCGGACCTGCGCGCCGAGATCGACCGTCATCTGGAAACCTGCGAGATCTGCTCCGCCATCCTCGACTCGACCCGCAACGTGGTCGTGCTGGTGGCAGACGAGCGCGTCTTCGAGCTGCCTGCCGGCTTCAGCGAGCGCTTGCACGCCCGCCTGGAGAAAGAGATGGAGCTGGCCGGGCCGTCGTAAGCAACGCTGTCTTTCGTCGCAACAAGCGAATTTAAAACCCTGCCCAGCGCAGATACGCGGCGATGATCGGCTCGCCCCAGAGGGCGCTGACGATGCCGCCGATGCACAGGAAAGTCCCGAAGGGAAGCTTGCTGGCGGCCCAGCTTTCTGAGCCGCGACGCGCTGCGGGGACGGCGAGCAGGGCAAGCGCCGCGACGGAGCCGAGGATGGCGGCCAAGCCGAAAGACAGCAGAGCGCCGGGAAGGCCAAGCCAGGCGGCGAGCAGGGCCATGAGCTTGGCGTCGCCGAGGCCCATGCCTTCGCGATGGCGGATAAGCTTGTAGAGCCAGCGGATGAGGAGAATAAGGAAAGCAGCAGAGGCGATGGCCAATAGTCTTTCCACGGCGTTCTTGGCATCCTGCAGGTAATCGGCGGGTATGTGTAACGCCCATCCAACTTGTTCCCCCTGAAGAAACCACCAGCAAAATCCAAGCACGATACCAGGCAGGGTCAGCGCATTGGGAAGCCACAGGTGCTCGATGTCAAGGATGGCGAGGCACACGAGAACCCACATGAAAAGCATCATCCCGGCGGCAAACTCGATGGGAAAGAACGCCTGA
>Ga0302278_10003428_pt1 | contig 17297 bp, 13 predicted proteins | sample III_Bog_N3_2_FD_194543 | JGI IMG/M metagenome (GOLD analysis project Ga0302278, IMG submission 194543) | Peat permafrost microbial communities from Stordalen Mire near Abisko, Sweden - III_Bog_N3_2 | ecosystem: Environmental > Terrestrial > Soil > Wetlands > Peat | place: Sweden: Abisko...
CACCATTGCTGGGACTGGTCGAAAGCACGGTAAAGCCTTGTGCAACGCAGGGAATTGCGGATACGGCCAGAACGGCGGCCAGTGACAAGGGGGTGAGCCACGATTGTGGCATCAGTTGGATTCCAAATTTCTTCACTTTTTGTACTCTTTCACTCAGCTGCAACGAAGGTGCCCTTGACTTGAGGAGGTAGTTTTACCCGGCTGAGAGTTCTGCGCTGTAATTCAAACGTTTGAGTATCTGGTGCAACCAAGTTCAACAATTATTAGGCTGGTCTCGCGGGTCAAAGCGTCCCCACACAAAGCGCGAGAAATCAGAGAGCGATGCGGTCTATATAACGATCACGGCGATCTATAGTGCGCCTCTTTCGATAGGTAAGCTCCACTGGCTGCCGTTTGCATGACGGTGTCGGCTGTCGGGGCGCTGGTACTTGGAAATAGATACTCGGTCATTTACTGTGCAATCCGTGCGCCAACGGGGTGATTCCGCAGTATTAGTTCCTTTCCAGTTGATGTGGTTTGACTTAGATGAAGCGACCGAGCGGGAACGGGGGCGGACCGAGGCGGCTTGACTTGGCGCTGGCTATGTAATTTGTTTCAGGTTGCGCGTTTCTTACATGGTGGAGGAAGGCGGTAGAGGCTAATTTCCGCGCTCCGGCCGGCAGGACGAAGCGCAGGGGCGGCGGGATCATGCGGGAGAGGAGGCTGGTGGATGTGGGACGTCTTTGAAGACGCGGCCGGCGCAGGTTGACTCGACAGCAAAGTCGGCGTTTTGCCTTTTTACGATGATGTGTTTATAGGTTATAAGCTATTTTTATATCGCGCTTTATATAGCGTGGACTATTAAAGGTTGAGAAATAATATGGCGTGACCTATTGACCTGGGGAGAAATAATAGATCATAGTCTATGTAGAAGGGTATAAATCGTGGAAAAGAAACGACTGAGGTCCCAGTCCCGCGCGCGACTCGATGAGCGATTTGCCGCAATCGGCCCAGCCGCGCGATTTACCCCCCCAGCACGGGGATGGATCAGGGCTGTGCGGGAGGCTCTGGGCATGACGACGGCCCAACTGGCAAGCCGCTTGGGCGTGAAACAACCGTCGATCATAAGCTTTGAGCGCTCGGAGGCAAGGGGCAGTATCGAGCTGGCAACGCTGCGGCGAGCGGCTGAAGCGCTGAATTGCACGCTTGTCTACGCGCTCGTACCCAGGAAGTCTCTGGAGGCGACTTTACGCGAAGGGGCGAGTGAATTTGCTCGAAAGCGTTTGGAACCGATCGAGCACTCGATGTTGCTTGAGGATCAAAAGGTGACCGTACGGGATGCCGATGCGCGCATCGATGACATCCTGAACGAAACCAATCCACGGCTATTTTGGGATTAGCTCGTGGATGATTTATTTGGACAGGCGGATGAAGCAGCCACGGCTTTGGCGGCCGAAGAGATGCTTGATCTGATCCCTTCCCATATTGCTTACCGTTCCGAACTGAATGCGGCCGAACAGGCAAACATTCTGCGGGCGCAGACCTGGGCGCAATCCCGCCGCCGCGATCTGCTGAGCGAGAAATTTGTGAAGGACCTCCATCGGCAGATGCTGGGTGACGTATGGCGGTGGGCTGGGAAATTCAGAACCAGCGAACGCAATCTGGGAATCGCGCATTGGGAAATTCCTGTCGCTCTGCGGATTCTGCTGGACGATACGAAGGCATGGATCGAATACAAGACTTATGCAGCGGATGAAATCGCGGTTCGCTTTCACCATCGGCTGGTGCAGATTCATCCATTCCCGAACGGCAATGGCCGTCACTCCCGTCTGATGGCCGATTTACTGGTCATGCAGCTTGGGGGTGAGCGATTTTCGTGGGGCCGGGAAAGCCTTAGCGATGCGGGTTTGATTCGGGCGCGTTATATCGAGGCGCTGAAAGCCTGCGATGGCCACGAAATCGGACCGCTGGTTGTGTTTGCGCGATCGTAGTGTGAATCGTGGCGGCCCTCCGGGGCGCCTGGGCTGTCTGGTGGGTTTGCCCCCGGGGTTCTCGTCCGCTCTGGCGGACTTCACCCCGGGCTATTTTCGCCTTATCCCTACGGGATAAACCGCTGGGGTGGGGCGGGTGCGCGCTGGAGGCTGGCTGGGCTCGATGCTTGTTGCGCCAAGGCTGACCCGGGGTTTCGTCCACATGGCGGACTTCACCCCGGGCTCCTTCGAAAATCGAGGTCGTGACGGGAGATGCGAATGCGGGCGAGGACGCCCACACGACAGCCGGTCTGGAGACCGGCGCTACCGAACGATCGCCATTTTCATGCCCGGTTGTGAGCCGAAGGATCATGGATGACTATTCTCATACCCTCCCTCCGGGAGGAAGAAAGACCGGACGACGCGGATTAGTAGCGTTGGAGGAATTCGGGGTCTACGGGGTTCTCGAAGAGGGAGGCGTCCCTGGTGACGATGGTTAAGCCGCTGGGCGTGACGAAGTATCTGCGTTTGTCTTCTACCGGGTCGTAGCCAATGACTGTGCCTTCGGGGATGTGGACGTCGCGGTCGATGATGGCGCGGCGGATGCGGCAGTGGCGTCCGATGTTGACGTGGGAGAAGATGATGCTGGCGTCGACATCGGAGTAGGAATTGACGCGGACGTCTTGGGAGAGGACGGAGTTGGAGACGGATGCGCCGGAGATGATGACGCCGGCGGTGATGACGGAGTTGATGGCGGAGCCGGTGCGGCCCGGTTCGCCGAAGACGAATTTGGCCGGCGGATACTGACGGACGCGGGTGCGCATGGGCCAGCCTTTGTCATAGAGGTTGAAGGTTGGCGAGACGGAGCAAAGGTCCATGTTGGCGTCGTAATAGGCATCGAGGGTGCCGACGTCGCGCCAGTAGAGCGCCTGCTGCTTGTTTTCGTCGACGAAGCTGTAGGCCACCATTTTCTTGTTGCCGAGCATATTGGGCAGGATGTTGTGGCCGAAGTCGTGCTTGGAGTTGGGGTCTTCGGCGTCGGCGATGAGGGCCTTGAGGAGGATTTCCGTGTTGAAGATGTAGATGCCCATGGAGGCGTCAACGGCATTGGGATTGAAGGGCGAGCGGAAGGTGGTGGAAGCGGGCTTCTCCTGGAAGCCGAGGACTTCGCCGGTCTTTCCGACTTCAACGACGCCGAAGCGGGAGACTTCGTCGGGAGGGATGGGGAGGGTGGCGAGAGTGACTTCGGCCTTGGTCTCCTTGTGGTGCTCGAGCATGCGGCTGTAGTCCATTTTGTAGATGTGGTCGCCGGAGAGGATGATCATGTAGGTCGGCTGTTCGCTGCCGATGGAGTAGATGTTTTGATACACCGCATCTGCCGTCCCCATGTACCAGTTGGACCCCGTGCGCTGCATGGGAGGGAGCAGCTCGAAGAATTCGCCGAGTTCCTGGGCGACGATGCCGGTCCATCCTTCGCGGATGTGGCGGTTGAGGGACAGGGCCTTGTACTGGGTGAGGATGTAGACCTTGCGGAGGCCGGAGTTGATGCAGTTGGAGAGCGTGATGTCGATGATGCGGTAATGGCCGCCGAACGGGACTGCCGGCTTGGCACGATCGCGGGTGAGTGGAAAGAGGCGTTCTCCGGCTCCTCCGGCAAGCAAAACTCCAAGTGTGTCTCTCATGTCGATGGTCCTGTCTCTGTTTCCTGGTGTTTCTTATGGATGACAGTTTAGGTGCGGTAGAGGAAGTGCCGCAATCCGATACGGCGTATTTTCCGGTGGCACCTTTTGAAAGGCGTCACTGAACGGTGGAGAATACCACACGGAGATGAAGACTCGCAGCTATCGAAATTATATCGACGTTGTTGGATTGAAAATGGTTAGGCGCGGGGAGGGGAACGTGGTTGTTGCGGCAGGTGGTGGCGCCAGCGTCATCTGTCGCCGTGTAAGGTGCCTGCCGCAGTGTGTGAGGTCGATACGCGCTTGGAAGTGCGCTCATTTAGACAGGACCCCATCGTAGAGGAGCTGGTATCTGCTTCGCACTTTATCTATAGTGAATTCCCGTGCAACCGTTCCCGCAGCCTCTGCGCCGATTGCCTGGACCAGATCCTGGTCCAGCGCTAACTGTTGAATTCTCGCGGCGATGTTTGAGCTGTCTCTCGTTATGAGGATCCCGTTCACTCCGTCCTGGATCAACGAGGGGACACCTCCAACAGGAGTGGCCAGCACGACGACCCCCGCGGCCATCGATTCGAGAATCACCATTGGCAGCCCTTCCAATTGAGAGGGAAGGACGAGAACATCGAGTTCGGGTATCACGCGGTTTGCCGCATCGGGGACGGAACCGAGAAAGCGGGCAAACTCGGAGTGCCGCGTACACCATTCCCTGACTCGACCTTCATCGGGACCGAATCCGGCAATGGTTAGAGAGACGGGGATGCCGGATCTGTAGAGCAAGGAGACGGCCTCTGCTGTAATTCGCCACCCCTTCTCTTCAACGAGAAGCCCCACATGGCCGACATTGAGTGGCAAGCCAGATTGGAATGGACGACGCTGGTAGATCGGGATTGAAACGCCGTTCGGGATCACATGGAATGCGTTGCGGGAGATTCCCAGCAGTTCCTCAACCGCAATAGGATTCTTGGCATCGACGGAGGTCAGAATGCAGTTCGCCTTCAGGAGTTTGCCAGCCAACGCCCGGTGAATCGTTCTGCGGATTGGTTGTACCCTCAGTGCTCCCTGACCCGCAAAGCCGTGGAATGTGACGATTTGCCGGATGCCGTCCCTGGCAATCCGCTGAGAAACGAATGCTCCGGACAACCATGCGTTGTGAAAATGCAGGACGATGGTTTCGCCGGGGGACGTACGCTGAACGCGAGCTATCCAGGAGTTTAATGGGCTCAGAAAAACGGTGTGAAAAACGAAGGCAGCAGTTCCGAATACCGCCGGGGTCGGAGCCATCCAATAAGGGATGGAGCCTTTGGTAAGTTCCTCGTGATACGGCCAGGTTGGAGTAAGGAAGAGACCGAGGTGCACAGAAGCGCCCGCGGCCTGCTGTGCTTCCGCCAAGGCTTTCATGATTGACCAGACGCCAGTATAGGGCTCTCGAGCCACGTGAATAATTATCATAGGCGGCGTTGCGCGAAGATGCCTTGATTGTAGCCGGTGGGTGCGCTTGCAGCGGAGCAATCTGGACAGTCATCGTTCTGCAGCCGGCGCTGGGAAGTCAGAGCTCGACAGTCAGTGCTCGATCCGTTGTTGTGCGAGCGAGGCTTCACACCTACAATCCTTGGCGGCATGCGAATTGTTTCTCGCGGATTGACGGTGTCGCTTTGCGTTCGATGTGAAGTCAGCTTGGTATTCGATTGGAGAAAGCCGACGGTCCGGGGGTGAAGCCCTTTGCGATTACGTTGGCTTTAGCCGGGGGTTGAAACCCCCGGCTCCCGTTGTCCGATGGTGCCGGCGCGATCCCAGGACGCCCTCCGTCGTGAGGTTCAAGGCGTGCGGCTAGCGCTTTTTCCTGAACTTGTACTCGACGCCTACGGAGATGGCGAAGTTCCAGTTGTTGACGCCTCCGGGGGTGGTGGTGGGGGTGGCGTAGGGGGCGTTGTAGCGGGTCAAGATGGCGTCGGGGGTGATGCGGAAGACCCAGTGGGCCGAGCGGTTCAGGTCCATGTGGCCACCGAAGACGGCAGCGGGAGCGACCTGGTTGGGATAGAAGTCAACGGCTGAGGGTGGGAGGCCGCGGAGATCCTTTTCGAACTCACCGTAGGCGCCGCCGACGAGGACGTGGGCGATGAGCGCGCCGTGTTTGTTGTGGGGGCCGAGCCATTCCGGACCGCCGGCGAAGATGTACTGGGCGATGAACGGCCCTTTGATGAGCTGGGTTGAGACGTTGTCGCCGAGGCCGGCGCCGCTGGTGCCGAGATAGCCGCGGCCGGTGCCTTCCAGTCCCCAGTGTTTTGAGAGCCAGTAGGAACCGGAGACGTCGACACCGCCGAGATTGGAACCCTGGTTGAGGGTAGGACCCGCCATGACGCGGGCGTAGGCCATGTCGACCGAGAGATCGTAGCGATTGTCGTAGCGGACGCCTGCGAGGGGATCGGTGGAGATGTAGACGCCGTTGGCGGGGCCTGCTGGAACGGTTGCAGGAGCTACCTGAGCCTGGGCGTGAGGAGCGGCATGCAGAGCCAGAAAGGCAACGGCAACGAAAGGGGCAAAAAGGCTAACTTTAAGACGCATCACCATCCAGCTTACAGGACCGCGCCGAGGGGGGACAACGCGGAACGGGGTTGAGTTGGTTCGGTTAGAGTGCACGGCCAGGGTTCGTTGGGAGTTGTGGTTTCCCGCCCTTGCGCCAAGAAGAAGGCGCAAGAACGGGGCACGGAGCTTCTGTCGTTGGTCCTGCCCCGGCTAGTACCGCACTAGGGTTCGCAATGGTCGGTCCAGCGAGCCCATAACAGGTAGCGGAGAGTTTTCAAGGTTTCGACGGATGCGTGCGAGGTTTCGTAAGCCGCTTCGTCGGGAGAAAGCGGGGGCGCGGGGTGCATGCGCCACTCGAGGGCTGTGTGGCTGAAGATCATGGCGGCGCGGGGCAGATGGGGCGCTTCCGAGATGACTTCAGCGGAGTGCCAGCCGTGGGCATTCATGATTTGCTCGGAGTAGCAGGCGTTCTGGATGGTGTCGAGGGCGCGGGGTTCGACGAAGAGGGCGGACTCGGGAATGCCCTGGGCGTGGGCAGTGCGAGCCATGACGGTTGCCTCGACGAAGCGGTTGTGAGCGGCAGCGCCGGTGAGGATGAGGCGGGGGGCGACGCCGCGCTCGTATTCATGTACCGCCTCGGTGACGCGGGCCATCTGGTAGGGGCTGGGATTACCGTCGGAGTCAGCCGGAGAGCCTAGGACGATGATGGCGTCAAAGCGAGTGCGGGAGGTGTTGGATTTGGGTTCGAGCTGGCGGACGATGGCAGCCCAGGCGAGTAGTGTGATGCAAAGGGCAATGGAGGAGAGGATGGCGCGCATGGGCCAGCTGGGGCGCTCAAGGGGCCGGCGGCGGCGAGGTGCGGGACGGCGGGGTTGGGTGCGCGAGGAGGTGCGGGGCTGGGTCGGGGTCAACGGGGGAAATCCCTCCAGGTTCCACTGTAACGCGGCGGCTGGAGGGCCGGAGGAGAAGGGTGAGAGTGCGGGCTGGATTTTGGCCGTCAGGTCCGAATCCAGTCCCTCAGGGGCTAAAGCCCAATTCATTCTATTGGCTTTATTGGCACGACTGAAGTCGTGCCCCTTCGCACACCTACGTACGGATGAAGTTTTTCCGCGATCTGTGAAAACGCGGCGCTATCTGGTCAGGCCAGTTGGGCTGGAGTGTCCCAGGCTGAAAAGACGAATTCGTTCAGGGATTTGCGCTTGCGGGGAGCTACTTCGTTTTCCACGAATTGCGGGTTGGGAAGGGCGGCGGGCTCGCCCTGATAGCCGAGGGCGATGACTGCGCCGATGAGGTAGTCTTCAGGGATTTCGAAGGACTTGCGGGCAGCTTCCGGGTCGAATCCGCCCATTTGGTGGGTGGAGAGGCCGAGGGCGGCAGCCTCGAGGGTGAGGTACGACGCGGCGGCTCCGAGGTCATAAAGGGCGACGCGGTTGGGGGCATCGTTGTGGCTGAATTTGGTTTTGGCCACGCCGAGGATGAGGACGGGCGCGGATTTGGCCCAGGCCTGATTCAAAGACATAAGGGAGTCAAAGATTTTGCGGTAAGGCTCTGATCCGCGGACGCCGACGAGGAAGCGCCATGGCTGCTCGTTGTAAGAAGAGGCGGCCCAGCGAGCAGCATCAAAAACCTTGGCCAGGTCAGCGGGGTCCACGGGGCGATCGGTAAAGGAGCGCGGGCTCCAGCGGGTGTGGAAGATGGGCAGGACGCCCTCGACGGCCGGGGCTTTCTTCAGCTCGTGGACTTCAGTGGCGGACAGGGTCATTTGCGGGGCTCCTCGGTTCACTTAACAGCGGATGTTTGATTGCGGAGCGAGGGGGAAAGATTCTTGAATCACCGCGAAATAGTTGTTGGAACGGATGAATGGGTGATATGGAGTTCGAAGATTCCCTGGCCCCAAGTGAGGGGGATCCCCCGGCACCGGGCAGTGCGTCCATCGGGCTAAACAGGCTGCTGAAAAAGGCCGAATTTCAGGCGAAAACCTTGAAAAGCATACCGCAGGGGCTGAAGCCCGCTTTGATTCCATTGCCTTTATGCCGGGGATAAATCCCCGGCCTACCGCCCGAAGGAGTTTTTCAGCAGCCTGTAAAGCCCGGAGTTCATTTTATGGGTCTTAATGGCACAACTGAAGTTGTGCCCCTTCACACATGGATGCCGGAGGAAGACCCGCTCATCGCGATACTGCTGCGATGAACGGGGCACAGCATTCCGTGGCCGGGATGGGGGCCGACATGGGTGGTTCCAGGGTCAGGCGACGGGGCCGGCGACGTTCGAGGTTTCGTCGTAGACTATGCGGTTTCTTCCGCTGTGTTTGGCCTGGTAGAGGGCGCGATCGGCGCGATCGAGGAATTGCTCGACTGTGAGTCTCTGGTCGCAGAAGAGGGTGCAGACGCCAAAGCTGCAGGTCAGGCTCACCTGGCCGCCGGAGAATTCGATCGGCTTGTGGCAAATGGCGTTGTGGACGGCGATCAAGCGGTCGCGCATGCCGGCGATATCCATTTGCGGGAGGATGAGGAGAAATTCTTCGCCGCCATAGCGGCTGACTGCGTCGTAGGGGCGGACCGAATCTGTGAGACGAAAGGCGATTTCGCGGAGAACGTCGTCCCCGGCAAGGTGGCCGTATGTGTCGTTAACGGACTTGAAGTGGTCGATGTCGATCATGACGGCGGTGAGGGCGCTTCCGTCGCGGCGGATGCGGGCCATTTCGCCGATCAAAACGTCGAAGATGGCTCGTCGATTGAGGAGGCCGGTCATGGGGTCGCGGCTGGCCAGCTCGCGCAGTGCTTCGCGGGCTTCAGTGAGCTGCACTTTCTCCTTTTCGAGCTGCTCGGTTCTCTCGCGGACAATGGCTTCCAACCTGGCCTGCCGGGCATGAAGACCGCGGTCGCGGTAGCGAAGCAGCGCATAGCCTATCAGCAGGAACAAAGCGGCCGCGGCAATGATAAAGGGGAGGCTCTTCCACCACGGTGGGCGCATAGTGAACGAGACGGTGACGAGAGGAGAACGGATGTCGCTTTCAGTGTCCTGCGCGTACACCTCAAGTTTGTAGGCGCCGTCCGGGAGTGATGAATAGTTCAAATCGTGGGTGCGGGTAGTGTTCCATTGCTGCTCAAGGCCAACCAGGCGGTAGCGGTAGACGGTGGAGGGCTGGTCTTCAAGGGGTGACGAGATGACATGAACGCGGAGCGGCTCCTTGGTGTATTTCAGAGAAGCCGAGGCGTCGTCCGGGATGGAAACACCGCCCAACGTGGCACCGGTGACGACGACCTGCAGGGGCTTCTGCTCAAAGATGGCCTCGGGATGAAGCAGATGCGAGAGGCCGTTGGAGGTGCCGATCCAGATGGAGCCGTCAGTGTCTTCGAGGAAGGAGTCCTCGTTGCAGTCGTTCCAGACCAGGCCGTCGTTTTTGGTGAGGTGGCGCCAGCGGGCTCCGTTGAAGACGTAGACGCCTGAGCCGCTGCCGATCCAGATCCACCCGCGGCGGTCGTGGCGGACAAACATGGGCTCAATGGACTTGAAGCCGGGCGGGGGTTGGGGGTCGGCGGGACTGGCCACATCCGCCTTGACCTGCAGGTGTTCAACGCCAGTGGAGGCGCCGCCGAGCCAGAGCGAGCCATCCGCGGCGCAGGCAATGCTGCCGAAGCGGTTGGAAGCAACACCTCCGCTCACGTTCACACTTTTCCACTGGCCGCCCGCAAGGTGGACGATGCCGGCATTGGACGCGAACCAGAGACCGTGAGTGGCATCTTCGCAAACGTCAAAGAAACGCTGTTCCGGGACAGCGGAGTTATGCACTTTTTCGAAGTTGTCCGCTCCCGGATCAACGCTGTAGAGGCCGGTGTTCGTCATACCCCATATATGGTCCGATGTCGATCGCCAGAGCCAGCGCATTCCCGGAGGCATGGTCCAGTTGCGAAAGGCGCCGGTGTCTGGCGAGTAACGCATGAGATGGCCGGCGGACGTGGAAAACCAGAGGCTGCGGCTGGGGCCTTCAGTCAGAGAGATGACCTGGCCGCGGGGTACGTCAGGATTGGGCGTCCAGGGCGTGAAGTGGTGCGCGTCGCGATCAAATGTGACGATGCCGTGCTCGGTTGCACCCCACAGGGTTCCGCGGTGGTCGCGCACCATGGACCACACGAGATTCCCGTCGAGTCCCTGACCGGCGCCCCAGGTCTCCCAGTCTCCATTGCCGAGCCAACGCTCCACGCCCTTGCCATAGGTGCCAAGCCAGAGGGTGCCGTCGCGATCGACCATGAGGGCGAGGATGCCGGGAACGTCGAGCCCGTTCAGCGCACCCAAAGTCTGCCAGTGACCCTGGCTCCAGATGGCCAAACCGCGGTCAGTCCGGGTGAGGATGCGGTGCTGCGTGTCTTCGACGATGGGGACGAGCGGGGTGGTGAAGGAGACGGGGTTGTCGGGTATGTCCATGTTCATGAAAGCGGAAGCATGGGGGCCGATTTGCAGGATGTGGTGGTAGCCGCGCGCCCAGAGGCGGCCGGCGGAGTCCTGAAGAAATTGGGCCCAGGTATCGGGCTCGACGCCGTTGGTCGCGTCCCAGACTCTCGCTTTGCCGCCTGAAAATTGGCAGATGGCATCGCCGCAGCCAGCCCAGACGGAGCCGTCGCGGGCCGCATAGACGCTGTAAATATCGACCAATTGCGGATGGGCGTTGATGAATGTCTGGGGAACGAAAGGCGCAATACTCCATGAGCCGTCGGAGGTTGCTCTTGCGAGTTGGAAGAGGCGGTGTTGGCTGACTGCGAGGACCTGGCCTGAACCTGTGGAGGCGAGCTGCTGGCCTGAACCGCCGGTTAAGGTGCCGGCTGCCGTGACGATTGCGCTGAAATGATGGCCGTCCCCGTGATAGAGGCCGGTGCTGGTTCCCACCCACATTTCGCCGCTCGCGTCCTGCATGGCGGAGAGGATGTAGCTGTCGAGCAGGCCTTCTTCGGCGCCGAGGCGCGTATAGGTGGAACCGTCGAACTCATAGAGGCCATTCTCGGTGCAGGCCCAGACGATGCCCGATCGGTCCTGGAGAAGGCAGTTGATGGTGAGGCTGTTCAGGCCCTGGTTGTCACTGTCTTCCTGAAAGGCGTACTGCTGGGCGACCCCGTGCAAGGCAAGGAGCTGGCTCAACGCTAGAATCGCGCCCAGAAGCCTTACATAGGACATACGGTCAATCCTAACGTGTCATTCATAAAAACGCATGTGCAAATGGATCGCGGCGACCCGGGGTTTCGTCCGCTGGCGCGGACTTCACCCCGGGCTACTATCGGTTTCTCCCTTCCGGGGAAATGAAAGCCCGCCTATGGGTAGATGCGGTGGAGGGTGCGGGCGAAGGGGATGGTTTCGCGGACGTGATCGAGGCCGCAGATCCAGGCGACGGCGCGCTCAATGCCCATGCCAAATCCGCTGTGAGGGACGCTGCCGTAGCGGCGGAGGTCGAGATACCACTCGAAGGCTTCGCGAGGAAGGTTGTGCTGGTCGATGCGGCTGCTGAGGAGTTCGTAAGAGGACACACGCTGCGAGCCACCGATGATTTCGCCGTAACCCTCAGGGGCAAGGACGTCGACGCAGAGGGCGTAGCGGGAATCCTTCGGATCGGGCTCCATGTAGAAGGCTTTGACGTCGGCGGGATAGCGGTTGACCATGACGGGGCGGTCGAACTGGGAGCTGAGCCAGGTTTCGTCTGGGGAGCCGAAGTCATTGCCGTATTCGAAGGGGGCTTCGAGATGGCCGTCTTTGTGGGCCTGGTTGAGCATGTCGGCGGCCTCGTCGTAGCGGAGGCGCGGGAAGGGCGGGATGATGGCTTCGAGCTTGGCGCGGTCGCGGCCGATTACGACCAGCTCTGGTCCGCGGTTTTTGAGGACGGACTGGACGATATGGGAGAGGAAGTTTTCGGCAAGTTCGAGCAGGCCGTCGAGATCGCAATAGGCGACTTCGGGCTCGATCATCCAGAACTCGGTGAGGTGACGGCGGGTTTTGGATTTCTCGGCGCGGAAGGTGGGGCCGAAGCTGTAGACCTTGCCGAGAGCGAGGGCCGTGGCCTCGATGTAGAGCTGACCGGACTGGGTGAGGTAGGCTGGGTCGCCGAAGTAGTCGACGGGGAAGAGGGTGGAGGTGCCTTCGCAGGCGGCGGGGGTGAGGATGGGCGGATCGGTGCGGATGAAGCCGTTGGTGTCGAAATATTCCGCCGCCGCGCGCATGATTTCGGCGCGGATGCGGAGGATGGCGGACTGGCGCGGGGAGCGGACCCAGAGATGGCGGTGCTCCATGAGGAAATCGACGCCGTGCTCCTTGAGGGTGATGGGGTAGGGCGCGGATTCGGGCACGCGCTGGATGACCTGGATGTCTTCGACGTCGAGCTCGAAACCGCCCGGAGCGCGTTTGTCGGCGCGGACTTTGCCGGTGACGATGACGGAGGACTCCTGGGTTAATCCCTTGAGGGACTCAAAGACGGCGGGGGGCACGCTTTTGACGTGGGCGACGCCCTGGATGGTGCCGGTGCCGTCGCGAAAGATGGGAAAGAGGAGCTTGCCGCTTTCGCGGAGGTTGTAGAGCCATCCGCGGAGGGTGACGGATTGGCCTTCGTGCTGGCCCAGGGTGGCGATGGTGGCGACGGGTGGCGGGGCGGATGGCGCTTGCGCGGCAGGAGTGTTGTCGGGGACGGCATTGACAGTTTCTTCGGACATGGGCTCTTAGCTCTCTGGGCGGCGCAGGGTACCCAACTCATGTTGCGGACTGGGCGGCCGGACTCTCTAGGATAACGCTCAAATGGCGATGGGGTCAGGCGAGGGCTGCTGCGAGGGCCTGGGCGATGGTGGGGTGAGCGAACTGAAAGCCGGCGGAGATGAGCTTGGAGGGGTAGACACGGGCGCTCGAGAGGAGGGCTTCATCCGCCATTTCGCCGAGGGCGAGGCGGAGGGCGAAGGCCGGCGCGGGGAGGATGGCGGGGCGATGGACCGCGTGGGCGAGGGCGCGGGTGAACTGCGCATTGGTGATGGGGCTGGGAGCGGTGAGGTTGACTGGGCCTTCAATGGCTGGTGTTTCGAGCAGAAAAAGGATTGCGGAGATGGCGTCGGCGAGGCTGATCCAGCTCATCCATTGGCGGCCGGAACCGAGCGGGCCGCCGAGGCCGAGGCGGAAGATGGGAAGCATTTTCCCAAGTGCACCTTGGCCGGGACCAATGACGACGCCAAGACGGAGATTGACGACGCGGATGCCGGCCTGGACGGCTGGCTGGGCAGCGGCTTCCCATTGCCGGCAGACGTCGGCCAGGAAGCCTGAACCGGGAGTTGAGGATTCGTCGAGCAATTGACCATTGCGGTCGCCGTAGATGCCGGCGGCGGAGGCGACCAGGAGCGTTTGTGGCGGGTTGCGGAGGGCGGCAAGGGTTGTGGCGAGGGCGCTGGTGGAGCGTACGCGGCTTTCAAGAATTTCGCGCTTGAACGCGGGGGTCCAGCGATGGGCAGCGACGTTTGCGCCGGAGAGATGGATGGCGGCTGAGACGTCTCCGAGAGCATCCAGGTTAGGGATCGCGGGATCGGCGGCGGGGTTCCATTGGAACTCGGCGGGAGAAGTTGGAGGGCGGCGAACAAGCGTGAGAATTGGCTTGTTCCGAGAGGCAAGGGCATCTCTTAGGGCCGATCCGAGCATCCCAGAAGCGCCAGAGAGAATTATTTTCCGATCGCTTTTGGCGGTATTTGGCGTTTCCTGCATGGCGCTGATGCTTTCCCGAGTTCCCATTGGTGGCGGCAGTTTTCGACAAAAAAGACGGAAAATCCAAACCCGTGGGCCAGCCGTACATTCGATAGGATGGATTTTCTTTTCCTTCTGATGAAAGAAATAGCCGTTGGGTGCCCGGAAGTTTAGCAGAGCGCGAATTCTTTTTGATATGGACAACAATTTCAACTGAAGCGCATCCTATTTTTACGATGCGGAGGGAAACATGAGCGAGCTGGCGGTGGTGAGAAACGATGAAACGCAGAAGACTCAGGTTGACCCGGAGACCGCGGAACGATTTATTGCGGAGAAGCGGATTGGCGAGCGGATCAAGCGGCTGCGGCTGAAGAAGTCGATGGGGCTGGTTGAGCTGGGCAAGCATACGGGGCTTTCGGCAAGTTTTTTATCGCAGCTGGAGACGGGGCGGGTGGTGCCGACCTTGCGGAACCTGGCGCGCATTGCGATGGTGTTCTCAAAGGACCTGTCGTACTTTTTTGAAACGGAGCCGAATGCGCTGTTCCGGGTTCACCGGCGGAAGGAGCGGGTGCGGATGCCGCAGACCGGAGTCGAGGTTCCCACGTATTTTTTTGAGAGCCTGGGATACATGGTGCCGGACAGGCATATGGACCCATACTTTGCCGAGTTTTTGCCTTTGACCAAGGAGATGGAGCCGAAAGGGCACATGCACCCGGGGTTTGAGTTTCTTTACCTGCTGGATGGCGAGCTGCAGATACACCATGGCGACCAGGAATGCGTGCTGGAGAGCGGCGATGCGATTTATTTTGACGCGAGCACTCCCCACTCCTACCAGTGCGCGGGAAGGAAGCCTGCGGGGGCGATTATTGTGACCATGCACCAGGCGCCGCCGGCAATGACGGGTGCGCAACGTGTGGTGCTTCAAGGGCAGAAGACACTTGTTCCTGGCCCGGTAAAGGTGAACCCAGGAGAAGCGCGCTAAATACTGCTCAGTGCGCGTCGTTCGGGGCATCCGGAGCCGACTACAATCTGGATGTGGAATCTGGAGCGACACCATGACGCGGTTGGGGACGCAGTTGAGCAGGACAGGCGTTTCGTTGGAAGAGGACCTGCTGCAGGAGTTCGATCGCCTGATTTCGAAGCGCGGCTACGCGAACCGGTCGGAAGCTTTCCGGGATTTAATTCGCGAGGCGCTGCTGGCTGAGATGGTGGGATCGAACAAGCCGGTTGTGGGCACGCTGACGCTGGTGTACGACCATCACGTTCCGAACCTGGCGCAAAAGCTGACCGAGGTGCAACACGTTGCGGGAGCCATGATTCTGGCGGCTACGCATGTTCACCTTGATCATAATTACTGCCTTGAAGTGATCATCATGAAGGGCAAGGGCAAGGACCTGCAAGCCGTTGCCGATGGGATGCTGGCGTTGCGCGGAGTGGAGCTTGGGAAGCTGGTGCTGGCGAATTCGGGAGCGAGTTTGAAGATGGCTACTCACGCGCATCCGCACTAAAGACGCCGGATCACTTGCTTCGTGAAGTTGGATCCGGGCCTAAAGGCCGCAGTCCTCAAGCATCATTTTCAGGGGGTTGAACCAGGTTGCGGAAAAAGGTGAATTGTTCGCTGACATCGGCGGATAAAAACCCGCAGAGGCTGAAGCCAGATATTTATTTTGTTCTACTTACGGCACGACTGAAGTCGTGCCCTGACGCTTATTCGCTTTTCCGATGAGTTTTTCCGCAGTCTGTGAACCCCCCTGTTCTCTCCGTCGTATTCTCCCCCCGACCCTGCTCTCCCTGCCGCATTCTCCCTCGACTTGGGCCGGAGGGAGCTTCGCAAGCTTTGGAAAATCGTGTTACGCTTGGGTTGGATTTTCCTGCTTTTGAAGTCCTGCGTCTGATGTGACGAACGGCATTGCTGCGATGGATTTTGCCGGACCTATTCAGAGCGGCCCACGATCCAGTGCGGCCTGAAGGAACGCGATGCTCTCCCTGCTGCGGAGTCTGGCCAACGACGAACCGGGCAGCCTGAAGGCCAAGGTTGTGGCGCTGTATGGGCTGCTGCTGGCGTTCAACGTGGGGGCGTGGCTGTGGGCGTTCGCGGCGTTTCACCGGTTTCCTGTGCTGCTGGGAACGGCATTTCTGGCTTATAGCTTTGGGCTGCGGCACGCGGTGGATGCGGATCATATTGCGGCCATCGATAACGTGACGCGGAAGCTGATGCAGCAAGGGAAGAAGCCGGTTGCGGTGGGGTTGATGTTCTCGCTTGGGCACTCCACTGTTGTGATTTTTGGCGCGATTGCGATTGCGGCCACGGCGCTGGCATTGCAGCATCGCATGGACGCAGTGCGGCAGATTGGCGGAGTGATCGGCACGCTGGTGTCGGCTCTGTTTCTGTTTGCGATTGCAATTGTGAACCTGGTGGTGTTGCAGTCGATTCTGCGCAGCTTTATGCGGGTGCGTCGGGGCGAGCCGTATGTGGATGAAGACTTCGATATGCTGCTGGGGAATCGCGGGTTTCTGTCGCGGCTTTTCCGGCCCATGTTTGCTCTGATCCGGTCGAGCTGGCACATGTATCCGCTGGGGTTGCTGTTCGGGCTTGGGTTCGACACGGCGACGGAGATTGGGTTGCTGGGGTTGTCGGCCGCGGAGGCTTCAAAGGGCTTGTCGCTGTCGTCGATCCTGGTGTTTCCCGTGCTGTTTGCTGCAGGCATGTCGTTGGTGGACTCGACGGACAATGTGCTGATGCTTGGGGCGTATGGATGGGCGTTTGTGAAGCCGATCAGGAAGCTTTACTACAACATTAATATTAAGTCTGTTTCGGTGGTGGTGGCGCTGGCCGTGGGCGGGATTGAGGCGCTGGGACTGCTGGCGGGGCAGTTCCACCTGACGGGCGGGTTATGGAGCATGGTGGGCAAGCTGAATGACCACTTCGGCATGCTTGGGTATTTCATTATTGGATTGTTTGCGGCGAGCTGGATTGTCTCGATTGCCATTTATAAGTGGCGGCGGTTCGACGAACTGGAGCTTGGGGTGCGGGACGCGGCCTGACGGCTGTTGTCTTCGAGACCTCATTACGTGCAGTGCCTGAACCCTGCGCAATTCTTCCAGGTGCGGCATAAGCCGATCCGATTGGAGGGGCGAACTCACAAATACCCGCTTTTCGTTCTCGATTGCTCGCTCAGCAAGCACTGCAGCTTCGACTACCGCCGGCGGAATTGTCGCTTCCCCTGGTTCGTCCGAATGAAACAAGCGAACGCGATTGTGCCCGTTCCATTCTCTGCCATCGTTGCGGAAGCAGAGCCCGCCGGCGTCGAACGAGCTGGGGCGCACGGCCGTTACAGTGGCGAGCCGCTCACACCGTAGGGCATGGCGCTGAGTTGAGGTCGGTCGCGAAATCACGACGCGGTCTCCCGCGCATATCCTGAGCTCATTTTGATCCACTTATTTCCTTTCA
>Ga0302278_10003434_pt1 | contig 17273 bp, 14 predicted proteins | sample III_Bog_N3_2_FD_194543 | JGI IMG/M metagenome (GOLD analysis project Ga0302278, IMG submission 194543) | Peat permafrost microbial communities from Stordalen Mire near Abisko, Sweden - III_Bog_N3_2 | ecosystem: Environmental > Terrestrial > Soil > Wetlands > Peat | place: Sweden: Abisko...
AACGTAGGCAAGCGCGGCGGGAGCCAGACTGTAGAAGCCAAGGATTTTTGTGGGATTGTTGTCGTCAATCGCCAGAAAGGTTTTAGCGCTTCCCAGTTCATGACCCTGCCGCGCATAGCGCGAGAGGAAGTCGTTCATCTGGTCATTGCCACAATCGAAAGCCTTGCGGTCATGCGTTTTAGATATAGCCTCTTCGTGCCAAGGCGGCAGTGTCATTCCGCCGGCTTCGGCATAGCTGCGATGGCTGCCTTCAGTTTGGCATTTGGCGAAGAGGGGTATTCGAGGAGATTGAGCACCAACAGGCTATCGCGCTCCGACAGGGTCACAACCTCGGACGCCGCGATGACGGCATCCGCTTCGCGGAGCGCCGTTTGGGTCACAAAATCCGTCAGGTCTGTGTGGCGCAGCGCCGCCGCCCGCATGAGCTTGGCCTTGGCTACCGGCGTAACCCGAAGATTCATGCGTTTATTGTCGTTAATTGCAACGCGGGGCATAATGCTCCTTTTCTTGTACGTCTTCAAACTGTACGCTGCCATGCGGACAAAGTCAAAAAATAGCTGGGCAAAGAAGGATCATTTGCCGCTTGAAGAGAGTCTCCGGGCCTTCAAGTTTTCTGCTGCCTGCGGGGCGTGGTTTGCGGTACATTGAAATCCCATGACTACGATAACGACTCACGATGTGCGCAACCTGATTGGCGGCAACTGGCTCAAGCCCGAGAGCCAGGGCGGCCTGGAATTGACGAACCCTGCAACCGGCGAACGGCTGGGGCAGGCTCCGCCTGGATCGGCTGCCGAGGTGAATGCGGCTGTTGAAGCCGCGCATGCTGCGTTTCCAGGCTGGCGAGCCACACCGGTGGGCGACCGCGTTCAGTATCTTTTCAAGCTTAAGAACCTGCTGGAAGAGCATCTGGATGAACTGGCGGGGCTGATCACAATTGAGAACGGAAAGACGCTGGGCGAGTCGAAGGGCGAATTGCGGCGGGCTATTGAAAATGTGGAAGTGGCCTGCGGGATGCCGGTGCTGATGCAGGGGTATTCGCTGGAGGATGTTGCTCCGGGCATCGATGAGATTATGGTGCGGCAGCCGCTGGGGGTTGTGGCTGCGATTACACCATTCAATTTTCCGATCATGGTGCCGATGTGGTTTTTGCCTTACGCGATTGCCACGGGAAATACGCTGGTGCTGAAGCCGAGCGACCGTGTGCCGTTTGCCGTGGCTCGGCTGGTGGAGCTGATTCAGGAGACTGGGCTTCCGCCCGGCGTGGTGAATTTAGTGCAGGGCGGGAAGCCGGCGGTGGATGCGCTGCTGGATCATCCGCTGGTACGGGCGGTGAGCTTTGTGGGGTCGACGCCGGTGGCGCAATACGTTTATACGCGCGGGTCGGCAAGCGGCAAGCGTGTGCAGTGCCAGGGAGGCGCGAAGAATCACGTTGTGGTGCTGCCCGATGCTGACCAGGAAACGACAACGAAGATTATTGCGGATTCGGCCTTTGGTTGTGCGGGGCAGCGGTGCCTGGCGGTGAGCGTGACGGTGACGATTGGCGAGGCGAAGGATTGGTTTGGGGAGTCTATCTCTGCCGCAGCCGCAGGGATGAAGGTTGGAAACGGGCTGGACCCGGCAACGCAGATGGGGCCGGTGATTACGCATGCCAGCCAGGAGCGGGTGGTTGGGCTCATCGGGAAGGGTGCGAGCGACGGCGCAAAGACCACCGTGGATGGGCGCGGCGTGAAGAGCGGGGGCTCGTTTGTGGGTCCGACGGTGCTGGATGGGCTGCCGGCGACGAGTTCGCTGATGGATACAGAGATTTTTGGGCCGGTGTTGTCGGTGGTGCATGCGGGGACGGTGGAAGAGGCGATTGCGCTGATTGAGCGGTCGGCTTATGGGAACGCGAGTTCGATTTTTACTGCTTCGGGGGCGGCGGCGCGGAAGTTTCGGAATTCGGTTTCGACGGGGAATGTGGGCGTGAATATTGGCGTGCCGGCGCCGATGGCTTACTTTCCGTTTTCCGGGTGGAAGGGGAGCTTCTTTGGCGTGATGCACGCGCAGGGGCGCGATGCGGTGGAGTTTTTCACGGATAAAAAAGTGATTGTGGAGCGGTGGCCGCGGGAGTGGTCGCGGAAGTTCTAGAGGGTGGATGATTGGGCCACAGACAGCAAAAGGGGGATTTGTTGGATCCTCCTTTTGCTGTAGGGCAGGCATTCGTATTAATTCGGTAGTATCAGCAATCCACTTTCCAGCAGCTTTTCAGTGAGCCTGTCGAGGGCTTCGGGGAATTTGTAGGAGATCGCCCTGGCGCTCATGCCGATTAATGTTGCCGCTTCGGCCTGGGTGTACTCCTGCAGCACAATCCGGCTGAGCATCTGGCGATCGAGAGATCCCAGCTTGTCCAGACAGCTTTCTACATCGAGAACAAAGATGACCGCGTCTTCGAAGGTGCGGACTGGGCGGCTGGAGCACCATCCCCGCCCGATTGGATCGCCGAGTATGGAAGGCGATCTGCCCACCTGCATTGACGCATACAGGTAGCGCCGCAGGGTCTTCTCTGTATGTTTGCGGTAGAACACCAGGCTCTCTATCGGGGCGGCTAGAGGCTTGGCCTGGAGCGGCTTGACTTTAGGAAGTGCCGCCGATTCCTGGTCCCACGTGCTCCGATTCTGCTTGGATGGTGCGGTTGATTTCAAGCCTTCCCAATACATTGGCAACTGGAGGACAGCGCTCATTGTGCACCCCCGTTTGCTTCAGCCACTGCCCACACCTTGACGAGTTCTCTGCGGCAAGGACGTCCTCGACGCTTGCGACTCCCGGGCAGAGGAAATTCCTTCAGTTTTTCCTCACATCTCAAGCAGTAAACACTCTCGATTGATTGGGCGCGGTACCAGAGACATCCGCACCCTTCGCAAACTTTCAATTGGACACGCGATTCCATGATTGCTTCTCCGTGAATACTCGATTTCCCGACGGCTTTTTTTTCTTAACATCATTTCCGCGGGGTAAAGAGAACCGGACACTGCGATTCAGGATTCTTATGCCCTGATGTGGGATTGCCGCCGATGTTCTCTCGTTTTTTTGTCATGCTCATAGTGCGCAGACCCTGGAAGTTTCGTATTGGCTTGCCCGGACGCTTCTGTTGAGCATCTTGGGGGCTGGTGATGGGGTATTGCCGGAGACCACTAGATTTTCCGGAGATGGTGTATTTTCCGAAGAATCGCGAAGCATCCGGGGAGCTCAACCATTTGGTAATGAGCGTTTTCCCAAAAGATTCCCACAAACCAATGCAAGATTAGTAAGGCCAATCTAGATATATGTATCTCTTGAGTCAATCTTCCTGTCTGGATTTCGGCTCAGCTCCTTTCAAATGAAGTACAAGGCGCTGAGAATGAAGGCCAATCAGCCCTTTTGGCTTTGCTATGAGCAATAGAAGATGCATCGGGGTTATTGCTTGTGGCGGAATTTCCACAGATGAATATTACACAGATGCACGAGCGCCTCCGTCTGGAACTGCTCCGCAGGATTCAGAGGGGGACTCTCAGCGTCTCTCTGCTGGCACGCCAAAGCGGCTTTGGCCAATCGCATCTCTCCAATTTTCTTCGTTGCAAGCGACAGCTTTCGCTGCAGGCGATGGATCGGATTCTCGCCTCGCAACGCTTGACGGCGAGCGATTTGCTGCCTGCAGCGTACAACGAAAGGTCGGCATCGCTTGAAGAAACCGAGAGCGAGACGGTGCCGGTGGTTTCGCACTCTGCGGCGTTGTTTGAGCCGTACATTCGTCCGTCGGGAGTTCAGTCCGTTCTTCATTTGCCGGACGGCATGCTGCAAAGTGCACGGACTCGCATTTCAAGCGCACGGAAGACATGGCAGCGGTTCGTCGCGGTACGAATTTCGTCTGCCGACGCGTTGCCGATGGAGCCTCTGATTTTGCCGGATGCGCTGGTGCTTCTGGATCGGCATTACACTTCGCTGATGCCGTATCGGCCCGACCGGCCCAATCTTTACGCGGTCCGCAGCGGCTCGCATTTGACGTTACGGTACGTGGACTTCACGGCCAACCGGCTGGTGCTGCGCCCGCACAACATTGCTTTCTCAGTGGATCTAATGGAGATAGACCCCGGGGAAGCGCCAAGTGACCGGATTGCGGGGAGGGTTGCACTGATTCTCAATGAGCCATAATGCGGACTGACAACTTGCTCGTCTTCGCTCTTCCGGGAGAGTTTGGACTCACTCTTCGTGGTGAGGTTGGCTTACCCTTCATGGTGAATCTGGTCTTGCTTCCTTACTCTTCAGGGTGAATTGAGTCGGGATTGTCGAAGCGAGTGAAGCGCGAGACGAAGTTGAGGAATACCGTGCCGGTGGGTCCGTTTCGCTGTTTGGCGAGGATGATTTCCGACTTGGCCTTGTCGGCGTCGGACATTTCTTCGCTGCGATTGTAGTAGGCTTCGCGGTGGATGAAAGCCACCACATCGGCGTCCTGCTCGATGGAGCCGGATTCGCGCAAGTCGCTTAACAGAGGGCGTTTATCGTCACCGCGGCGTTCGCTGGCGCGGGAGAGCTGGGAGAGCGCCACTACCGGGACGTCGAGTTCCTTGGAGAGGGCTTTGAGGCCGCGGGAGATGGCGGAGACTTCCTGGGTTCGGTTTTCGTAGTTCTTTTTGCCGGACGATGGCAGCGTGGCGGACATGAGTTGGAGGTAGTCGACAACAATCAGGTCGAGCTTGCCTTTGTGCTGTTTGAGGCGGCGGGCTTTTGCGCGCATTTCAGACAGGGAGATGCCGGCCGTGTCGTCGATATGGAGATGCGACTCGACCAGTTGGCCCAATGCATTCTGCAACTTGACTTGATCCTTGCCGTCGAGGAAGCCGGTCTGGAGCTTGCGCTGATCGACCCACGCCTGGGAGGCGAGCATACGGCGGAGGAGCGACTCCTTGCTCATTTCGAGGCTGAAGACCGCAACAATTGCGCCGTGGTTGACTGCCGCATTTTGAGCGATGTTGATGGCGAATGCTGTTTTGCCCATGGAAGGGCGAGCGGCAATGATGATGAGCTCGCCCTTTTGCAGGCCGCTCATCATGCGATCAAGTTCAATAAAATCGGTGGCCAGGCCGGTGACTTCGCGGCTCTGTTTGTAGAGGTTGTCGATGGTTCCAAAGGAGTTAGCGACGATCTGATCGAGTGGCTCGAGGCCGCCGGAGAGGCCTGACTCGGTGACACGCATGAGGTCGGCTTCGGCGGCGCCGAGGACTTCTAACGCCGATTCTCCCTGTTCGGCGGCACGGGCGATGGCGAGCGAGCAGATGCCCATGAGCTTGCGGAGCAAGCTCTTGTCTTTGACGATCCGGATGTACTCTTCGATGACGGGGCGGCGCGGGAGACCCTCAGTGAGGGAGGCCAGGTAGGCGACGCCGCCGACCGATTCAACCTCCTTGAAGCGGGAGAGCTCGTTGGCCAGGGTGACGATGTCGACGGCACGCTGCGAATCCATCAACTCACTCATTCGCAGGTAGATACGGCGATGGGAGTCGAGCGAAAAATCTTCCGGTTCGAGCTTCTCCGCGGCCTCGGCATGGGCCATATTGTCCAGCAGGATGGCGCCGAGGATGGTTCTCTCGGCGTCGATGTTTGCGGGGAGACCGAGGTCGGCACGGAGGTCGGGGATGGTGGCCATGGCGCGCGGGTTCCGTTGTGTGGATTTCGAAGTTATTGAGGCCCTTCGTAAATTCGAGTCTAGGCCAGTTCAAAGTATGGAAAAACAGCCCCAATCGCGTAAATCGTTCTAAGTTATTGGGATGGTTAACACTTCCCGAAGAATCCCTGCGGAAAACGTGTAGGCAATTGCTAAGCGGCCTTTCTCCGGCGACGGCTTAAGTGTGGTGGGTGGAGCGTGGTGGCATTTCCCTGGGAGTCCGGCCCTGGAGGCATTTGCCGCGAAATTGGGACCGTTTGCGGGTTACTGGACGGTGAGAGTCACTGTTCCCGTCTCAGTTAATGAGCCCGAGGTGCCGGTTACGGTGATTGTGTAAGTTCCCGCCGTGGTGCCGGGAGTGGTAACAGGGCTGCAGGGTGGCGAACCGCCTCCGCCGCAGGCGACCAAACCGCCGCCGAGTGCACCGAGGAGGAGCAAAATGGCGAGGATGGATTGCAAGCGACGGCGCCGTGCTGGAATTCCAAACAGGAATAAGCAGGCGAGGACCGCTTCACTCCCGGCGAACCCCGGAATCCCTCGTGGCATTTGATTGGCCACGGTGCATGGAGTGGTGCTGGCCGCCGTAGTGGAAATGGTGAGGGTGGCAGTACCCGCCGCAGCGCCGGTGATGCTGACCGGAGTTGTTGTTCCGAAGCTGAAGGTGGGTGGAAGCGTGCCGCCGCTTGGGCTGGTTGTGGCTGTGGCGGTGAGCGCGACGTTGCCTGTAAACCCGTCCACGGGAGTCAGCGTGATGGTGGAAGTGTTTCCGGTGGATGCGCCAGCGGCGACAGTAACCGCTGTCCCGGTGATTGCGAAGGTGCCAGCGGTGACCGTAACGGAAGCAGTGCCGGTGGCAGCGGTGTAGTTGGGGTCCCCCGCATAGGTGGCCGTGAGCGTGGCTGAGCCGGCTGCGAGCGACCCGGCTGGAATGGTGATTGATGCATCGCCACCGCTGAGCGTAGCTACCGCAGAGGTGTACGAGCCGCTGGTGAGTGTGATGGAACCCGTGGGCGTGGGATTGCCCGTTCCGCCGCTAACGGCGACAGTAACCGACAACGCCTGCGCGGTGGTGATGCTCGCTGACGAAGGAGTAACCGCCACCGCGGGTTTAACCTGCTGCGCCGTTAGCGGGGTGGTAGCGGAGGTGCTTGCGCTGTAGAGGCTGTCTCCCGGGTAGCTGGCGTCCACCTGGTGGGTTCCGGTGCCGAGGATGGAGATGCCAGTGGCTGTGGCAGTGGAAGTCCGGGTCAACTGCGATAGCTGCACTGTGACCGTGTAGTTGGGAGCATTGTTTGCCGCAGCCAGATCTGAAAGGCCGTCCCCGTTGAAGTCTGCTACCGCGGCGAAGATTGAATTCGAGCCGATCGGAAGGCTCAGCGGAGCGGCAAATGTCCCGTCTCCATTTCCCAAAAGCACCGTGAGCGAATTATCACCCTCATTGGCTGTGACTAGATCGGCCTTACCGTCGCCATTGAAATCGCCGACCCTAACCGAATGTGGAAGAAATCCCGTAGTCGGGCTGATTGCGGTTGCTTTAAAAGTGCCGTCGCCATTCCCCAACAACACCGTGACCGTGCCCGGCTCCTCTTCGGGAGTTTCGCTGTAGAGGTTGGCGACCGCCAAGTCGAGGATGCCGTCCCCATTGAAATCACCAGTTGTTATGTCGAGTGGGCTGAAGCCTGTAGCGGGAGCCTCAGGCATGGCGGTAAAGGTTCCATCACCTTTCCCGATGAGAATGGTCACTGCGCCGGGGACATCGGTCCCTGAGCCGGGATCGCCAGGAGTGTAAGGGAAATCCGTTGTGGCAACGTCGAGGATTCCGTCTCCGTTGAAATCGCCGATTGCAGCGATTTGGGGTTCTCCGGAGATGACAGCTATCGGGGTTGGAGTGGGTGCGGCGAAAGTGCCATCTCCTTTACCAAGCAGGACAACGATTTCCCAGTTGCCGGCGTCTGCGAAGAGCAGATCAGGCTTGCCGTCTCCATTAAAATCTCCAACCGCAACACTGGAAACTCCCGGGGCGGGGATGGGCGGCATTTCAGTGAAGCTGCCATCACCGTTGCCAAGCAACACCACAATTTGACTGGCATCGGGGAGCGACACCGCGACATCCATGTTGCCGTCGCCATTGAAATCCGCAACCGCGGCGTTGTTTGACTCCGAGCTCGGCAATGAGATTGCCGGTCCAGTGCTGAAGGTACCGTCGCCGTTACCGAGCAGGACGGTTGGACTGCTATAGGTCGAAACAAAGAGGTCCGGTTTTCCATCTCCATTGAAGTCAGCCACGGCAATGGCCTGCGGATTGCGATTGGCGGACGGGGTCGATGAGTTGACGAAGCCAAACGCCTCCGTGCCTGCGGCAAGCTCGGCGGTTCCGAGCGAGAAGTTATTGTCGGTTGTATCAAGGAAGGACACCGACGATGCAGGGGCGGCAATGCCAACCGCATTCACCTGGCCGGTCACTGTGGCAGTCAACGAGTAATTGCCGACGCTGCCACTGGCGGCAATGGTGGTGGTGGTGGGAAATGTGCCGGTGATGGTGAGCGATGACACGCCTGAGGTGCTGCCTGCATAAGCCGTGGCGCCATTGGGCGTTCCGGCAAAAATCGCCTTGTAGCCGCGGCTGCCGATGCCGGGATGCAGCCGGAAAGTGGCAGACCCCGCGCTGGTGAGCTGTGCGGTCCCGAGCAAGTGGATGTCAGTGCAGTAGGTGGCCGAGGTGTCGCAAAACTTGACCTGTCCGGTGGTCAGACTGGTGGTGCCGGAGACGACGGATGCGGTGAGTGTCACCTCGCTTCCCGAGGCCACCGATCCGCCCGAGGCGACCGTGTTGCCGCCGGACGTGATGGCGAGTGTGGTGGTGGTTGCCACTGGCGCTGCCCAGGACTGCGATGCGAGGGAGCAGAAGAACATGAACAAGGCAGAAAAGAGGAATGAATTGCGGGAAAAACTGAGACGCATGGATATACTCCGGTGTTGATCTGAAGAAGCTGACACAAGAATTCTCTAATTGGAGGGCAGGGAAAGTGTACATCAGCCGGATTGGAGGGAGGCGGACCACTTACGCGCAGGGCGGCGCACAATGGCGTGCGGCATGAGGTGCCGGGTCAGAGCGTTGATATGTACCACGAAAGAGGGCGGAATGTTTTGATTCCGCCCTGTTCTTGCCGCTTGGGAAGACTCGCTGATTTCAGGCGGTTGGCTGTTCCTCGGGCGAGCCGGGGGGGACGGGCTGAGCTGGTATTGCTGGCCCGGCTGACGCTGGTGGTTTCCAGCGGAGGATCGGCTTGCGCGCGGCCTGGACTTCGTCGAGCTTGGAGACGCGCGTGGAATGAGGCGCGGTTTTTACCAGCTCCGGGGTTTCGTCCACTTCCTTCGCGATGGCGCGCATGGCGTCGATGAAGAGGTCCAGCTCTTCAAGGGACTCGCTCTCGGTGGGCTCGATCATGAGCGCGCCGTGGACGATGAGGGGGAAGCTGACGGTGTAGGGGTGGAAGCCGTAGTCGATGAGGCGCTTGGCGATTTCGCCGGTTTTGACGCCCTTGGCGGCCTGGCGCTTGTCGCTGAAGACGACCTCGTGCATGGACGCGGTTTTGTAGGGGAGGTCGTAGAGGTCTTCAAGCTTGGCGCGGATGTAGTTGGCGTTGAGGACGGCGTCTTCGGTAGTTTGGCGGAGGCCGTCTGGGCCGTTGGCGAGGATGTAGGCGAGGGCGCGGATGAACATGCCGGTGTTGCCGTAGAAGGCTCGGACACGACCTACGGAGTGGGGGCGGTCGTAGGACCAGTGCTTGGTGCCGTTCTCTTGCTTAATGAGGACGGGGGTGGGGAGGAAGGGCTCTAGGAAGGCTTTGCAGGCTACGGGGCCGGAGCCGGGGCCGCCGCCGCCGTGGGGGGTGCTGAAAGTTTTGTGCAGGTTGAGGTGCATGACGTCGACGCCGAAGTCGCCGGGGCGGACTTTGCCGACGAGGGCGTTCATGTTGGCGCCGTCCATGTAGAGGAGGGCGCCCTTGGCGTGGAGGATGTCGGCGATTTTGTGGATCTGGCTTTCGAAGACGCCGATGGTGGAGGGGTTGGTGAGCATGAGGGCGGCGGTTTCGTCGTCGACCTGACGGGCCAGGGCTTCGAGGTCGATGCCGCCTTCGGCGTTGGATTTCAGGTTTTCAACCTGGTAGCCGCAGATGGCGGCGGTGGCGGGGTTGGTGCCGTGGGCGGAGTCGGGAATGAGGATTTTTTTGCGGGCGTTGCCCTGCGACTCGTGCCAGGCGCGAACGAGGAGGATTCCGGTGAACTCGCCATGCGCGCCGGCGGCGGGCTGCAGGGTGATGGTGTCCATGCCGGTGATGTCGATGAGGCAGCGCTGGAGGAGGTCGATGACGTCAAGGATGCCTTGCGCGAGCGCGTCGGGACGGTAGGGGTGGGCCTCGGCCAGGCCTTCAATGCGGGAGACGAACTCGTTGACGCGGGGGTTGTATTTCATGGTGCAGGAGCCGAGGGGGTACATGCCGAGATCGATGGCGTAGTTCCAGGTGGAGAGGCGCGTGAAGTGGCGGATGATCTCGATTTCGCTTAGCTCGGGGAGCAGGCCGGGGGTGGTGCGATGGGCATCGCCGAGGAGGGCGGCGGGATCGACGGCAGGGACGTCGAGCGGGGGAAGTTTGTAGGCGCGCTTGCCGGGCGAGGACTTCTCGAAGGTGAGGGCCTCGTTCTGGGTTTGGTGGGGGCGGACTTTGCCGGTGGTGCGGGGGGCGGTATCGGTCGTTGCCATTTAGTGTGCCTCGATGGGAGTTATTTGGGATGGTTTCAGGAGAAAATAAAGCGCCCCAATGTTGACGGCGAAAACAACACTGGAGAGAGCGATGTATACGGTGCCGGGGTTGTATTTCAATTCGCCTAAGAACGATATTCCAGCCTGAATACAGAGAATCGACACAAACACGGCCAGACGACGCCGGAGATTCTTTCCCCCGATCAGGGAGGCGATCACGACTGCCACTATGTTTGCCGCTGTCACGTAAACAATCAAATGTCCCGAGATACCGCGCCAGGAATAATAGGCAGCCAGGGAGAGCATCGCGAGCGTTGCGGCACTTCTGCTCGGCCAGTCGTATTTCATAGGCTCCTCGCGTTTTGTTCAGGGGCTAAAGCCCGCGTTCATTTTGCTGCATTTGCGGCACGGCTTTAGCCGAGCCAAGATACATCAATGGAATGTCTCCGCTTGCCCTTTGTATCAGGGCTGAATTTTGGGCCAGGCGCATCGTACGTCTTAGATTTCTCTCGGGCCTTCATTGAGTCTCCTGCTTTGTCACAGGGCGCGGATTCAGTCCAGCCCAATCCCATTTCACCCATCCGGTGAGAGAACTCAGCCCATACGCCGTCGCGGATGCCATCAATATAGGGTTGAAAATACTCATCTTCAGCATCATTGCATTAAGAAAAAGGTCGCCGAATCCGACCAGGTACGGAATCCAAATCGAGGACGGGAACTGTCGATATCTTCCCTTGGCCAGCGCCAGAATTACGAGTGTGAATAGGGTCGCGCCGATCGGCCAACAAGTCAGAACATCTACAAGAGCCATCTTCGACCTGGATAGATGAACGTATTGCATTGCAAGGAAAGCCGCCGGATAGATCGGCGCCAAAGCCAACGCGGTTTTTCCAATCCAATCAAGCTTAAATAAGCTGGCCATTCTGCACTCCGCTCAATTTCACTCAACCTTGCACGCGTCGATCGGCCGCCATAAACTCCTAAGCCTCCACGAGGCCTTCGGCCAGGACTTTGGCGGCGGTGTCGATTTGGTCTCTAGTGATTAACTCTGTGGCGCACCAGAGGGTGGCGTTGCCTAGCTCGGGGTACCAGCGGGTTAGCTCGAGGCCGCCTATGATTTTTTCTTCGAGGAGCCGCTGGCTCCACTGCGCTTGAGGTTCAGTGGTCTGAATTACGAACTCGTGGAATTTGGGTGCGCCGGTGAATAGCTGCTTTGCGCCGGGGACCGCAGACAGGGTGCTTGCGGCGTAAGCGGCTTTGGCCAGGTTGTGCTCGGCCAGCTCACGGATGCCCTCTTTGCCGTAGACCGTGAGGAAGATGGTGGCCATAAGGGCGACTAATGCCTGGTTGGTGCAGATGTTGGAAGTGGCTTTCTCGCGCCGGATGTGCTGCTCGCGCGTGGAGAGGGTGAGGACGAAGCCGCGGTAGCCGTTGGCGTCGACGGTTTGGCCGACGAGGCGGCCTGGCATCTGGCGGAGGAACTGCTCTTTGGCCGCGATGACGCCGCAGTAGGGACCGCCGTAGCTGAGGGCGACGCCGAAGGACTGGGCTTCCATGCTGACGATGTCGGCCTCTACGGGAGGACGGACGACGCCGAGGGAAACCGCTTCGGCTATCGAAACGATGAGCAGAGCGCCCTTGGCGTGGGCGATGGCGGCGATGGCGGGAATGTCTTCAATGATGCCGAAGAAGTTGGGGCTCTGGACGAGGACGGCGGCGGTTTCGGTGGTGACTTCGGCTTCGAGGGCTTCGAGGTCAACGCGGCCGGTTTCAGGGTTGTAGCCGACGAGGGTGCTGGGCAGGCCCTGGTGCTTGGCGTAGGTGGCCATGACTTCGCGGTACTCGGGATGGACGGTGCGGGCGACGACGGCTTTATGGCGGCCAGTGACGCGGACGGCCATCATTACAGCCTCCGCTGCTCCTGTTGACCCGTCGTACATGCTGGCGTTGGCGACGTCCATGCCGGTTAGCTCGGCGATCATGGTCTGGAACTCGAAGATGGCCTGGAGGGTGCCCTGGGTGATTTCAGGCTGGTAGGGGGTGTAGCTGGTGAGGAACTCGCCGCGCAGGACGAGGGTGTCAATGATGACCGGGCGGTAATGGCTATACGCGCCTGCACCGAGGAAGCTGGCAAAGCCGGCACCGTTTTTGTTGGCGGCGGCGCGGAAGTAGTCGATGATTTCGCTCTCGGCCTGCTGGCGAGGGACTTCGAGGTCGCGGATAAGGCGGTACTCCTCGGGGATGACCTCGAAGAGCGATTCGATGGAGCTGGCGCCGATTTCGGCGAGCATTTGTTTCCGCTCGGCAGGGCTTTTGGGTAGGTAGCGCATTGGGTCCCTCCGGGACCAGTGGTTAGTGATTAGTGAATAGTGGTTAGTCGCCTGTGTACGGCGTGACCGTCCTTCTCCGGAGTATGTTGAGCCAAGGAATTGAAGGGCAAGTCGGTGCTAATCACTAACCACTAACCACTAACCACTGTTCTTTCACTGTTCTTCGGCGATGAAGGCTTCGTAGGCTGCGGCGTCCAGCAGGGATTCGAACTGGGACGGATCGGAGAGCTCGACCTTGATGATCCAGGCTTCGTGGGGCGTTTCGTTAATTTTGTCGGGCGAGTTTTTCAGCTCGTCGTTGACGGCTGTGACGGTGCCGGAGACGGGCGAATAGAGGTCGCTGACGGCCTTGACGCTTTCGACGGAGCCGAAGGTCTGGTGGGCGGTGACGGCGTCGCCGACCTTGGGCGCGTCGACATAGACGATGTCGCCGAGGGAGTTTTGGGCGTAGTCGGTGATGCCGACGGTGCCGATGGTGCCCTCGAGGGAGATCCATTCATGTTCTTTGGTGTATCGATAGGAGGCTGGATAGGCCATGGGAGTCTTCTCCTTGAAGAAACAGTGTACTTCAGCAGACAGCTGACAGCTAACAGCGGACAGTTCACAGTTCGGAGTTCACAGTTCACAGTTGGGCGGTGAGCAGCGGTGTTGCGGTTTGAGCTGAATACCCGTTTCAGTTGGTGAAACCGGCGTAGGGTTCGAGGGGGACGAGGGATTGGACTTCGAGCATGCCGGCCTGATTGATGGGCAGGCTGGCTAGAGCGGCCTGGACTTCGTCTTCGCTGTTTGCTTCCCAGAGGATGACCGCGCCGGGGGTGTCGGCTCGTCTCCAGATTGGCGAAGGATGCCGGAGGCGTAGAGGGCTTTGACGCGCTGGGTTTCGCGGGCGGCGAGGTCGGGCGTGAAGGCTTCGGGCGGGAATTCGGTGGTGCGGCGGCGGGAGATGGAGATGAACTGCATGAGGAGATTGTAGAAGAACAGGGACCAAGGGACCAGGGACTGAGGGACCACGGACCTAGTCCCGAGCGACTGCTAGCCGGCGGTTTCGGGGGCGTAGTTGGCGGTGATTTTGCGGAAGTCGATGAGGAGCTTGGCGCGCCAGCGGACGATCATGCCGAAGGCGAGGATGAAGAAGAGGCCGGCGGATTGCTGGACGGTGAGTATGGTGTCGAAGTAGCCGCGGGCGAGGAATCGGACGGCGGCAAGGACGAAAATGACGGCGAGGAAGGCGCCGGAGCGCTTCATCATGATGGTGTCGCCCTGGCGGATGAGGCGGGTGGTGAGCAGGAGAGGGTAAGCCAAGGCGATGGCGCCGATGAGGAAGGCTGCGCCCGCCCAGGCCCAGGGAATGCGGAAGGCGGGGGCGATGAACATGCAGAAGCCGGTGGCCATGCCGAGGGGCGGGATGATGATTTTGCGGAGGGAGACGGCGCTGCGCGCTTCGCGGAGGCGCCAGATGGTGACGGCGACTAGTCCGGCGAGGGAGACGAGGATGGATGATCCCGGGGGAAGCTGCATGCATTAGTGATTTTACTGGAAACTTAGAAACAGGAACCAGGGGCTCGGCTGGTTGCTGAAATGCTGGTTGGCAGTAAATAACGTCACTCCGTGGCCAAAGCCGCGGATTTCATCGGCCTTCCTGCGGCAGGAATGAACAGGCTGCGGAAAAGGGCGTTGATTCTGGGGAATGCTTGAAAAGCGCACCGCAGGGGCTAAAGCCCACGCTGGTTTGATTGGCCCAATGCCGGGGGTAAACCCCCGGCCTACCGCCCGGCGGCAGCGTGGAGGACGGCTTCGCGCTTGTGGAGAGTGGATTGGATGGCTTCGAGGCCTGACTCGAGGGCGGCGGCTCGCTGGAGGATTGACGCGCCATCTTTTTGGTCGACCATGGAACGGAGCAGATCGCACTGGCCTACGAGCTGGTGATCGTGCTCGATGAGGGTGACAAGCGTGGGGGCTTCCTGACGATAGCGCTGGGTCATGCGGTCGTTCTCGGGGACGGGCTGGTGGAGGATGGTGGCTTCGAGTGCGCCGATGGAGCGGGCGAGGCGCTCAAGGTGCTGGGCGGATGCGACCGCGGCGGCGTCAGGGAAGGGCTTGGCGCGCGAGGGAGCGGGGAGGAATTCGCGGCGATATTCGATTTCAGCGGCATCGACGCTGGCCATGGCCACGCCGAGCAGCCATGCGGCCTTGGCGCGGACGAGCTGGTCGTCCGCGCGCAACTGGTTTTCGACGCGGTAGAAGTTGTAACCCCAGCCATAGAAGAGGTTGGTGGCGACCTGCCGCAGCGCGCCCGCGTCGTAGAAATCGAAAGCCGCCACTATTTTTCTCCGGCCGATCCCGTGGATCCGGCCAATCCTGTTGCGCTATCAACCGAAAACATGCCTGTGGCATTGCCGCCGATGTTGAACGGAAGACCTGCCGCGGCGTTGGGAGCGGAGACGAGTCCCTTTTCCGCCATCTTCAAGGCAAGGTAATACCGGACAGCTTCGATGGGAGAAAGGCCCATGGCCTGCAGCGAGATGAGCTCGCGCATGCGCGGGTCTTTGGGCATGATGAGGACTTTGAGATCGTTGAGCGTGATGCCGTAGACCTTGAGGAACTCGGCCAGGTGGTTTTTCACCAACTCGCGCACATCCTGAATGTGCTCGTTGATGTCCTCCATCTTGGTGACCTGAATGATCTGGTTGATGGACTGCTCGATGGCCGGACCGGCGTAGTCGGAGACTTCTTTGGTGTCAATGGTGTGGCCGGTGAAGGGCATGTGCGTGATGAGGTCGAGCGCTGCTTCTTTGGTGTCGATGTGGATGTAGTAGTCCACCTGGTAGGCCATCTCGGCCATCTCTGAGCTGGTGGCTATGCCCTCGGTGCGGATGAGCAGCTTGGAGCGGTTGACGTAAATGACCTCGAAGACCCAGGGCGAGTTGCCGCCAAAGAATCCTTGCGCGATGGACCCGAGGAGGGGCTTGTCTGGGGTGCTGAGGGCGTATTGCCCGGTTTCATAGACGTTGAGGACGGCTCCGCGCGATTTAAGGACGCAGAAATGATTGCTTTCAACCGTGAGGAGCGAACCGGAGACGATGCTTTCGTCCACGATTTTGACGGCGATGCTCTTGGTGCCGAGCATGTCCGTTCCGTCGCTCAAGAGCGAAGTGATAACTTGCCGCGTGATTGCCATGTTTCAATCTCCAATGAAAAAGAGTGTCGGACGCAAGAATACTCCTGTCGGCCGCCGGGAAGGGGGAGTCAGCAAATTTTTAACATGCAGTAAAGTCTCAGGGTTGTGACGGCTCACGCCCTTTCCGCATCTATATATAAATGCCTAATTTGAGACGATTTGCCGTTCTTGCCTTAATTCTGGTCGCCTTATTGATGCCGTGGGGTAGAACAGCTCATGCCTATTCCCTGATGACGCATGAGCAATTGATCGATCTGACCTGGAAGGACTCGATTGTTCCGCTGCTGCTGAGCCGCTATCCTGACCTGACGCCGGCGCAATTGGACGAGGCGCGGGCGTATGCGTATGGCGGGTGCGTGATTCAGGACATTGGGTATTATCCGTTTGGCGACGTGAATTATTCCGATCTGACACATTACGTGCGATCGGGGGATTTTGTGGTGAATCTCTTCAGGAATGCGTCGAACGCCGATGAGCTTGCATTCGCGGTGGGAGCGCTGTCGCACTATATCGGGGACTCGGTTGGACACCCGCTGGCGACAAACGTGGCGGTTCCGGTGGAGTTTCCGGATTTGGGAGCGAAATACGGCACGCAAGTGAACTACGCGGAAGGCCCTCACCAACATGTGCAGACGGAATTTGGATTCGATATCAATGAGATTGCGCACCACAGAATGGCGCCGGTTCACTACCTGCGGCATATTGGGTTGGGAGTGCCGCTGAAACTGCTAGCGCTGGCGTTCTACCAGACTTACGGCATACGGGAAGACTTTACGGGGAAGCGTGGACGCAGGATTAATGTGAGCGCGTATCGTTTCGCCGTGCGGAGGTTTATTCCGCGGATTGCTTATGCGGTTACGCTGTTGCATCGCAGCCATGAGCCCGCAGACCCGGACACGCCGGAAGCGCACGAGATAGAAGCAGAGACTGCCCAGGTAGCCGTGGAAGATAACTGGCAGTTATATCGGCGGAAGCCGGGCATTGGGACGTATTCGCTGGCGGGGCTGCTGTTTATTCTGCCCAAATTTGGCCCTCTGAAGATGGTTGCGGTGAAAGGACCGTCGGCGGAAACGGAAGCGGAGTACATGCACAGTATTGCGTTGTCGGAGGCCGCTTTGAGAAGGACATTGGCGGGGTTTACGCCGCCAGCAGCGCCGAAGAAGTCCTTTACTGGCGGAGAGGCTCCCGGGCCGGAAGTGAAGAATGCGGGATCGCCGCCGCAGCCAGTGCGGCCGGTGGCTGTGAGTCTGAAGCCCAAATCGGAAGGGCCGCAGGAGACGCGGGACCCGCGTCATCCGCTGCCGAATCGCGATCTGGATACGG
>Ga0302278_10003456_pt1 | contig 17202 bp, 15 predicted proteins | sample III_Bog_N3_2_FD_194543 | JGI IMG/M metagenome (GOLD analysis project Ga0302278, IMG submission 194543) | Peat permafrost microbial communities from Stordalen Mire near Abisko, Sweden - III_Bog_N3_2 | ecosystem: Environmental > Terrestrial > Soil > Wetlands > Peat | place: Sweden: Abisko...
GCGAGCAGGTGGGCGAGGCAATCTGCCCCCTGCTCGGCTATATCCCCAACCAGCTGCGTATTGAGGGCTCCATGATTCCCCGCGTCTTTCTCGCCGTCGAGGAGCAGATCCAGGGCGGCGCGGATGTCTACGAGGAAGGCGCACGGCAGTGGCGCGAGTTCTTCGCCGCCGAGCTCAAGCAGTTTCTCGTCCCCGACCTCGATCCACTGGGCCGGAAGATCATCGATGCTTGCCTCGACGGCGCCCACCAGGAAGACTACCGCCGGCTGATCCCGCATCCCATGTTCCGCGACGACGACTGAGCGTAGAATTGCAATCGATTCGCGGGTCAGTCAATCGAGGGTCGGAAAAGCGGAGAGGAGCGGGCTTCAGCCATGGACCTGTGGAATGCGGACAAGCTCACTCTCTTTATCGTCTTCTTCCTTCCAGGGTTCATCTCAATGAAGGTCTACGATCTCCTGGTGCCCGGAGAGCCGAGGGATTTCACGAAGTCCATGTTTGAGGCGATCAGCTACAGCGCCTTGAACTTTGCGGCGCTATTCTGGCTGATTGCGACCATCCGGACAGGCGATTTCTACCACCGGCATTTTGTTCTCTATTCCTTTTCGGTGGCGGTCATTATGATTGTCGTCCGCCTGCTGGCCGTTCGTATTCCTTCGGATTTCGGCATGGCGGCCTTTCGGAAGGCACCTCGTCCACCCGATTCAAAAGCCTTGGGACTACGTCTTTGGGAAACATGACCCCTTCTGGATTATTGTTCACCTCAAGAACGGGGAAAAGATTGGCGGCCGCTTCGGCCTCGAGTCCTTCGCCTCCTCCAACCCGGCAGATGAGCAAATCTACTTGCAACAGGTGTGGGTTCTGGGCGACGACGACCGCTTCGTAGCTCCTGTCGAGGACTCGCGCGGAATCATTGTCATGAACGACGAGATCCGCGCTGTTGAGTTTTTCGAGTAAAATGGCCTAAGGGAGATCGAGATGGCCGAGAACAACACGTCTCCAACTGTTTCCAGGGTGGAAAGCGAAGGCCCTCGAACGAATCGAGGTCTCGCCTTTGACGGCTATCAACCGTCGCGTGAGCTGACCAGTACGCCTCCGCGCGGTCGATCCGGCGTTCCAGCTCCCGCACCTGCGAAACCCGCCGGGAAGGCTGCCGGCGACTGATTCCGCATGCGACGCTCCGGGATGAGAAGCCGCTGAAATCGGCTTGCCGAGCGCGAACATTGCGCCAGGATGAGCGTACTTCAAACATCTTCGGCCTGCGTAGCGCAGGAGCCGACGGCCACCTCCGGGTGGCCGTCTCTCGTTGGCGGAGCTGTCGCCCTGACGGCTATCCTGAATCTGACCCGTGACCTCCCTGCGCCAGTTCGATGTGGTTGTTCTCGGTGCGGGCGCGGCCGGCCTCATGTGTGCCGCCACCGCCGGCCAGCGCGGACGGCGCGTCGCGCTGCTCGAGCACGGCGGACAGCCCGGCCGCAAAATCCTCATCTCCGGCGGCGGGCGCTGCAACTTCACCAACATTCACTGCGCCGCCGCCAACTTCCTCTCCCAAAACCACCACTTCGCAAAGTCCGCCCTCGCCGGCTACGGGCCGCAGGATTTCCTCGCCCTTGTCGAGCGCTACCGCATTCCCTGGCACGAGAAGACCCTCGGCCAGTTGTTCTGCGACGGTTCCGCCCGCGCCATCCTCGACATGCTGCTGGCCGAGTGCGCCGCCGGCAGCGTCGAGCTTCTCCTCAACGCCCACAGCATCGCCGTCGTTTCCCGCCCCACAGGCGGCTTTCGCGTCTGCAGCTCGGCGGGCGAGTTTGCCGCCCAGGCCGTGGTCGTCGCCACCGGCGGCGTCTCCATTCCGAAGATGGGCGCAACCGGCCTGGCCTACACCATCGCCCGCCAGTTCGGCCTCAAGGTCGTCGAGCCCCGCCCGGCCCTTGTGCCCCTCCTGCTCGGCGGCGCAGAAAAGCCATGGACCGAGCTGGCCGGAGTTTCAGCCGAGGTCATCGCGCGCGCCGGCACGCCAGGTTTTCGCGAGAAGATGCTCGTGACCCATCGCGGCCTCAGCGGGCCGGCCGTGCTTCAGGCCTCGTCCTACTGGCAACCGGGCGCGGAACTGACCGTCGATCTGGCCCCCGGCGTCGACCTGCTGGCCAGCCTCCGCCAGCCCCGCGCCCGCCGCGATCAGCCCGCGCTCCGCCAGGCCCTCCGCGAGCACCTGCCGCAGCGCCTCGCCGCCTTTCTTGCCGATGCCGCCGCGCCCAACGGCTGGTCAAACCCCGCTCTGGAAGCCTGCGAGCGCCGCCTCCACGCCTTTGCGCTGCATCCCGTCGGCACAGAGGGTTTTGAGAAAGCCGAAGTGACTGCCGGCGGCGTCGATACCGACGGCCTGCACGCGCGCACCCTTGAAGCCCGCACGGTTCCCGGCCTCTACTTCATTGGGGAAGCAGTGGATGTAACCGGCTGGCTGGGCGGGTTCAACTTCCAGTGGGCCTGGGCTTCGGGCGTCGCTGCTGGGAAAGCCTGCTAGCGATTCGGCGAGCCAGCGGGTCGGCTGCCGCATCGGGGCTATTGCTGAACCGGCGGCGCAACAGGCGTCGTGGGAGCGGCTGCCGGCGTCTGAGGTGCAGCAGGCGGCGCCATGGGCCTACGCGGCGGCGTCAGCACAAATCCCTTGCGAACCAGAGCAAACCCTTGCTGGGGCAGCTCCGCCTGTAAAAGCTGGTTCTCAGGGCCGGAAAACAGGTCCGTCCTGGCTCCGGCAACGGTCATCACCAGGTGGTGCGCGGCAATCGGATTGCCGTCCAGGGTGCCTTGCTCATCGGCATAGGTGGCCAGCACGATCGGACTGACGGACCCGGCCTGGGCGGATCCGTCCGGGCCGTGTGTCTGCTTGGGAATGATCGCCCACAGCCCGCGATTGTTGTGCGCCACGCCCAGCGCCAGCAGCGTCTCCAGCGCGCCGGGGTCAAAGTCGGGCAGAAACACCGCATCCGGATGAAGCGCCAGCCGGGTCGTCGAGCTGGTCCCGTTTGCTGTCACATTGAGCAGCAACTGCGCCGCGTCCGGGCTCGCCGTTACCGTCACCGCGGAGCCGTTGACCGTGGCGCTCAACTGTTCATGGCGCAGGTGGTTGGCGGTTGAAAGCAACTCGGTCTTGGACAGGGAATAGTTCAACCCCTGCATCACAACATGCACAGTCGAAGTGGAGCTATAGCCTTGCGGCGCAGTGCTTACGTTGGACTCGGCCGTGCCCACCGCCTTGCCGCGCTGGGCCACAATGAAGCTGCCCGACTGCGCGGCAGCGGAGAGCGAAACGAGGCCGGCAACCAGGGCAAAGGAAGCTGAAAAATGGGCAAGTCTACGCATGGGCCTATCAATCGTCCCTGGCTGATTAGACACCGAAAACGGCAAAGAGTTGTGAAAAGGCTGGGAATAGGGAACAGGAGTTGCAGGCTGAGAGAAGTTTGTGCTTTCCCACCCATTCCGGTCGCCGCGGCGACCGGAATGGATGGGGCACAGACTGATCGTGGCTGCACAGCCGCGCGGTCTATTCCTTATTCCCTGATGCCTGCCTTTACCCTTTGACGACCGCGTAGCGCTTGTTCACTTCGTTCCAGTTCACCACGCTCCACCACGCCGCCAGGTAGTCGGGGCGCTTGTTCTGGTACTTGAGGTAGTAGGCGTGTTCCCACACATCGTTGCCCAGGATCGGATAGAGCCCATGCGTCAGCGGCGAGTCCTGGTTGGCGGTGGTCAGCACCTTGAGCTTGCCGCCGGAGCAGACCAGCCAGCCCCAGCCGGAGCCGAACTGCTTGGCCGTGGTCTCGTTGAAGGTCTTCTTGAAGGCCTCAAAGTCGCCGAAGTCGGCCGTGATGGCCTCCGCAATGGCGCCCGTCGGCGCGCCGCCCACGCCCTCCGAGCCTACCGGGCCCATCAGGTTCCAGAATGCGGTGTGGTTGGAGTGCCCGCCGCCGTTGTTGCGCACGGCGCCGCGGATATCCTCGGGCACATCGGCCAGGCCGCGAACCAGGTCGTCAACCGACTTGGCGGCCAGGTCGGGATGATTGGCCAGCGCCGCGTTCAGGTTGTTGATGTACGCCTGGTGGTGCTTGTCGTGGTGGATCTTCATCGTCTCCGCGTCGATAAAAGGCTCGAGCGCGGCGTAGTCGTAAGGAAGCGCAGGAAGTTCGTAGGGCATCGGGGAATTCTCCTTCGATTGAAATTGTACTGTGGCCACTTGGCCCGGCACTGCACTGAACAGAACAGTTGATTGAATTCAGTCGGCAAGCCGAGCCGCTCAAAGCCAAATCTTTCCACTCAGCGCCACGCGCATATGTCTGGATGGATGCCTGCTGCGCTGGGTTGGGTGCAAAATACAGGGGTCAGGGACGAGGAACCAGCCCGGATGGATCGGCGAGCCTGGCCTGGCCCGTTGATTTTCCCCGGAATGAAACCTTCCCCGGGCCGCAAACATCGATACTGGAGACGGCATTGCGCGGCTTTCCCCCCTCTGCGTCTCCCAGGCATGGTTACTGAATCGCGCTTGACTTCAACTCCGCCCCATCGGAAGAGAGTACTGTCCCCATGACCGAACAGCCGTTGTACCGGTGGCTTGAGCAGCAGGGCGAGGCCTTTGGCGCGCCCGGCTCGGAGCCGCGATGGACATCAAGCGTCAAAGACGCCGTCGGCACCGCCTACGCCGCCTCCAGCCGCATCTGGTTTACCTGCTCGCACGGAGTTCTCAACGAGATCTACCACCCCACCATCGATCGCGCCCAGGTGCGCGACATGGAGTTCCTGGTCACCGACGGCGAGACCTTCGTCCATGAAGAGAAGCGCGACCTGCTCTCCACATTCGAGTATCTCGATCTTGAAGCCCTCGGCGTGCGCTACATCAACCGCGATCCGGAAGGCCGCTACACGCTCACCAAGGAAATCATCTGCGACCCCCACCACTCCGTGGTTCTAAATCACGTCCGTATTGAAGGCGACGCCGACTTGCTGCCGCGCCTCAAGGTCTATGCGCTGCTGGCGCCCCACCTTGACGGCGGCGGCGCCGGCAACTCCGCCCGTGCCGTCGACATTGCCGGCCGCAAGGCGCTGCTGGCCTGGAAGGATCGCTGGTCGCTGGCCATGGGCGCCAGTTGCGGCTTCAGCCGCGTCAGCTGTGGGTTCGTCGGCGCGAGCGACGGCTGGCGCGACCTGATTGACAACTTCCGCATGGACTGGGAGTTCGGCTCGGCCACCGGCGGCAACATCGCCGTCATGGGCGAGCTCGGCCTCCAGGGCGTTGGCGCCGACGGCGCAATCGAATTTACCCTTGCTTTCGGCATCGGCGAGGGCCATCACACCGCCGCCCAAAAGACCATGGGCTCGCTGGCCACGCCCTTTGCCGAGAATCGCGAGCGCTTCATCCGGCAGTGGCATCGCGCCGCCAATCCCGTGGCCCTGGCCGCCAAATCCTGTGACGGCGGCAAGCTCATGGGCGTCAGCCACAACGTACTCCTCGCCCATGAGGACAAAACCTTCTCCGGCGCCTTTGTCGCCTCGGCCTCCATCCCCTGGGGACAGGCCAAGAGCGACGACGACCTGGGCGGCTACCACCTCGTCTGGACCCGCGATATGGTGCAGACCGCAACCGCCCTGCTTGCCTGCGGCCGCGCGGAAACCGCCCGCCGCGCCCTCGTCTACCTGGCCTGCACGCAGGAGCCCGACGGCGGCTTCGCCCAGAACTTCTGGATCGACGGCACTCCCTACTGGAGCGGCCTTCAGCTCGACGAGGTCGCCTTCCCCATCATCCTCGCCTGGCGCCTGTGGAAGGCCAATGCGCTGGGCGACCTGGAAATCTTTCCCTTCGTCGAGCGCGCCGCCGGCTTCCTTCTGCGCCATGCGCCCATCACCCACCAGGAACGCTGGGAAGAGAACCCCGGCTACTCGCCATCCACGCTGGCCGTCGTCATCTCCGGCCTCATCTGCGCCGCCCAGATCGCCCGCGCCCACGACTCTGTCGAGCTGGCCGTCTCCTATGAGGAATTCGCCGACTGGATCGAGAAGCATCTTGAGGAGTGGACGGTCACCAACGAGGGCGTGCTCCTGCCAGGTGTCACCCGCCACTACATGCGCATCCGCCCGCCGGAGGCCGGTGAGGCCTACGCCTGCGAGAGCTGCGGCAAAGAGATCATCCACCTCAACAATCGCCCGCCCGGCACCCGCTTTGAGTTCGAGGCCCGCGAAATCATCGATGCCGGCTTCCTCGAGCTGGTCCGCTACGGCGTCCGCCGCGCCGACGATCCGCTCATGGTGGATTCGCTCAAGGTGGTCGACGCGGTCCTCAAGCGCGGCCTTCCGCAAGGGCCCGGCTGGCTGCGCTACAACTGGGATGGCTACGGCGACAAACTCGATGGCGGTCCATTTCAGGGATGGGGCAAGGGGCACGTGTGGCCGCTGCTCACCGGCGAGCGCGCCCACTACGAGCTGGCCGCCGGAAACGACATCACCGAGCTCATCCGCACCTACGAGGGCTTCTCCACCGCCGGCCAAATGATGCCCGAGCAGGTCTGGGACGAGCCCAACCTGCCCGGAACCGAGCTCAAGCTCGGCCATCCCGGCGGCTCAGCCGTGCCTCTGGTCTGGGCACACGCTGAGTACCTCAAGCTGCTGCGCTCCGCCCTCGACGGCAAGGTCTTCGACCGCATTGACCCCGTCTACGAGCGCTACTCCGAGCCCGCGGGCAGAGAGCGCCGCCGCACCGATCTCGAGATCTACACCCGCAGCCGCCCCATCCAACAGATGGCTCCCGGCGAGACGCTGCGCATCATGGACGACAAGCGCTTTGAGCTGGTGTGGACCGCCGACGACTGGCACACCACGCACACAACAACCGGCCGCACCCTGGGCTGCGCCGGTTACAGCGTCGACATCAAACCACCGGCAGAGAGCAGCAAGCTTCAATGGACCCTGCACTGGCCCGAGCCGGACAGCTGGCTTGGTTACAATGTTGAAGTGCGAGTGGAAGCGAAGGAATAGGCGAAAAGCGGCGAGAAACAATCCAATTGCACCTGCGCCGCGCCGCCACAAGGAAAGGAATTTCAGACTTTATGACCTCGAGCATTGCCGAACTTTCGCTGGATCAACTGTCGATCGATACCTTGCGGTTGCTTGCCGTGGATACGGTGCAGAAGGCCAATAGCGGCCATCCTGGCGCACCGCTCGGCTGCGCGCCCATCGCCTACCTGCTCTACCACAAGCTGATGAAGCACAACCCCAAGAACTGGAAGTGGGCTGACCGCGACCGCTTCATCCTCTCCAATGGCCATGCTTCCGCCCTGCTCTACGGCTCTCTGTTCCTCTCCGGCTACAAGGTCACGCTCGACGACTTGAAGAGCTTCCGCCAGTGGGAGTCCATCACCCCCGGCCATCCCGAGTACGGCGACACGGAAGGCGTCGAAGTCACCACCGGCCCGCTCGGCCAGGGCATCGGCATGTCGGTCGGCATGGCGATTGCAGAGAAGCATCTCGCCGCCCTCTACAACAAGCCCGGCTTCGAGATTGTGAACCACCACACCTATGCCCTCTGCGGCGACGGCGATCTGATGGAAGGCATCAGCCACGAGGCTGCGGCCCTTGCCGGAACCCTCAAGCTCGGCAAGCTCATCTGGATCTACGACGACAATCTCATCTCCCTCGACGGCCCCACCGAGCTCAGTTACAACGACGACGTGATGGAGCGCTTCAAGGCCTATCACTGGCACACCCAGCACGTCGCCGACGGCAACGATCTGGCCGCCATTGAAGCCGCCATCGAGAACGCGAAGAACGAAACCGAGCGCCCGTCCATCATCGCCGTCCGCACCGTCATCGGCTACGGCAGCCCCAAGGCCGGCACCAACAAGGTGCATGGCGAGGCGCTCGGCGCGGAAGCTGTTGCCGCAACCAAAAAGTTCTTCGGCTTCCCTGAGGATCAAAGCTTCTATGTGCCCGACGAAGCACTCACTAACTGGCGCAAAGCCGTGGATCGCGGCGCCGAGTTAGAAGCTAAGTGGGCCAAACAGTTTGAAGGCTATAAGTCGGCCAATCCTGAGTTAGCCGCGGAGTTTGAGCGCACCCAGAAAGATGTACGCAAAGACGGCTGGGAGAAGAAGCTTCCCAGTTACCCGGCAGGCAAGCCGCAAGCCACCCGCAACGCCGGCGGCGCGGTGATGAACGCCATTGCCGATGTGGTCCCGGAACTCTTCGGCGGCGCGGCCGATCTCACCTCCTCCACCAAGACCATCTTCAAACCCGGCGAGAGCTTCCACGTCGACCCCACCGGCCGCAACGTCTTCTTCGGCGTGCGCGAGTTCGGCATGTGCGCCGCCGTCAACGGCATCGCCGCACACGGCGGTCTCATCCCGTTTGGCTCCACCTTCTTCACCTTCTCCGACTACTGCAAGCCGGCCATTCGCCTCGCCGCACTCATGAAGATTCGCTCGCTGTTTGTCTTCACCCACGACTCCATCGGCCTGGGCGAAGACGGCCCCACCCACCAGCCCGTCGAGCAGCTCATGATGCTGCGCGCCGTGCCCGACCTCACTGACTTCCGTCCCGCAGACGCCAATGAAACCGCGGCCTGCTGGCGTCTCGCTCTCGAGCGCACCGGTCCCAGCTTCTTCGCCCTCAGCCGCCAGGACCTGCCCATCATCGATCCCGCAACGCACGACGCCTACGCCAACGTCAGCAAGGGAGCTTATGTTCTCCACGACGCACCCAACCCGCAGGTCATTCTGATCGGCACCGGCTCCGAGCTCTGGACCGCTATCGACGCCGCCAAGGCGCTCGCGGCCGAGGGCATCGCCGCCCGCGTAGTCAGCTTCCCCAGTTGGAAAATCTTCGATGAGCAATCCGCGGAGTACAAGGCCAGCGTGCTGCCCGCGGGTGTCCCCAAATTGTCTGTTGAAGCCGGCGCAACGTTGGGCTGGTGGAAGTATGTCGGCCTGGACGGCGACGTGATCGGCCTCGACCGCTTCGGCGCTTCCGCGCCCGGCCCCATCGTGCTTGAGAAACTCGGCTTCAGCGCAGCGAACGTCACCGCGCGCGCCAAAAAGCTGGTGAAGTAACTGGGTAGCGGAGTTAGCGGGGTTGACGGAGTCAGTTGCGCCCAGCTCACGATGCTAACTCCGCTAGCTCCGTGAACACCCCCGCAGCGGCGGGCGCCTAACGCCGCTATTCGCAACGAAAGGATTGCCGTGAAACTCGTCATCGCCGCCGATCATGCCGGATTTTCTCTCAAGGAAGAAGTGCGCGCCTTTCTCGCCAAGGGCGGTCACGATATCGCCGACCTGGGCGCGTACACCGGAGACCTGCCTGACGACTATCCCGATTTTGCCGAGAAGGTCGGCGACGCCATCAGGCGCGGCGATGCGCCCCGCGGCATCCTCATCTGCGGCTCGGGTGTAGGCGTCTGCGTCGCGGCCAACAAGATTCCCGGCATCCGCGCCGGCATGTGCCATGATACTTACTCGGCCCATCAGGGCGTGGAGCACGACGACATGAACGTCGTCGTCCTCGGCGCGCGCATCATCGGCTCGGAGCTCGCGTTTGAGGTGGTCAATGCTTTCATCGGCGCCCGTTTCATCGCCAATGAAGAGAGATTTACCAGGCGGTTCAACAAGGTGCTGGCCATCGAGGCGAAGTATATGTGCGGCGATGGATCGGCCAATCCAGCGTAAAGCAGCGCACAATTGCAAGGTCGGCAATTCGCGGGGAGGTCCGCCCTTGCCGGCCAACAAAGTCGAGCTTCATCAGGCATTCATCACCCGAATCGCATACTGAAAGGCGCCGATGTTCCCCTTCGACGTGATCCTTTTCGATGTTGGCGGAGTGCTGCTGACCAATGGTTGGGACCACGACGAACGCGCTCTGACTGCCAAGTATTTCCATCTCGACCTGGAGCCCTTTGAGGCCCGCCACGCCACCGTCTTCCCCGCCTGGGAGCGCGGCGAAACGACGCTCAGGCAATACCTGGACACAGTCGTCTTCAATGAGCCGCGGCATTTCTCGCACGACGACTTTTTCGGCTTCATGCTCAATCAATCCAAGCTCCTGCCCAATGGCGCCCTGGGAATCCTCGAGCAGCTTTCTGCATCTGACAAGTGCATGGTAGGCGCGCTGAACAATGAAGCGCGTGAAACCAACGAGTTTCGTTTTGCAAGCTTCGGCCTGCGCAGTTACTTCAAGGTCGCGCTGAGTTCCTGCTACCTTGGCCTTCGCAAACCCGACGCGGTTATCTACGAGCGCGCACTCGATATTCTGGGCCGGCCGGCTGACCGTGTTCTCTTCATCGACGATCGCCCTGAAAATGTGGCGGCCGCAACCAATGTGGGCATGCAGGGAATTCGTTTCACCGGCGCGGACCAGTTGCGCCGGGAGTTAGTGAATCTGGGAGCTATCTAGAAATGGAGGCACTATGCAACTGGGACTGATTGGTCTGGGTAAGATGGGCGGTAACATGGCCGAGCGGCTGCGTCTCGGCGGGCACCAGGTCGTCGGATTTGACTTCAACGCCGACGCGGTCGCAAAGCTCACCGCGTCGGGGAACATCGGCGTGTCCACGCTGGAGGACCTGGCCAAGAACCTGCATGGCCGCAAGGCCATCTGGATCATGGTGCCGCAGGGCAAGCCGGTGGATGAAACCATCGCCAAGCTTGAGCCCTTCCTCAACCCCGGCGACATCCTCATCGACGGCGGCAACTCCAACTACAAGGACTCCCAGCGCCGTCACGATGAGATCGCCCAAAAGCACTTCGACTTTGTCGATGTCGGCACCTCCGGCGGCGTGTGGGGCTTGAAAGAGGGTTACAGCATGATGATCGGCGGCGACAAGGATCCCGTCGAGTATCTGCGACCCATCTTTGAAACCCTCGCCCCGTCTCCCACCACCGGCTGGGGACACGTGGGCCCGGGAGGCGCAGGCCACTTCGTCAAGATGATCCACAACGGCATTGAATACGGCATGATGCAGGCCTACGCCGAGGGCTTCACCATCATGGAGACCAAGAAAGAGCTCGCGCTTGACCTGCCGCAGATCGCGCAGATATGGCGCTACGGCAGCGTGGTGCGCAGTTGGCTGCTCGATCTCACCGCCGACGCACTGGGCAAGAATCCGACTCTCGATGGTCTTGAGGCTTTTGTCGAAGACTCCGGCGAAGGGCGCTGGACGGTGATTGAAGCCATCGACCTGAACGTCTCCGCGCCCGTCATTACCGAGTCGCTCATGCGCCGCATCCGCTCGCGCGAAGAGAACAACTTCACCGACCGCATGCTGGCCGTGATGCGCAACGAGTTCGGTGGCCACGCTGTCAAGAAAGACTAGGCGCCTGCGGTGCGGTAGACGCAGCCTGCGCCGCCAACATCAGGCGAGAAGGACAGAGAATTGACAGCCCCGGCAAAAGAGGGCGTGACGCAAAAGGAGCAGCAACAATGGCGACAATGCACATGAGTGTTCGGCCCGAGGATCTCTCCAACGTTCCTCACGGCGGCGAGCGGATTCCCGACCCGGCGATCCTGATCATCTTTGGCGCCTCCGGCGACCTGACCAAGCGCAAGCTGCTGCCCGCCCTCTTTCACCTGCGCCAAAACAACCTGCTCCCCGCCAAGTTTTCCATCGTCGGCGTAGCGCGCCGGCCCCTGGGCGATGAGTTTGCCGCGGACATGCGCGAAGGCATCATCCAGTTCGGAGGCGTGGACGCAGGCGACCCCAAGCTCGATGAGTTCGTAAAGCAGATTAGTTACTTCCCCCTTAACTTCGACGACCCGGCAAGTTATGCCGGACTTAAGGCCGAGTTAGACCGCATCGATAAGGAAAAAGGCATTGGCGGCAACAGGCTGTTCTATCTGGCCACGGCGCCGGAGTTCTTTGCCGGCATTGTGGAGAACCTGGGCGCCCAGGGCATGGCAGCGCCCACTCAGGGCCATGTGGGCGTCGTGATTGAGAAGCCCTTCGGCCACGACCTGGACTCGGCCCGCGTGCTCAACCACCAGGTAAACGCGGTTTTCACCGAGCGGCAGGTCTTCCGCATAGACCACTACCTCGGCAAGGAGACGGTGCAGAACATCCTCGTCTTCCGCTTCGCCAACGGCATCTTCGAGCCCATCTGGAACCGCAATTACATTGACCACGTGCAGATCACCGCCGCCGAAACGCTCGGCGTCGAAGGCCGCGGCCCGTTTTACGAGAAAGCCGGCGCCCTGCGCGATGTCGTGCAGAACCACATGATGGAGTTGCTCAGCTTCGTCACCATGGAGCCGCCCTCGAGTTTTGAAGCCGAGAGCGTGCGCCAGGAAAAGCTCAAGGTGTGGAAGGCCATGCCGCCCATCCCCATGCTCAACGCGGTGCGCGGCCAGTACGGCCCGGGCGTCATCAACGGCCAGCGCGTGGTCGGCTATCGCGACGAAGAGCGCGTCAGCCCCGACTCCGGCACGGAAACTTACGCCGCCATGCGCCTGGAGATCGAGAACTGGCGCTGGGCGGGCGTGCCCATCTATCTGCGCGCCGGCAAGCGGCTCAAGCAGCAGGCCACTGAGGTGAGCATCACCTTCAAACAGCCGCCGCTGCTGATCTTCAACCGCCTGCAAAACAGTGGTCCCTGCCAGGAAATTCAGCCCAACCTGCTCACCATCCGCATCCAGCCTGACGAAGGCATCGCGCTGCGCTTCGGCGCCAAGGTGCCCACCTCGTCTGACATGTCGGTCTGCCCCGTCAACATGGACTTCGACTACGAAGCGGCCTTCGGCAAGTCGAAATCCAACGGATACGAACGGCTGCTGCTTGAAGCGATGCTCGGCGACCAGACCCTGTTCGCGCATCGCGACGGCGTCGAAACTACCTGGGCTCTCTACACGCCCATCCTCGAAGCCTGGGCCGCAAAGAAGCCGGAGGTCTTCCCCAACTACTTCGCCGGCAAGTGGGGTCCGGAGTGCGCCGATCGCCTGCTGGAGCGCGACGGCCGCGCCTGGAGGAACGATCTCGGGCGCAAGTAGCAGATGTGTCGGTCAGCCTGTCCGAGGCTTCCTCACATCCACCACAATGGTCTCGGCCAGCCGGTCCTGCGCGCACATGCGGTTCGGGTCCCAGAAGAACTGCAAAAACCCCACGCCGCCTTCGAGCACGGCAGCGCCATAGCCCAGGCCGCGTTCAACCGATTGCCACAGCCCCATACGCTCCCCGGTGAGCGACAGGATCCGCGTCCGTGCAACCCATTTGCCCGGCGTCTGGCCGTTCCCAAAGTAGTTCGCCAGGCCCCAATAGAAGATCATTGCTGCCACATTTCCAGCCTCGTGGAAGTCCCACTTCATCTCGATTCTGGTTTCATGCAGAAAAAACCGTCTGCAGGCAAACTCCAGTGGCGCCCACACAATCACGGCAAGCAGCACATCGATCGCGTACCCCAGCAGCCTCTGCCAGAATGTGGCCAGCAGCATCCCATCCAGAGCGTGGGTTCGCGCCAGAGCGTGTGCGTGATATCGCCGCCGGGCCTTCTTCGGTTGTTCGCTCATGGCGCTAGTTTAATGGAAGTTCTGTCTCACGCGCAGCCCAAGCCCAGCCCATCTTCGTTGCCGGTTTCCAGGCGCTGTTGAAGGCCTACTCGCGAATCACCTTCACAAAGACCCCATCCGGCAGCTCGCCCTCGAGCAGATGAACGACGCCACCCTTCACGTAACCTTCGAGCACCTGCCGGGTGGGCTTCGCCGCCGGAGCCGGGCTTCGAGGCGCCTCGCGTTTCGGCGTCACTGCCACGCTGGACCGGAACCCCTGCTCCCTGTTCCCTGATCCCTGTTCCCTGTCTTTCCCCATCCCCCGATCCATCGCCTCGTTGGCCAGCTGGTCGGCTTCCTTGTTGCCTCCGCGCAGCGTATGCCGCATCTCAAACCCCGCCAGTTGCCGCGACCGTTTCCGCGCCTCTTCAAACAGCGGCCGCAGCACCGGGCTGGCCACCTTGTACTTGCCCTGCATCTGCTTGACCATCAGCTCGGAGTCCGACACCACCCGCATGCGCTTCGCCCCATTCTCGATCGCCCACTGCAACACCGCCAGCAGGCCGGAATACTCGGCGAAATTGTTGGTCTGAATGCCCAGAAACTCGCCCAGTCGCGCCACCACGCGCCCCTGCGGGTCTTCAACCACCGCTCCGTAGCCGGAGGGGCCAGGGTTGCCGCGCGAACCGCCATCGCAGTGCGCCGTAAACCAGCCGTCTTGAATCGAAGCAGCAGAAGAGTCAGAAGCGCCAAACAGATTTCCAGTCATCGCTTTCCAGTGTAGCGTTTCGGATATCACTCTTTGTTACCGCCGGCCCGCTTCGCGCATCCAATCAGCCATGAGTACTGAAAAAGCAACATTCGGAGCCGGATGCTTCTGGGGTGTCGAGGCGGCCTTTGCCGCTCTGCCCGGTGTCACGGCCACCGCCGTGGGCTATGAAGGCGGCCAGCTGGAGCAGCCCACCTACAAACAAGTCTGCACCGACTCAACCGGTCACGCCGAGGTGGTCGAGCTGGACTTCGACCCCGACAAGATCAGCTACGACCAGATTCTCGACGCATTCTTCGCCCTGCACGATCCCACCACGCTCAACCGCCAGGGTCCGGACTGGGGCACGCAATACCGCTCGGCCATCTTCTACCACTCGCAATTGCAGGAGGCGCAGGCTCTGGCCAAGATCGAGCAGCTCAATGCCGACGGCCGCTTCAAGCCCAGGCGCATTGCCACCAAGGTCGAGCCGGCGCAAACCTTTTGGCGGGCCGAGGAGTACCACCAGCGCTATCTGGAGAAGCGCGGCCAGGCCAGTTGCCACATCTAGAGCTGTGAGGGACCCCGCGCAGCCACGCTCGGCTGCTGCGGGCTTACTCGGCTTCTTCGGGCTCGGGTTCGGCTTCCCCGGGCGGCTCGGTCAGGGCCTCTTCGGTCGCCGCGTCGGCGTACACCGGCTGCGGCGTCATCACCGGCGGCTCGCCCGAGTCCGCGGTCCGCTCATCCGCCCACAGGCAGGCAATCCACCAGATCAGCACCGCCACGTAAACAGCGCCGTTGGCGTTGAAGAGCTTATCGCGCAGGCCGAGAACGTGCTCATATTCAGCCTGTGTGTGCGGCGCGGCCGTGCGCGCAATGTACTGCCAGATGCCCTCAACCGCCAGTTGCGACGACGACGCCGTCCATAGCCCGATCACGATCCGCTGCGTATGCGTGCGCCAGCCCGCGCCCGTGCGCCGCCCCACCAGCACCACCAGCAAGCCCAGCTCAACGGTCAGCAGGTCCACCAGCATGTCCAGCTTCTGCGCGCCCAGTTGCATCAGCCGCAGCACCGCCATCTGTGACTCGGCGGTAAGCGTCTTCCATGCCGGCCACGGTCCCCACGCCGCCAGCGCCACAGCCCCAACCAGCAGCACCGCCAGCGCTCCCTGCAGCCACACCGCCCGTCGCACCGGGGCAAACGCCCGCCGCGCCATCTCCACCACCACCAGAAAGCCCGCAATCGCCAGCACATCGGCAATGGTGATCAGGATCACGCTCATCGGGATCGGCGCCATCCGGCCATAGAGCAGCCGGCTCGCCAGCAGCCGCAGCGCCATCAACACAATGCTCAGCGTGAACCACGGAAACCGCTTGGCTCGGTCGCGCCCCAGCAGCACCACCAGCAGCACCACCTGCGCGGCAAAGGTCAGCGTCCAAAGCGTCTCGACGGCCGTAAAGTGAAAATTAAAATGCATGTGCGCCTTGTCCGGGCCGCGCGATGGATGCCGCGCAGGCCACGCTCTCTAGTTTAACTGGCCGCGCCTGAGCCGAGGCAGGCAATCCAGCGCTCGCCTTGCGGGGAGGAATGCAAGCAGTTATCCGGCGCCAGGCGGCCGCGGCGCCCAACCGGCTACTGCGCCCCGTCCAGATCCACCCGCTCCCGCACCGCCCGCAGATGATCCCCATCGTCCTCAATCTCGTAGATCTTCGCATAGGGATCCACGTTGGTCCGGTGCATCACAAACAGCAGCTGTCCGGCAAACGAGTGGAACAGCATGCCGTGCCCGCCGTTTACCTCAAACAGCGGCGGCAGCTGTTCCCACGGCCCCTCGATCTGCCCCGACTTCGACCGAGCCACGGTTTCCACATACTCATTCTTTGCAAACGACGACCACAGCATCAGCAGGTGCCCATCTTTGCTGCGATAGAGTTCCGCCCCATCCGTCACATAGGAGTTCTGCGTCTTGTCGGCGCGCAGAGTCCGGTCCAGCCACGGCGCATCCGATCCCTTGAACAGAAAAACCGGCTCACCCGCCGCGCCGGAGAGGTCCTTCTTCAGCGGCACCGCCTCCACCGTCCCGTCAATTTTCTGCGCCCACTCGTGGCAATACACCATCCACGGAACGCCTGTCCCATCCTGATAGAGCGTCCCATCCAGCGTCATAAAGTCAGCCGGCGGAACAGGCCCATCCGTCTTGACCAGCGTAAAAGGCCCATCGGGCGAGTCGCTCACGGCAATCGTGGTGCCGCGCATGGTCTCTTTGCGCCACACCGCCGGCGGCTCCGCAATCACCTTGCCGGGGTTGTGCAGCGTCACAAACAGGTAGAACTTGCCGTGATACGGATGCACTTCCGGCGCCCACGCGCCCTCTGCGGGATCGGCCCAGGTTCCATCCGGAACGGTGAACACCAGCCGCGGCGCATCCCAATTGCGCAGATCCTTGCTCGTGTACACCATCACGCCCGCGCCAGGTTCGCCCGTCGCCTCGCCCGCGTTGGTCGCATACAGGTAGTACGTCTGATTCGCGGCGTCGGCCAGAATCCACGGGTCGCGGATGTGAAAATCAGCCAGGTGCAGAGGCGAAAGGGGTTTGGCGGGCGAAGCGCTCTGCGCGCCGGCGTTGCCCGTCAACCAGCTTGGGGCGCAGAGAACGACGAACAGAGATGCGAGCAGAAACCGGAATTGTGAGCAGGGTGCTGGAGGAGTCATAGTCAATACAAATAGGGATACTAAGCTACTCGCGGCTGAAGCAAAGACAATTTATGGTGCGCCCGGAGATCCGCCGTGGCGGACGAACTCCCGACCTAACGCTCCGGAGAGAGCCTGGGAAGCTGTTGTGCAATGGTGCGCCCGGAGATCCGCCGTGGCGGACGAACTCCCGACCTAACGCTCCGGAGAGAGCCTGGGAAGCTGTTGTGCAATGGTGCGCCCGGAGAGATTC
>Ga0302278_10003457_pt1 | contig 17201 bp, 15 predicted proteins | sample III_Bog_N3_2_FD_194543 | JGI IMG/M metagenome (GOLD analysis project Ga0302278, IMG submission 194543) | Peat permafrost microbial communities from Stordalen Mire near Abisko, Sweden - III_Bog_N3_2 | ecosystem: Environmental > Terrestrial > Soil > Wetlands > Peat | place: Sweden: Abisko...
CTATGCCGCCGCGCCATCCGTGATCGCCGCAAAGGCAGACGCGCTCAAACATTTCTCCCGTGCCATTGTGAAGGCCTCGCTGCTGATTCGCTACAATCCCGCGGCGGCCGCGCGGGCCTTGCTCATTGCCGACGGCAACCCGTTTGGTGATGCGGACCTGCAACGAAAGACCGCTGAATTGACCGCCTGGGAGGACGATCTCCCGGCGGCGGACCCCGCCAGCAAGCGCATCGGCGCGATCCCGATAGCCGGTACGCAGGCCTATATCCAACTGCTGGCGAGTGCCGGCGTAATCAAAACTGCCCTGCCGGCATCGCGGGTCGTCACCGACGAATTCATCGCATTCGCCAACGATTTCGACCGTAAAGCGTTCCAGCAATTCGCCAAAGCCGCGCCGACGAAATAGGGCACAGTCTATTTCGGCGTCAGCTTCAGCAGCTTGCTTTCGTCGGTGAGCACGTAGACCGCGCCCTCCGGCCCCATGCGGACATCGCGGATTCGCGAATGCTGGTCAACCAGGAGCGGTTCTTCCGCCACCACCTTCCTGCCCGACAGCGTGAGGCGGTCCAGCATCTGGCCGCGCAACGCGCCTACGAAGAGGCTGTTCTTCCACTGCGGGAACAGATTGCCGGTATAGAACGCCAGACCCGACGGCGCAATCACAGGATCCCAGTAATAGAGCGCCTGCTCCATGCCTTCGTGCTCTGTGATCCCTTGCCCGATCGTGTCGCCCGGATAATCGATGCCGTGCACGATAACCGGCCAGCCGTAGTTCTTGCCCGCTTCGGGGATGTTGATTTCATCGCCCCCTCGCGGACCGTGCTCGGTCTCCCACAGCACGCCGGTCTCGGGATTGATCGTCAAACCCTCTTCGCTGCGGTGGCCGTAGGACCAGATCTCGGGCAGGGCGCCGGGCCTGCCGATAAAGGGATTGCCGGGCGCCGGTTTGCCGTCGGGCGTAATGCGGATGATTTTTCCCAGATAGTTGTCGAGTTTCTGCGCCATGTCCCAGGGCGGTGACTGCGAGCGGTCTCCGATGGTCACGAACAGATTGCCGTCCCGCGCGATGGCGATGCGGCCGCCCTGATTCGCGGATCGTGTTCGGGGCAGGTCGGGCTTGGCGCGGAATATCACGCTGACGTCGTGCAGCGCCAGGCCTGCTTCGTCAAGAGTTGCGCGAGCGACAACGATGTTGCTGTTCGACTCACCTACGAGTTCACTGTAGGTGAAGAACACCCGATGGTCGGACGGGAATTGCGGCGAGAGAGCAAGGTCGAGGAGTCCCACCTGTCCGATGTATGAAACCGCTGGTACGCCGGACAGAGGCCCGGAAAGCGTGCCGTCCCTGCTCAGGATGCGCATCGCTCCGGGCTTTTCCGTAATCAGAATCTTGCCGTCCGGAAGGAACGCGAGAGCCCAGGGATAGTCCAGTTTGTCCGTGAGCGTTGTGACATTGTAGCCTGCGGTGGCCCGATAAGGGGCGCGCGTCTGGCCGGTGAACGCGGGCTTGTCGTCGGCCTTCTCGGGCGGACGCGATTCGATGGGTTCGCCATTCACGGTGAGCGGCGCGGGGAAAGGCCGAACACGCGCCGGGGGCCGGTATGGCGCGGTTGGCGCGGGGGCGGGAGGAGGTGTTTGCGCGGCGAGCATTACCGGCACGGCCAGGGCGCAGATCTGCAGCGACATTCTGAATAGCATTTTCATCGGGGAATACCTGTCCCTTACGTTCATTTGTCTTGAAATTTCATTCTGTAGTCTATACGAGACACCCGTTGGCGCACCGATGGTAGTCGTCCGCTTTGCGGCTGCACTCTATGGATCTGGTTGCGCGACGCGATAGAGTATTCTCGGTTGGGTTACTATTTCCCCGGAGAAATGCTTCCATGCAACTGAAGTCTGTTTTGAGTTCAATCGTCGCGATGCTGGGAACGGCCGTGCTGCTGTGGCCCCAGGCCGCGCCGCCGACCGCGATCCGTGCCGGTAGGCTGTTCGATCCGGTATCGGGGCAGATGCTGGCGAACCAGGTCGTACTCATACAGGGCGAGAGGATCGCGGCGGTAGGGCCGGCGGCGAGCATAGCGATACCGGGCGGTGCGAAGGTGATCGACCTGAGCCGGGCGACGGTACTGCCGGGCCTGATTGACGGCCACGTCCACTTGACGGATGCGACGGGAGGGCTGCAGCACCAGATGATGGTGGCGCTGCACAGCGCGACCGAAAGCCTCAGGGCCGGCTATACAACTCAGGTGGCTCAGGGGTCGCATGGCGGCGGGTTCGCCGATGTCGAATTGAGGCGGGCGATCGATCAGGGGTTGGTGCAGGGTCCGCGCCTGTTCACGGCGGGGCCGATCCTCGCAATAACCGCTCCGGGCGCCGGACCCTATCCGCTCGACTTCAAGCCGTTTGAAATAGAAGTTGTCCGGGATGGCGCGGACGGCCTTCGCCAGGGTGTTCGCGAACTGGCCCACTATGGCGTGGATCACGTGAAGATACACACCACAGGCCCGTTCTATTTCAAGCGAGATGGTGAGATGGTGAATCAGGCTCTTCCCAGTCTGGATGAGCTTAAAGCTGTAGTGGATGAGGCGCATCGGCGGGGCCTGTTCGTCGCCACACACACTTACGGCGGAGACGGGTTGAAATGGGCCATAGAAGCCGGAGTGGACGACATTCAACATGCCATTGCGCCCACCGACGACGACATCCAGGCCATACTGCGCAAGCGCCTTCCGATAACCTCAACCATTCTGGATCTTCGTCAGGATGAGCCTGGGGACCTGAAGCAATGGGCGCCTTTCAGCCGCTTTCGTCTGATGGAGCAGAGCTGGAAGAAAATGCTGAAAGCTGGTGTAGTGCTTGGATATGGGAGCGGTGCGACGCCGGTGTCGAACGGGCAGGGCAGGATCTTCAACACGGTATGCAATTGCTCCCACGGCGTCCAGAGCGAAATGTTCCCCATTTTCGTAAGCTGGGGCGCGACTCCGCTTTATGTGCTCCGCATGGCGACAACCGTGAATGCGGAGATTATCCACTGGCAGGATAAGGTTGGCACGGTAGAGAAGGGCAAGTTCGCCGATCTCATCGCGACTTCCGGGGACCCGCTCGCGGACATAGGTGAGATGCAGCGAGTCAAATTCGTTATGAAGGGTGGCGTAGTGATTCGGGACGACTTCGCTCGTTAAGATCGGTAAGATCGGTATGGGATATGGCGGACTCGAATGAACAGACTGAGGTGCCGTGCGGTAGCTGTACCGAATGCTGCAGGAGCAATCAGGGGCTCTTTCTGCACCCGGATCGGGGCGACGATGTTGCATCGTACGAGGTTCAGGTGCGAGCCGATCCGCCAACCGGCAAACCGGTCCATCTTCTCGCCACCAATGAACATGGCGCGTGCGTCTATCTGGGACCGTCCGGATGCACGATCTATAGCCGGCGTCCTCTGTTATGCAGAACTTTCGACTGCAGGAAACATTACCTGATCCTTCCCAGACAGGACCGCGACAATCTCGTGAGGATCGGTTTATCGTCCAGGGTGGTATTCAATGCCGGGCGGTCGCGCCTCAAGACGCTTAGTCTCGCGGAGCGGAAAGAGTGTCTGGCAAAGCGCGACGAGTTTTTCTCTTAGCCGGAACCCAGCGGAAATCGGTGCAATCGTGTACTGCAGCACGTTGAGGACCCTGTTGCTGTCGGGCTTACGGTGTCGGCGGATGCGTAGAACGATATTGTGACGCCGGAAAGTTCGGTTCCGGAACCGGCGCTGGCTCTGCGGGCGGGGTTGCTTTGCCTGGGAATGTGCGTGCGGCGATCAGTAGTGCTAACGCGATGGCGGAGATGGTTGCAATCGCGGCGAGCGTCATTATCAACATTGGATCCGCAATAGCCGTTGCGCCGAGGACTCGCAATACGCGGCCGAAATCGGCGCGGTACCAGGCTATGAGTTGCAGCGGTGCGCTGCGGCCATCGTAACCGGCATAGAGCGGAATCAGCTTCGCCCACCACGTCATCGTCATGATGTAGGCCGACAGGCAAATCAGCCAGATGACGACGGCGCCTCCATAAAACGAAGACCGCGCAAGTCCGCAGAACAGCAGACTGAGCGCGACGGGCGCGATGGCCTGCACATACCACGGCGCGGCAGTAAGCACGTGGTCGGACACATAGACGAGCGCGGTGTCATAGGCAATCGCGAGCACGTAGAGCAGGCAGCCCGCAAGCAGCAGGCGCTCCGCCGAAGACGGCGTGCGCCGCAGCGAAGCGGCCACGTACAGCGCCGCCGCCGCGACGAAACCCGCAAGCAGCAGCGTAAGGGTATGGAGCGAAAATGTCCGGAAAGTGTTGTTGCCAGTCCACAGACTTTGATAAGCCAGATCCTGCAGGGATTGGAGCCAGGGCAGATGCAGGGCGCCGCGTAGAACATCGCGCAACGTCACGCCGCTTCTGACCTGTTGCATCCCCGTAAAGCTGTGGTAAAGCAGCGAGTTGCGGATGTACCAGGGGCTGGAGAGTAAAACGGGGATTCCAAGGCAAAGCGCGGCGACGCGGGGCTCGAGTCTGCGGCGGACACTGAGCAGCAGAACCACGCCCACCGCAAGCGGGATCATCGCAAGGAAGTACGCCTTGGTCAGCAATCCGGCGGCGAGCGCGATGCCGACAAGCAGCGCATTCTTCAGGCCGGGAGCGGCATCCAGTGCGACGAGGCTATCGAAGAGCCAGAGCATCACCGGAACGGCGAGCCAGTCGTTTGCAATGTGCGCCGTGGTGGCGTAGAACATCTGCGTCGAAAGCACGAGAAAGACGAGTGCGGCCTGGAATTCATCGGGCAGGCCGAGGCGCGCAGTCAGCCGGAAGAGCAGCAGCGCTGTGGCGACGCTTGCAAAGATCCCGCAGACGAGCCGCAGACGCCAGACGCGGGTCGGCAGGTTGGCATTCTGCCAGAGGCGGTCAAAGGGCGCGAGGAGCACGTAAGCCAGCGGCGTCTGTTGTGCTTCGTAATTCAGACCGTCAGGCGGCGTTTGTTTGGAGATGCGGGCGAGGTGGTTGCGAAGCTCAGCGCGCCGCGCATCGGAGAGGAGGAAGTAATCATCGAAGGTGAGAGGCAGATTCAGTCCGCGCTTGACCGATTCGGTGCCCGGCGCAAGTTTAAGCGATTCCCAAGTCTCACCTGAGAGTGGAGACTGGAGCATGACGGGGAAACCGCGGCCGGCCGAAAGGTCCTGCACATAAGCGTAGTGAAAAGGTTCGTCGAAGCCTTCCCAGAGCGGCAGGAGCGAAGCATAGGTCGCGGCATTGACGGCACCGTATGCGATGAGAGCCAGCCGGAGGGCGAGGCGGCGGGTCAAGGCTTGTCTCGGACGAGCCGGCAGACTTCGCGCGCCGCGTTATGAGAAGCGGCCTTTTTGGAAGAGCCGGTGCCGGCGCTGGCCAGGTCGCGGCCGAGGCTCACTTCGACCGTGAACGTCCGTGCATGGCCGGGGCCGGCTTCGCTGACAAGCTGATACACGGGTTTCGGAAGGTTGCGATCGCGCGCGAGGCGCTCGAGTTCGGCGCGGTAGTCGTGAGGCGGACCTGCGCCTGCCATCGTGCGCAGTTCGTCCTCATCGGGGATCGCGCAGGTCATGATGATGGCGCGCGCGGGGTCGACACCGCCATCGAGAAAGACGGCAGCCAGAACGGCTTCGAAGGCGTTCACGAGGAGGCGCTGCTTCGATCTGCCGCCTGCGGTTTCCTCGCCGCGACCCAGGTGGAGAAAGCGACCAAGATCCAGACGATGGGCCGCGGCGAGCAGGTGGGCGGCGCTCACAAGGTGGTTCTTCAGGAGGGAAAGCTGCCCTTCGCTGAAATCCTGAAACTGCTGGAACAGCCATTCACTGACAAGCCAGCCGAGAATGGAATCGCCGAGGAATTCGAGGCGCTCGTTATCGAGGGGGAAAGCCCCCGGGTGTGCCTCGTTCGCGCTCGAACTGTGGGTGAGGGCGCGAACAAGGAGAGCACGGTCTTTGAACTGATGGTGGAGAGCTTGCTCGAGGTCGTCGAGATTGTTCACTGAGGATTGAGATGGGCAGGCGAAACCGGAGTGTCGGAATCGCCTGCCCCGCCTGATTACTTCTTGGGGAGCATTGCCGTGGCGCGCGTTTTGTCGCTGGCCGCGATCTTCTTGATCTGGTCGTTGGCGTTCTTATGGGCAGCGGCTTTGTCGAACCACTGAATCGCCTGATCCGGCTTTTTGGCATCAAGGAAAGCGCGGCCGGCGCGGATCAGATCGGTCGGATCGGTGTCCATATCGGCAACCTTCTGGAAGTCCGCGTTGGCGTCGTCAACCTTGTTCGTGTAGACGGCGGCAATTCCGAGACCGAGGTAGATCTGGCCCGAAAAGTCGTCTTTGTACGTCTGCCATTCGGCATCGGTTAAATCCGGTTTCGGCTTGACGGCCGTGGCGAGAATATCGAGGCCCTGATGACCGTACTTATCGATCTTGGCAATTTTTTCAGCCTTATCGAGATCGTTGTTGTGCGTGATATTTCCGTAGGTTTTACAAAGCAGAACGGCGGCCTGGTAGCTCTTCGGATCGGCATCGAGAGCCTGCTCTCCGTAGACGATGGCCTTGTCGGGGTCGCCCTTCTGAGCGTAGGCGTCGGCCTCCATGAAGAGCGCCAGTGGCTTGGCTTCGGTGTCGGCGTATTTGGTAATCAAATCGTCGGCCGCCTTGATGCGCGAGTCCGGATCCTGGGCCTGCAGCATGGCGTTGATAGCCGCGCCTTCCGCCTTCGACTTGGGTTTAATGGGTTTCTGTTGTGCGAACGCCGACGTGGCGGCGAGCGATATCACGGCGAGAACGGCTAAACGTCTCATTTGGGAACCTCCTGAGTTTTGTGAATGTTTTGGGACTCTTTACGCGCGGCTTCGACTGCCTTCTCGGACGCTCCGGGGACGGCAATCGCATCCTGATAGAATTTCGCCGCTTTATCGGGTTCATTGGCGGCCTGGGCGAGGCGGGCGAGGTAGACCAGGCTCCACGCCTTCGTGAACGCATCGGGGGACGCGCTCAGAGTTTTTTCGAAAAGCTTGACGGCGGCGTCCGGCTGATTTTGCAGCGCCGAGATGCGCGCCAGGCCGTACCAGGCCTGAGCGTGCTCTTCGTTCGAGCCCTGCTGCTCCAGCGCTTTCAGGAAAAGCTCTTTCGATTTATCGAGGCCCTTCTGCGAATAGAGATCTTCAGCTTTTTCGAGGGTCTGGGCGGAGGGCGAAAGCTCCGGACCCGCAACGGCCACCTGTTTGGCTTTGCGCTGCAACTGGCCGGAATCGAATTTGATGGCTGAAATGCGCGCGCTTTCCTTCTTCAGGTCGATGGCGTTGATCATGTCCTCGGTGAAGAAGCGAAGGCCCTGCTGCTGCTGTTCGAAAACAGGGAGCTGCTCCGAGAAGTACTGGGTCAGGATGTAGCCCTGGCGCATGGCGCGGTCGACGCCCGCTTTATCCTTATCGAGGCGGCATTCGACAGCCTTGATGAGGCTTTCATTGGCCAGCAGGACGAAATCGTTCTTATAGTTGGCTTCGAGGGGCGTGAGTTGCACCAGATCGAGCAGGGAGCGCTTCTGAGCCAGATCCATGCCGTACTTGATCATGATGGGATCGATCTGAAAGTGCAGATACGCATGACGGATATCGTACATGCGGGGCGTTTCGGACGGCGTCACGATGACAAATGCATCGTCTCCGTAGTTGCGCGTCTGCACCTGTTCGGGCGCGGCCAGAAGATCGATAAAAACGGAGAAGCGACGCCCCAGATAGCCGCCCATGCCGACCCGCATCCAGGCGTCGATCTTGTTCGTCATCTGGAGGATCGGAGTGTGGTACTTTTCGAGTTCCTTCTCGTAAACCGGACGGACTTTCGACCAGAGCGCGTTCAGGCCCGCCTGCTGGTAGAAGTCGATCATCACGGGCGTAAAACCGTCGAGCGTACGGGCGTCCGGCGGGATATCGACATCGCGGCCTTTCCATGCGAAATCGGGTGGCCCGGTGATGGAGAGCGCCCAGGAGATGTACTGCGACAGATCCTGCACACCAGCGTACGGGCCGGGCTTGGCCATATGACGGCGGTAGAACTGTTTCAGGTCCGGAAGGCTGGAAATGTTTTGTTTCGAAAGGTATTCGCGCAACTGCCCGCGCAAGGGGCTGTTATCCGGCAGATTCAGCCCCTCGTCGTATCCCGCGGCATTGATGGCCGCGAGTACGTAGAAGAGGTTTTCGTTAGCGTCGAGCTGGAGAGCGTCCGCGCCGTGCAGCCTGCTGACGCACAGAAGGCAGATTGCGGCGAGGAACGGGATGCGCTTCAAATGCTTATGCCTGAACGGCTAGTTTACCATTGATGAGGGTCATGTATAAGTGGTGAAACAGCCGAGCGTCATGATGGTTTCTTCGGAGGCCACCCCGTGGGCGAAAAGCGGCGGGCTTGCCGACGTGGTCGGCGCGCTTCCGGGTGCCCTGCGGAAGCTGGGGCACGCGGTATCCATAGTGATTCCGCGCTACATGCACGCGTTCAGCGCGCCCGCCACGCGTATTGCGGAGCGGGTGCCAATACCGCTGGGAACGGGTACGCGCGAGGTGAATTTCTGGACCCTCGACGCCGATGGCGTCGCCGTTTATTTCGTAGAGGACATGGGCCTCTACGGACGCAGCGGGCTTTACGGTGATCAGTTCGGAGACTACGGCGATAACCACGTCCGGTTCGCGCTGCTCTGCCGGGCCGCCATGGAGATTGCGCGGCGGTACTTTCCCACGGATATTTTCCATTGCCACGACTGGCAGGCGGGACTTCTGCCGCTGTACCTGAAGGAAGCTCCGGCGGTGGACCCCGCGTTTATCGGCGCCAAGAGCCTGATGACGATCCATAACCTGGCGTATCGGGGGATTTTCGACGCCGGAAAAATGAGCGACATCTCGCTGCCGCCGCGGCTTTACCGGCCGGATCTGATTGAATTCTGGGGCAGTATCAGCCTGCTGAAAGCCGGGCTGGTTTATGCGGACGCGATCAGCACGGTGAGCAAAAAATATGCCGAAGAGATCCAGACGCCGGAACAGGGCGAAGGGCTTGACGGGCTGCTGCGGGCGCGGCGCGCGGTGCTGACGGGCATCGTGAACGGCGTGGATTACGCAGTCTGGGATCCGGCTACGGACCGGCGCCTTCCGGCGAATTATTCGGCCGCGCATACAGGAGGCAAGAGGTTCTGTAAGCGCGAGCTGGTTCGGGAAATGGGTCTGGCGGAAGCGGCGATGGACCGGCCGCTGTTGGGGATCATCTCACGCTTCGCGGTGCAGAAGGGCTTCGATATTTTCCGGCAGATCGCATGGGAAATGATGGCGCACGACGATGTGTATCTGGTGGTGCTCGGCAACGGCGACCGCGGTCTGGAGGAGATGTTCGGGCATCTGAAGAATCATCATCGGGACCGGGTCGGGCTGCGGATCGGATTCGACGACGGGCTGGCGCACCGGATCGAGGCGGGTTCGGACATCTTTCTGATGCCGAGCCGGTATGAGCCCTGCGGGCTGAACCAGATGTACAGCCTGCGGTACGGGACGGTGCCGGTCGTACGGGCGACTGGTGGTCTGGACGACACGGTTCAGGCGGAGCCGCCGGATGAGGCGACCGGGTTTAAGTTCTCCGATTACAATGGAAGGGCGTTACTCGGGTCGGTCCGGGCGGCGTGCAGGGCGTGGGAAGAGCGCGCGGGGTGGAGCGCCATGCAGGTTCGGGGAATGCGAAAAGATTTTTCCTGGGGGGCTTCGGCGGCGGAGTATTCGCGGCTCTATCGCGGCTTGCATCCTGTGGAAGGCTGACAGACTCTAATAAAATCGAGGATTCAATGGCAGGAACAAACACAATCAATTTCACCGAGGCCAGCTGGGACGCCGAGGTACTGAAGTCCGAGGAGCCCGTATTGGTCGATTTCTGGGCGGTCTGGTGCGGACCTTGCCGCCAGATGACGCCGATCGTCGATCAGTTGGCGGACGAGTACGCCGGGAAGGCGAAAATCGGCAAGCTGAACGTGGATGAGAATACGCAGATCGCGGCACGGTATCAGGTGCGGGGTATCCCGACCATGCTGCTTTTCAAGGGCGGCCAGCTAGTCGGCTCGAAGGTGGGCGCGACCGGTAAGGCGGAGTTGGCGAAGCTCATTGATGCGCAGATCGCGGCTCCCGTTCAGGTTTAATTAAGGATTTTGGGGACCGGCCGGGAGGATTCCGGCCGGTTCTGCATTCAGTCGATGAGTATGGTTCCCGCGTGAAGCGCGGCCAGCGACTTATCCATGGTGGCGAGCGCTCCGGCGTGTTTTCGCGCCAGCAGCGCAAGGTATGCATCGGTCACCTGTCGATGCCCGACAATTCCCTTATTGGGCATGTCGAGGTAAGAGGCGTCGTCCGGCCAGAATTCGTGCCGCGGCAGTGAGCAAATGGACTCCATCAGAGTCTTTGCGGATGCCGCAGTCGCGTCCACACCCTCCCGCAGATGAAATCGAATCAGCGCCCCCTGCGTACTCGGGCACGTTGCAAACCTGTGTCCTTGGCGGAACCATGCCGCTGCGCGCCCGTTGAGACTGTGTTCCGGCGTGGCCAGCGCGATCAGAACATTGGAATCGAGGAGGTAAACCTTACTCTTCGTCATCAAGTGCCCTGACGTCTTCGGTAGACACAGGCCGGGCACACCGGAACGTGGGGAAGCCGTAATCGCTCATCGCGATTTTTGAACTCTTCGGTCCCCTGGTTGATTGCAGAATGAGATCGGCTACTACGCGGCCCAGGCTAAGATTCTTGTCGCGGGCTATCGCCTTTGCGACGTAGTACGCCTCGTCGGGAATATCGAGGGTCGTTCGCACAACCGCATATTAGCACAAAGGCACAACGGCGTTGAAATTCGGGGGACCGCGCCGGACCGCGCCAACTGGACAGCGTTAGACGAAAACACCTACGCTACGTGGTGGCTGCCAAGGACTGCCTTCGCCATCTCTGCAATCCTCGCGTGACGCAGAGGAAAATCGCGCCCACAACGAAAAGGCCGCGCGGCTCCGGTGTGGCGGCGAAGCTGACGGTTTCGAGGACCGGCAGGTAGTAAAGCGTCGGATCCTCCGCGAATATCGGGTCGGTGAAATCGGCTGCGGGCGCCCCTGCCGTAATGGTCAGCGACGTGAACGGCGTAGACGAGACGAAGCCGATGAACTGGGGACCGGTGCCGAATGTCCAGGGATTATTGCCATCGTAAACATCACCATTGGAAAAGCTCACCTGATAGGCTCCCGAGCCTGCGTCTCCGTAATCCAGAACCCCTTCGAAACTGACGGAGTTGACCGCAAACGGGAAAGTGAGGGTCGTATCGCCGACGTACTCGTAGGGATTCGCGAGTCCGGCGGTGAAGGACGTGAAGCCACCTTCCAGATCGGGCTGACCATCGAAAAACAGCCCCGGCGTGCCGGGAGTTACGTAGAGGTAATAGTAGTCTGGAATATCCTCCAGTGTTCCCGCGAAATTTACGCCGTCCACAGTCAGTCCGGCCGCGGTCGTATAAATGGCGTCGTCCGGCGGGGTCGCAGTGTAAGCCGATCCGAAACCGAACGTGTTCTGAACTCCGGCGGCCGAGAGGAAGGCCGAGGAGTCCGTATACGCTACCGTGCCGGCCTGAGCAAGGGCCGGGCAAACAAGGGTAAGCAGCAGTAAAGCGCGCGAAGCAGTGGCCGGATTCATCAGTGCATTATCGCTTAGAACGCCGGCCCTGCGGTGAAGTATTCACTCAAGGCAGCGAGAAGGTGAAAATTGCGCTGCCCGCCGCCATCGTCACCATCTGTTTGCCGTTGGCCATGTAGCTGATTGGATTCGACGCCATCGTGCCACCCAGGTTGATCCGCCACAGCTCCTTCCCGCTGTCCGTATCCAATGCGAAGAAGTAGGCCTCCATCATTTCCTTTCCCCGGCTCAGCCAGCCGCCGCTGCTTCCAAACAGCACATGTCCCGCGGTTGTCATAACTCCCGACCATGGCTTAGTCTGGGTTTTATACTCCCAGACCTTCTCGCCGTTTTTGGGATTCAGCGCACGGATCGCGCCGTAACCGGGGTCGTCTTCCATGTCGATGTCGGGAACGCTGCCCACGTAGCGATTGCCCGGAGTATAAGCCGGCTCGCCCTTCAGATAGAAGCCCTTGTTCTCCCAGACAGTCAGATAGAAATTGCCGGTCAGCGGGTTGTAGGAAGGCGAATACCAGTTGGTCGCGCCCTGCACGCCGGGCCAGATCACCGCGCCTTGTTCGGTGGGCGTTGAGTTGGGGAGGCGTTCCGGCCGGCCTTTATCATCCAGGCCCTGAGCCCATGTCTGCTTTGCGAACGGCTTACCCAGAAGGAACTCGCCGGTCTTACGGTCCAGCACATAGTAGAAGCCTCCGCGATGCGCCCAGTAAATGAGCTTGCGTGGTTGGCCGTGCCAGTCGCTGTCGACAAGCATTGGCACCTGCACGGCATCCCAGTCGTTCGAATCGTGCGGTACAAACTGGAAGTGCCACTTGAGCTGACCGGTATCGGCGTCGAGCGCGATAGCGGAATCGGTGTAAAGATTGTCGCCGGGCCGCACGTCGGCATTCCAGTCGGGCGAAGGATTGCCTACACCCCAGATGATGTAGTTGAGTTCGGGATCGTAGGAGCCCGTGACCCAGGTAGGTCCCCCGCCTTGCTGCCATGAGTTGGCGTTGGGACCGCTCGAGGGCCATGTTTCATGGCCTTTTTCGCCGGGGCCGGGAACGGTATTGAAGCGCCACCGCCGTTTGCCGGTCTTAGCATCGTAGGCATCCAGAAAGCCGCGCACGCCGTATTCGCCACCTGCTACACCTGTGATCACCATGTCTTTGACAATGAGCGGCGCACCGGTGAGGCTATAGCCCTTCGTATAATCCGCGACGGGAACGTCCCACACGACATCGCCGGTTTTAGCGCTGAGTGCAACCAGGTGCGCATCCACCGTTCCCAAATACACGCGGTCGCCCAGAACCGCGACGCCTCGGTTAATCGCATCGCAGCAGACGTTAACGCCCGAGGGCAGCGAGCGCTTGTAATGCCAGTAGGGCCGGCCCGTCGCAGCATCGAGCGCAAACACGTTCGAGGGAGGCTCAGAAACGTACATCACACCATCGACTACGATGGGTGTCGCTTCAATGCGATGGTTGGTGACCATCTGATGGACCCAGGCGACCTTGAGGTTCCTGACGTTATCGCGGTTAATCTGATCCAGCGCCGAATATCGCCAGCTCTTGTAAGTGCCGGAATACGTCAGCCAGTTCTGCGGTTCCTTATCCGCGTTCAGCAGCCGGTCAAAGGTGATCTGAGCCTGTAATGCGGAGGTGGAAAGGACAACGGTGAGCAGCAGGTTCATAGGGCGAATCATTCAGTGGTTCCTTTCTCGCGGCGCAGAGAAGACAGGTAGCTGACTATATCGTCGAGTTCGGCGCCGGTGGCGCGGTCGCGGTAGGACGGCATGTGGGAGTTCGTATCGACCACGAAGTCTTTGATCGCGCTTCGGGATACCGATTGTAAGCCCTTCTTGAAGTCAAGAATCTGAACGATATAGGTGTCCTGGTTGAGCAGGAAGCCCGCATAGGAGGCGTGGTCGTCGGTGGTGATCCGAGCCACGCGATATTCGGGCGCGACGTGAGCGTTGGGGTCGATTAACGACTCGCGCAGATAATCCGGCGCGCGCTGCGAACCGATGACCGAAAGGTCGGGCCCCTGAGAACCGCCCTCGCCGCGAACGAGATGGCAACCAATGCATCCTTTCTCTTTCATGAGCTGAGCGCCGTGCGCGGCATCGCCTTTGACAGGCGCGGTTGATGCCTGCTGGCTGAGTGAGCGCACGTAGGCCACAATCTGCCAGACCTGCGCGCCGTTAAAGAAAACATCAGGCATAGCGGTATTGGGAATGCCTTCGCTGATGTTGCGGTAGAGGTCCGCGTCGGTCGAACCGTGGAAGAAGCGGCCGGACGTCAGGTCGGGCCCGGTGCCTCCGGTGCCTTTGATGCCGTGGCAGGGCGCGCAGTGAGTGTGGAAGATGCGGGCTCCGGCCTCGCGGTCGGCGGGAGTGTCGCGGGGATTAGCCAGCGCGGCGCCGCTCTGCGCGTTGAGCGGCGCGGCGGCAAACAGGAGTAATAGCGGGAGTGCCTTCACGTGGGACCTCCGATGGAGAAGCGGCACTGGAAAGTATACATCCAATGGCGATTCACGGGAAATACGGATGTGCTCCCGGTCGTGCGCGGAACTCTCAGCTCTGAACGGCGGTGTAGCCCAATTCCGGGCGCCGGGCGCGATGGACGAGGGGCATTGCCGTTCTTGACGCTTGACACGAACGCCATTCAGGCCGCCCGTCTATCCCGGCGAAACTCCTCAGGATCATCGAGGATCGGTGGAACCTGGCCTCTCTCATCCCGGCCACGGCTCCACATGCACCAGCACATCCGCCACCCAGGGCAACTGCTGAGTCACTTTATCCCGCACATTCTGCGCGATCTCGTGTCCGTCCCGCACGGTGAGCTGCGGATCGACTTCCAGATGCAGATCCACGTGGTACTTCAGCCCCGTCTTGCGCGCGAAGCACTTCTCGACGCCCCGCACATCCGGCACACTGAGCGCCGTCGCGCGGATCGTAGCCATCGACGCATCGTCCGGCATCGTATCCATCAGATGCAGCGACGTGTCGTAGACGATCCGGATCGCCGTGCCGACCACGATCACACCCACTGCGAACGCGCCGTAGTGGTCGGCGTAACGAAATTCCACCGGCCTCCACAGCGTGAGTGACAATGCGCCGAGAGCCACCGCGCCGGATAAGATGTCGATTGCATCGTTTGCCGCATCCGCCAGCAGCGATGAACTCCCGATCGTCTTCCCGTGCCGGTACTTGACCATCACCAGCCCGCCCTTCGCAAAGATCGAAATGACCAGCGGGATCACCGCCCATGACGCCGGAAGCATCGCGTCCCCGGTGCCCCGCAGCCCGTGCCACGAAATCAGCACGCCCGCCAGCAGCAGGAAGAAACCCAGCAGCAATCCGGTCAGCGTCTCAACGCGCCCGTGTCCGTATGGATGATCCCGGTCCGCCGGCCGCGCCGCGATGATCAATCCGATCAGCACCAGGCCTGAAGCAAAGACGTCCGCCGCCGATTCGAAGCCATCGGCCATCACGGAAGCCGAGTGCGCGCGCCACCCGGCCACAAGCTTGATCGCGGCCAGGAAACCGCTGACGACCATGCCCAGGATCGCGATCTGCCGTGCCTTGCGCATCAGCCCCGCAGCGCGTGCCTGCTCAGCAGACCTGCCACGAATTCGCGGCTCGATTCCACCAGTTCCCAGGACTTCGCCCAGAAACACATGTCGATCGTCCACCATTCGATGTTCGGCACCGCCAGCAGCTTCGGCGCCAGCCTGTCGAAATCGATCAGGCCCTCGCCGAACGGCCGGTGAGTGCTGGTTTCGTCGCGGTGCAGGGTCCCGTCGCTGTCGATCAGGTGGATGGCCCCGATGCGCCCCTGCAGCTTGTCCAGAAACTCTTCCACCCCGCCCGGAAGGATGTCTCGTCTGCCCTGCTGCCGCGCTCCTTCTACTGCACACATGTACGCATGCGACGTGTCGAAGACGACCGAAAAATTGGCCTGCCGGACCTCCTGATGCATGCGGATCACTTCATCGGGTTTGTTGAATTCGAAGCCGGGTTCGAACTCCCATACAAGCCGCACGCCCGCGTCGGCCGCCAGCGCCGCGCCCTCACCCCACAGCTTCGCGATGCGGTGGAACGACTTCTCGTATTCGCCGTCGGGAATGGAACCCGGAGCGGCAACTGTGTCCACGCGCAGGGAGGGACTGCCGATATCGGCGCACATCTCGATATTTCGTTTCAGCAGATCCAGGTAGCGGGTTTCGTTCCCCTCAGCCAGCGGATTGATGCTGTAGAAATCGGCCGAGTACCCCGACACGCCCAAACCCAGATCGTCGAGAGAACGCACCAGTCTGATGCGGGATTCCTTCGTCGGATAACTCTCAAGCGTCACGTGAGGCGGAAATCCGCACACGTCGATGCCGTCGAAGCCGGCGGCGGAAAGGCGTTTTGCGATTACTTCAAACGGTACGGGATCCGAAGCCCACGGACCGAATGAAAACGCCCAGCTTCCCAGCGAGATTTTCATTTGTATTCAGCCGGAGGTTCCACTTTAGCGCACGCCCCCATACGATGCCTTTATTCTACGGCGCGGCGTGGATATCTGTACCGCCATTGCGTATAGGGCACAATAAACAGGATGAAGCGCCTGCTCTGTTTGCTCGCTCTGCCTATGATGGCTGTCGCACAAAATTACACCGCACAGAAAACGACCGACCACGGGGTGGATGTTATTCGCCTCAACGACGCAGCGCACGGCGTTGAGGTTCTGATCGCTCCGTCGATCGGCAACCGCGCCTATGCAATGAACGTGCACGGGAAGAACATTCTGAACCTCGGCGCGCCCGATGTAGGGCAACTGAAGGCACGGCCCGGCCTGAGCGGTATCCCGTTCCTCGCGCCCTGGGCGAACCGCATGGCCGATGGCGGTTTCTGGGCAAACGGCAAGAAGTACACGTTCAATTCGGGCCTCGGCAGCGTGCGCGTGGCGCAGAACGGCATTGCAATGCACGGGATGCTGTCGACATCGCCGCTGTGGGATGTGACCGAAGTTGCTGCCGATGGGAAGTCCGCCCACGCGACCAGCCGCTTCGAGTTCTGGAAGTACCCCGAACTGATGGCAAACTGGCCTTTCGCTCATGAGTACGAGATGACCTACCGGCTGTCGGATGGCGCGCTTGAGGTGATCACGACGGTTGTGAACCGCAGCGTGGAACCGATGCCTCTCGCGCTCGGCTACCATCCGTATTACAACCTGCCCGACGTACCGCGCGATGAGGCGGTCGCGCACATTCCGGCCAGGACGGCAGTCGTGACAGACGGCAATCTAGTCGCCACCGGTGAGATGAAGCCGATGGACCTTCCGGACCCGACACCGCTGAAAGAGAGGACGCTCGATAACGGCTACACGGATCTGATTCGCGACGCTTCGGGCCGCGCCACTTTCTCGGTCGAGGGGCAGGGGAAGAAGATCGAAGTGACTTACGGCCCCAAGTGGCTGGTGGCCGTGGTGTGGGAACCC
>Ga0302278_10003465_pt1 | contig 17176 bp, 27 predicted proteins | sample III_Bog_N3_2_FD_194543 | JGI IMG/M metagenome (GOLD analysis project Ga0302278, IMG submission 194543) | Peat permafrost microbial communities from Stordalen Mire near Abisko, Sweden - III_Bog_N3_2 | ecosystem: Environmental > Terrestrial > Soil > Wetlands > Peat | place: Sweden: Abisko...
GCAGTCGCCGTAACGAAAACCGGCCTTCAGGACGCGGGTGTAACCACCCTGACGGTCCTTGTAGCGCTCGGCCAGAGTCGAGAACAGCTTGGTGACGATCTTCTCGTCCTTGAGGTACGAGATGGCCTGACGGCGGGCGTGCAGGTCGCCGCGCTTGCCCAGGGTCACCAGCTTCTCGGCGATCGGACGCAGGTCCTTGGCCTTCGGCAGAGTGGTCTTGATCTGCTCGTGCTTCAGCAGGGCGTGAGCCAGGCTGATGAACAGGGCCTTACGGGCGGTGCTGGTGCGGTTCAGCTTACGGCCGGACATACCGTGACGCATTGGTGATCTCCTCTGGGCTTGGCGTCGCGCACGACGCCGATAGACAAAAAAGTCTCCCGCCGCGGTCCGCACCTCGAGTAATCGAGATGCGGCCGTGTACGGAAGATCGGGGTATCAAGCTTAGTAGGGCTCTTCCAGCTTCTTGGCCAGCTCTTCGATGTTCTCAGGCGGCCAATTGGGAATTTCCATACCGAGGTGCAGGCCCATCTGAGCCAACACTTCCTTGATCTCGTTCAGCGACTTGCGGCCGAAGTTCGGAGTGCGGAGCATTTCCGCCTCGGTCTTCTGCACCAGATCGCCGATGTAGATGATGTTATCGTTCTTCAGGCAGTTGGCCGAACGGACCGACAGTTCCAGTTCGTCGACCTTGCGCAGCAGGTTCTTGTTGAAGGGCAATTCGTCCTTCTTCTCTTCCTCGGCAACCGCTTGCGGCTCCTCGAAGTTGATGAACAGCTGCAGCTGGTCCTGAAGAATGCGGGCGGCCAGGGCCACGGCATCGTCGGGAGTAACAGCGCCATTGGTCTCGATGGTCATCGACAGCTTGTCGTAGTCGGTAACCTGGCCAACGCGGGTGTTTTCCACCTTGTAGGCGATCTTGCGGACCGGAGCGAAGATGGCGTCGATCGGAATAAGACCAATCGGGCTGTCCTCGGGACGGTTCTGCGAGGCGGCCACATAGCCCTTACCGCTTTCGACGGTCAGTTCCATGTTCAGGGTGGCGCCTTCGTCCAGGGTGCAGAGCACCAGATCGGGATCCATGATCTCGATGTCATGACCGGATTCGATCATGCCAGCCTTGACTTCGCCGGGGCCGGTAGCGCGGAGCGACATGCGCTTCGGGCCTTCGCCATGCATGCGCAGACCCAGGGTCTTGATGTTCAGGATGATGTCGGTGACATCTTCGCGGACACCCGGAACCGAGGAGAACTCATGCAGCACGCCGTCGATCTGGATGGCGGTCACAGCGGCGCCCTGCAGCGAGGACAGCAGCACGCGGCGCAGGGCATTGCCCAGCGTCAGGCCGAAACCACGCTCCAGAGGCTCGGCGACCACGACGGCAGAGCGGGCCACATCGGCGCCCGGCTCGATGGCCAGCTTGTTCGGCTTGATCAGTTCTTGCCAGTTGCGTTGAATCACGGGCGTAGCCTCATGCTAGGAACGGCCAAGAAAGCCGTGTTGTCCAACGGCACGACCGCCGGCCCATTGGACCGGCGGTGCGCCAAAGATTTGCGAAGGGACCTTAGACCCGACGACGCTTGCGCGGACGGCAACCGTTGTGCGGAATCGGGGTCACATCGCGGATCGAGGTGATGGCAAAGCCAACAGCCTGCAGAGCACGCAGAGCGGACTCACGGCCAGCGCCGGGGCCCTTGACCTCAACCTCCAGGGTACGCATACCGTGTTCGGCGGCCTTGCGGCCCGCGTCCTCGGCGGCAACCTGAGCGGCGTAAGGGGTCGACTTACGCGAACCCTTGAAGCCCTGCATGCCCGACGAAGACCAGGCGATGGTGTTACCCTGGGCGTCGGTAATGGTGATCATGGTGTTGTTGAACGTAGCGTTCACATGAGCCACGCCCGAGGTGATGTTCTTGCGTTCGCGACGACGCGGACGCTGAGCAGCTGCCTTGGCCATATTAACGGGTCGCCTTCTTCTTGCCGGCAATCGGCTTAGCCGGGCCCTTGCGGGTACGGGCATTGGTGTGGGTACGCTGACCGCGCACCGGCAGGCCGCGACGATGACGCAGGCCGCGATAGCAGCCAAGGTCCATCAGACGCTTGATATTCATCGCCACTTCGCGACGAAGATCGCCTTCCACAACGAAATCTTTATCGATGAGTTCGCGGATCTTCAGCACCTCGTCATCCGAGAGCTGGTTTACCCGCTTCTCCTCCGGAATGCCGACCTTATCAACGATCTGCTGCGCCTTAGCGCGGCCGATACCATGGATATAGGTCAGCGCGATCAGCACCCGCTTGTTGGTCGGGATGTTAACGCCAGCGATACGCGCCAAGGCTGGTTACTCCTCACTCAAAAACAGTTCAACACCCAAGCTGATGCCGGGATTTCCGAAGGTGCGGGATTATAGGGCGATTTCTCGCTCTGTCAACCGCTTGATTCAGCCTTCGACGATCGACTTCAGCCGCTTTGTCACTTCCTCAATGGGAAGTGTTCCGTCAACCACCTGCAGCACGCCCTTCTTTTCGTAGAATGGAAGGATCGGCGCGGTCTGCGCATGGTAAGCATCTAGACGGCTCTGCACGGTGGCAGCATTATCGTCGGCGCGGCGGGAGAACTCGGTTCCTCCGCAGGAATCGCAGACGTTGTCCGTCTTCGGACGCTGGAACTTGTCATGATAGCCGGCACCACACTTGGCGCAGGTAAAGCGCCCGGTGATGCGTTCGACGATCAGGTTATCTGGGACGCGCACTTCGATAGCGGCGTCAATCTTGATCTTGCGCTCGGTCAGCATGACGTCCAGCGCCTCGGCCTGAGCCACAGTACGCGGGAAACCGTCAAGGATGAAGCCTTTAACGCAATCCGGTTGGGTAATGCGGTCGGCGATGATGCCAATCACGATATCGTCGGAGACCAGCTGGCCGGCTTCCATGACCGCCTTGGCCCGCTTGCCGACCTCGGTGCCGGCAGCGACAGCGGCGCGCAGCATGTCACCCGTGGACAGCTGCATCAGACCGTAGTCGTCCTGCAAACGCTTAGCCTGGGTCCCTTTACCGCCTCCGGGCGGCCCCAACAGAATCAGATGCATCTCAGCCTCGCCTTCCTCGCAGTTTGGCCTTTTTAATAAGGCCTTCGTATTGATGCGCAAGCAGGTGTGACTGGATTTGAGCGACCGTATCCATGGTCACGGTCACCACGATCAGCAGACTGGTACCACCGAAGTAGAAGGGCACCGAGAAGCGGCTGATGAGGATTTCCGGCAGGATCGACAGGCCAGCCAGATAGGCGGCACCGATCACGGTCAGACGGGTCAGCACATAATCCAGGTAATCAGAGGTGCTCTTGCCCGGACGGATACCCGGGATGAAGCCGCCGTATTTCTTCAGATTTTCGGCCGTATCAACCGGGTTGAAGACGACGGCCGTATAGAAGAAGGCGAAGAACACGATCAGGCCAAGATAGAGGGCCAGGTACAGCGGTTGGCCGCGTCCCATCAGGGCGATCAGGGTGTTCAGCCATTCCGGGCCATTGCCGGCGGCGAAGCCGGCAGCGGTGATCGGCATCAGAAGGATGGAGCTGGCAAAGATCGGCGGGATAACGCCAGCAGTGTTCAGCTTCAGCGGCAGATGGGTCGATTCACCGCCATAGACCTTGTTGCCTTGCTGGCGCTTCGGATACTGCACGATGATGCGGCGCTGTGCGCGCTCAACGAAGACGATCAGGGCAATGATGCCGGCGGCCATGAATAGCAGGAAGACGATCAGCACGGGATGGATAGCGCCAGTACGGCCCAGTTCCAAAGTGCCGGCGATGGCGTTGGGCAGATTGGCGACGATACCGGCGAAAATGATCAGCGAGGTACCGTTACCGATGCCGCGGGCCGTGATCTGCTCACCCAGCCACATCAGGAACATGGTGCCACCCACCAGGGTTACCACGGTGGTGAAGCGGAAGAAGAAGCCGGGATCCATCACGGCGGCATGACCACCGCCAGCGCCCATGCTCTCCAAGCCCATGGCGATGCCATAAGCTTGCACGGTCGCGATCAGCACGGTGGCATAGCGGGTGTATTGATTGATCTTCTTGCGGCCCTGCTCGCCTTCTTTCTTCAAGGCTTCCAGGCTGGGGACGACGGTGGTCATCAGCTGCAGAATGATCGAGGCGGAGATATAGGGCATGATGTTCAGGGCGAACACCGTCATGCGCTTCAAGGCGCCGCCGGCGAACATGTCGAACATACCGAGGATGCCACCACCAGAGGACTTGAAGACCTCGGCCAGGGCATGGGGATCCACACCCGGCACCGGAATCCAGGTGCCTAGGCGGTAAACCACCAGCGCCGCCAAGGTAAACCAAATGCGCTTCTTGAGCTCAGTTGCCTTGGCGAAAACGCCCATGTTCATGTTGGCTGCGAGTTGCTCGGCGGCCGATGCCATGAAGTTCTCCGGACCCAAAAGAAATGACTATAACGGACGAAACGAGCCACCATGGCTGAACAGCCTGCAGCGGAGTTCGTCCGGCGGACCTCTTTCTAACCCGAACCCCGGACCGACGCCAGCGCGACGATCCGGGGACCGGAAAAGAATTAGGCGGTGACTTCGGCCTTGGGGCCCTTAGCAGCCAGAACCACCACGCTGCCACCGGTCTTTTCGACCGCGGCAACGGCACCGGCGGTAGCACCGGTAACCTCGATGGTGATCTTGCTGGTCAGATCGCCACGGCCCAGCAGGCGGACACCGTCCTTGACGGAGCCCAGCACGCCGGAGGCAACCAGAGCAGCGCCGGTGATGGTCTCGGAAGCGTTCAGAATGCCCTTGTTGATGGCATCCTGCAGACGGTCAAGATTCACTTCGGCAAAATCCAGCCGGAAGATGTTCTTGAAGCCGCGCTTCGGCAGACGGCGGTAGATCGGCATCTGGCCGCCTTCGAAGCCGTTGATGGCCACACCGGTACGCGAGGTCTGACCCTTGACGCCGCGGCCACCAGTCTTACCCTTGCCGGAGCCGATACCACGGCCGACGCGGATGCGAGCCTTGCGGGCGCCGTCATTGTCGCGAATGTCGTTCAGTTTCATCTATCAATCCTTCCGGCGGCACCGCCGTATTCGAAGTCGAAGGGCGCGTTCTCCTGCATTCAGGAAAACGCGCCTTATTCAACTCGCCCCTTACCTTACGCCTCGTCGACGTTCAGCAGGTGACGCACCTTGTTGATCATGCCGCGCACGGAAGGAGTATCCTCCAGCTCGCGGGAGCGGTGAAGCTTGTTGAGCCCCAGGCCGATCAGGGTAGCTTCCTGATCCTTGGTACGGCCGATAGGGCTGCCAGTCTGCGTCACCTTGACGGTCTTCTTCGTGGCCATCACGATCACTCCTTGACGGCGGTGGCAGCGGCGGCACCATCACGGCGACCGACGATCTCACCAACCTTCTTGCCACGCTTGGCGGCGATCTGACGCGGCGAAGCCACGTTAACCAGAGCGTCGAAGGTGGCCTTGATCATGTTGTGCGGGTTGGAGGTGCCAATGCACTTGGCAACAACGTCCTGCACACCCATGGTCTCGAAGACAGCGCGCATCGGGCCGCCGGCGATGATGCCGGTACCGGCCGGAGCGGCGCGCAGAACAACGCGACCAGCACCGAAGTGACCATTGGCGTCATGATGCAGAGTACGACCCTCGCGGAGGGCGACACGGATCATGTTGCGCTTGGCCTGCTCAGTCGCCTTGCGGATGGCTTCGGGGACCTCGCGGGCCTTACCGGAACCATAGCCGACGCGGCCCTTCGCATCACCAACAACCACCAGAGCGGCGAAGGCGAAACGACGTCCGCCCTTGACCACCTTGGCGACGCGGTTGATGTGGACAAGCTTATCGACCAGATCGCTGTCCTCGCGAGGAGCTTCGTTCTGCGGGCCAGAGCGCTTGCTGCGCTCACCACGCTCGCCGCCGCGTTCACCGCGGTTGGGACGATCGCCGCCACGCTCGGGATTCGGAGTACGTGCCATTTTGAGATCCCTTTAGAACGACAGCCCGCCTTCGCGGGCAGCATCGGCCAGGGCTTTCACCCGGCCATGGTAGATATAACCACCACGGTCAAACACCACCTCGGTGATGCCAGCCTTGATGGCGCGCTCGGCGATGAGCTTGCCGACACGAACGGCGGCCGAAATATCGGCACCGGTCTTCAACTCGCCCTTGAGCTCGGTATCGACGGATGAAGCGGACGCCAGAGTGACGCCCTTAACATCATCGATGAGCTGCACATAAATGTGCTTCGAGGAACGGAACACCGAGAGACGCGGACGACCGCCGCACTTCTTGCGGAGGGCAAAGCGGTTGCGCGTCTGGCGGCGCAGGAAAAGGTCTTTCGACGACAGCATGGCGCAGCCCTACTTCTTCTTGCCTTCCTTGCGGAGGATCGTTTCGGTCTCGTACTTGATACCCTTGCCCTTATAGGGCTCGGGACCACGGTACGCACGGATTTCAGAGGCAACCTGGCCGACTCGCTGACGGTCCTTGCCAGTGATCGAGATGCTGGTGGGCTTCTCGCACTTGATGGCAATGCCTTCAGGGATCGGATAGATCACATCGTGGCTGTAGCCCAGCTGCAACTGCAGGTTTTCGCCCTGCACGGCAGCACGATAGCCGACGCCGTTGATTTCCAGGTTAGTGGTGAAGCCTTCGCTCACACCCTTGACCAAGTTGTTGAGCAGAGCACGGGTGGTGCCCCACATCATGCGGGCGCGCTTGGTCTCGCTCTTAGGCTTGACCCACAGCTTATCGCCTTCGAGGCTGGCTTCAACGTCATCGACAACGATGAGCGAGGAAGCGCCCAACTTGCCCTTAACGGAAACCTCGGCCCCGGCGATGGTCACAGTGACGCCGCTAGGCACCACCACGGGATATTTACCGACTCGCGACATATCCGGGCTCCTTAGAAGACCTTGCAGAGCACTTCGCCGCCAACATTGGCAACGCGAGCTTCTGCATCGGACATCACGCCACGCGGCGTCGACAGGATCGAGATACCCAGGCCGTTGGAAACCTTCGGCAGGTCCTTGATCTTCGAATAAACGCGGCGACCGGGCTTGGACACACGAGAAATCTCGCGGATCACAGGCTGGCCTTCGTGATACTTCAGTTCAATGGTCAGCTCGGAAATGCCCGTACGAACGGGCGCCTCGCTGTAGCCACGGATATAGCCTTCACGCTTCAGAACCTCCAGCACATTGGCACGGAGACGGGAAGCCGGCGCGGTCACAGAGCCCTTACGAGCCATCTGGCCGTTGCGGATGCGCGTCAGCATATCCCCAAGGGGATCGGTCATCATCTTCGGCGTCTCCTTACCAGCTGGACTTAACCATGCCGGGGATCTGGCCCTTAGAGCCAAGTTCCCGCAGCTGGATGCGGCAGAGTTTAAATTTGCGGTAGTTGCCGCGGGGACGGCCCGTCACTTCGCAACGCAGGCGAACACGGGTCGCGGACGAATTGCGGGGCAGCTGAGCGAGCTTCAGGACTGCTTCGAAACGGTCCTCGGGGGCCGCATCCTGGTCCTTGATCAGGGTCTTCAGCTTAGCGCGACGGCTGGCGAATTGCTTCGTCAGAAGCTCGCGCTTTTTATTGCGCTCAACAGAGCTAGTCTTAGCCATGTGGTGATCTCCTACCGGCTCAAGCGACGAAAGGCATTTGGAAAGCCTTGAGGAGAGCCTTGGCCTCCTCGTCGCTGTCTGCCGTCGTAACGAACACGATGTCCATGCCACGAATACGATCAACGCGGTCATAGTTGACTTCCGGGAACACGAGCTGCTCCTTCAGGCCCAAGGCATAGTTGCCACGGCCATCAAAGCTATTGCCCGGCACGCCGCGAAAATCGCGGACACGCGGCAGGGCAATCGTGATCAGACGGTCCAGGAACTCGTACATGCGTTCCTTACGCAGGGTCACCTTCAGGCCGACAACCTGGTTTTCACGCAGCTTGAAGCCGGCAATCGACTTCTTAGCGCGGGTCACCACAGGCTTCTGGCCGGAGATGGCGGTCAAGTCGGAGATGGCACCCTCGATCTTCTTAGAGTCGAGAGCGGCTTCACCGACGCCCATATTAATTACGATCTTCTCGATCCGCGGGACCTGGAGCGGGTTCGCATAGTTGAACTGCTCCTGCAGGGCCTGACGGACCACGTTATCGTAATGCTCACGCATACGCGCAGCCATGATAAGTCTCCCCTCAGCGATCGATCTGCTCGCCCGACTTGCGGGCGATGCGGACCTTGGTGCCGTCCTCAAGGGTCTTGAAGCCGACGCGGGTCGGTTCATTGCTCTTGGGGTCGATGTGCGCGACGTTGGAGACGTGAATTGCCGCCTCCTGCTTAACCAGGCCACCCTGGTTGGTCATGCTGGGCTTGGTGTGCTTGGTGACAACACCGACGCCCTGGACGACGACGCGATTCTCGGTGGGGATGACACGAAGGACTTCGCCCTTCTTGCCCTTATCCTTGCCGGCGATCACGACGACTTGATCGCCCTTTTTTACCTTCGCGGCCATTACAGCACCTCGGGAGCCAGGGAGATGATCTTCATGTACTTCTTAGCGCGAAGTTCACGAGTCACCGGCCCAAAAATACGCGTGCCAATCGGTTCGCCCTGCTTGTTGATGAGCACAGCGGCATTCCGGTCGAAGCGGATGGCAGAGCCATCAGCACGACGGATTTCCTTGGCGGTCCGGACAATCACAGCACGATGAACGTCGCCCTTCTTGACGCGACCCCGGGGGATCGCCTCTTTGATGGACACGACAATCACATCGCCCACGTGGGCGATCGTGCGGTGCGAACCGCCAAGAACCTTGATGCACTGCACCCGGCGGGCTCCCGAATTATCGGCGACGTCCAGGTTGGTTTGCATCTGGATCATATCGACTTATCCTTTCAGTACCGAAGAACCACGTCTTACGACGCGGCTTCCTCGGTGATCACAGTCCAGCACTTGGTCTTGGAGATGGGGGCGCATTCTTGAATGCGAACCACCTGGCCGACTTTGTAGCTGTTGCTTTCATCGTGCGCACTATATTTTTTAGAGCGACGGATGAACTTCTTATACACCGGGTGCATCACGCGGCGCTCGACGCGAACGACGATGGTTTTGTCCATCGCGTCGGAGACCACAACACCCTGAAGAATGCGCTTAGGCATTGGTTAGACTCCTACGAGGCAGCGCGATTGCCGAGCAGCGTCTTGACGGTCGCGATTTCGCGACGCACCTGACGAACTCGGGCAGTGTTCTCCAGCTGGCCAGAGGCCTTCTGGAAGCGCAGATTAAACTGCTCCTTCTTCAGCTCGACCAAACGCTCGGTCAGCTGGTCAGGAGTCTTAACGCGCAGATCGGTAACGACATCGCCCATGATCAAGCCTCCCCGGCCAGACGCTGAATGAACTTGGTCTTGATCGGCAGCTTGGCAGCGGCCAGGGCAAAACCTTCGCGAGCGATGTTCTCGGGCACACCATCAACTTCGAAGATGATGCGGCCGGGCTTGACGCGCGCGGTCCAATATTCAGGAGCACCCTTACCGGAGCCCATGCGGACTTCGGCGGGCTTGGTGGAGATCGGCAGATCCGGGAAGATGCGGATCCACACACGGCCTTGGCGCTTCATATGGCGGGTCAAGGCGCGGCGGGCCGCTTCGATCTGGCGAGCGGTGATGCGCTCCGGCTCCAAGGCCTTAAGGCCATAGGCACCGAAGTTGAGTTCGAAACCGCCCTTGGCCAGGCCGTGGATACGACCCTTATGTGCCTTGCGGTATTTCGTGCGTTTCGGACTAAGCATTTCCGTACACGTCCATCAAAAGGTTAGCGCTGGTGCTGGTGCTGGTGCTGGGGAGCAGAACCCTGACCTTCGGCGGCGCGCTTGTCCTGCGCCATCGGGTCATGAGCCATGATCTCACCCTTAAACACCCACACCTTCACGCCGCAAGTGCCATAGGTGGTCTTGGCGGTAGCAACGCCATAGTCCACGTCGGCACGCAGAGTGTGCAGCGGCACGCGACCTTCGCGGTACCACTCCATACGAGCGATTTCGGCACCGCCAAGGCGGCCCGAGCAGTTGATCCGGATGCCCTGGGCGCCCAGACGCATGGCCGACTGCACGGCGCGCTTCATAGCGCGACGGAAGGCGACACGGCGTTCCAGCTGCTGAGCGATATTCTCGGCAACCAGCTGAGCGTCCAATTCCGGCTTGCGGATCTCGACGATGTTCAGATGAACGTCGGAACCGGCCATCTTGGTGAGCGACTTGCGCAGCACTTCGATATCAGCACCCTTCTTACCGATCACAACGCCCGGACGAGCGGTGTGAATGGTAACGCGGGCCTTCTTGGCCGGACGCTCGATGACGATGCGGGACACGCCGGCCTGAGCCAGCTTGACGCGCAGGAAGTCACGCAGCTTCAGATCCTCGTGGAGGAGCTTGGCATAATCGTCATCGGCGTACCAACGGGAATCCCAGGTACGGTTGATGCCGAGGCGAAGCCCGATCGGATTGACTTTCTGACCCATGATTACGCCTTCTCCTCAGCGGCGGCTTCAGCGCGCTCACGCACGATGACCGTCAGATTGCTGAACGGCTTGACGATCTTGCCGACACGACCACGAGCACGGGCACGCCAACGCTTCATGATGATGGCCTTGCCCACATAGGCTTCGGACACCACCAGACGATCGACGTCCAGCTGATGGTTGTTTTCGGCGTTGGCGATGGCCGACTGCAGGACCTTCTTAACGTCCTGAGCGATGCGACGCTTCGAGAAGGTCAGCTGAGTCAGAGCAGACTGGACGGCCAGTCCACGAATGGACGCGGCCACCAGGTTCAGCTTCTGAGGGCTGATGCGGATCGAAGCGGAGAAGGCTTTCGCCTCGTTATCCGCCAGATCGCGCGGAGCGGTCTTCTTGCTCATCGCCTTATTTCCTCTTCGCCTTCTTGTCTACGGCATGACCGTAGTACGTACGAGACGGCGCGAACTCGCCAAACTTGTGGCCGACCATGTTCTCGGTGACCAGAACGGGGATGAACTTATGCCCGTTATGCACACCGAAAGTCAAACCGACAAACTGCGGGATGATCGTAGAACGACGCGACCAAATCTTGATCACTTCGTTGCGCCCCGTCGACCGAGCCTTCTCCGCTTTTTGCAGGAGATAGCCATCGATGAAGGGACCTTTCCAAACGGAACGAGCCATTTGTCTGCCCCTCCTTACTTGGTCTGCTGGCGACGGCGCATAATCAGCTTATCCGTCTGCTTGTTATTGCGAGTCTTCTTACCCTTGGTGGGCTTGCCCCAAGGAGTGACCGGATGGCGGCCACCAGAAGTGCGACCCTCACCACCACCATGCGGGTGGTCGATCGGGTTCATGGCAACACCGCGGACATGCGGGCGGAAGCCCAGCCAACGGGTACGACCAGCCTTACCGAGGCTGACGTTCTGTTGGTCAGGATTCGACACGGCGCCGATGGTGGCCATGCATTCGCCACGGACCATCCGCAGCTCGCCGGAAGCGAGACGCAGCTGAGCGTAGCCCTGGTCTTTACCGACCAGCTGGACGTAGGTGCCGGCGGAGCGGGCCATCTGGCCGCCCTTGCCAGCCTTCAGCTCGACATTATGAACAATGGTGCCCACCGGAATATTCTTCAGCGGCAGGGCATTGCCCGGCTTAATGTCGACGCGCTGGCCGGCGACGATCTGATCGCCCACGGACAAACGCTGCGGAGCCAGAATGTAACGAACCTCGCCGTCCTCGTACTTCACCAAAGCGATGAAGGCGGTACGGTTGGGATCGTACTCCAAACGCTCAACAGTCGCGACCTGGTCGAACTTGTTGCGCTTGAAGTCAATCAGGCGATAGCGGCGCTTATGCCCGCCGCCACGAAAGCGGACGGTGATGCGACCGGCATTGTTACGGCCACCCTTCTTGCGCAGACCTTCGGTCAGCGACTTTTCAGGGCTACCCTTCCATAGTTCGGAACGATCGACCAGGACCAGCTGGCGCTGGCCGGGGGTCGTCGGCTTATAGCTCTTAAGAGACATAACGTCAGACCCCCGTGGTCACGTCGATCGACTGACCTTCGGCCAGCGAGACGATCGCTTTCTTATAGTCGGAGCGCTTACCGACAAAACCGCGGAAACGCTTGGTCTTGCCGATCTGGCGCAGAGTGTTCACAGCCTTAACCTTGACGTTGAACACGGCTTCGATGGCAGCCTTGATTTCCGGCTTCGAGGCATCCAGGGGAACCCGGAAGGTCACCTGATTGTGCTCGGAACCCAAGGTCGCCTTCTCGGTGATGACCGGAGAGCGGACGATGTCGTAGGCACGAGCCTTGCTGATCTGCTTGCTCATTTCAGTCGGGCCTCCAGAGCCAGGACGGCGTCCTTGGTCAGGACCAGAGTGTCGCGACGCAGGATGTCGTAAACGTTGGCGCCCTGAGAGGGCAGAACGTCGACATGCGGCAGGTTGCGAGACGCCAGGGCGAAGTTCAAATCCAGCTCGACGCCATCGATGAAGAGGGCATTGGCCAGATTGAGCTTGGTCAGGCGAGCCAGCAATTCCTTGGTCTTGGGCGAGGCCACGGCGGCCTTCTCCAGGATCACGAGCTTGCCTTCGGCGACCTTGGCCGACAGTGCGACCTTCAGAGCCAGAGCGCGGACCTTCTTCGGCAGGTCGTGGGCGTGCGAACGCACCACGGGGCCGAAGATCACCCCACCGCCACGGAACTGGGCGGAACGCAGCGAGCCCTGACGGGCATTGCCCGAGCCCTTCTGCTTGAAGGGCTTCTTGGTCGTGCCAGAAACTTCCCAAATCTGTTTGGTCTTGTGGGTACCGGCGCGGCGCTTGGCGAGCTGATAGTTCACCATGCGGGCCAGAATATCCCGGCGGACCTCAACCCCGAACACCTCATCGGCCAGCTCGACCGAGCCGACGTTCTGGGCTTCGAGATTAACGACGTCGATCTTCATCGCCATTAATCCTTCTGCTCTTCGGCGCCAACGGCGGCCGGAGCCTTGACACCGGCGGGGAACGGAACCCCCTCGGGCAGCTTCTTCTTGACGGCATCGCGCAGCAGGACCCAACCGCCTTCGGCGCCGGGGACGGCGCCCTTGACCAGGATCAGACCACGATCGGCGTCGGTGGAGACGACGGTCAAGCTCTGCGTGGTGACCTGAACATCGCCCATGTGACCGGCCATCTTCTTGTTCTTGAAGACCTTGCCCGGATCCTGGCGCTGACCGGTCGAACCATGCGAGCGGTGCGAGACCGACACGCCGTGGGACGCTTCCAGACCGCGGAAGTTGTGGCGCTTCATGGCACCAGCGAAACCCTTACCGATCGAGGTGCCGGTAACATCGACGTACTGGCCGGCGATGAAATGGTTGGCACTCAACTCGGTACCGACATCCAAAAGGGCGTCGGGGGTCACGCGGAATTCCACCACCTTCTTGGGGGGTTCCACTTGAGCCTTGGCGAAATGACCGCGAGACGCTTTGCTCACGTTCTTGACCTTAGCCAGGCCGTAGCCCAGCTGCACGGCTGTATAGCCGTCTTTGTCCTCAGAGCGGGTCGAGACCACCTTTACGGTGTCAACCTTCAGCACGGTGACGGGCACGTGAGTGCCGTCCTCGGTGAAGATTCGGGTCATGCCGACCTTCTGGGCGATGAGACCGGATCGCATCGTCACTATCCTACCTTACAACTTGATCTCGACGTCGACACCGGCGGCGAGATCCAGTTTCATGAGCGCATCAACGGTCTGGGGCGTGGGATCCACGATGTCCAGAAGACGCTTATGCGTGCGAATTTCGAACTGCTCACGCGACTTCTTATCGATGTGCGGCGAACGGTTCACGGTAAACTTTTCGATCTGGGTCGGAAGCGGAATCGGCCCCCGAACCTGAGCACCCGTGCGCTTGGCGGTGTTCACGATCTCGCGGGTGGACTGGTCCAGCACGCGGTGATCGAACGCCTTCAGGCGGATGCGAATGTTCTGACTATCCATGTCGGTTCCAATCTTCCTCCGGATCCGCTTCGTGGGGTTGCCACGAAGCGGAAGCCGGGGGTTATATACGGACTCGAAGAGAGATGCAACCTTACTGTCGCATTTCTTATTCGACGATCGAAGCCACCACACCGGCGCCGACGGTACGGCCGCCTTCGCGAATAGCGAAACGCAGACCTTCGTCCATGGCGATCGGGGCGATCAGGGTGACGACCATCGACACGTTGTCGCCGGGCATCACCATTTCGGTGCCTTCCGGAAGATCAACGGTGCCGGTGACGTCGGTGGTGCGGAAGTAGAACTGCGGACGATAGTTGGTGAAGAACGGAGTGTGACGGCCGCCTTCTTCCTTCGTCAGCACATAGGCTTCCGCCTTGAACTTGGTGTGCGGGGTGATCGAGCCGGGAGCAGCCAGAACCTGGCCACGCTCGACGTCTTCACGCTTGGTGCCGCGCAGCAGAGCGCCGATGTTGTCGCCAGCCTGACCCTGGTCCAGCAGCTTGCGGAACATCTCGACGCCGGTCACGACGGTCTTGACGGTGTTCTTCAGACCGACGATCTCGACTTCCTCGCCAACCTTGACGATGCCGCGCTCGACACGGCCGGTCACCACGGTGCCACGGCCAGAGATCGAGAACACGTCTTCGATCGGCATCAGGAAGGCTTTGTCAACCGGACGCTCGGGCTGCGGGATGTAGGCGTCAACGGCCTCCATCAGCTTCAGAATGGCTTCACGGCCAATCTCAGGGTTCTTGTCGTTCAGAGCACAGACGGCCGAGCCCTTGATGATCGGAATATCGTCGCCGGGGAAATCGTAGGAGCTCAAGAGCTCGCGGACTTCCATCTCGACCAGTTCCAGCAGCTCGGGGTCGTCAACCAGATCGACCTTGTTCATGAACACGACCAGAGCCGGCACGCCGACCTGACGGGCCAGCAGGATGTGCTCGCGGGTCTGGGGCATCGGGCCGTCCGAGGCGGACACGACAAGAATGCCGCCGTCCATCTGAGCGGCGCCGGTGATCATGTTCTTCACATAGTCAGCGTGACCGGGGCAGTCCACGTGAGCATAGTGGCGATTGGCGGTCTCATACTCGACGTGAGCCGTCGAGATGGTGATGCCGCGAGCCTTCTCTTCAGGAGCCTTATCGATCTGGTCGTAGGCAGTGAAGGTGGCGCCACCGCTCTCAGCCAACACCTTGGTGATAGCAGCGGTCAGCGAGGTCTTGCCGTGGTCAACGTGGCCAATCGTGCCAATGTTGCAGTGCGGCTTGTTACGCTCAAACTTAGCCTTAGCCATTTTCTACTCCGTCATAAATCTATAGCGAAATCAGCCGGCCAGCTTGGCACGGATTTCTTCGGACACATTCGAGGGCACTTCGGAATAACGATCGAAGTGCATGGTGTACTGAGCTCGGCCCTGGCTCATGGAGCGCAGGGTGTTCACATAGCCAAACATGTTGGCCAGAGGCACCATGGCAATGATGACGCGGGCATTGCCGCGGCTATCCATGCCATTGACCTGCCCACGGCGGCTGTTAAGGTCGCCGATAACGTCACCCATGTAGTCTTCGGGGGTCACCACCTCGACCTTCATCACGGGCTCCAGCAGCTTCGGACCGGCTTTGGCGACGCCTTCACGGAAGGCGGCGCGGCTGGCGATTTCGAAGGCCAGAACACTTGAATCAACGTCGTGGTAGGCTCCGTCGTACAGGGTGGCCTTAAAGTCCACCATCGGAAAACCAGCGAGAACGCCGTTCTCCATGGAGGAACGCAGGCCCTTTTCAACACCCGGCACAAAGTCTTTGGGAACCGTGCCGCCGATGACCGAATTGACGAAGGTAAACCCCTCGCCAGCCGGTACCGGTTCGAAGCGGATCTTGACGCGGGCAAACTGGCCCGTGCCGCCGGCCTGCTTCTTATGGGTGTAGTCGATTTCGTAGGTCTTGCTGATGGTCTCGCGGTAGGCGACCTGCGGGGCGCCGACGTTGGCCTCGACCTTGAACTCGCGCTTCATTCGATCAACAAGGATTTCCAGGTGAAGCTCACCCATGCCCTTGATGACCGTTTGTCCAGATTCGGGATCAATCGTCACGCGGAAGGACGGATCCTCGGCTGCCAGGCTCGCCAGGGCCATGCCCATCTTTTCCTGATCGGCCTCGGTCATCGGCTCCACGGCGATTTCGATCACCGGCTCGGGGAGTTCCATGCGCTCCAGCACGACAAGATCGTCAGGGGAACACAAGGTATCACCGGTGGCGGTATCCTTCATGCCAGCAAAGGCGACGATGTCGCCAGCGCAGGCTTCCTTGACCTCTTCGCGGGCATTGGCATGCATGAGCAGCATACGGCCAATACGCTCGCGCTTGTTCTTCACAGTGTTATGAACGTAGGACCCAGCCTCGACCACACCGGAATAGACGCGCACGAAGGTCAACGAGCCGACGAAGGGGTCATTCATGATCTTAAAAGCCAAACCGGCGAAGGGGACGTCGTCGGAGGCTTCCTTGGTGATCTCTTCGTCGCTCTCGAACCTCACGCCCTTGATGGCGGGAATATCGATCGGGGCCGGCAGATAGTCGACAACGGCGTCCAGAAGGGGCTGTACGCCCTTGTTCTTGAACGCCGAACCACAGAGCACCGGCACGAAGGTCATGCCGATGGTGCCCTTGCGGATGCATTTCTGCAGGGTCTCGACCGAGGGTTCCTCGCCAGCCAGATAAGCTTCCATCGCGGCGTCGTCCAATTCGACGGCGGCCTCGATCAGAGCCTTGCGGTATAGGGCGGCCTTCTCGACCAAATCCGTGGGGATCGGGCGATCTTCGAAATCGGCGCCCAGGCTCTCATCCTTCCAGATGACAGCCACATTGCGCACGAGATCGACCAGACCGGAGTACTCATTTTCTCGGCCAATCGGCAGGTGCACGACCAAGGGCCGGACACCTAAACGATCGACGATCATATCAACGCAGCGAAAAAAATCGGCGCCGACACGATCCATCTTATTCACGAAACAGATGCGCGGCACGCCGTACTTGTCGGCCTGCCGCCACACCGTTTCGGATTGCGGCTCCACACCAGCGACGGCGTCGAACAGGGTGACGGCACCATCGAGAACGCGGAGCGATCGCTCCACTTCGATGGTGA
>Ga0302278_10003476_pt1 | contig 17132 bp, 11 predicted proteins | sample III_Bog_N3_2_FD_194543 | JGI IMG/M metagenome (GOLD analysis project Ga0302278, IMG submission 194543) | Peat permafrost microbial communities from Stordalen Mire near Abisko, Sweden - III_Bog_N3_2 | ecosystem: Environmental > Terrestrial > Soil > Wetlands > Peat | place: Sweden: Abisko...
GACACTGGCCACATAGATGTTGCCGTAGGCCATGGCGATCAGGCCCAGATCCTTTTTGCCGGCCGGTTTACCGCCGGCGGCGAACTTGGCCACCGCGCCGCGCGGGGTGGATTTGGACATTTGCCCGCCGGTGTTGGAATATACTTCGGTATCCATCACCAGGACGTTCACATCGCGTCCGCTGGCCAGGACGTGATCCAGACCGCCGTAACCGATGTCGTAGGCCCAGCCGTCGCCGCCGAGAATCCAGACGCTCTTTTTCACCAACTGGTCGGCCATGCCGGCGAGCAGCACGGCGTCCGGTGACGTCTGCCCCGCCAATTTGGCCTTCAGGGCGGTGATCCGTTCGCGCTGCTCGTAAATGCCGGCCTCGTCGCTTTGATCAGCCTTCAGAATGGATTCCACAAAACTGTCGCCGAGCTGCGGCGCAAGTCGTTTCAACAGTTCGCCGGAAAATTCCTTTTGTTTGTCCAGCGAGACGCGGAAGCCCAGGCCGAATTCGGCGTTGTCCTCGAACAGGGAATTGCACCAGGTCGGCCCGCGCCCCTCGGCGTTTTTGCAGTAGGGGGTCGTGGGCAGGTTCCCGCCGTAAATGGAGGAGCAACCCGTGGCGTTGGCAATGACGGCCCGGTCGCCAAAAAGCTGGGTGAGCATTTTGATGTAGGGGGTCTCACCGCAGCCCGCGCACGCGCCGCTGAACTCAAACAGCGGCCGCAGCAACTGCTGCTGCCGGAGCTGGGTGGTTTTGACCTTGCGCCGGTCCACCTCGGGGAGTTCGAGGAAGAAATTCCAGTTGTCGTGTTCCGCCGCCCGGAGCGGGGGTTGGGGCCGCATGTTGATGGCCCGCAGTTTGGACTCGGTCTTGTTCTTGGCCGGACAAACGTCCACGCACAGCGTACAACCGGTGCAATCTTCCGCCGCCACTTGCAGGCTGAAGTTCATGCCCTTCCATTCCGGGAGCCGCGAGGGGACGGATTTGAACGTCGCCGGCGCGCCCTGCAATTTCTCGGGCTCGTAAACCTTCGCCCGGATCGTCGCATGCGGGCAGATCGCCACGCATTTCAAGCATTGAATGCAGGTCTTTTCGTCCCACACGGGGATGATCAGCGCCAGGTTGCGCTTTTCAAACTGGGTCGTCCCGGTCGGGAAGGTGCCGTCAATCGGAAACGCGCTCACCGGCAGATCGTCCCCGTCGCCGGCGGCGATTTTGCCCAGCACGTTGCGGACAAACTCCGGCGAGGCCGGCGAAATGGGCGGCAGCAACGGCCCCGTCCCGTTGCGCTGGCGGCCGGCCGGCGGCACTTCGTGCAAATGGGCCAGGGTGTTGTCCACGGCCTGCAAATTCATCCGGACGACTTCCTCGCCCTTCTTGCCATAAGTTTTGCGGATGGAATTTTTGATGGCTTCAATCGCCTCGTCCTTGGGCAGCACCCCCGAGAGCGCAAAGAAACAGACCTGCATGACGGTGTTGATGCGCCCGCCCATGCCGCTGTCGTGCGCGACCTTGGTGGCGTCAATGACGTAAAACTTCGCCTTTTTGGCCAGCAAACTCTCCTGCACGGGCGTGGGCAGCACCGACCAGATTTCCTCCTTCGAGTGCGGCGTGTTCAGCAAAAACGTCCCGCCGGTCACCAGGCCGCGCAGCATGTCGTAACGTTCCAGGAAGCCGGGCAGATGGCACGCCACGAAATTCGCGCTCGTGATCAAATAGGAGGAGCGGATCGGCTGCGGCCCGAAGCGCAGGTGCGACACCGTCATGGAACCGGACTTTTTCGAGTCATAGACAAAATAGCCCTGGGCGTAATTGTCCGTCTCCTCGCCGATGATCTTGATGGAGTTTTTGTTCGCCCCGACCGTGCCGTCCGCGCCCAGCCCGTAAAAGAGCGCGCGCACCACCTTGTCGGATTCCGTGGAAAAGCCGTCCTCGTATTTCAGGCTCGTGTGGGAGACGTCGTCGTTGATGCCGACGGTGAAATGATTCTTCGACGCGGCGGCGGCCAGGTTGTCATACACCGCCTTGATCATCGCCGGGGTGAATTCCTTGGAGGAGAGCCCGTAACGGCCCGTCACGATTTTGGGCAGGGATTTCCAGGGGGACCGGCCGGCGGCGGATTCTTCCAAAATGGCCGTCAGACAGTCCTGATACAGCGGCTCGCCCGTGGCGCCCGGTTCCTTGGTGCGGTCGAGAATGGCGAGACTGCGAACGCTGGCCGGCAGGGACGCCACAAACCGCCGGCTGTCAAACGGCCGGTACAGGCGCACCTTGAGCACGCCCACTTTTTCCCCGCGCGCCACCAGATGCTCCACCGTTTCATGCACGGCTTCGCAACCCGAACCCATCAACACGATGACGCGCTCGGCGTCCGGCGCGCCCACGTAATCAAACAAATGATAGGGCCGCCCGGTGAGCGCGGCGAATTCGTCCATCACCTTTTGCACGATGTCCGGGCAGAGGTCGTAATAATGATTGGCCCCTTCGCGGCCCTGGAAAAAAACATCGGGATTCTGCGCCGTGCCGCGCAGGGTCGGCCGGTCCGGCGACATGCCGCGCGCACGGAGGGCGGCGAGCCGTTTCTCATCCACCAGCGCGCGCATGACCGCATCATCAATCAGTTCAATTTTGGAGACTTCGTGCGAGGTGCGGAAACCGTCGAAGAAATGAATGAACGGCAGTTGCGAACGCCAGGCGGAGATCTGCGAGATCAGCGCGAAATCCATCGTTTCCTGCACCGAGGCCGCGCCCAGCATGCCCCAGCCCGTCGAGCGGCAGGCCATGATGTCGCCGTGATCGCCAAAGATCGAGAGGGCGTGCGTGGCCACCGAGCGGGCGGTGACGTGAAACACCGTGGGCAGGAGTTCGCCCGCAATTTTGAACATGTTCGGAATCATCAGCAGCAACCCCTGCGACGCCGTGAACGTGGTGCTGATGGAGCCGGTCTGCAACATGCCGTGCACCGCGCCGACCGCGCCGCCTTCGCTCTGCATTTCAATGATGGCGGGCGCCGTGCCCCAGAGGTTTTTTTTCCCCTCCGAGGACCACTGGTCGCACCATTCGGCGATGGGCGAGGACGGGGTGATGGGATAGATCGCCATGGACTCGTTGAGCCGGTAGGCGACGTGGGCGGCGGCTTCGCAACCGTCAATCGTTTTAAATTTCTTTTGGGGAGCGCTCATAATCACTTCTGGTAGATGTATTCGGCGGTGAAGCCTTTGTTATCCTGGCTATACTCGACGGCAAAACCGAGTTTCTTGCAGATGTGCTGCATGGGCTGGTTTTCCGCCAGAATCTGGCCGACAATCCGGTCCAGTTTTTCGGCCCGGCCGATCTCGATGAGCCGGCCCAGCAATTCGGCCCCCAGCCCCTGGCCGTGCCAACTGTCGCTGATGAGCAGGGCGAATTCCGCCTCATTGTGCCCGTGCAGCTTGCTCAGGCGGCCGACCCCGAGGATCTGCCGTTCATCGCCCTTCAACCCCGTGTGTTCCGCCACCAGGGCGATTTCCCGGTCGTAATCGTTGAAACAAATCCGCGTCAGGCGTTCGTGGGCGATGCGCTGCGACAGTTTCAGCGCCTCGAAATAGCGGTGATAGACGCTCTCTTCCGACAGCGTTTCGTGGAACTTCACCATCAGCGGTTCGTCTTCCGGCTGGATCGGGCGGATGATGACGGACGCCTTGTTTTTCATCTTCCACGTGGTGACATATTGCACCGGATACGGGCGGATGGCCGGCAGCGGCAACTCCGCCTCGGGCGTTTTCAGGTCATGCAGCACCACCCGCGCATCCAGCGCATAAATGCGTTCGGAGGAAACCAGGAGCGGATTGATGTCAATCTCCGCGATCCACGGCTGCTCCACCACGAGCTGGCTGAACCGCACCAGCAGTTGTTCGAGTTCCGCAATATTGACGGCCTTGCGCCCGCGGACCCCCTGCAGGGCCGTGAAAATCTTGGTGCGTTCCATCATGCGGCGTGCCAGCGTGGCGTTGAGCGGCGGCAGCGCCAGCGCCCGGTCCTTGAAGACCTCCACCAACTGGCCGCCCGTGCCAAACAACAGCACCGGCCCGAATTGCGAGTCCACGCTGCTGCCCACAATCAATTCATAACCCTCGAGTTTGATCATCGGCTGCACCGTCACGCCGAGAAAGTGTTCCGCCCCCGCCTTCTTGGCGACGGACGTCTCGATGGTGTTCCACGCCTGCCGCACGGCGGACGCCGTCCGCAAATTCAACTGCACGCCGCCCACGTCCGTCTTGTGGGTGATGGTTTCCGAGAACAGCTTCAGCACGACGGGGAAGCCCAGTTTCGCCGCGATTTTCACCGCCTCGGACTCCGTCCGCGCAATGTGCGTTTCCACCGTGGGGATGCCGTAGGCGGCCAGCAGTTCCTTGGATTCAAATTCGGTGAGAATCGTCCGGCCGGCCTTGCGGGCGGTCTCGATCAATTGCGCCGCCTTTTCGCGGTCAATGCCGCGCTCGGCTTCCGGATGCGTCGGCGGCGTCTCGTAAAGGGCGCGCAAATTTTCACTGTAACGCCACATGTAGTAAAAGGCCCGGGCCGCCCGGTCGGGATATTTGAACGTGGGAATGTTCGCCGCATTGAGAATGTCTTCGCCGCGCTCCACCTGGCCCGCGCCCATCCAACTGGCGATGATCGGCTTGCCCGGCAGGTGCGCGTAGGGCTTCAATTGCTCCGCCGTGGCCACCGGGTCCGTCATCGCCTGGGGCGTGAGGATCACCAGCAAACCGTCCGTGTTCGGATCCTTGGCCACGATCTCGACCGTCTTCGCATACAACTCCGGTTTCGCGTCGCCGATGATGTCCACCGGGTTGTTATGGCTCCAGGTGGGGGGCAGAATCTTGTTGAGTTCCGCCATCGTTTCGGGCGAGAGCTCGGCCAGTTGTGCGCCGCTGGTGATGAGCATGTCCGTGGCGATCACGCTCGGGCCGCCCGCGTTGGTGACAATCGTCAGGTGCGGACCCTTCGGGCGGGGCTGTTTGGACAGCACCTCGGCCATGTCGAACAATTCAGAAATCGTGTCCACCCGCAACACGCCCACCCGTTGGAAGGCGGCCTGCAACACTTCGTCGCTGCCCGTCAGGGAGCCGGTATGCGAGGCGGCGGCCTTGGCGGCGGCGGCCGTGCGTCCGGGTTTGATGACAATAATCGGCTTGGTCAGCGCCACTTCGCGCGCGGCCGACAAAAAGGCCCGCGCATCCCCGATGGATTCCATGTAAATGACGATGCTCCGGGTGTTCGGATCGTCGCCCAGATGATAAATCAAATCGCCCCAGCCCACGTCGAGCATGGACCCGAGGGAAACGAACGCGCTGAACCCGACGTTTTCGCGCAAACTCCAATCCAGCACCGCCGTGCAGAGCGCCCCGCTCTGGCTGATGAAGGCCACGCTCCCGGGCCGCGCCATGTCGGCCGCAAAAGTGGCGTTTAATTTCGCACCCGGCGCCATCACGCCCAGGCAGTTCGGACCCACGATCCGCATGCCGCCGCGCCGCGCCTCGACCATGATCTGCCGTTCCAATTCCACGCCCGGCGCGCCGATCTCCTTGAAACCCGCCGTGATGATGATGGCCCCCGGAACGCCCATGTCCACGCAGTCACGAACAATGCCCGGCACCGTCGCCGGCGGCGTGATGATCACCACCAAGTCCGGCGTCGTGGGCACCAGCTTGATGCTCGGATAAGCCTTCCGGCCCAAAACCGTCTCGCGCTTCGGATTAATGGGATAAAGAATACCCGGATACCCCCCTTTTTGGAGGTTTTCCAACACCGTGCGCCCGACGCTGTTCAGCGTTTCCGTCGCGCCGATGATGGCGATGCTTTTGGGGGCGAAAATCGGGTCCAGCGGCCGCCGCCGCGTTTGGTGCAATATGTCATGGGCGGATTCCAGCTTGTCAGAAGCAATAATTGGCGTCGTCATAGATTCATCATCATTCATCATCATTCAACATTAATTTCATGGATAAGTTGACAGCGTTCCACCCATTCGACTTCACGCGTTTTGGCAAACGCAAGCCATTTATTGCTCTCAGCCGGCCGGTCCCCGCCCATGAACCTTGACGTGTGCGATATTGTCGGCCCGGTGCCCTCACGGGGGCGTCTTGGCCCGCCCGTTGCCGTTCGTGATAGGGGTGGGGGCACCACCTGGACGTGTGCTGGGGGTGCCATCAGCATGGCTTGCGCCACGGGCTTCGCCTTACTGATGCAGGCTCGCCGTGTCCGGACTGGCCGAATCGAGTTCCACCGCATGGTCATGCTGTATTGAGCCGGATGGTTCGCTTCCGGCTGCGCTCCGCGCCGCCAGAAACACCTTCAATTCCTCCGCCGCCTTGCCGCCGAAGCCCGGGACTTCGGCCAGTTGCTCGACCGTGGCGGCGTGGAGGCGCTGTACCGAGCCGAATTTTTTCAGCAATGCCCGTTTGCGCCGCTCGCCGATGCCGGGAAATTCGTCCAACACGCTCTCGGAGATTTTTTTGAGCCGCAGTTGCGCGTTGTAACTGTTCGCCACGCGGTGGCATTCGTCGCGCAGGCGCTGCAACAATTTCACCGCCGGATGATCCAGGCCCGGGCGTAGCGGCACCGTCTTGTCCGGCAGATAGATCTCCTCGAATTCCTTGGCCAGCCCCAGGATGGCCAGGTGGGCCAGGCCCAGTTTTTTCAGTTCCGCGCCGGCGGCGTTGAGCTGGCCCCGGCCCCCGTCAATCAGGATCAAATCCGGCAGGGGGCGGCCCTCCCGCTGCAGCCGCGCATAGCGTCGTTGCACCACCTCGGCCATGCCGGCGAAATCATCCTGGCCGACCACGGATTTGATTTTAAACCGCCGGTAATTCGCCCGGTCCGGCCGGCCGTTTTTGAAACTGACCAACGAGGCCACGGCGAACGTCCCGCTGATGTTGGAAATATCAAAGCCCTCGATGGTCTGCGGCGGCGCGGCCAGGCCCAGCAGGGCGGCCAGCGCCCCCAAATCGCGCTCCGGTTCGAGGGACACCGGCAGCGTATAGGGCACCCGCTCGAATTTCTCAGTTTTGGCCCAGGTCTTTTTGAGATCGGCGATGAGATCGCGCAGGGCGGCCGCTTTCTCGAAATCCCGCGCGGCGGCGGCTTTCTTCATCTCGTCTTCCAGGCGGCCCTGCATTTCGCGGCACTGGCCCTCGAGGAAATCGCAGGCAGAGGCCACCTGCGCGAGGTATTGTTCGCGGTTGACGTTGCCCACGCACGGCGCCGTGCAATATTTCAAGTGGCCGTAGAGACAGTGTTTGTAATCCGCCTCGCCGGGCGTGAACACGCGGCAGCCGCGCAGGTTGAATTGTTTGCGCGCCAGCGCCACCGTATTGCGCAGGGCGGTGGAATCCACAAACGGCCCGAAATAACGCGCCCCGTCGTCCTTTTTGAGCCGCGTGAAAACGAAGTTGGGGATCGGGTCGTTCAGGTTCACCTTGAGCATGAGGAACCGTTTGTCGTCGCGAAAACTGATGTTATAGCGCGGCTGGAAATCCTTGATTAGCCGGCCCTCCAGCAACAGCGCCTCCGGCTCGCTGCGGACCACGTGGAAATCAAAATCGTGGATGGCCTCCACCAGCGCGTTGAACTTCAGATCCCAGCCCATCCGGCGCGAGGGATGGAAATACTGGCTGACCCGCTTGCGCAAATCGAGCGCCTTGCCCACATAAATGACCGTGCCAAAGCGGTCTTTGTGCAGATACACCCCCGGCTTGTGCGGCAGGGTGCTCAGCTTGTTGCGAATGGCATCGGAAATCGGCACGCCCCAATTTCATCCAACCGGCCGCCGACGCAAGGGAATTTTTCCGTCAGCAAAGCCTTGACAGCCCCGCGCCCCGGGCGTCAAATGGCGGGGTTCTACCGAGCCAGGACATGAAACCACATCGTTGGCCATCCAGCGTGACGGGAGGGTCCGCCCATCCATGACCACCCGCCTTACCCAGTTCCGGCATCCCTGGCTCGCCGCCCCGCTTTTCGGGGTGGCCTTCTTCGGCTGCGCCGAATTGGGCGGCCTGTTTTCCGCCCCGAACCATTCGTATGTCAGCTTCTGGCTGCCCGTGGGCTTGTTCACCGGCGTGCTGTTGCTGAATGAAACCCGAACCTGGCCCTGGTTCGTCCTCGCGGCCCTGCCGGCCAACCTCCTCTTTGATTTTCACAAGGGCACGCCCTTCGTCACCACCCTGGGTTTTTTCCTCGCGGACACCAGCGGCGTCCTACTCGGCGCCTGGCTGGTCCGCCGGTTCGTGGCCAAAAAACCCCGGCTGGCCACCCTCCCGGAATATGGCAAGCTGCTGCTGACCGCCGCGCTGTTCAGCTCGCTGCTCGGGGCCACCCTCGGCGCGGCCACGTTGACCGCTTCGGGCATGAGCCCCGCCTACTGGCCCGCGTGGAAAACCTGGTGGACCAACAGCGCGATGGCCGTTTCCTTGCTCACGCCGTTCATCCTCGTTTGGTTTTCCCGGCCCGATCCCAGAGCCGTCCCCGTCCCGCGGCGCGGCCGGATCCTCGAGGCGGTGTTGCTGACCGCCATCCTGACGGGCCTGACTTGGTACTTGCTGGTCGAGGATCAGGGCATCAACGCGCCTTATAAATCGCGGTTGATGCCGGTGCTGTTGTGGGCCGGCCTGCGCTTCGGTTTGCGGGGCGCCACGGCGGCCAATCTCTGGGTGGCCCTGTTGCTGGGATTTTTCACCAGCCACTTCCCGCAGGGGCTGACCGCCGCCGACCTCGCTTCGGGGGACTACCTCCCCACCGTGCAGAGTTTTCTGGCGGTGGCCATGCTGCTCACCCTGATTCCGACCATCGTCATTCAGGAACGCAACCGGAAGGTGTTCGAGTTGCAACAGAGCGAGGAACGCTTCCGCCAACTCACCGAGGCCGCCTTTGAAGGAATTTGCATCAGCGAAAACGGCCGCGTTCTCGACATGAGCGATCAGGGGCTGAAAATGTTGGGCTACCAGCGGGACGAGATCCTCGGCAAAACGGTCACCGATCTGGTGGCCCCCGCCTCCCGGGAATACGTCGCCGAAGCCATCCGCTCCGGCCGTGAATACCTGGCCGAACACGAGCTTTTGCGCAAGGACGGCAGCGTGTTCTCGGTGGAGGTCCGGGCCAAATTGATCCCCTGCGGGAACCGCACCCTGCGGATGTCCGCCCTGCGCGACATCACCGAGCGCAAGGCGCAGCAGTGGCAGATCACGCGGCAGGCCCGGCTCTACACCGCCTTGAGCCAGATCAACCAGGCCATCGTCCACAGTTGCGCTTGGGATGAACTTTACGCCCAGGTCTGCCGGATCCTGGTCGAGTTTGGCGGCTTCCAATCCGCCTGGATCGGCGGGGTGGATCCGGAAACCCGGCGGGTGCTCCCCCTCGCGCAATTTGGCGACGACGGCGGGCATCTGGCCCGGGCCGTCATTTACGCCGATGACCGACCGGAGGGGTGCGGGCCCACCGGCCGGGCGATCCGCGAGGGACGGGAATACATCTGCAATGATTTCGCCAGCGATCCCAACACCCTCCTCTGGCGCGAATCCGCGGCGCTGGCCGGCCACAAATCTTCAGCGGTTTTTCCCATCCGCCGCCAATACCTCGTGTGCGGGGCCATCACCGTCTATTCCCGGGAACCGGGGTTTTTCCAAGCCCAGGAAATTGCCCTGCTGAAGGAAGCGGCCCTGGATGTCTCCTTTGCCCTCGATAAACTTGCCGAGGAGGAAGCCCACCGCCAGACGGAAGCCATCGCCCGGAACGAAAAATTATTTTCCGATACCATGCTGGAAAGCATGCCCGGCATCCTCTATTTCTATGATGACCAGGGCCGGTTCCTGCGCTGGAACCGCAACTTTGAGCAGGTGACCGGCTATGCCGGCGCGGAAATCACCGGCATGCACCCGCTCAATTTTGTGCCGGAGCAGGACCAACCCTTGGTGCAACAGCGCATCGCCGAAGTCTTTGAACGTGGGGAATCCTCCGTGGAAGCCCGCTTGCTGGCCAAAGACGGCCGCCTCACCCCTTATTTTTTCACGGGCCGGCGGATTGTCCTCAATGGCACGGCCTGTCTCGTGGGCGTGGGCATTGACATCACCGCCCGCCAACGCGCGGAAATGGCCCTTCGCGTCCTGAATCAAACCCTCGAACTCGAAGTCAACGAGCGCACCAAGGAATTGCGCGCCGCCCTTGTCCGCGCCGAGGCCGCCGACCGCATCAAATCCGCCTTCCTCGCCACCATGTCGCACGAACTGCGCACGCCGCTGAATTCCATCATCGGTTTCACCGGCGTCATTCTCCAGGGCCTCGCCGGACCGCTGAATGCCGAACAAGCCAAGCAATTGGGCATGGTCCGCCACAGCGCGCGCCACCTCTTGGAACTCATCAACGACGTCCTCGACATCTCCAAAATCGAGGCCGGCCAACTCGAAGTCCGCGCCGAACCCTTCGACCTCCGGGCGTCGCTCGAACGCGTGACCGCCCTCGTCCAACCGCTGGCCGACAAAAAGAGGCTCACCCTCTCCACCGTCCTTCCCCCCGAGCCGGGGATAATGGAAAGTGACCGCCGGCGCGTCGAGCAAATCCTCATCAATCTGCTCAACAACGCCATCAAGTTCACCGACCGGGGCTCGGTCACCCTCACCGTCGCTCCCGTGACCGACTATCGGCCAACCCCGGACGCCCCACCGTGCCCGGCCGTCCGCCTCCAGGTCATGGACACCGGGCTGGGCCTCCGACCCGAGGACGTGGCGACGTTGTTCCAGCCGTTCCGGCAGATTGACATGGGCCTCGCCCGCCAGCATGAGGGCACCGGCCTGGGCCTCGTGATCTGCCGCCGGCTTGCGGCCCTGCTGGGAGGCGAGATTTCCGTCGTTAGTGAATATGCCAGCGGCAGCACCTTCACCCTCACCCTGCCCCGCCAAAAACCGATCCGCCCATGAAAGCCACCATTCTCTTGATCGAGGACAACGAACAGAACCGGTATCTCACCACCTTTCTGCTGGAACAGCATGGCCATGCGGTCATCGCCGCCCCGGACGGCCCCCAGGGCATTGAGCTGGCGCAGCGCCATTCCCCCCACCTCATCCTGCTGGATATCCAGTTGCCCACCATGGACGGTTACTCCGTGGCCCGCCGCCTGCGCACCCTCGCCTCGCTGCAAGGCGTGCCCATCATCGCCGTCACCTCCTATGCCATGGTCGGCGACCGCGAGGCCGCCCTGGCCGCCGGTTGCAATGGGTATCTGGAGAAGCCCATTAACCCCGACACTTTCGTCACCGATATCATCAGTTTTTTAATCCCGCGGACCGCCACCCCAGGAACCCCATGAACCATATTCTGATCGTTGATGACAAGGAGGAAAACGCCTATTACCTGTCCGCCCTGCTCACGGGCCATGGCTTTACGGTGGCCACCGCCCGCCATGGTGCCGAGGCCCTCGTCAAGGCCCGCCAACACCCGCCGAACATGGTGATCTCCGATCTGCTCATGCCCGTCATGGACGGCTATACCTTGTTGCGCCATTGGAAGGCCGATGCCCGCCTCAGGCAGGCCCCCTTCATCGTCTATACCGCCACCTATACCGAGCCTGAGGACGAACGGCTGGCGCTCAATCTCGGGGCCGACGCCTTCATCCTCAAACCCGCCGAGCCCGAGGATTTTCTCGCCCGCATCCGCCAGGTGCAGGCCCTTCCCGCCGCCGTCCCCGCCCCTTCCGGAACGCCCGGCGGCAATGAAAAAGCGGTGCTCGAGGCCTACAGCCAGACTCTCATCCGTAAACTCGAGGAAAAAACCCTCCAATTGGAGGCGGCCAACCAGGCGCTGCGCGCGGACATCGAGAGCCGCCAGCGGGTCGAGGATGAACTGCGCTGGAAAACCGCCCTCCTTGAGGCGCAGGTGGACTCCGCCCTGGATGGCATCCTCGTGGTGGACACCCAGGGCAAAAGAATCCTCCAAAACCGGAAGCTGGGCGAACTGTGGAAATTCCCGCCGCCCGTGTCCGACGAACCGAACGATGACGCGCTACTGCACATCGCCGCCCAACTCACCAAAAATCCTGAATCCTTCCTCCAGCGGGTCGCCCACCTGTACGCCCACCCGGAGGCCGTCGGCCGCGATGAAATCGAATTGCTGGATGGCACGATTCTCGACCGTTACTCCTCCCCCGTCCGGGATCAGGCGGGCAACCATTACGGCCGCATCTGGACCTTTCGCGACCTCACCGAACACCGGAAGCTCGAAGCCCAATATCGGCAGGCCCAAAAAATGGAGGCCATCGGCCAACTCGCCGGCGGCGTGGCGCATGACTTCAACAACATCCTGGCCGTGATCCTGTTGCAGATTTCGCTGCTGAAATCCGAGGACAGCACCCGGACCCAAGCCTTGGAGATTGTGCACGAGATCGAAGTCGCCGCCGAACACGCCGTCAACCTCACCCGTCAACTCCTGCTCTTCAGCCGCAAACAGGTGCTGCAACCCCGCGACCTGGATTTAAACAACGTCGTCACCCAACTCGCCAAAATGCTTCAGCGCCTCGTCGGCGAAGCCGTCCGCCTCCAGTTCAAATGCTCGCCCCGTTTGTTGTTGATCCACGCCGATGCCGGCATGTTGGACCAAATCCTGATGAACCTCGCCATCAACTCCCGCGACGCCATGCCCCACGGCGGCCAACTCACCATTGAAGCCACCGCCGTCCAGATTGACGAGGCCACCGCCGCCCGCACCGCCTCGGCCCGCCCCGGCGCCTTCGCCTGCCTCAGCGTCAGTGACACCGGCGGCGGGATCCCGCCGGAAATCCTGCCCCGCATCTTCGAGCCCTTTTTCACCACCAAGGATGTCGGCAAAGGCACCGGCCTGGGGCTCGCCACCGTCTTTGGCATCGTCCAACAACACCAGGGCTGGATCAATGTCGTCAGCCCGCCCGGCCGGGGAACCACCTTCGATATTTATCTGCCGCTCCTGGTTCAGCCGCAGGACCCCATGCCCGCAGCCCCCGCCCCGGCCGTCTCCTTTGGCGGCCACGAAACCATCCTCCTCGTCGAAGACGATGCCTCCGTCCGCGCCGCCATGAAAACCGCCTTGTCCAAACTGGGATACCACATCCTGGAAGCCCCCAACGGACTGGCCGCCCAGGCCGTCTGGCAACAACACCGCCCGGCCATCCAACTGCTGCTCACCGACTTGGTCATGCCCGAGGGCGTCAACGGCAAAGTCCTCGCCCAACAGCTTCTGAGCGAAGCCCCCGGACTGAAAGTGCTCTACATCAGCGGTTACAGCGCCGACACCACCGGCGACGATGTCCCCCTGGAAGAAGGTGTGAATTTCCTCACCAAACCCTTTGAATCCCAGACCCTCGCGCAAACCGTGCGCCACTGCCTCGACCAAAAATAAGGGTTTACCGTCGGCCCGTCATGTGTCGGTGGACAAAAAGATAATACAACGCCCCCACCCCCACCAGGAAGGCGACCAGGATCGCCGTGACCTTGTGTATCTCCCCCCGGCCGATATCCGCGCCCACCGTCACCCCCAGCCCGGCCAGCACTGCGCACCAGAGCGCCGCCCCCGCCAGCGTATACAGCGAGAATTTCCAGTAATTCATGCGCACAATGCCCGCCGGAATCCCAATCAAATGCCGCACCACCGGCAGCAGCCGCGAGGCGAAGATGCCGAACGCCCCGTAACGGGCCGCCCAGCGTTCCGCCCCCGCCACCTGTTCCGGCTTGATGAAAAAACACCGGCCGTAACGCAGCACCAATGGCCGTCCCGCCCACCGGGCAACCCAATACATCACCGTGGCCCCCCCCCAGGAACCCGCCGCCCCGGCCAACACCAGCGCCACGAGCGCGGGCCAGCCGGTAAGCTGGGCGCCCAGCAGGGGCAACCCGCTCGTCCAAGCCAGATGCGCGGCCGGCGGGATGATCACCTCACTCGGCAGCGGCGCCACGGAACTCTCAATCGCCATCAACAACGCCACCAGCGGAAAGCCCCCGTGTTGCAGCGTGGCGGCATACCAATCCATGAGCGGCTGGAGAATGTGTCTTAACATGCGCGCACGTTTATAGCCGAAATCCCCCCCCGCGCAACCTCTTTGCTTCCTCGTGCAGCGAGAATCTCAATGACAAACTCCCCGTGCAATATAATATTCAGCCATGCGGTCCATGATTCAAAGTCGGATGCGGCCGGGGTTCCCTCATTGTTTGGCCGCACTGGGGCTAATCATCCTCTGCCTGATTGGTTCCGGTTGCGTTCATTTCGGCACCCCGGCGGAACGCGAGGCGTCTTTTGCGCCGTTCAAGGAGGCCAAAGTCGGAGCTACCGGCCTCCGAGAATATCTGATCGCCCGTTCGGCCATCCTACTGCAGGCGGGCGATCTGGAGGCGACAAATTCCAGCACCAATTTCCTCTGGATAGCCGACGCAAGAACGGTGCACGCATGCGGGATGGCGGCGGCCATTGACCGCCGGGGTTATTTTCTGACGGCGGCGCACTGCGTGAAGGCCGGGCAGATCTGGCTGATCTTTCCCCGTGCGGGCAAGCTCCAGTTGCTGCGCGCCCGGGTGGTCTGGAGCGGTTGGGCGGCCAAAAGGGGGCCGGACCTGGCCGTGGTGAAAGTGGCGTCGCCGCTGGACGAGGTCTTCGACTGGACGGCGGAGGATACCAATGGCAATCGCGTGGTGGCGGTGGGTGCAAGCTCAAATCCGCATTCGCCCATGCTGAAAAGAGTGTGTTTGGCGGGAAAGATTTTGTGGATTTCAGGGGGAGACTGGGGCTTGCCGCCGGCGGTTACAATCATTGCCCATGATGCTCCTTTGCATCGTGGCGACAGCGGGGGGCCGCTGGCATCGCCGGAGGGCCGGCTGCTCGGCATTGATGTCAGTGTGGAACCGGAGTTGAAATGGCGTCGCCTGACGCAGGCGAGGGCGCTGCGACCGGATCTCGAATGGCTGCGGCGGATCATTGATCAGGATGCCGCGTCATGATTCCGGCACAACTTTTCCGAAGGAGCGTTGTTTAACCCGGACGTATGAATTATCGTCCCGCGCTCGTGATCCTTGCTTTGCTGACACTGATTATCGCTGGTTGTTCCAAACATTCGCCCCGGGCCGGGATGGGACAGATCAAGGTCAAAGACTTGGGTGTTGTCGAGGTGGCGGACGGGGTGGAGATCCGTCAGGATTTGGGCGGGGGCCGGGTGTGTCGGATCATGCCGGCGCTCCGGCGGAACGGCGACATTTTGTTGGCGATGACGATTGAACAGACGGATGCCGCCGGGGCGGTGCAGGTTCTATCGCGCCCACGGGTGATTACGCGCCCGGACCGGGCGGTTACGGTCTCCGTCGGCGACGTTGGGGTGGGCTTGACCCCGCATGTGAAACCTTGAGGGTGGCGGCGGGTGGTTCTTTGCGGGGTGGCGTGAGTGGGGGTCATGCGCCGGGGAGTGGGGTGGTTTGGCGGGCGGCGGGTTCGCTCAGGGCGGGCTCGATGAAGAAGCTCTCGTCCTGCACGATTTTGACGCCGATGGTTTCGGCCGGGTCCAGGCGGCCGGCTTTGAGGCCGGTGAGGAGGGCTTCTTTGTCCACTTCCTCCTTGGTGCGGATGTAGCCGGGCTGGCCGGGCAGGGTCTTGAGTTTTTCGAGGACGATTTCCCAGGTCCAGGCGCGCGACAGGAGGGCCAGTTTGGGGGTGCCGGTGCGGAAGCCGAGGGTGCCGCCGGGGAGTTGGAGGCTCTTGCGATCGCGGGGGAATTGTTCGGGATGGGTCTCGGCCCAGGCGCGGAGGGTTTCGGTGGCGGCGGTCAGGCGGGTGGCGCAGGCGGCGAGGTCGGCGCGGTATTTTTCGTCGAGGGCGAGCCCGTCGGCGTCGCGGCGGGCGTGGAGTTGGCGCTGCTGGTTGGCGGCGCCGGCGAGTTCGGCCATGACGGCTTCGGCTTCATCGCGGGTGGTGATGTGGGCGAGTTTAACTTTGATGCGGGGTGAGTTCATATTGGAGGATTTTTTTTGAGGGGTTTTTGAGGGGTTAAGGTTTTTGAGGTGATGATTGATGATGAGTCAGAGGCGGCCGACCCAGCGGCTGATTAAAAATTGTTCCACTGATTCGCGGGTGATCCGGCCGGGCTGCTGGAGGGCCAACTGGCGCCGGGCGATCCACCGGGCGACGGTGACGTGGCTGAGAAGCCACTGGCGTTCGAGTTCGCCGCGCCGGAGGCTGAGGTGGTCGCCGATGATGGCGCGGATGACGGCGGGCAGGCCGAGTTTGTGGGTGCCGGGGAGGATGATTTCGCGGACCCAGAAACGGAGTTCGCGTTTCGCGCCGCCGCCGCCGCCGAGGTCGAAGACCCAGCGGAAATGGCCGGTGTCCACGCGGGCCAGGACCCGTTCGGTGTCCAGGCCGAGGACGGCGCGGACGCTTTCCATACCCACGAACACGGTGTGCCGGTGGAGGGGGAGCTGCGGGTGGGTGATGGGGATAACATCGGATAACATAATTGGGGCGTTAAATTCCAGGGCGGAAGGGGTTAAAGGCGTCGGCGTCTGAATTTGCGCGCGGGCGCCGGCGGGTGGGGGGTGGGGGTTTCATGGGGGCGGGCCAGGCGGTATTGGCGCGGGCGGGTGTCCGCCACGACGAGGAGGAGGCCATGGTGGACGCCGCCGCCCAGATAGTTGAGGGCGGCGCCCAGGGTGCCGCCGGACAGGCGGGCGTGAAATTGCCGGGCGGTGAAGGTGGCGTGGCGGCGGCCCAGGGCCCGGATTTTTTTGATGATTCCCGGCCCCAGATAGGGCGGCGCTTGAAGCGGGGGAGTTTCCGGCGACGGTTCGGCGGGGGCGGGGAGGCTGAGGGGCGCCCCGGGCTCCGCCGGGAGGGCCGGGGCGGGGAGGATGAGGCCGGGCTGGAAGGGTTGCGGGGCGGTATGGCTGAAGGCTTGGAGGGCGAGCGGCTCGCCGGTCCAGATGATCTCGCGCGGGGGGTTCCCGGGTTGGTTCGCTTCGGCGGCCAGGCGGTTGTATTCGGCGGTCTGGGCGAGTTCGCGGGCGGTGTGCCAGGACTGCATCGCGGGCCAGGGGGAGGGGGGAGGGTTCATATTTATGTTTCGGGTTGGGTGAAATTTAAGCGGAATTGCCGGAAGTGGCGGTCGGCG
>Ga0302278_10003483_pt1 | contig 17116 bp, 15 predicted proteins | sample III_Bog_N3_2_FD_194543 | JGI IMG/M metagenome (GOLD analysis project Ga0302278, IMG submission 194543) | Peat permafrost microbial communities from Stordalen Mire near Abisko, Sweden - III_Bog_N3_2 | ecosystem: Environmental > Terrestrial > Soil > Wetlands > Peat | place: Sweden: Abisko...
CGCCCACCCTGCTCGACTACTTCCCCCGCGACTACCTCCTCTTCATCGACGAGTCCCACGTCACCGTGCCCCAACTCCACGGCATGTGGCACGGCGATCGCTCCCGCAAGCAGAACCTCGTCGACTACGGATTCCGCCTGCCCTCCGCCATGGACAACCGCCCCCTCAAGTTCGACGAGTTCGAAGGCCGCACCGGCCAGATCATCTACGTCTCCGCCACCCCCGGCCCCTACGAACTCACCAAATCCGCCGGCGTCGTTGTCGAACAAATCATCCGCCCCACCGGCCTCATCGATCCGCAGGTAGAAATCCGCCCCGTCAAGGGCCAGATCGACGACCTCCTCGCCGAGATCCGCACCCGCGCCGCCATCAACCAGCGCGTCCTCGTCACCACCCTCACCAAGCGCATGTCCGAGGACTTAGCCAACTACTACACCGAGGTCGGCGTCCGCTGCCGCTACATGCACTCCGAGATCGAAACCCTCGAACGCATCAAGCTCCTCCGCGACCTCCGCCGCGGCGAGTACGACGTCCTCATCGGCATCAACCTCCTCCGCGAAGGCCTCGACCTACCCGAAGTCTCGCTCGTAGCCATCCTCGACGCCGACAAGGAAGGCTTCCTCCGCTCCCAGGGCTCCTTGATCCAAACCATCGGCCGGGCTGCTCGCCACATCGAAGGCCGGGCAATTCTCTATGCGGATAAGATGACCGACTCCATGCGCCGCGCCATCGACGAAACCGACCGCCGCCGCGAGAAACAAGTCGCCTACAACGACGAAAACGGCATCACGCCCATGTCAATCATCCGGCCACTGGAAATGGGCCTCGCCGGCATCCTCCGCGCCGACTACGCCGACCTGACCGACGAGGCCGAAGGCATGCCCGACTTCAACACCCAGCAGGAACTAGACACCTACATCGCCAACCTGGAATCCGACATGCGCGAAGCCGCCAAAAAATTCGAATTCGAAAAAGCCGTAAAACTCCGCGACACAATCAAAGAACTCCGCACCAAAGAATTCCTGTTTAGTTGATATGTATTAATGACCCAGGTGATTTCACTGATCGAGGTGCACATTGAAGAACTTCTTGGTTCTGGTTTTACTAATTGGCGCGTCGGCATCGGCACACGCCACAACAGGCGAAGAACTTCAGCACAACTGCCGGCTCGCGACAACCGTCCAACCAAATCAGAGCATGGGAAAGAATGAGTGGCTCAACGCTGGCCATTGCTACGGGCAGATTGAGGGAGTCATGGATATGCTAACTGTCTGGCACGCGATGAACGGAATTGGGGAGCGGGCGGCGAACGGAGAGGCCTGTGTTCCGGGCGAGGTTTCTGTTCGCCAAGGGGCTCTCGTTGTCCTGAAGTATCTCGACGCCCATCCAGAGAAGCTCCATCTCCTAGGGTCGAATCTCATTCGGTTCGCATTTCAAGAGGCATATCCCTGTAAGGAATGAGCCACCTCGTCGTTGCTTTCGCCTCTGAGATAGGCCCGGACTTTAGTCCGGGCATCACCGGCTACTGAGAAACAAGGGGCTGCAGCCCCCGGGACACGCCCTCCTAATCAAGGGCAACTCTCGGCCTCTCTCGCTCTCGCCAACTCGCGTTGCCATCTGAATCGATCCAGAAATCGTCGACGAGACGTGCCCGCAAGAATGGATTATGGCCGCATATGATCTCCCCTTCCCATCTTCCACTGTCCAACTGGGAAAACTGTGCGGGATATGGATTTGCCTTAGGATTAAGCGCAAACGACAACCGCTCGCGCAACGAATACTCGGACGAGTAAATGAACTCAACCAACTCCAATACGCGTCGCCCACCTAACTGTGGCTTAAATATCGCCGCAATGCGGTCCTCTCGGCGGGCATGATCTCCACACCAATCCCATGTCACTAACCACACCTTCTTGCCGCGATCTCGGGGCTTACTTGCCATGCTCCAATCGTTATACCGCGTATATTGAGGACTGCACTTCGCTTTTGCTTCTGAGATAGGCCCGGACTTCAGTCCGGGCATCCCCGGCCACCGAGAAACAAGGGGTTTTAACCCCCGGGACACGCCCTCCCACCATGCGCCTCAAACCCCAGACCTACGCCCTCACTGCCGTAACCCACCAACGTCATCGCCTCTTCCAACGCACCACCACCGCCGAACTCTTCATCGCCACACTCTTCCGTTATCGCGACGCGGACAAATTCCAACTCCACGCCTTCGTCGTCATGCCCGACCACGTCCACATCCTGCTCACCCCGGCCCCGGACATGGCCATCGAACGCTGCGCCCAACTCATCAAGGGCGGATTCTCCTTCGCCATACGCAAGGATTTCCCCGGCGAGATATGGCAGGACCGCTATCACGCCCACCGCGTGGTCGATGAGGAAGACCTCCGCAACCAAACCTTCTACATCCTCAACAACCCCGCCAAGAAACACCTCGACGCCTATCCCTGGATCTCTTCGTCGACACTATACGCGCATCGCATGGACACCCCGCCCACCATATGAAGCTCGTCCCAGGGGCTGAAGCCCCATCCCAATCACCGCCGCATTGCCCGGACTAAAGTCCGGGCCTATCCAATCTTGTTCTTGCTGCCTATCCAATCCCTGCCGGGTGCCCCATTCATGACGGTTTCATCGTCATGAGTGGGGTCCGAAGTCCCATTTCTCTTCATATCCGAACGCCCCGGCACGACCTATTTGTCCCGAACGATCGAAGCGCGAATCAAGTAGTCCAGCCCGGTAAACTCCCGGTCCACATACGCGTTCCCGCCCTCGAACATTTTGTCCTGATGTCCCGCGCGCATGCCGCTCCCGGACTGTTCCCCGGGTGCCGCAGAATCACATTGCGCCCCCACCCCCAAACTCGTACCCTATCCCTATGGAAGTCACCCTCACCGCCGACCAGCAAGCCTTCATCCAGCTAGCCATGGCCGACGGACGCCTGCGCAGCGAAGAAGAAGCAGTCGCCGAAGCTCTCGCCCTCTGGGAAGAGCGCGAGCGTAACCGCATCGCCTTCCTCGCCACCCTCACCGACGCCCGCGCCTCCCTGGCCCGAGGCGAGGGCCGGGAACTGACCGAAGACGGATTACAGGAGCTTGCAAAATCGGTGAAGGAACGTGGCCGCGCCCGCCTCGCTACCGAACTCGCTCGATCCGCCTGATGCGCCTTCGCATATCCCCGCAAGCCGAAGACGACCTCGAATCCATCTTCTAGCCTCTAATAGATTTACTCTCCCGAACGATCGAAGCGCGGATAAGCCGGTCCGGCCTGGGAAACTCCCGATCCATAGACGCGTTCCCGCCCTCGAACATTTTGTCTTGATGTCCTGCGCGCATGCCGCTCCCGGATTGTTCGCCATACGATGAGACGTGATCCAGATCACATCTTTAGCGCCCGCCACCCGATACAATTGGGTCTAACGTAGGAGACAGAATCCACCAGCCACAGGCTTGTGTCTCCCCAAAAAGCTCCAACGAACCCATAAGTCCAGCGCTTTGAAGATCTTGCAAACTATCTCCTTTGTTTTCAAGATTTTGCAGGATCGGTCTGGACCTAAGTCGTTTGTTTGGAAGATTATGCAAAAAATGGATAGGGGGGAGGGGTACACCATGCCGGCACCAACTCAATCCCGCGGTCGGCGGGTGGCCCACCCACAAAACCATCTCGGGTGCCCCATTCATGACGGTTTCATCGTCATGGGTGGGGTTCTATCCGATCTGTGGGAGTCCACACCAAAAGCACTTCAGGAGCACACTACAAACATGGACATCCAACGCATCGGCACCCAACCTTCCACCAAGGGCCCATCCGACTGGTTCACCGGCACGGTCCGCATCGACCCGCTCTTCTCCGCGCCCGACCCCGCCCTCGTCACCACCGCCAGCGTCACCTTCGAGCCCGGCGCGCGCACCGCGTGGCACACCCACCCGCTCGGCCAAACCCTCATCGTCACCGCCGGCTGCGGCTGGGCCCAGCGCCACGGCGGCCCCGTCGAGGAAATCCACCCTGGCGACGTCGTCTGGTTCCCGCCCAACGAGAAGCACTGGCACGGAGCCTCCCCCACCACCGCCGTCACCCACATCGCCATCCAGGAGCGGCTCAACGGCTCCGCCGTCACCTGGCTCCAGCACGTCACCGACGACCAATACCGCAAATAACCGCCATCGCCCTCCGCACTCTCCCCGCGCTTCACTCTCTCCCACGCGTCATTCCCCCCCCCACGCGTCATTCTGGCCCGCAGGGTCAGACGCGGCATCCCCCGCAACCAGATCGACGCTGCCACGCGGGAGCCCTTGCCTCCGCACTCCAGCTCTCCGCAAAGAACCTCCGCACCTGAGATCGTCTTCACAGGGCCGATGTGCAGATCGCCTTCACAGGGCCGAAGGCCCGAAACATACCAGCCTAGGCCGAAGGCCTAGGTGCCTGTCACCAAAGTATCCGAGGGCTGAAGGCCCGACATATTGAACGTCTGCACATCATCGGGAAATTTGCTCTAGTCTGCCCGCACTCTCCTCCGATTTCAGCTACCATCCACCGGGCCGGCGCGTTACCCTTCCTGCATGTGGAATGCACCAGCTTTCGCGCGCCGTATGCGCAGCCGCACCGCCCTGCCAACTGTCGCGTTGTTCGCTCTCCTCGCCGCAACCGCCGCCGCGCAGCCGCCAACGCCGGCGCCTGCGGATCCGCCGCAGTTCGGCCCCTACAACGGCGCTTTCCTCGCCGACGGCCCCGGACTGCGAACGCCAATCGCCGACCCACGCGACCCGCTGCTGCTCGCCGACTCGCCCTGGTCGCTCTTCTGCTGGATTATGCCCAGCGATCCGGTGGACGCCTTCTCGCTCGTCGCCGGCGTCGGCAGCCCATCGGCCGAATACCCGCGCTACCTCGCCGTCGACGCCGGCAAGGTCGTGCTCTGGCTCGGCGACGGCAACCAGCTCACCGGCAACGCCGCCCTCCAACCCGGCGAGTGGCACCTGCTCGCCGCCAGCTTCGACGGCGCGCGCTTCCACCTCTACGCCGACGGGCAGCCCGCGGCCGCCGGCACTCTGGTGCTCGGCAGCCCGACCCCGCTGCTGCAGATGGCACCCGCCGGCACGCCCGGCCGCCACTTCGGCGGACAGATCGCCGCCTTCACGCTGCTCCGCCGCACGCTCTCCGACGGCGAGAACCACCAGCTCTACCTCAACCGCCCGGACTTCTCCGTCCTCGCGTTCGAGGAGGGCTCCAAGCCCTGGCCGATCCAGACCCGCGGCCAGGCCGGCTACCGCGCGCCGCAGGACCCGGCCACCATGCCGAAGTCGCTCGTGCCATACTCGCAGCCCGTTGCGATCAAGCGGCCTCCCGTCGGCCCGTCGCTCACGCCCAACGCGCCCGGCGAGTGGACCTTCGCCGACGGCTGGACGCTGCAGGATGCGCCCAAAGTCGAACCCGACGGTGCGGTCCTGAGCACCACGGCCTACAACGCCGCAGGATGGATGCGAGCCACCGTGCCTGGCACCGTCCTGACCACGCTGGTCGACGACGGTGTCTATCCCGACCCCGCCTACGGCCTCAACAACCTCGCCATCCCCGAGTCGCTCAACAAGCAGGACTACTGGTACCGCAACGAGTTCGATGTTCCCGCCGCAACACTGCCCGCGGGCGCTCACGCCGAGCTCACGTTTGAGGGCATCAACTACGCCGCCGCCGTCTGGCTCAACGGCAAACTGCTGGGCACTACGACCGGCGCGTTCCGCCGCGGCGCCTTCGATGTCACCGATACGCTCAAGCCCGGCCAGAAGAACGTCCTCGCCGTCCGCATCTCACCGCCGCCGCATCCCGGCATTCCGCAGGAGCAGTCGATCCTGGGCGGCCCTGGCGAGAACGGCGGCACCATGGAACTCGACGGCCCCACCTTCCTCGCCACCGAAGGTTGGGACTGGATTCCCGCCGTCCGCGACCGCGACAGCGGGATCTGGCAGCCCGTCACCCTGCACGTCACGCAGAGCGTGAAGCTCGGCGACGCACAGGTCGTCACCACCTTCCGCAAGCACGATACGTCGCAGGCAGCGATCGAGATCAACGTGCCTATCACCAATCTCTCCGCCAGTCCGGTTCAAGCGACGCTCGATGCAACTATGGAGCAGGCCAGCGTGCATACGACGCTGACGCTCCAGCCTGGCAGCCAGGTCATCCGGCTCGCGCCGGCGGAGGTCGCGCAACTCAACCTGCAGCATCCGCGCCTCTGGTGGCCGAACGGATACGGCAGTCCCGACCTCTATCACCTCAAGCTCACGGTGCAGGTCAACGGAGTCGTGTCGGACACTGCGAATGTCCGCTTCGGCGTGCGCGAGATCAGCTACGAACTCAGCCTGCTCGACAGCACCGGCCACCTGCGCCGCGTCGAATACACACCCGCCAATGCCCATCGCGACAAAGACCCCATCGTCGACGTAAGCCACGAAGGCATGCGCGAGATCCCGCTACCCGACGCGGAAGCCGCCGGCCTGCCGGAAGACCGCCGCGCCAACGCGCTCTCGCATGTTGCCTCGCTCGAACCCGGCGCGCAGAACTCGCCCGCCATCGAGCCTTTGACCGACCTGCGCGCCGCGCCCTACCTCGTCGTCCGCGTCAACGGCGTGCGCATCGCAGCGCGCGGCGGCAACTGGGGCATGGATGACTACCGCAAGCGCGTCTCCCGCGAGCACCTGGAGCCGTTCTTCCGCCTCAACCGCGACGCCGGACTCAACACGATCCGCAACTGGGTCGGCCAAAGCACGGAGTCCACCTTCTACGACCTGGCCGACGAGTACGGCATGCTGGTCTGGAACGACTTCTGGGAGTCGACCGAGAACTACAACATCGAGGCGCAGGATCCAGACCTGTTCCTGGCGAACGTCGCCGACACCATCCAGCGCTTCCGCAACCACCCCTCCATCCTGCTGTGGTGCGGACGCAACGAGGGCGTCCCGCAGCCCATCATCAACCTCGGCCTCGACAACCTCGTCCGCACGCTCGACGGTACGCGCTACTACTCGCCCAGCTCGAATGCAGTGAACCTGCAAGGCAGCGGCCCCTACCGCTACCAGAATCCCGCCGACTATTACACCCGCCTCAACCGAGGCTTCTCCGTCGAGACCGGCACGCCCTCCATGTCCACCCTCGAATCCTTCCAAAGCACCACGCCCAATCCCGATCAGTGGCCCATCAGCGATACCTGGGCCTATCACGACTGGCACCAGAGCGGGAACGGCGATGTCGCTCCGTTCATGGCGGAGATCCAGGCCGAGTTCGGCGCGCCCACCAGCCTGGAAGACTTCGAGCGCAAGGCGCAGATGCTGAACTACGTGGACCACCGCGCCATCTTTGAAGGCATGGACGCCAACCTGTGGTCGCCCAACAGCGGCCGCCTGCTGTGGATGACGCAGCCCGCGTGGCCTAGCACCATGTGGCAGATTCTCAGTTCCGACTACGACACGCAGGCCTCGTACTACGGCGTCAAGAAGGCGTGCGAACCGCTCCACGTCCAGCTCAACCTGGCGAACGGTCGCGTCGATGTGGTGAATACCACCACCACGCCCCAGCCAGGACTTACGGTCACCGCCAAGGTCTACGATCTTGCCAACACACTGGTCGCGCGCTCCACAGAGCATACGGACGTCGCTGCCGACGCAACCGCATCCGCCATGCGGCTCGATCTCGGGCAGTATCTGGAACACGGCATGGTGCTGGTCTCACTGGAACTGAGCGACGCTCAGAGCAAGCTGCTCTCGCAGAACCTCTACTGGCTCGGCGCAAGACCAGCCTCCTACCGCGAGCTGAACACGCTGGCTCCGGTGCAACTCAAGGCCTCAGCCAGCGCCGCAGCAGGTGGAGACTCGGTGAAGGTGACCCTGCTACTCACCAATCCCAGTGCGACTGCGAGCTTGGAGAACAAGCTCACCCTGATCGACGCCAAGAGCAAGAGCCGCATCCTGCCGGCGTACTACTCCGACAACTACATCTCCCTGCTGCCGGGCGAGAGCCGCACCATCGAAGTCGAATACCCCACCAGCGCCGCTCACGGCCCGGCGGCGTTCACCCTCCGCGGCTGGAACGCCGTGCCTCAGATCATCGCTGTGAAGTAGGCCTCCCTCTAGGCAGACTCAAAGCGTCAGCGGATCAATCGCTCTTTACAGCTCGCTGGCGATGACGAATTGCCTCCACGTCAGCCAGGTCTTGCATACGGCCCGAGGCAAGATTGTTGGTGATGAGGTCTTCAGCGGAGATATAACGAGCAGGAACCTCGCCGTCGCGTCTTTGATCTCCTGAAACGACTGAAACTTCTGGGCAACCATATCCATATATCGATTTATCAGGCTGGAATATTAGGTTGAACGCTCCAGGCATTGAATTCCAACCCCCCCGTGGCGCATCCCGCAAATAGCTGGCAGAATCAAACAGATGCAGACTTAAGAGGAAGGTACCGCCATGTGTTTTTGTGCGAGCGCAAACTTCGTTGGCAGCGGAGTGCTCGGCGCCGTGGGCGTCGTCACGCTCACCAAGGTCAAGCACCGGCGCGAGCTGCTGTTTGCGTCCCTACCCACACTCTTTGCCGTGCACCAGTTCATCGAGGGCTTCGTCTGGCTGGGCCTCGACGGAAGGCTGTCGCCCGCGGTGACCCACAACATGGCCGCCGCCTTCATGCTGTACGCGCAAGGGCTGCTACCCTTCCTGATGCCGCTCAGCATCATACTGTTTGAGCCTGACACCAAAAGCCGCCGGCGCATGCTCCCATTCCTGGCTGTTGGAACCGGGACAGCACTCTACATGCTCTGGGCCCTGATCGCCTATCCAATGCACGTCTACGTGCAGCAAAACAGCATCGTGTACATCAACGATGGGACTAACAACACAGCGCTGGCCGTCCTCTACGTGATCGCCACCTGCGGCTCGCTCTTCTTCTCCAAGGTCAGGGACATGGTCGCCTTTGGCGCAGCCAACCTCGTCATCCTGCTTGTAGTGATGGCGGTCAAGCGCTACGCGTTCACGTCGCTCTGGTGCGCCTACGCCGCAGCCGCCAGCATCATCATCCTCGCGTACTTCTGGAAGAGCGCGAAGTTGCGGCCATTTCAGTACTTACAAGCGGCACGATAGCCGGCAATACAATCTCGCGGCCGGAGGAAGGATTACTTTTCCTGGTCATTCGTTGGCTAAAGGTAACCGTCATGTCAAAGGGCGGGACCGAAGTCCCGCCCTCCCCGTAATCGACTGCTAAATAGCTTACAGCCCCTTCTTCACCAGGAACAGGATCAGGTCCTTCACCCGGTTCGAGTAGCCCCACTCGTTGTCGTACCACGCGATCACCTTGCCCAAATTACCGACAACCTTGGTCAACTTCGAGTCGAAGGTGCTCGACATCGGGTCGCCCTTGAAGTCGGAGCTGACCAGTTCCTCCTCGGTGTAGGCGAGGATGCCCTTGAGCGGGCCCGCGGCAGCCGCAGCCTTGATCGCAGCATTGATCGTGTCCACCGTGATCGGCTTCTCCGCCACAAACGTCAGATCGACCACCGAAACGTTCGGAGTCGGGACGCGGATCGCGAAGCCGTCCAGCTTGCCTGCCATCTCCGGGATCACCAGCTTCAGTGCCTTGGCGGCGCCGGTCGAGCTGGGAATCATGCTCAACGCGGCAGCCCGTGCGCGACGCAGATCCTTGTGCGGCGTATCCAGGATCACTTGATCGTTGGTGTAGCTGTGGATGGTCGTCATGATGCCGCTGGCGATGCCAAACGTGTCATTCAGCACCTTGACCACAGGCGCCAGGCAGTTCGTGGTGCAGCTGGCATTGGAGATCACATTGTGCTTCGCCGCCACGTACTTGTCGTCGTTCACGCCGAGCACGATGGTGATGTCCTCGTTCGAGGCCGGTGCGGAGATGATGACCTTCTTGACGGTGGTCCCGAGGTGCGCCTTCGCCTTGGCAGCGTCCGTAAAGAAGCCGGTGGACTCGACGACGATCTCCGCGCCAACCGAGGCCCAGTCCAGCTTGGCCGGGTCGCGCTCGGCGAATACCTTGATGGTTTTTCCGTCCACCGTGATGGAATCGGCGCTGGAGCTGACTTCGCTCTTCAGGTTGCCCAGGATGGAGTCGTATTTGAGGAGATGCGCCAGGGTCGCCGGAGTGGTCAGATCGTTGACGGCGACAAACTCGATGTCAGGGTTGCCGAGAGCTGCGCGAAACACGTTGCGTCCGATGCGGCCGAAGCCGTTGATACCAACTTTTACTGCCATAATCTACCTGCTCCTATCGTTCTTGCTCGGTGAGGTTTCAAGGTCTCTTCCCGCACGGGAAGTGAGCTCTCTGTCCTGTTGAATTGAGAGATTTTCCTGTTTTGGCCGTCGATTCGATGCTAGCACCGGGTTTGGCCCGGTGCAACGCGCAGAGCCCAACTTGTGTGACGGACATCACGCGGTCATTTCGAGCCCACACAAGGGACGTCCGGATGGTGGCGTCGAAGGTGCAGAAGATTTGCGGCAGCCCCCGCGCTCTGTTACAAACGACCTATGCGCAATATGCGCGATTGGATGCGCGACCTCATGAGAAGACGTTCCAGACGTGGTCCGAACGAATCGGAATCCACGGGTAAAAGCGGGCAGGAGCTACCCTCCAACCAGCTCGCCCCCCTCAGACCTTCGTACCCGGAGCCATTGGCCCAGCGGCAGCCGTCGGCAGTCCCTGCCGTTACCACTCCAGCTTCCCCTCCAAAATCCGACGCCATGCCGCCCCCCGAGCCGGAGAAGAAGATAGTGGTGGAGACGCAGCCCGACTCGCTGGGCACCCCGCCGGCCGAGCAAACCAGCATCTCTCCCAAGGAGCCACGCGGCTATGTGGTTCTCGCCATTGGCCTTCCCGGCTCCGGCAAGACTACCTGGTACAAGCGTCGCGGCGTCACCCCGCTCTCCAGCGACCTCCTCCGCAGCATCCTGTTCGACGACATCACCGAGCAGCGCTACCAGGGCCTGGTCTTCTCCACGCTGCGCAGCCTCCTCCGTGCGCGCCTCATCGCCAAGATGCCGTGGAACTACGTCGACGCCACCAATCTGAGCCCGCACGAGCGCAAGCAGTGGATCAAGATGGCCAAAAGCTTCGGCTATGAGGTCCAGGCCGTCTTCTTCGACGTGCCCCTGTCTGTCTGCCTGGAGCGCAACTCCAAGCGCGACCGCCAGGTCACCGACGAGGTCATGCACAAGATGGCCGAGCGCCTGAAGCCCCCCACCTTCAAGGAGGGCTTCGAGAAGATCACCGTGGTCCGCGTCAAGGGCCACCCCGGCACCATGCCAGTGACCATCGCCGGAGAAGAGGGCCCCGCGGAAACGCAGCCAACGGAAGCCCAGCCCGCGGACGCCGAATAGCCACGCACCCCCTCAAACGCCCGTCATTCTGAGTCGAAGAGTCAGAATCTCAGTCGTTGCCTTCCCCGAAGAGGCCGCAGCCGCTCGCGCTCCGTTTATCCTGAACGAACACCCACCATGCCCGCCGCCGGCATCACCTTCGCGAACGTCAGCTATACGCTGCCCCCCCGCGCCGGCCAGCCAGCCCGCACCCTGCTCCGCGACATCTCCCTCACGCTCGCCCCCGGCACCACCACCGCAATCCTCGGCCGCAGCGGCAGCGGCAAAACCACCCTGCTCCGCATGGTCAACGCCCTCGTACTCCCCACCTCCGGCGAGGTGCGCATCGGCGATCGCTCCACCACAGCCTCCGATCCCATCGACCTCCGCCGCAGCATCGGCTACGTCATCCAGGAGACGGGCTTGTTCCCCCACATGACCGTCGAGCGCAACGCCGGCCTCGCCCTCGAACTCGCCGGCCAGTCTCCGGTACAAAGAGAACAACGCGCCGCCGAAGTCCTCACCCTCGCCGGCATCGACTCCGCCCCCGAATTCCGCACTCGCTACCCCTGGCAGCTCTCCGGAGGCCAGCGCCAGCGCGTCGGCCTGGCCCGCGCCCTCGCCGCCGACCCCGCCGTCCTGCTCATGGACGAGCCCTTCGGCGCGCTCGATCCCCTCACCCGCGCCGAGATGCAGACCATGCTCCGCGACCTGCTCGCCCGCGTCGGCAAAACCGTCCTGCTCGTCACCCACGACCTCGACGAGGCCCTCTACCTCGCCCAGCGCATCGTCTTCCTCGACGCCGGCGCCGTCGTCGCCGACCTCCCCGCCCCCGAAGTCCTCCACTCCCCCAACCCCCACGTCCGCGCCTACGTCGCCGCTGTCCATCGGGCGGTGCAGCCTTGACCACCTTCCTGCAAACTCACGGCTACGAAATCGCCCGCCTCACCTTCGAGCACCTCTGGCTCACCCTCAGCGCCATGCTGTTCGCCGCCGCCATCGGCCTGCCCCTCGGCGTCCTCCTCACCCGCCGCGAACGCCTCGCCCGCCCCGTCATCGCCCTCGCCAACGTCATCCAAACCATCCCTTCGCTCGCCCTCTTCGGCCTGCTGCTCCCCGTCCCCTGGCTCGGCGAGAACGCCGCCCGCCTGGCCATCCTCGCCCTCACCGGCTACGCGCTCCTCCCCATCCTACGCAACACCTACGCCGGCATCCGCAGCGTCGATCCTGCGCTCCAGGACGTCGCCCGCGCCCTCGGCATGACCTCCTGGCAGCGCCTCACCAAGGTCGAACTGCCCCTCGCCGCCTCGGTCATCCTCGCCGGCCTGCGGACTGCAACCGTGACCTGCGTCGGCGTCGCCACCATCGCCGCCGCCATCGGCGCGGGAGGCCTAGGCGAACTCATCTTCCGCGGCGTCGCCTCCGTCGACAACGCCCTCGTCCTCGCCGGCGCCATCCCCGCCGCCCTGCTCGCCCTCGCCGCCGACGCCACCCTCGGCTTCCTCGAACACAAACTCACAGTCCACCGGTAGCAGAGGCGAGCTGAAGCGATCTCGCCTCCTTACAATGGTCCACGAACGGACGGCGAGGCTCACCTGCTACAAGTCTCGTTCGACAGACAACCTGGGTGCCCCATTCATGACAGCTTCATCGTCATGGGTGGGGTCCTACCTCCACCTCACCCTCCCGCGCCGTCATTCTGCACGACGTGCAGAATCTCTGTAGTTGTCTTTCTGCGTGCAACCCACTCCCCGAGCCGCGCTCCACGCTCAGCCATCCTCAGGAAGCAAGGTGTATGCTGAACCGTGTTTTGAGCCAGCGCGGCCACGCTTACTCTCAGACAAGGAGCGCAGTGTGAATCGACGCAAATTTGTACAGGCGGCTGGAGCCGCTGCCCTGGGCGGCAGCCAATGGCTGCGCGCGCAGAAAGCGGCCGCACCTAAAGCAGCGCCGATTCCAGCTTCGGTGCCATGGAAGCAGTTTGAGGTGGAAGCCGCCCTCTACGCCTGGGATCTGCACGACGAAGGCGTTGAGCAGGTTCTGGATAACGTGCAGTCGATGGCCGCGGTCAACTCCGTCTACATCATCGGGCAGATGCATCCCGAGCGCCGCCCCGAAACCTCCGCGACCTATCCGCACAATCCCGTGCGGCCGTTCTGGATGGCCGAGGACGCGCGGGCCAACTGGCGATTCGATCCGAAGCGCTATGGCCGCATCAAGCCGCGCCCCTCCGACTTCGCGTGGCTCGCCGACACCGACTGGACGCGCCTTTTCGTCGATGCGGCGCGCAAACGCGGGCTGCGTGTGGGCTTCGAGTTCTCCCACTCGCTGGTCGACAAGCAGCGCGTGGAAGGCGAGTTTGCCGACCTCGCCAATCGCAATATCCATGGCGAGATCACCCATGTCCGCGATTGGCTTCGCCCCGTCTGCCCCAACCAGCCCGACGTCCGCGAGTATGCCGTCAACGCATTCTCCGAGATCGCCGAGAAATATCAGGTCGACTGGATCGAGTCTGCGATCGTCCTGATGGACGAGGCCGTAGGCGGCAGCCCCGCGCGCGGCGGCGGATGCTTCTGCGCCGCCTGCAAGAAGGCAGCGCCCCGCTTCGGCGTCGACCTGGAGAAGATCCAGGCCGCCTTGCTGAAAGACCCAGCCTCGCAGCCGGAGCTCGGCCAGTGGCAGCAGTTCCGCTTCGCGTCGGTCGCCGCGTTCTACCAGGTGCTGCAGCCGGCAGTGCATAAGGCGAAGCCCGGCACCGCACTGCGTTACAACATGCACGCCAAGAATCCGCGCGACTTCGGCGTAGACATCGTGCAGCTCAAACCGCATCTGGACGCGCTCCGCATCCAGGACTACTCCGAGCAGACCGGCCAGGCCGCCGCGATGGACGGCAAGCGCGCGTGGCTGACCGAGGAGCGCGCAAACCTGGGGCCGAATTTCAATGTTGTCAGCGGAGTTGCCGTGCGGCCGCGCGCCACCCCCGATTTGATCCGCCGGGGCGTGAAGATCGCAGTCGAGACCAGGATGAACGGAATCATGCTCGGGTTCTACGACAGCGCGGACTTTACCAACCTGCGGGCCGTCCGCGCCGGCCTTATCGACGCCGGCCTTCCCGTAGCGACGGCCTGAGGAAGTATGACTGAACCGCTCCCATTCACCCCTCCCAGGCCGTCATTCTGCACGACGTGCAGAATCTCCGTAGTTGTCGTTCTGCGGGCAATCCACTCCCCGAACCGCAAGCCCTTTTACGGCAGATTCGCTTGACACTACCCGTATAATTAAAGGTAGATTATTCACTTGACGCGTGTGACACGGAGGAGGATACTGGCTGGTCAGATGATCCAGACGGCGAAGACGTGCCGCTCCCGGAGGACTTGCCTGTGACTCTGTGTATTGCTGCTGCCTGTCAATATCGCAATATGCCACGCATCGTGACCTGCACCGACTGGCGCGTGACTACAGGTTATGGTAGCGCAAACAATACCGATAAAATGCGCTGGATCAAAAAACCCAACTGGGTGGCCCTCACTGCCGGAAACAAGACGATGGCCGATGCGCTGGTGCGATCCTGCCGTACCGCAGTAGCATCGGAAACTCTAACCGAAGATACTATCCTGCCGATTTTAGAGCGTGTGGCGCGGAAACTCCTCGTCGCGAGAAAGGATGCGTATGTCTTCGCCACCCTGGGAGTGACGTATGCGGATTTTCTCAATCGGACGTGCACTCAGTTTCCTGAATCCGTCGTAACGGCAACGTTCTCAGAAATTCGCAAGATGCGGATTGATGCATCACTCATAGTTGCCGGTTTTGTTCCGAAAGGAAAGTCTGTAAAGCCCCTTATCTGCAAGATCGACAGAAACGGAGGTGTTTCAATCTCCGAACACTTTGAATGTTCAGGAGAGGGTCAGGTGGTAGCGAGTCCTACTCTTTTACGCCGCGAATACAATTCCAGCGTGTCACTTATGGATGCAGCGTATCGGCTCTATGAGGCCAAGAAACTGTCCGAGGTATACACCAGCGTTAGTGAGGACACATCAGTAGATATCCTCTATCCTGACGGGAAGCTAGAACAGTTTTCCGACTCCGGTCACGACAAGTTGATATCAATGTTCAAGACGTTTGGCCCTAAGAAAAACATAAAGTTTCCTAAGTTGGCGAAGAAGTATTTCGATTCGCTTGAATTCAACTCTCTCCGTTAGGCGATGAATAGAAAATTCAACAGCGAAAGGTGATCAAAATGAAAGTCAGATTCGCAGCACTCGCCTGTATCCTCGTCCTCGTCGGTGCGTGGGTCTATGCTCACGCCCGTCCTACTCCTACATCCTCACTATCTCTGCCGGTCGGCGCGGCTGGACGCTATCAGGTCACATCAACGGATATTGATATTCCGAGTACAGGCGGGGAACTAAAGTACAAAACCGCCATTCGGATCGACACACAGACAGGGCAGACATGGACAATCTCTCAGAGCAAAGACCAGAACACCGGAGTCATAACCTTGTTGTGGGTGAAGATGGACGAGGAGAGTAAGTAGTCTTAGTCGGCAGTCAATTCCTGAAACGTAAGAGGATCGGCAGTAACCATGTGTCGCAGCGTATCAATGAACAGATCAGCACGACCACGGCGATTGAACCTGAAAGTCATTTCTTCGAGGTAGGCCGGAAGATGTTTTGCCGAGACTTTATGCCACGAACCCACGATGCCGCGCTTGAGCAAGCTAAACGCGGATTCGATCCCGTTCGTGGTAATGTCTCCATCAACGTAAACCTTCTGGTTGTGGTTGATCGTCTTGTGCTTGTCTTTGCTAACTCCCGCCTTCTTCATTGCGCCGGGGTAGCCGCTCCACTCATCCGTCATAATCACATCTACGTCTTCGCTAACATTCTCTTTGATGTACTTCGCCAACGTTCCCGACTTCACATCTTCGGCCTTGAAGAAGCGGAGTTCACCGCCGCGCTGCTTGATCCCAACGACGGGAACCTTTTTGCTTTCGGCGTAAGGGATGCGACCAGCCCCACGAGGATTCCGCTCCCGACCGCCGACCCATGTTTCGTCCATTTCAATCGTGCCGTAGAGCATGTTCTTTTCCGCCGAAGCCATCGCCGCCCTGATCCTGTGGCAGAGATACCATGCCGTTTTGTAGGAGCCTTTATGTTCGCCCCAGATTGTCCGCTTGAGTTGGGATGCACTCATGCCCTTCTTGGCCTCACAGATCAGCAGCACAGCCATAAACCAAAGCGGAAGGGCCAAATGAGAATCGTTGAAGATTGTTCCGCTCATCACCGAAAACTGGTACGAGCATTCGCTGCACGTAAACTGTTTGCGCGAGTCAACCCACCACACATCCGGCGTCTTGCAGCGCGGACACATCACGCCTTCGGGCCAACGCAGCCGGGTAAGAATCTCGCGGCAGGCTTCGTCTGTGGGATACAACCGAATCAGATCAGGGAGCGTCATGGCTACACCTCGTAAGAAGAAATCGCGCAAAACGGGCCGACCGCTTGAAGATGTTCCGTTGCGAACCCTCGTAAAGCGGGTGAAAGATGATATTCGGGAAGAATTGCAGGAGAAGGCATCTCTTTCGGAAGCCGAAGAGACTGATAAGCCGAACGAAGAGTGATACTTAGCTCAACCATGAATCGAGTGTATACTAATGTCTAACACGCGTCAAGTGAATAATCCTGAATTAAAGAAGAGTCAGGACAGAATCCACCAGCATTAGGATTGTGTCTCCCTCAACTCAGGGATGAAAGTTGTCAAG
>Ga0302278_10003484_pt1 | contig 17110 bp, 16 predicted proteins | sample III_Bog_N3_2_FD_194543 | JGI IMG/M metagenome (GOLD analysis project Ga0302278, IMG submission 194543) | Peat permafrost microbial communities from Stordalen Mire near Abisko, Sweden - III_Bog_N3_2 | ecosystem: Environmental > Terrestrial > Soil > Wetlands > Peat | place: Sweden: Abisko...
TCCCGCTGATGGTTCTCATCGGTTTGTCTACTGTAGCCGGACTAATGGTTGCCGAACCTCAGCTTCGACTCGGGCTTTTGGAACTGGGCGCGCTGCTGACGATTCCGCTTGTCTGGCAATCTGCGCGGACGCTCACAGCAAAGCTAACCTACCTGACGGTTGTACTCATTTCGGCCCTGTCTCTCGTCGGCAGCGATCTGCTTACGGAGCGCGGCGAGGGAGGATGGGCGCGGGCTCTGCTGCTCACCAGTGTGTGTGTCAAGCTGGCCGCAGTCCCGCTTTTCTTCTGGCTGCTCAGCCTGGCTGACGAACTCCCTGCTGTGGTTCTTGGCACGATTATCGCAGTCGTCGATATGGCCGCCTTCGGCGAATTCTGGCTCACCGCGCGGTCTACTCCCGACCTCTTCGTTCCTGGTGGAATCCTGCTGGGCGCAGCCGCCGTTTCGTCGTTCCTTGCAGCTCTGATGATGCTAACGCAGCGCAGCCTCAAGCGTCTGCTAGTTCTTTCCACGGTTGAGGACGTGGGCTTCCTGCTGCTGGGGCTAGCCTCTGCCCGCGTTCTTGGATACAACGGCGCGCTGCTTGCCGCCTCCACACACGCCCTCGCCAAGGCCCTCCTCTTCGTCTGCCTCAGCGCTCCCGAGGCCGACGGCGCACTTACCGGCGAAGCCACAGGCCTTGCCACGCGCTACCCTGTCAGCGCATTCGGATTCCTCTTTGGAATGCTGGCAATGCTCGGCATTCCGCCCATGATGGGCTTCCTTGGCCGCTGGCGCCTCTATGAAACCGCCTTGCAGATCAACCCGCTTCTCTTGACGGTCTTTGTTCTCTCGTCCATCTTTGCGCTGATCGCCTACGTGCTGGCGTTGACCCGCGTGTGGTGGGGTCCGGCGCAGGCCACGGATCCGCCGCTTTCGAGTCCGTCGCAACCAGTCGCGCATCCAACAAGTGAGCCGCTGGTTCTGCAAGGCGTGATTGTGGCGCTCGTCGGATTGTTGCTCCTTGCCGGTTGCTGGCCCGGACTGCTCGGCACGCTGATGGGGGGCAAGCTATGAACCTCTGGACCAAATTGATGTGCTACAGCCGCCGCCGCAGCCCCTGGCTCTTCCACATGAACGGGGGCAGTTGCAACGGCTGCGATATCGAACTGATCGCCAGCCTCACCCCTCGTTACGACGCCGAGCAGTTGGGCGTACGCCTTGAAGGCAGTCCGCGCCACGCCGACATCCTCTGCGTCACCGGACCCATCACCCACAACGCGGTGAACGCCATCACGACCGTTTACGGCCAAGTGTGCGGGCCCAAGGCCGTGATTGCCATCGGCTCCTGCCCGGCCACGACCAACGTCTTCATCGACAGCCGCACCCTCGCCGGGCCGCTCAGCAAGCATCTGCCGGTGGATGTGTTTGTGCCCGGTTGCCCGCCCCGTCCCGACGCCATTATCCAGGGTGTGGCCAAGGCCGCTGAGATTCTTGCCGAGAGAGCCGCGAAAAAGCAGCCCATCGCGCCGGTTGTCATGCCTTTGGTCGGGCCGGGATGCGGTGACGCTTGCGCTTGCTCGTGCGCAGCTCCAGTTGTACCAGAGGCCAGCGCAGTCAAAGCAACAGCAAACCCCGCCGCACCCACGGCCAGTGAGGTCAAGCTATGAATCTGACAACCGCCCTGGCCCGCCTGCTCATCTTTCCGGGACTCTTGTTCGCCGTGCCTGCCGCGTGGTTCTTCCTCTGGGCAGAACGCAAGGCTGTCGCTCTCATGCAGGGGCGCATCGGCCCTCCCTTCATGCAGCCCTTCTACGATTTCATCAAGCTGCTCGGCAAGAGCACTCCGCCTCGTGGCGGAATAGCCGGGATGTTGATGAAGCTGTGGCCGCTGCTCGCGGTTTCGGCCGCGGCTGGCGCGGTTGGCCTGTTGCCCGTGCTGCCCTCCTCCGGCGGATTCGAGGGCGACCTGATCTTGCTACTGGCGCTGCTGGAACTGCCCTCGATGTGCATCATTGCCGCGGGCTTCAGCTCACGCTCCATCTTCGGCGAGATCGGCTCGGCCCGCGAAGCTGTCCTCAGCGTTGCCTATAACGTGGTGTTCCTGCTGGCCATCGTTTCCATCGCCGCCTCGCAGCATACCTTCCGCCTTGAAGCTCTGGCGCAGCTTCCCGCATCTCCTCTGCGCTGGCTTGGAGTGATAGCGATCCTGATTTGCCTGCCTGCCAAGCTGCATATCAATCCCTTCTCACTGCCCAACGCCGAGCAGGAGATCTACTCCGGCCCCATGACTGAGTACGCCGGTCCCGAGCTAGCCATGTGGGAGCTATCGCATGGGCTGGAGTGGGTTGCAGCTACCGGTTTGGTGGCCACACTGGCCGCCCCCTATATCGGAATCTGGTGGCTTGCCATCCTCGTCTTCCTCGCGCTCTCGTGTTTGGTCGTGCTGCTCTTGTCGGTGGTTGCGGCCGCCACAGCGCGCTTGGCCATCGACACTACGGTGCGCTTTTACTGGCAAGTCACTCTTATCTTCGCGGTCCTGGCCGTTTCGTCCGCGCTCTTCATGAGGCTTAGATCATGAACATTCTGACCATGCTGTGGAATAACCTGCGGGGCGGCTCGCGGACGATGCTCTTCCCCGCGCGACCCAAAGAGACCAAGGGATTCCGGGGCCTGGTGCGCTTCGATCCCGCGCTCTGCACCGGCTGCGCCATCTGCAAGATGCGCTGCACCTCGCGCGCCATCGAGTTCAAGACCGGCAAAGGCATATTCACATGGAGCTACGATCCCGGCCAATGCACCTTTTGCGGCCGCTGCGTCGAGGGCTGCAAAACCCACGCGCTCAGTCAGGATGCCGAGTGCCCACCCGTATACACGACCATTGGCGAGTTGAAGCAGTCCTACGATGTTGTCCGCAAGCCAACGCCCAAACCGGCGGCCGCGACCACCCAGGCTGCCGCAGCGGCGCCGGCGCCAGCGGCAAACCCCGCCCCAGGAGGCGCACAATGACCGCCGTTGAGACCTTGCCAAAAATGAGCGTGCTTGAGGCCTTGCGAGAAACGCTGGGAATCGCCGATCCCTGGGTCGAGAATGGCGGCGTACGCTGGCTCTCTCCCGGCACATTGAGCGTGCGCGAACTGGCAAAGGCAATGAATGCGGCCAAGGCGCGCTTTGTCACTATTACCGCCTTCCAGTTGCCCGGCGATGCGGGCTTTCGCCTTGAATATCACTGGGACCTCGATGGCAAGCTGCTGGGCTTCCCTTATTCGCTCTCCGGCAAATCCATCGAGAGCATCTACGATCTCAGCGAGGCAGTGGACTGGATTGAGCGCGAGATTCACGAAGGCTTCGCCGTGGATTTTGTGGGACGCGAGTACGAGCCCCTGCTTCTGCGTCAGGGCGACACGCTGGGAGTGAATCTGCGCGACGCCGTGGCCGTGACCGAGGTGAAAAAATGAGCTACAAAATCCCCATGGGTCCGTACCATCCGGCGCTCGAAGAGCCCTACAAGCTGGACCTGATCTGCGAAGGCGAAACCGTATCTGACGCCAAGCTGCATATCGGCTTCAACTTTCGCGGCATCGAGCATCTGGCCGAGACCCGCAACTACATCCAGGTCATTGCTCTCATGGAGCGCGTCTGCGGCATCTGCTCCAACATTCACACACTCACTCTCTGCCAGGCCATGGAGAAGCTCACTGGCCTTACTCCGCCGCCCCGCGCCCAGTATATTCGCGTGGTCATAGCGGAGCTTGAGCGCCTGCACTCGCACGTGCTCTGGGCGGGCATCGCAGCCAAGCTCATGGGCTTCAAGACCATGTTCATGACCTGCTTTGAGCTGCGCGAGCAGGTGATGGACATTCTTCAGGCCATCTCCGGCAATCGTGTCAATTACTCCATGAACCGCATCGGCGGCGTCAATCGCGATATCGAAGATCCCCTCGCAATACTGGCCATGGTCGAGGCGCTCGAACGTGAGATGGTGCGCACCGTCATTCCCATCTTCACCACCAGCACCACGGCCATCTCGCGCTGCGCCGGTATCGGCGTGCTGACTAACGAGAAAGCCGTATCCTGTGGCGCCGTGGGCCCGGTGGCGCGCGCCTCTGGGCTGCCCCAGGATCTGCGCCGCGCCGCGCCCTACGCGGCTTACTCCGAGATGGAATTCGACGTACCGGTGCAAGAGGGCGGCGACGTAAAAGCCCGCCTGCTGGTGCGCGCGCTTGAGATCATGGAGAGCTGCAAGATTCTTCGCCAGGCGCTTACCAAAATGCCTCCCGGCGAGTTGAATGCCGGCGAGAGCAAGATCGTCTTCTCCACGGGAACGGCCACCAGCCGCGTCGAGGCCCCGCGCGGAGAGGTCATGTATAGCGTCAGTTGGAAAGAGGGCTCGCGCAATCCCAACCGTGTGCATGTGCGCACGCCAACCTTCGCCAACATGCCTGCCATCCGCTATATGGTGATCGGAGCAAGGCTCGCCGACACGCCCCTGATCCAGGCATCCATCGATCCTTGCTACTCCTGCACGGATCGGTAACGCGGCATACGCCCGGACTTCTCAAGAATCGAAGCGCCTTGCGCAATCAGGGTCTAGCAATTCTAAGTAGGGAATAACGGAGCAAGCAGTGCGGCTCCTCCCGTAGGGAGGAGAGGAAAATAGCCCAGGGTGAAACCCTGGGAAACCGTTTCGACCAAGAGATTCCCGCCCCGTCGGGGCGATGTGAGCCCCCTGTGCGGTCGCCGGATTCAGTGACGCATCGCGAGAGCATTCGATCCGCCCCTCCGGGGCTCATGACCCTTCTTTTTCCCCTTTCCCAGGGCTGCGCTACGCTTGCCCTGGGCTATCTTCGATGGCTCCCTACGGGAGCAGACCGGTGGGCTGCTCATGAAATGGCCGACACACAGGTCCATTTAGAATTGCTGATCAGGGTCCAGATCCCTTGACGCGCAAGGCGCAACGCGCTACAGATTACCTATGCCAATGACAACGTATAATCCGGCCCATCCGGGTGAGATTCTTCGGGAATATCTCGGCGAGGTGCAGGTTGGCGTGGCGGCAAAGAAACTGCGCGTGGCGCGGTCAACGCTTTCGCGGCTGCTCAACGGACGCGCGTCGTTTACCGCGGCCATGGCGCTGCGGCTGGCCGATGCTTTTGGCACAGAGCCGGGCATGTGGCTCGACTTGCAGCAGCAGTACGATTTGTGGCACACTGCCGGGTGCCCCAGGTCTCGTTTCTGAGACCTGGGATTCTTTGCTAGAGCGCCAATTTTCAAGTTCCTCTATGGATTTTCGCAAGCGAAGGCGTATGGCATCGCTTCAGCCTTCCGTTTTGTCGGCGGTACCCGGCGAAGAACCCGCCGCCGCGTTTCCATTGGCCTCGGAAAATAGTGCGATGGCCTGTAGAATAAACTGCGATCCGCCGGTACTAGTGGTCTAGCAGCCGGCCCACATCTGCCGCTTCCAGGGAGAATGAGTACACCCTGTCAGTATCGGGACCCGGCGCACCCATTCCTCTGAGGAACAATCGAGAGACGGGCTGCAAGACCGCCGTTGGAAAGACCTGTTGCTTGGCAACTGCCGTCGGACGAGCTATTCAATGGGTTATCATTGCAATGGTTTGGATTCGCGCTATCAGGAGATGGGCCGTCCGGCAGATTCATGCCGGAAAACGGTCGCGAAATTGGACGATCTGCCATCGGGAGAGCCTGTAGCCGAAACCACCGCTGCCGTAAAAGGCGACGAAGAATGTTCCACCACACAGGCGCTGCTGGGGAATGACGTTTGTCTCCTGGCAATTGCGCATGAGCAAACAATGACCTGCAGAGTCCACTATCGGTCCACACGTTCTTCCTAGGAATTCCATGTCGCGATTGAATCCGTACGTCGTTTTGCTGACCCTCATCGCCACGTTGGGGGGATTGCTCTTTGGATATGACACGGCCGTAATCAACGGCGCGGTAGGCAGTCTGAAGGCTTATTTCATCGATCCCCGATTTGCTGATCTGGCCAACCCCGCCCAGGCCAATGCCGCGAATTCGCTGCTCGGCTTTGTGGTTTCGAGCGCGCTGATCGGTTGCATATTCGGTGGGTTGATCGGCGGCTGGGTTAGCACCCACATCGGCCGCAAGCGCGGATTGGTCATTGCCGCCGTGCTTTTCCTGCTCTCGGCCCTGGGCGCCGCTGCGCCGGAGTTTCCTTTTGCCCCCATCGGCCACGGCGGACCGGGATATATGGCGAATTTCGTGCTATACCGCATCCTTGGCGGCATCGGCGTGGGATTGGCTTCCATGCTGTCGCCGATGTATATCGCGGAGATCGCGCCGCCCAAAGTCCGGGGAAATCTGGTGGCTTGGAACCAATTCGCCATCATCTTCGGCATGTTGGTGATCTACTTTGTCAACTTCGGAATCTCCAAAACGGGCAGCGGCGATGCCTGGCTAAATTCCATCGGGTGGCGCTACATGTTTCTTTCCGGCACTATTCCAGCGGCCCTCTTTCTGCTGCTCTTGTTTTTTGTGCCTGAGACTCCGCGCTACCTGATGCTAAAAGGAAATGAGATTGGCGCACGCGCGGTGCTGGCTAAACTGGTGACGCGGGAGGAAGGCGAAAAGGAGATTTCAGAAATCCGCGCCTCGCTAAGCGTGCATCACTCCGGCAATCTATTTTCCTTCGGCGTGTTCCTCGTTTTCATCGGCGTCATGCTGTCGGTATTCCAGCAATTCGTTGGCATCAACGTCGTGCTCTATTATGCGACGGATATTTTCAAAGGCATGGGCATGACCACCAATGCCTCGCTGCTGCAAACGATCATTGTCGGCGCGGTAAATCTCGTTTTCACAGTCGTTGCCGTTCTGAGCGTGGATCGATTCGGCCGCAAGCCGCTCCAAATCATCGGAGCGCTGGTCATGGCGGTGAGCATGATTTCGCTGGGCGCCGACTTTTGGCTCGGCGGCCAGGGCATGGTCGCGCTGGTGTGCATGCTGGTCTACACCGCCGGCTTTGCTGTTTCCTGGGGTCCGGTCACCTGGGTGCTTCTAAGTGAGATTTTCCCCAATCAGATTCGCGGCAAAGCCATGGCCGTGGCAGTGGCGGCGCAGTGGATAGCCAATTATCTCGTCAGTTGGTCATTCCCAATTCTCGACGAGAACCCCTATCTGGTGCAGCACTTCAAGCATGGGTTCGCTTATTGGATCTACGGTGTGATGAGCATTCTCGCCGCCTTGTTCATGTGGAGATTTGTGCCGGAAACCAAAGGCCATTCGCTGGAGGAGATGGAAGGATTGTGGCAGGTTCCCAAAGTAAAATCACCGCAGGCAGAATAGGAAGTTGAAAGGGCGAGTGAGTTCGTGCCGCGGCACTGGAAGCGGAGAACCAGGAGCGTCCGATTCGTGGCCTGTTCCAAGATTGACTCCCAGCAGCTTGGAGCGGCGAAGGGCCTGACTGGTCGATCTGGTCCATGGCAACGCCAATAATCATGACGCTGCCGGTGAAAGCCATCGAGGATAGCCCAAGGCAAAGCCCTGGAAACACATCTGAGTCGCGAGACCCTGCTCTATAGGGGTGAATCGCATCCCGGCGCTGAGCGGGAGCGCCGTTCATCCCATTACCCCGGACTTCTTCTCTGGTTCGCTACTCCAAATCTCTTGGCTCCAGCGTCAGCCTGGCCGTCAGCACCACCAGCGCGGCCCACAGCGTATCGGCGGCCAGCAGGTGGGCCACCTGCACCCACAGCGGGGCCAGCAGCAGCACATCCAGCAGGCCCAGCGTATAAACCACGGCCAGCAGCAGCAGCACCAGCGCGGAGAGGCGGCGATTGTCCCAGTGCGCCGATCGCCGGGCCGCGCGCAATAGTATCCAGATAAGGAAGATGCTGGCCAGGAACGCGACGGTGGGGTGTGTCCAGCGCCAGCGCACCAGCCAGCCGCTGGTGGCTGAGAAGTCCTGCGCCAGCGCCAGCCCCAGCGAAGTAGCCGGGAAGAGGGTGTCGCCCAGCGCGGCCAGCGAGCCGGTGACGCCCACAATCATCACCACCACCACGGTAGCCACGGCGCCGAAGGGCGCAGCCAGGCGGATGCTGCCGCGCAGATAGCCTTTGCCGCGGCTGAGCAGATGAGCGGTGAGGGTGAGCGCGGCCAGCAGCAATAGCGTGTTGGCCAGATGAAGCGCCAGATACGCCGGCCGCAGCGGTGACTGGCTCTGCGCCGTGAGTCCCAGCTTCACCAGCAGCGCCCCGAGCGTTGCTTCAATCAGCGTGAAAACCACCGAGGCCACGGCCGCCGCGCGCGCCAGGTGTCCGCGCGGGGTACCGAGGAATGTCCACACTAGCAGCCCCACGACGGCAAAGGCCGAAAGGCCGCTGGTGAGCCGGTGCGTGAACTCGATCATCGTGTTCACGCTGGCCGAGTGCTGCATCACGGTGCCGTTGCACAGCGGCCAGTGGTTGCCGCAGCCCGCTCCCGAGCCGGTGGCGCGCACCAGCGTGCCCCAAAGGATTACTGCAACGAAATAAATCAGCACACCCCACGCGAAGCGGCGCAGAGCAGGCGAGGGAAGGAATTTTGCTTCAACAGGTGCAGATGTAGCGGGCATAAATAAAGACTCCGAATGGGACACACCAGTGTAGAACAAAGGGGCGGATGTCTCGGCCGTCGATTGAAGGCGGAACCGCATTCGGCGTACAATCGGTCTTACCAGGAGGTAAGACGCAGTGGGGCAAATGGCGACGGTAAGCTCGAAGGGGCAGATTGTGATTCCAGTCGAACTTCGAAGAAAGTACAAGATAAAGGGAGGAACAAGGTTGTCGGTGAACGACCGCGACGGGAGCATCTTATTGACACCCAATCCCTATGACGCGCTTCTTGCTCTTCGAGGATGCTTGAGCCATGTGGAGGAGGACGTTGAGGCATGGTGGACACAAGATAAGCGCAAAGAGCGCGAACGCGAGAATGCCAAGATTGAGGAATTCCAGTGAAGGAATATGTACTCGACGCGAATGCGCTTGTGCGCCTATTTCGCAATGCGCCGGGAGCCGATGCTGTTGACGATCTGATAAGGCAAGCCAAGTCGGGGCGGGCGCACTTGAGCATGTCCGTGGTCAATCTTGCCGAAGTACTTTATGTGCTTGCTCGTTATTTTGGTCAGGAAAAAGCACTTGCGTGCGTCGATAAAGCGCGCCGGGTCGCAGATTCTGTTTCCGCTGACGAGCAAATCGCGATTGATGCAGGGATTCTGCACATTCGTTACAAACTCGGCTTGGCGAATTGCTTCGCCGCAGAGTTGGCGACACGCACCGGAGCCACTCTCGTGACCGCCGACCCCGAGTTCGTCAAGCTCGGCAGACAATTGAAAGTCCTGGCCCTGCCGAGGCATTCGGCATAGTTGTGCAACAGGGCCGGTGCTTCGCCGGCAAAATGACTGCCTGTTACTCCCCCAGGAGCCGCACCACATGGTTCACAATAATCAGATCCTCCGCCGGCGGAATCACACGCACTGTGACCGGCGAGTCTTCGGCAGAAATGACGCCTTCGCCGCGAACATTGTTGCGGACGGGGTCTAGCACGATGCCCAGAGCGCCCAGCCCGGCGCAGATTTCGGCGCGCGAGGCGATGTCGTTTTCGCCGATGCCGCCAGTAAAGACCAGCATGTCCAGCCCGTTCAACTCAGCCACGAAACTGCCGATCCAGCGGGCGATGGTCCATGTGAACTTGTCCACGGCCAGCCGCGCCCTGGCATTGCCTTCCTTGATGGCGTCGCGCAGGTCGCGCATATCGTTGGATAGATTGCTCACGCCCAGCAGCCCCGCCTTCTTGCTGGCCACGGCCTCGAGCTTGTCGGCAGCCTCCGAGGCGCTCGTAGCCGTCTCGGCAATCTTGCGCAGAATGAACAGCAGCACGCCGGGATCGATGTCGCCCGTGCGTGTGCCGCTGATGATGCCGCCAGTGGGCGTGAGGCCCATCGAGGTGGAAAGGCATTTGCCATCCCGGATGGCCGACATCGAAGCGCCGTTACCCAGATGAGCCACGATCAGTTTCTGCGGCACGTTGGGTTGCAACTGGTAGACGATCGACTCATACGAGATCCCATGCGCCCCGTAGCGGCGCACACCCATCGCGGAATATTCCTCGGGGATGGGCATGTGCGTCACCACTTCCGGCATCGTGCGATGGAAGTAAGAGTCGAGGCAAACGAAATTCGGCACGCCGGGAAACAGGCGCAGCGACTCGCGCATGATGTAGCAGGCGATCGGCGTATGCAACGGCGCGAAGGCTGTGTAAAGCTCCATCTCATCGACCAGCTCAGGCGTGATGAGCTGGTTCTCCTGCACGGTGGGGCCGCCGCAAACCATGCGATGACCAATGGCCACCGGGGCAGGGAAGTTGCCGGAGTGAAGAGCGTCGGCGACCAGGGCGAAGGCTACCGCGCGCGTGGGCAACGCCGGCGTTTGATCCACCAGCTTCTTGCCGTCGGCGTCCTTGATCCAGAATTTGCCCAGATCGGTGCCGATGCCGTCGACCGCGCCCTCGTGCAGCTTGCGCCGTTCGCCGTCGCCGGCTTCATAGACTGAAAACTTGATGGAAGAAGAACCGCTATTCAAAACCAGTATGGGCAAAGACGCCATGAATGAATTCCTCGGAGTTAAGTCTGCGCGAGTATGCACAAGTCAGTGAGTTAGTTGGAGGAATCCCAGGTCTCAAAGTCGAGACCTGGGGCACCCAGTTAATTGATGAGTTAGTCCTTGGGCCAGCGCCAGTTTCTTATCTCGGGCAGGTCGTCGCCGTTTTCGGCCACATAAAGGCGATGCTTCTGGATTGCCTCGGAGTACCACTGCTCGGCCGCGTCGGCCTGCGATGCCAGCCGAGGCACGCGCTTGATTGCGTCCAGCGTCAATTGGTAGCGGTCGATGTTGTTGAGCACGCACATGTCGAAGGGCGTGGTGGTGGTGCCTTCTTCCTTGTAGCCGCGCACGTGGATGTTGTCGTGATTGTGCCTGCGATACGTAAGCCGGTGAATCAACCATGGATAGCCATGGAAGGCGAAGACGACCGGCACGCCGACCGGGAAAAGCGCATCGAAATCTTCGTCCGGCAGTCCATGCGGATGCTCGGAGGTCGGCTGCAAGGCCATCAGGTCCACCACGTTGACCACGCGGATGCGCAGGTCGGGAACCTTTTCGCGCAGCAAACAGACCGCAGCGAGGGTCTCCAGCGTGGGCACGTCGCCGCAGCAGGCCATCACCACTTCAGGTGCGCCCTCGCCGTTCGAGGCCCACTGCCACACGCCAAGCCCGGTCGTGCAATGAGCAATGGCCTCGTCGATGGTGAGCCACTGAGGCGCAGGCTGCTTGCCGGCCACAATCAAGTTAATGTAATGGCGGCTGCGCAGGCAGTGATCCGACACCGAGAGCAGCGTGTTGGCGTCCGGCGGCAGATAGATGCGAACCACATCGGCCTTCTTGTTCATCAGGTGGTCGATGAAGCCGGGGTCCTGGTGGCTGAAGCCGTTGTGGTCCTGCCGCCAAACCAGCGAACTGAGCAGGTAATTGAGGCTGGCGATGGGCTTGCGCCAGGGAATCCCGCGCGTCACCTTGAGCCATTTGGCGTGCTGATTCGCCATCGAGTCGATGATGTGGATGAATGCTTCATAACAGGAGAAGAAGCCATGGCGGCCGGTGAGCAGATAGCCTTCAAGCCAGCCCTGGCACATGTGCTCGCTGAGGATCTCCATCACCCTGCCAGTTTCCGACAGGTTCTCGTCCACCGCCAACGTCTCGGCCATCCATGCCTTGCCGGTGCCGGTGATCGCGTCTTGCAGGCGGTTTGAGGCCGTTTCGTCCGGGCCAAAGATGCGGAAGTTCTTCTGGTCCGCATTGGCCTCCATCACGGCGTGCAGCAAGCGGCCCAGAATGCGCGTGGATTCAACGTCGCTCTGCCCGCGGCCTTCAATCTTGACCGCGAAGTCGCGGAAGTTGGGCACCTTGAGGGGTTTCAGCAGCAGGCCGCCGTTGGCATGGGCATTCATCCCCATGCGCAGCCGGCCTTTGGGCGCAATCTCCGCCAGATCGCCGCGGAAATGGCCCTTGTCGTTGAAGAGTTCCTCCGGTTTGTAGCTGCGCATCCACTCATCCAACATGCGCAGGTGTTCAGGCTTCTCAAAGATCTCAGACAATGGAACCTGATGCGCGCGCCATGTGCCCTCCACCGGCTTGCCGTCTACAAACTTGGGCCCCGTCCAGCCCTTGGGAGTGCGCATGATCAGCATGGGCCAGGCCGGGCGGGCGGTCGAACCATCTTCGCGTGCGGCTTTCTGAATGGCGGCAATGCGGTCCAGCATGGTGTCGAAGACCGCCGCAGCTTGCTGATGCATCACGGCCGGGTCATCGCCTTCCAGCGTGAACGGCTCATAGCCGTAGCCTCGCATAAGGCTTTCCAACTCGGCGTGGGGAATGCGCGCCAGGATCGTGGGATTGGCGATCTTGTAGCCGTTCAGGTGCAGGATGGGCAGAACCGCGCCGTCGGTCAGGGGATTGAGAAACTTGTTCGAGTGCCAGCTTGTGGCCAGCGGTCCTGTCTCCGCCTCGCCATCGCCGACTACACAAGCCACAATCAGGTCGGGATTGTCGAAGGCCGCGCCGTAGGCGTGAACCAGCGAGTATCCCAGCTCCCCACCCTCGTGGATCGACCCAGGGGTCTCCGGGGCCACGTGGCTGGGAATGCCGTAAGGCCAGCTAAACTGCTTGAACAGCCGCTTGATGCCGTCCTTGTTCTGTTCGATGTGGGGGTAAATCTCGGAGTAGGAACCCTCAAGGTAGGTGTTGGCCACGAGTCCTGGCCCGCCGTGCCCAGGGCCGATGATGTAGAGCATGTTCAGGTCGCGTTCGCGGATCAGGCGGTTCCAGTGAACATAGAGAAAGTTGAGCCCCGGCGTGGTGCCCCAATGGCCCAGCAGACGCGGCTTCACGTCGTCCAGCGTGAGCGGACGCTCCAGCAGCGGATTGTCTTTCAGGTAGATCTGGCCGACGGAAAGGTAGTTGGCGGCCCGCCAATAGGCGTCCATCTTGGCCAACAATTCCTGGCTGAGGGGATTCTTGCTTGCCGTTTCTTCGCTCACAGTACACCTCGCATGGGGGTTGCGCGCCATTGAAAGCCTAGCAGCCGCAGGTTGCAGCCATCGTGATTCGAGTCACAATCGCTGAGACCATGGCTCAACAAGTGAGACGTGACGCACATTGTCCATTTTGGATCGAAGTTGTTAATCGCATATGTATCGCATCCATCTTGACAGGAACCTCGACGACGGGTTTCAATCGGTTGTTCCTCGCGAGTTGTCCCGATTTCGGCAATGCACCGCTTGGGACCCGCATGGACACAGGTGGAACGATGAACGGTCTGCTTTGGATTGCTCAAGTGCTGCTGGCTGGCGTGTTCTCCTTCACGGGATTCACGAAGCTCTTTGCCTATGAAAGGCTGGTGAAGACTCTGGAAGGCCGGTCAGAGACCGGCCAGACGGGGATTTCGCGCGGGCAGGCTGCAATGATCGGGCTGCTGGAGATTGCGGGAGTGATCGGCGTACTGACGCCGGCCTCGCTTGTTCCTATCCATTTGCCTGTTCACCTTGTCGTCCGGCTGGCGGCTGGCGGCTTGGCGCTGCTGATGGTGGCTGCCGGGATTTATCACCTGCGCCGCCAGGAGTCTGCCGCGCCCGCTGTAACCATGTTTCTGCTGGCGCTCTTTGTCATCTTTGGCCGCTGGCCCCAATAGGGTACACTGAGTTGGCCGATTCTCTCAATGTCCCCCTCGGGGGCAACCAGGATCGCAGCGCACGAAATCGCCTGATCGGCGTATGAGCCATTCAGGAAACTGCCGCTTCGATCTCCTCCCACTCCCCGTTGGTCAGCTTCAGCGCCGCGGCGGCCACGTTCTCCTCCAGATGCGCCACCTTCGACGTACCCGGAATCGGCAGCATCACCGGCGACAGCTGCAAGAGCCACGCCAGCGATAGCTGCGCTGGTGAAGCCGAATGCCGCTTGCCAATCCGCGCCAGCGTCTGTGCCGACGGATGCTCAGGCCTGAGCAGCTTGCCTCCCTGAATCGGATACCAGGGAAGGAATCCGATCCGGTGCGTCTCGCAATAAGCCAGCGTATCTTCGTGCCGCCGGTCGGCCAGACTGTATCGATTCTGGACAGTGGCGATCTTGACAATCTTGCTGGCTGCTTCAATCTCCGCCGGCGTCACCTCGCTGAGGCCTATGTGGCGAATCTTTCCCTGCTCCTGCATGCGCCGCAACGCGCCCAGCGACTCTTCGAGCGGCGTGCGCGGGTCGATTCGATGCAGTTGGTATAGGTCGATGCGCTCCAGCCGCAGCCGCCTCAGGCTCATCTCAACACACTGAATGAGGTATCCCGCGCGCCCCACGTACTCGGTCTTGGCCGGTCCCTGCCGGGTGATGCCGCCTTTGGTGGCGATGACCACTCCCGGCGCATAAGGATAAAGCGCCTCGCCGATCAGCCGTTCGGCAATCTCGGGGCCGTAGGCGTCGGCGGTGTCGATGAGGGTGACTCCGAATTCAACAGCCCAGCGCAAAACGCGTCGAGCTTCGGCGGGGTCAGCGGGCTCGCCCCAGGCGCCGTCGCCCACCAGCCGCATGGTTCCGTAGCCGAGACGATGGACCGGCAGGTCGCCGCCAATAAGAAATGTGCCGCTGGCAGATGCAGAAGGTGTTGGTACACTCATGGCTGATTGGATGCTGTGCGCTGCAGAAAGATGGAGAACTGTGAACGGCACGAGGCGGCCGGGAACCACGCATTATCCGGCTACGTATTCTGAACTCAAGAGCAGAGCAAGGAGAACACCATGAGCAGCCAACCGTATCCCAACCCGCAGGGCATCTTTTATCGGCAATATGAGCTGGTGCGCCGCGATGAAGTCGTCGGCATTCTGCTGGCGCTGTTTCTGGGCGGTTTTGGCGTACATCACTTCTATCTGCGCCGAACGGGTCTGGGTATGCTCTACCTTTGCTTCAGTTGGACGCCTCTTCCGTGGGTTCTGGGCTTTGTCGAGTGCTTCTTCATGCCGGCAAGGGTGCGGGAATTCAATGCTATTCAGGCAGCCGGTATTGCGATGGCGCTCGGCATCCCGATGGCAGGATGGGGTCAGCCGCTGAACGTGACGGTGAATATGCCGCCTGCTGGGCAGCCAGGGCCAGCAGGACAAGCGAACATGCTCGTAGCCTGCGGACGCTGCCGCCTGACCAACGCCCCGGGCGCGCGCTTCTGTTCAGGGTGCGGGTCGGTGCTGTAATCAACTTCAGTGCCGAACCGCACAATTCCTACATATTCGCATGTCCCGACCGCATCGACTCGTTGAACTGCGGCTTGGTGAAGTTCAACGCCGCATCCAGACTGGCCTGATACTCCGGTCCGAGAGACATCAGCTTCGGGGTGGCTGCGGCAAAATCGCCATAAAGCGCGAGCAGTCCTTCGCCGGCCTTGCTCCCGGCCATGCGCAGCAAATCGTTCTCTGTAGTGTTGAGGTACTGAGCGTCTCTCGGGTCGGCGATCCATACCGGCGCGCTCTCTCCCAGCACCCCGCTGAGCCAGTAGACTTTGCGCAACAGGTATTCCAGCCGCTCCTCGTCGTTGGTCTCGGTAAACAAAAACTTCTTTTGCCAGCGGCTGTAGTAGCGAGTGGTGACAGGGACAGGCTGGCGGTTTCCGCTCTTGATGAACTCAAGCTGGCCCATGTCGATCGTCTTGCGGACCGCGTTGTAAACGAAAGTCTCGGCGTATGGCTGCTCCATGGCGGGCACGATCTCAGCAAAGGTGAGGGTCACGGAGGCGGCGATCTTGGCGTGCAGGTTATGCGTACCGCCGTCGGCCAAGTGGACTTCACCGTGGACGATATAGGTGTCAGAGCCGGAGGTGGAGCGATGGAAGGGCCATTGGAACCGCCCAAAGGCCACTGGCAGGCCGCCGAGGGTGACGTAGCATTCGGGGCGGGGATTGCGGAGGCGCTTGGCTTTGGCCGCGAGGTGCGCCGTCATGGAGGGAAGCAGGTCCGGCTTGTCAAAGGAGAACGCCTCGCTGAGTTCCAGCAGAAGCTCGCGGCCGGCAAAGTCGGGGTCCGGCAACCCAAGCCGGAAGACAGCAGTAGGCCGGCTGTGATAGTCGCTGCCGGTCGTGGCGGAGACCAGTACCAAACCAGCCCCGGCGGCGGCGGCTTCGAGGGATGAGACGAGCGTGGACTTCAGAGCTTCTGTCATTGAAGGGGAATCCTGTATCGGAGATCGTTGCGTATTCATTCTAGACGATTCGGGGTTCTTCTAGAGTGCGCGATGAGCCGCAAATGACCTCTCATTCAATTAGACTCCGCGGACCGGGCCGGTACTTGAGTCGCTGGGCACCACGCAATTCAGTAGGCGATCCCAGTCTGGGCGATGGGGCACTATGGCAGATGGGGCTGAACCAGGTCAGTCGCCTTCTGGAGACTTTCTTCCTCGTCCCCGAAGCCATCGATCCAATGCACTTCCGGCTCCCGTCGGAACCAGGTCAACTGCCGCTTGGCATAATTGCGATGGCCCTGCTGGGCAGCGGCGATCCCAGCTTCTTCACTCCATGTCCCTTCCAGCACGGCCATAGCCTGCCGGTAGCCGAGTGAGTCCAGCGTCTTCACAGGCCCATAGCGCGCGAGCAAGCCTCGCGTCTCTTCAACAAGGCCAGCCGCAAACATGGCCGCCGCCCTCCGGTTGAGGCGATCGTACAATGTCTTTCGCGGTGGGTTGAGACCGATCCGCAGCAGCCGGAAACCAGTCAGCGGGTCTCTCGACAACGCCTTGCTGCCCAGCACCAGGGAAAGCGGCTTGCGGGCTGTGAGGCAAACCTCAATGGCTCGAATCAGCTTGGGTGTGTCGTTTGAATGAATGCGCGCTGCCGAGGGCGGGTCCAGCCGGGCCAGCAGGCGATGGAGCCAGTCTTTCGCGTGCCTTTCGCGGCTGCGGGCCAAACCGCGCTCCAGGCGCATCCGCAGTTCCGGCTGCCGCTCCGGCCCGGCAAAGAGGCCATCGGTCAAGGCGCGCAGGTAGAGGCCAGTTCCCCCGGTCACTATGGGTAGTTGGCCTCTCGCGGAAATCTCCTTG